>JADMIO011251615.1_pt1 | contig 81099 bp, 74 predicted proteins | sample 8958161 | NCBI WGS metagenome assembly JADMIO01 (sample SAMN16585339, study PRJNA669376) | soil metagenome | isolation source: Crop rotation soil | place: USA: Cullars Rotation, Alabama | collected 2011
CGCGACAACTTGTCCACGTGGAATTCTAAGCTTAGGATCCCAATGTGCTGGAAAGAGGGCTTGACGCCCTGCGCTCTAAATCACGGCTCACTCTTTCTACAGCGCGCACGACACGGCGAGCAGCAAGATATTCACCAAAGCTTTTATGTGTGAAAACAAAAGTAGGGTCGCCACTGGTCCGCTGCCCGTATTGGCGGAAGAAAAAGGCAGCCAGCAACCGGGTTACGCCTGCTTCTGCGCCCTCCTTGAAATCATCGAGCATCCTTCCGACGCCACTTGCCTTGCAGTGTTCCTCGATCTCGCGGACGGTCGTCGTTCGGCCATCGCCATGCCATGCAGCCAAACCGATTTCTTCCAGCACCCGGGAAAATTGATCCAGCGTCATATGCCTGATTGGACCGAATGCACGACCCTTCTCATAGCCTCGTTCATGAACCGCCGTTACGAGATCGGCGTAGATAGAATTCAGATTAATATCTTTGCCGAAATCGAGCTTATCGCGTGTAAAGCTCAGGGCCACCAGATAGTTGAGCAAAGGTTGAGCAGTGATCTCGTCGAGATCCTCCCGGTTTAGCTCTTTCGGCAAGCCCTCGAAATTCTTTCCCGTAAGCTCTCCATAATTTTTCCACCATTCCTGCCGCGCATCCCTTTCAAGCAGCTTCGCGGAATCCTCGTATTCGATTCCATCATGAACGACCACGTCGTTCTTATATTTGTCTGAGAGAGGAGTGAAGTAAGGCAGCAGGTTGAGAATTTGGCGTGGCCGTCGAAACTCCGATTCATTCTCCTGAACCACCAGTTCACGCCCGCTGAGCAGCACCCGTAACTTGACTACTTGTTGATTCCTTCGTTCGACGGTCTTTTCGACTTCGCGCACAAATCCTCTCGCAATATCGGACGCTGCCTTCCCCTGACTGGCTAGTTCATCAAGACCGTCGAAGATAACCAGCAAATTGGGCTCGGGTGATTCAGGATCCAGTGGATTATTCAGCAAGACGCCGTCCTCACGTACGAAGCGACCGACCTCTTCAACAAGGTCTTTCGAGGCGTCGATCAAATGTAGAGGAACAAATAGGATCTTGATTCTGGACTGACTTCGCGCAACGCCCGACGCGAAGACGCGAGCAAATGATGACTTTCCGCTGCCCGGACCGCCGCTGATGACACGTATCGCATCTTGAGGGTCGGCGCCATTCACCCACCTTTCCAGTTCCTGCTGCAAATCGATTACAACATGCCGGCGCTTTTGTCTCGGATCTCGAAGGGCGTCGGCATCCATTTCAGTGCGAGGTCTTTCCTTCAAATAGTATGCGCTGAGCGGAACATATATTTGACTCAGGCTGAACGGCTCATCAAACACCGGCTCCTGGATGCGGCGCTCGAGCATTGCGGAGTATTCGGCCCAAGCCCATTCTCGATCGCCGGCTTTTGTGAACGGAGTGTTGAGCGCCTCAAGCAAGGGAGCATACGCTTTAGAGTTGCGCCGCCACTCCTGATTGAGCGCATAAACAAAATAGGTTGGCAGCCTATCTGCAATGGCATCTGCAGCCGGCTCTTCGATTCGCAGTTCCTGCAGCCAGGCCGACAGCAGTGTTTTGAAGCTATCGAGGATTGGTAAATCGCCAGGTCGCTCCAAAAATTTCTGATCGACGCTCATCTCAATCGATAGATCCAGATTGTCAACCAATGCGTCAGCATCTGTCGCTGCCGTGTCTGACAACTGACTCGCGCTGTTATCAAGCAATTCGAAAGCTGCCGTGATTAGCGACCGGCGTATCAGCAGAAACGCCAACTCGCCGGGGTCCGTTTCCAAACCCAGGGCTGCGAGCGCTTCAACTGCGTCGGCGCCTAGTTCTACCCACTTTCCCGTCGCTGTGTGACCGACACCTTTCGCCAACGCTTTGAAGAGATCCTTAAAATCAGCCTTTACAGGTTTGAAGAACACAGAAACAGGTTTCTTAGGCTTCAATTTGGGAGAGAGTTTTGATTTCGAGTTGCTCATGAATCGGTTCCTTGGCGGAAGGCATCGGTAAGGCGTTTGAGATTGGTGAATAGTAAGATCGATGTGGTGAATAGTAAATGCAAAATGCAAAGATCGATGCCCGGGAAATGCTGGCTTTGCTAGAGTGAAAATGGTATAACCAACGCATCCGATAGTGCCCTGAGTTATCGTTCGGTTGACTCCCCCAACCTCCGAATCGCCCCATCATCCGTGCGGGTTTTGCGTTTCAACTCCTTCAAGGGGGTCTTGATGTCCAAATTACTCGCTGTCGCCGCCCTTTCGCTGCTGGTCTTGTCGTGTGCCGGGATCGTTGTTGCCCAAACTGCCTCTAATTACGCTGATAACCCGCCGGGCAGTGGCACAGCCGAGCGAGCAGTCACACCTGAAGCAAAAGCCGAAGCTAAACGACTGTACAAAGAAGGTGTGAAGTACGGCCTCGCCGGCCTCTTCCCGCAAGCCGTCCAGGTCCTGGAGCGCTCGGTGAAACTCGATCCGCAGAATGCCGACGCGCACTTCGCACTGGGCCACGCTTATTTCGACCTGAAGCAGTATCGCAACGCCATCGAGAGTTTGAAGACGGCGGTGGCGCTCAATCCGAAAGACGCGGAGGCGCGCGATCGTCTCGGCCTTGCCCGCGCCATGCTCTGGGAAGAAGACAATGCGAAGTTAACCGCGGAACGACAGAAGACCGCGCAAAAACCTCAACCACTGGCCGAACAGGTGTCAATGACGGCCAAAGTTCCGGCCCCGGCGCCAGCTCCAGCTAAGACGCCTGACAAAGCTCCGGAAAAAATCGCCGAGAAGGCTCCAGAAAGACCTGCTGAAAAAGTTACCGAACAACCCGCAGAACCTTCTGATGACGTAAACGCCGCCGCCAAAGAAGTGTCCCTCACGAAGGTCTATCGCGTTGGACCAAACGACGTGCTCGATATCCGCATCAACGATAGCGCCGCACAATCAACCCTCTTCACGATCACGGCTGCGGGGTTGCTGGAACACCCGATGCTCTCCGAACCGCTCGCTGCCGGTGGTCTAACTACCGACGAGATCAGTAGCCGGCTTGAAAGCGAGATTAAGCGGCGCGCATTGATGGAGAATCCGAAAGTGTCTGTCGGCGTTCGCGATTACGCGAGTCACACGATTCTCGTTAGTGGTCTCGTGAAAGACTCAGGCACAAAGATTCTCCGCCGAGAAGCGATTCCACTCTACGTCGTCGTCGCCGACGCGCAACCGTTACCTGAAGCAGCGCGCGTGACAGTGCTGCGAAACGAAACGAATCAGACGTTCGACGTGGAACTCGCGGAGTCGAGCGAGATGAACATGCTCGTGCGTCCGGGCGATGTGATCACGCTGCATCCGAATGTGACGCAGTTTCTTTACATCGGCGGCGAGGTCAAGGCGCCGGGCGAGAAGACTTACCGGCGCGGTCTGACTTTGACGCAGGCGATCATCGCGGCCGGAGGAGTTACACCGAAAGCGAAGGAAGCACGACTCGGGCGCGACGACGGCAAGGGTTTCTTAGTTGTGACGCGCTACAAGTTGAAAGAGATCGAATCGGGTAAAGTGCAGGATCCGGCGGTTAAGCCAGGTGATCGGATCACGATCAAGGAGTGATCATGTCTGCGACGTTGAGACAAGTGAATCTGCCCACAGTTACGGCAGAGCTGCTGCGCGTGGCTGAGAGCGGCGATGTCGATGAGTTGTCGCGTTTGTTGCCACGTGTGATCGACATCAATGCGCGTAATCGGCACGGAATGACGGCGTTGATGAAGGCCGCTTTTTTCGGTCACGAGCCCACAGTGCGCGTGCTGCTCGAACACGGCGCGGATCCGAACCTAATGCGCAACGACAGCTTCACGGCGCTCGCACTCGCTGCGTTCTTCGGCCACGGCGAGGTGGTGAAAACTCTGATCGAGTTTGGTGCGCGAACCGAGGCTGTCACTCGTGCGGGCGCATCGGCGCGTGCGTGGGCCAGGGCCCGCACGTATGAAGACGTTGCACAGTGTTTAGAGAAGCATGCGCCGCCGAAGAAGCCGGTTATTGCTGTGGCGCCAACGCCTGCGCCTGTTGAACCCGTGCGTGTTGAGTCCCTATGTGTAGAAACGCCGGTAGCTGTTCCGCCTGTTGTGAAGACGCTGTCGGATCCCCCTGAGATCTGGGATCTGGTCCACGAGGCGCCACGCGATTTCAATCCGAGCTCCGCGTTCGTCTCTCGTCTCATGTCGATGAGGAAGACGTTTGCTTTGGGTGCTTGTGCGCTGGTGTTGTTGATCGTTGGTTCTGTGGTTGGGGTGTGGATGTTGCGTAGATCACACGCGCGTGGATTGCCGCCGCCGAAGGAAGTTGCACCGGCGCCAGTCGCAGCAGCAACTACGGTGAGCCAGCCAGCGCAGCCGGAAGCTGTCGTCGAGAATCCGCCTGTTGCAGTTGTGAATGACAATCACACTCGTGCCGTTCCAAACAAAGCACGCTTGCAGATCCGCCAACCACGAACGTCTCCAGTTGTGAGTGAAGCAGCGCCGGAAAACGTCGCGAGCAGGGAACCACCGGCAGTCGCGATGCCGCAAGTCGATTTACCCAAACCATCGCCGCCTGTGGTCAAGACAAACCCCAGCACAGCGCTCAGCCCACACCTGATCGCACCGGCGAAAAATGCGCCACCAAAAGGCAAAGTGATCCAGTGGCCTTAAATCCGTGCCTTGATCCGTGAAATCCGTGAAATCCGTGGCTAACTAATACTCAGCAAACGCGTCGTCAGGATAACAATACAACCAGCGCTCTCCCCGCTCCGCAGACGCAATAACCGGATGACCACTCGCACGCGCGTGCTTCGACGCATGCTTGTTTGGTGAACTGTCGCAACAACCTGTCTTGCCGCACGTCTGACAAGTACGCAGGTGAACCCACTGCGCACCGATCTTTACACACTCTTCGCAAACCCTCTGCTGCGGTTGCTTGACTTCGTCAACCGCATCGATATGAACACATACTTCTGTTGCCATCCAGCTAGTATACAGGCTGGGCGCGATATTCTGTGCGTTGACGGCGGTCGTAGTAATCGCTATCAGAGTTGTCCAGCGGCAGATCCTCCTTCGTCGCCGGTCTGCCGAATTTATTACCGCCGCGAATTACGCCGGTCTCGTCAACGTAAAATGATCTGTTGCCGGTTGCCTCGACGCCGCCGTAAACCATCGGTACGCCAACCACAGCAAACCCAGGGTAGTTCCTCTCGTTGGTAGTCAGTTCCACCGTGAATTTGTAACCGCTCTTCGTGCCCGTCGCGAGCCTCGAGTCGATCAGGCCCTCGGCTGCAAGCTCACTCAGTGTGCCGAAGCTGCCGGCGCCTTTGGTGGCTTGATAGGTCGCTTCCGCTGAATGAAGTGTTCGCAGGGAAGACTGCGCTGCGCCTTCGTTGGCGGCTCGACGGGATGCGAGTAGGTTGGGCACTGCAATCGCGGCGATTATGCCCATCGGGACAAAAGAGACGAGGGCCACGATATTCAACACGAGCGCGGCGACTGCCATGCCGTGTCCACCGTATTGCCATGGATCGCGTTTGGCACGGCTCATGGCAACGCAGGCGAGGATAATTCCGGTAATGGCGCCTAGAAAGAGCAGACCCGCGGTGAAGAAACCGATGATACCGAGAACGAGTGCGGCGATCGCGAGGCCTTTTTTCGGGTTTTCGTCCTCGAATGGCTCGGACTCGTAAACAGGTGTGGGAGATGGGAGGTCGTGCGAACGCTGGCCGAGCGGTGCGCCACAAGCTTTGCAGAACTCGACGTCTGACCAGCCGACAAAGCCGCATTCAACACATTTTGTACTCTTCATGATTGTAGTCCTCAGTGATTGGGGTGAAAGAGGCGAGTTATGACCCTTCAGAGAGGAAGGGTGTTGGGGAAATATAGTACTGAGGTGAGGTTCAGGAGGTCAACAAAATTAAACAGTCTGTATGCAAGGTTAGTTTTACAGGATTTACAGGATTTTCAGGATTAACATGTAAATCCTGTCCATCCTGTAATCCTGTAAAAGACTACCCTTAGAATCAGGATCCGGCGGCGGCGCTCTTCTTTTTCGCCATTTCCTGCTGCATATACTCCCTCATCGCCGCGATATGGCCGGGAGCCCGCTGGTCGGACCACTGCTCAAACTTCTGGGCTGCAGTCTCCAGGTTTTTCAGCATGTTCGGGTCCTTGTACGCCTCCCGAAACTGCCCCGCTACCGGTTTCAGTAACTCCCACACAAAGAAAAACTCCCCGCTTGTCTCGAAGAACAGATCCTCATTGAGCAATCCGTAATTGAGCAGTGCGCACGCCTGCTCCCAGTAGCCCATCACCATCCCGACGTTAATGCCGGCTTCGGTTCCCATCGGCGCGACTTTCATCGCTTCTTCCATCGTTTCAGCGCGGTAATTCTGCTGAAACCAGTCTCGCGCCTGTCGCAAGCGGGCCTCGCGCCGCAAGTCGTAAACTTGAAGGTGAAGTTGTGCTTGTTCATGCGTAGGTTTAGTTCCCATAGCTATCCTTTCTATTTGTCTTTCCGGGTCAACTTTATTGCGTCAATCCTAATCTGGGGAAAATTCACATTCCAACCTTACGTCGAACGACGAAGGCCAGGATCGACACTCTTATCCACGAATTTTTGGTTGACCCGGAAAGTACCTCAACTTTGTGACAAAAAAGTGACGCCGCTAGCGGCCACGAGTCAGACGTCGCGAATTCGGAGCGCGAATGATGCCCGGCGCCGTTAGTAGACCAGGCCTGTTGATCTGCTCGATCACGTGTTGCGCCGACTCCATAGCGCCTTCCTGCCATCCCGGCAATTGCGAAACCTGATCCCCGGTGACGTAGAAGCGTCCATCCGGCCGCAACAGCCGGGTGTAAGCCTTCGAATGGTCATCGTTGTTTGGATCCCAGTTGGCCCAACCGCCGCCTTCGTTCTGAATGTTCTGCCACGCGATCGAGATTGCTTTGTCTGACGGCACGATACGCATGTCCGCAAACTCCGGATGAAGTTTGATCGCGGCCTTGCGCGCCTCGACGATCCGGTCGGCCGGTTTCATGTTGCCATACCTGATCGCGTCCTGGTCGTAGTTGTAGACGCCCGTGAGCGTTCCGTTTTTAGTGAAGTAGTCGTAAGACGGATACCACATCTGCGTGATCGGATCGTCTGTGTAACTGATACCGCCGTAGATCTGGTTCTTGTCGTTTTCCCAGAAGCGTTGATTAGCCTGCCAGCCGAGTTTGCAGGTCGGATCGTAGACACACGTCTCTACTGCTGTGCAGAACTCCTCAGAAAAGTTGTTCTTGATCTTGCTGAGTATCGGCAACGGAATGTTGCTGATGCAGTAGTCAGCGCTGATGTTAGTCTGCTTGCCGTTCTTGCGATCGCGAACCGTGACGGTTACGCCTTTGGCGCTCGTGTCGATGTTCAGCACTTCAGTGTTGTACTGAATAAGTTTACCGACTTTGTTTACGAAGCCGTCAACGATCTTGTCCATGCCGCCGATGGGCTGGAAGAGTGTCGGCTGCCACTCGTATTCAAACGACTGGTAAAAGCGATGCTCCCAGAACTCGGAGCTGAGCAGTTCTTTGAGCGCCAGCTTCTCTCCGGGCTCGCACGGTTCACGGACAGTGATGACGCAACCATCGCGTGTCGAGCCGGTGTAGTCAAAACACGTTTCGCATTGCTTCTCGCAACTGACGCACTCGGCACAACTCTTATTGCACGTTGCACACTTTTGTTTTCCGCAACTTGAGCACAACTTGTTCTCACCGAGATCTCCAAAAGTCTTCAACAGACAGAGAAGCCGGTTGCGATCGCCCTCGTCCAACTGCTGGTTGAGCGCTTTCTGATTGACGGCTTTTGCCAGCATCTCGGAGATGTAACCCTGAATGTCGTTGTAGATCTGGCGACGGACTTTCGGCTTACCACCGAACGCTTTGTTCGTTTGAAACAAGTTTGCCATCGTCTCCATCACGTAGACCTCGAGAGCGACTCCGAGAACCTGACAGTAGTGAAGAACTCTGCGATGATGATAGGGAAGTCGACCTGGTCCAAGATTGAGATAAAGGCCCTCATCGAATTTGCAGACCTGGCGGAAGGTCTCGCCGCTTTCAGTCTTCTCTTCGAGGACGGCGCCACGCCGCGCGGTGTGATTGCGACCGCCGGGTCTTTCGGTTAGTTCGATGATCTGTACGGTGTAGTTTGCTTTGGCGAGTTCGTAAGCTGCAGTGAGACCGCCGATGCCGGCTCCGAGTATCACGACTTTCTTGCCGGTTCCGGATCCGGTGGGAAGTTGAGGCGGACCTGCCCATGCTTCGGGCAGGTTGATGAGTCCGAGCGCTGTCATCGTCTCGTACAGAGCGGCTGAGCCGCCCGCGACGCCGACTCGCTCGAGAAAACGTCTGCGAGTTAAACCTTTCTTTTGTTTTGTCATTGAGCTCCTTCAAGGGGTTGGGAATGAGATAGCCCGGGCTCGGGAGGTGAGACTTTCGCAGATTAACACGACAGGGTGAATGTGTGGCGTACTTTTTGCTAACACAGCAGCACATCGAGGGGGGAACGACTGCAATGCCATCACTTTGGAAACTCGGTGGTTTGGGTTGGCTTCAGTTAGCCAAACGTGTTTGGAATGAGATTCAGGAAGACAATGTGTTTGGTCGTGCGGCGGAGCTGTCGTACTACTTTCTGCTCGCGCTCTTTCCGTTTCTGATCTTTCTGACTTCCGTCATCGGTCTTGTGCTTGGGTCTGGAACCGGCACGCGCCACATGCTCTTCAACTACCTCGCGCGCATCATGCCGCCGTCGGCGTTCCAACTGATTGACGCGACGATGTATGAAGTGTCGACGGCGAGTAGTGGTGGGAAGTTGTCGTTCGGAATTTTGGCGGCGTTATGGGCGGCGTCGAATGGACTCACGGCGATCACTGGATCGCTCAACAACGCCTACGATCTGAAGGAGACTCGACCGTGGTGGAAGCAGCGGTTGGTTTCGATCGGTTTGACGATGGCGCTCTCCGTTTTGATCATTGGCGCCCTTGTGCTGGTTGTTGCGGGTGGAAGGATCGCGGAGTGGCTAACTGCGCATTACGGTTTGGGTCCGGTTTTTCCCACCGCGTGGAAGATCATTCAGTGGCCGGTGGTGTTCGCCTGCATCATGCTCGCTTTTGCGTTGATCTATTACTTCGCTCCTGACTTTCGTGAACAATCATGGCAATGGCTAACGCCGGGCGCCGCGATCGGTGTGGTGCTGTGGCTGCTGGTCTCACTGGGCTTTCGTGTCTACCTGCACTTTTTCAACTCCTACAGCGCGACGTACGGTTCACTCGGCGCTGTGATCATACTGATGCTGTGGTTGTATTTTACGGGTGCCGCCGTCCTTATAGGTGGAGAAATAAACTCTGAAATCGAGAACGCCGCTGCCCAGCAGGGCGAACCCGAAGCGAAAGAAAAGGGAGAGAAGGAGCCACAAAAAGGCACAAAAGCACAAAATAAAAAACCCACATTGATAGCCTCTTGAGTAATTCTTTTGTGGGCCTCTTTGTGGCTAAAATTTTTAATGATCGATGCCGCGTCCGGTCTGTTGCTGTAACTCTTCGATTCGTTTTGATGCTTCAGCCTTCGTGAGATTGGGATCGAAGTCTTCGCCCGCTTCTTCACAAAGGGTTTGAAGATATGAACGCTGTGCGCCTGTCATTTCTTCATCGCCGGTGACCCAGTCCTCCGGGTCTTTGATCATGTTCGAATTTTCCCTGTCTGTAATACCCGCTTGACTCATAGCAAACCTCCTGATTCAAACCTTGCCAAGTCAGAATCACGAAGTTGTTTCAGAAGTGCAACAGTATTTCAATCGTAGGCAGGAGAGGTTACTTGCGTAAATTGTTGACGAGCTGCGTGACGCGAATGGGATCGATCGTGTTTGACCAGAGTCCGTCGACTTTGAAGTATGAGCCGATGATGAAACCGTCAGCTTCGTTGTAGAACTGATCGAGGTTGGCTTCGGTGATGCCTGAGCCAAGAAACACGGGCAGGTGGCAGTGGCTCTTTGCTTCCTTCACGTCAGCGACTTGCGGCGCTTCGCCAGTGACGCTGCCAGTCACGATAACGCAGTCTGCCCCCATGAACTCAACAGTCTCTGCTGTTTGACCAAGACTCACGTCCGCGGTGATCGCGTGCGCTGAGTGTTTCTTTTTAACGTCAGTCCAGACCTGGACGAACTCCGCTCCGATCATTTTTCTATAACGCAGCAGCTTTGCGGCTGAGGCTTCGATTAAACCTTCATCGGCGACGTGTGCATACGCGTAACCTTCGGCGCGAATGAAGTCCAAGCCTGTAGCATGGGCCACCGCCATTGCTTCGAGGTTGGCGCCCGCGAGTATCTGAATGCCCACTGGCAATCGGCACTCGTTTTTTACTTCAATACCGATAGCCGTCATCGCCGCCACAATCTCCGGCCCCACTTCGCCTTTGAGATACGGCACATCGTGCATGTTCTCAATGATCACGCCATCAACGCCGCACTCTCTATAAAGCCTTGCCTCTTCCTTTGCCTCACTCACCAACTCCATGACACTCTTCGACCCCCGCGGCGTCCCCGGCAAAGCACCGACGTGAATTACACCAATTACTGATTTAGGAACTGGGAAAATGGTGCTCATTCCTCAGTTGTGTTTCGGGCCTTTCGAAATCCTGATCCGCCCGCCCCTTACAGTGACGATGGCGGCATCGTTCAACTCCGATTCATATCGAAGCAGTAAATCTTCAAGGATCTCCTGGCGGGCGCGACTTGGGACATCCGGTAAACGGATCAGCCCTGCATGGGCGATATTCTCAACGTAAACTAGTTGGCCAAAATCTGTGTCGATAGTAATAACGATGCGGGCCTCATTAGCTGCCCACTCAAGTAATGCGCGGTCGCCAGGATCTGGCCCGAGCTCGCGAGACTCGACCACGTCATGTCCTTGTTTGCGCAGCCATTCTGCGAGGATCTGACCAGCGCAACGATCGATTAAGAATCGCATTATCCTGAGATATGGACCGAGTCGAGCTTGTCATGCGCGATAACAGCATGGGCATAAGCCAGACAGGCCCTGAGGTCATCAGGTTCTAAATCAGGGTAGTCCGTGAGGATTGTCTCAGGAGTTTCCCCTTGAGCCAGCAAGCTGAGGATAAGTTCGACGGAGATGCGCATGCCGCGAATGATCGGCTTACCACCGAAAATTCCGGAATTTACCGTTATGCGTCGGAGAAGTCCTTCGTCGATCATGGGTATCAGCTACTTTCGTATTCGCTATAGCGAATATTTATTCGCTCATTGTAGAGTCAAAAACCCCACACGTCACGCATGAAAAAAGCTCTTCCAGCCGCTGATTGCTGTTGACAGTAAATACTGTCAGGAGTATAGTGCCGTCCCATGGCGATGAGCGTGCTGAAGGAGAAGGGCAGGAGGTATGTGGGGCTGCCGGAGTTTGCGCGGGTGAGTGGACAGCTTGTTTCAGAGCTTCAGCTCGAGCAGCAAAGAGGCACTGTTACGAGTGTTCCCGACGAACGCACGATTCGATACTACCTCGCCGAAGGTCTAATTCAGACGCCGGAAGAAAAGCAAGGAACGGCGTCGGTTTTTAATTACCTGAACCTCTTGCAACTGCTCACAGTGAAGAAACTGCAAGCCGAGCACTTGCCGATTCGCAAGATACGCGAGCTCGTAGCCGGCAAGAGTGAACAGGAACTCGAGACGCTACTCGGCGTGCGCGGTCCTTCGGGAAAGAACACCGAAGCGAAACGCTATCTCGAATCGTTACTGGCGCCAGCGTCCAGCGCACCGCCAATGGAAACCGCGGCTGCACCACCGCAACAACTCGATGCGTCACCGCACTCATGGCAAAGAGTTGAAATCGAACCCGGGCTCGAGCTGCACGTTCGCTCTGATTACGCACCACCGGCAACAACCGGCAAGACGCGAAGCTTGCTGGAAAGAGCCATCCACAGATTACGCCGATTACGCGATTGAAAGGAGTTCTAAAATGGAGTATCCCACTGTAGAGTTTTTCACCACACGCGCGAAGCTTGAAGCAGGACGAGAGCAAACTGTGGATGTGCTGATTCGCATAACACCGCCGGCGCTGAGCCCCGATCACAGCACACGCCCGAACTGGAAAGGCCGTCCTGATCTGAATCTCAGTCTGGTCCTGGATCGTTCCGGCTCAATGGAAGGCGAAAAGATGGTCCGCGCGCGTGAAGCAGCTATGTTTTGCGTCGATCAGATGTTGCCGAGCGATCGTCTCAGCGTAGTCACGTTTGACGATCGTATCGAGGTGTTGTTTCCGAGTGAGCCGGTGACGAATAAGCAGGCAATGAAAGATCTGATCGCACGCGTCACTGCTCGCGGTTCTACGGCGCTGCACGAAGCATGGGTGCGCGGCGGTTTGACTGTGAGCGAACGAATGCTCGATCAGGGCATCAATCGTGTGGTCCTGATCACTGATGGTCTCGCAAATGTCGGCATCACGAGTACAGACGAGATCGTTACCCAGTCGATGGGTCTTTTCCAGCGAGGCGTAAGCACGTCGACGATCGGTATCGGCGCGGATTTCAATGAAGACTTGCTGATGCCGATGGCCCAATCCGGCGGCGGCAATGCATGGCACGTCGTCGAGCCAGACGATATGCAGCACATTTTTCAGACAGAGCTCGAAGGCCTGATCGCACAGTATGCACACACGGTTTCGTTATCGCTGATTCCTGCCGATGGAGTTCGCATTGTCGACGTACTCAATGACTTTGATTTGACTGAGACCGGACGTTATCGACTGCCGAATCTACAGGCCGGCTCACCGTTGGATATCGTGGCGCAGTTGAGAGTCGGAGCGGAAGAAGTTGGCAGCCACATGCGTCTGCTCGATTTGCGACTCGGTTTCACGCCGCAGGACGCGAAGCAGGCGGAAGTGTTGAAACAAGCGCACACGGTTGAATTCGCTTCTACGACGGTTGTTGAGAATAGTCCAGTGAATGATGAAGTGATCAAAGCCTTGCAGTTTTTGATGAATGCACGCGCGCGAAACGAAGCGATAAAGCGTTTGGATATGGGCGACTATGCCGGTGCGGAAGCTGAGCTGGTTACTGCGCGTGGTAGAACAGAAGCAGCGTGTGCGAATTTCGCCGCCATGCCCGCGATGATGAAAGAGTTAGCATCGCTGCAAGAGACCTCAATGTCATTAAAGGACCGGCTCAAAGACAAAATGAGTCGCAAGAAGCTAGCCTACGCAGCGTATACGCGACAAACGGGTAAACTTGACCGTTAAGGTTTAAGCCGCGGATTGACGCGGATTAACGCTGATCTGCGTTTATCCGCGTTCATCCGCGGCTCAATATCAATTGCTGTTGGGGTTCTCGGCTTTGTAGAAGTAATACTCCGCGGTGTACGGAATCTGCTTCGTCTCACCATCGATTAAACCTGCCTCACTCGGAGCCAGGCCGCCAATCGTGTTCACACGTTGAATGTATGTGACCTTGCTGAAAATTCCGTTGCCTTCGGTGGTGAACTTCGACAGCAATATCCACGCGATGGCGCTCGGATCGGGAGTGCAACCTGTGCCGAGCACGCGACGTCCTTCGACGATGCTGCCGCTCTTGCTTTCCCATCTTGGACCAGCGTAGTGACTGCCGATCTCACCGTGATAGCTATCCTCCGCGAACAAGCCGGCCTGTGGCGCTAGCAGGTCCCACTTCTGAGTGATGAGATTCCATTTGTAGATCTGTACGCCCTTCGCATAGGCGTGGAACGTCAGTTTGTTTCCTTCCGGAATGCGGATGCTGCTGCATTCCGCGGGCAATTCGGGACCGTTGGAGTTGTCGAACGCGAACGCTGATGTCGTGGCGAGAGTAACGAAAGCAATTAGGACGAGAATGCGATACATGAGTTTCTCCTTCGAACGTATTTGCATAACCGAAGGTTGAAGTTGCTGAAGCTCGCCACGTATTACCGTTCCCCCCACAAAAATTTTTTTAGCCACAAAGAAGCACAAAAAGCACATAAAAGAAAATCCATCCTTTATGTGCCTTTTGTGCCTTTTTGCGGCCTCTTTACGCGTTACATTTAAGTCAGTACAGCTAAGGAGGGTCGTCTGTGTCGATCGCGTTCCGAAAGCCGCTCACTCTGCTGATATTTACTCTCGGTCTTATCACGCCGGTCCTGGGGCAGTCCCAGGCAATCTCGTGTGATGGTGGCGGGATTAACCAGCGCACGCCTCCGAAGGAAGTAATCAATTACTGGCAGAAATGTCTCGCGATTTTTGAAGAACGTGGCGACAAGAAAGGGCAAGCTCAAGCGCTGCACTCGATGGCGTATGTTCACGACACCGAGCGTCGACACCAGATTGCAGTTGAGTTGTACGAGAAGAGTCTCGCGCTGAGTCAGGAAACCGGCGACAGGAAGTTGACCGCGCTGATCTTCAACAGCCTGGGACTGGCGCATACGAATCTGGGACATTACGAGATCGGCCTCGACTTCTATTTCAAAGCACGCGCGCTTAGTGAAGAACTCGGCGACAAAGGGACGCTCAACATGGCGCTGAACAACATCGGCACGCGCTATCTTGCCCAGGGCCGTTACGCGGAAGCACTCGATTATCTTCATAAAAGTCTCAGCGTTCTTCAGGAGATGGGCGACTCGGCCGATCGGCGCAGTCTTGCTTACAAGTATCAAAACATCGGTCTCGTCTACAGACGTCAGGGCCATCTGGACCAGGCGCTCGCGTATTCGCGCAAGAGTCTCGATCTACTCGTAGAAGTTGACGACAAGTTTGGAATCGCGAATCTGCAAAACAACATCGGCGTGATCTACAAATCGCAGGGACAGTATGACGAAGCGCTCGAATGGTTTCGAAAAGCACTGCCCGCATATGAATCACTGAACGCAACGCCCGGCATCGCGCGCGTGTTGAATAACATCGGCGACACCTATCGCTTGCAGGGCCGCTACGACGAGGCGCTCGAGCCGTTGATGAAAAGTCTGCGCTTGCGTGAGTCGGGCAAGGACCGCGGCGCCGTGACTCTTTCACTCAACAATCTCGCGCGATTGTACGAAGCGCAAGGCAAGTATGCGGAGATGCTGGAGGTGAGCCAGCGCTCGGCGAAACTCGCAGATGACATTTACAGCCGCGAAGAGATCTGGACCGCTCAGGACAACATGGGCCGTGCGCTTGTCGGCCTCGGCAAGCCCGCGGAGGCTCGCGACAGCTTTCTTGCGGCGATAAAGGGTATCGAAGCGCTGCGTAAGGAAGTCGCGGGCGGCGAACAGCAGCAACAGAGTTTTCTTGAGAACAGGCTCTCGCCGTGGTTCGGCATGATCGAGGTGCTTGTATCGCAACAGAATTATGCTGAAGCGCTGACGTTCGCGGAACAATCGAAAGCGCGTGTGTTACTCGACGCGCTTCAAACCGGGCGCACAAACCTGCGGAAGTCCTGGTCTAAAGAAGAACAGGAAGCAGAAGAGCGCCAACGACTAAAACTCGTGACGCTCAACTCGCAGCTCACGACGGAGAGTCGTCGCGATAAGCCTGACGCTTCGCGCGTGGCGGAGTTGAAGAGCGCGGTTGACAAGGCTCGGCTCGAATACGAAGACTTCGAGACACGGCTTTACGTCACGCATCCCGAGCTGAGATTGCAGCGTGGTGAGACGCCGATCGTCAAAGCGCAGGAGCTTGCATCATTTCTGGCGGATGCTTCGAGCGCGTTGCTTGAATACGTAGTCGACGATGACAAGACGTTCTTGTTTGTCGTTACGAAGAGAGCGAACGATGCTGATGTGCGCGTCTACACCTTGCCTTTGAAGCGAGACGAGCTGGCGAGGCAGACTGAGGCCTATCGAAAGCAGCTTGCAGCACGCGATCTCGGTTTCCGCCCGGCGGCGTTCAAGCTTTACGAGTCGCTGCTCAAGCCGGCAGAAGCTCAGCTACGCGGGCGAACAAACCTCATCATCGTGCCCGATAACACCTTGTGGGATCTGCCGTTTCAGACACTCGTCAACAGCGCGAATCGTTTCATGATTGAAGATGCGGCGATCAGTTATGCGCCGTCGTTGACTGTGCTGAGCGAGATGACGAAGCGTCGAAAAGTTGAAGCAGCGCATGCGTCACCGCCGACGTTGCTCGCGCTTGGCAATCCCACCGTTGGTAGTGAGACGTTGAAACGCGCGGCGCTGACGTTGCGCGACGGCAAACTCGATCCGTTGCCCGAGGCGGAGCAGGAAGTGAAAGCCCTCGGACGTTTGTATGGCGCATCGCGTAGCAAGGTATTAATCGGAGCGGAGGCGCGAGAGGATCGCGTCAAAGGTGAAGCGAGTGGGGCAAAGATACTTCACTTCGCGACACACGGCATTTTGAACAATGCGTCGCCGATGTATTCACACTTAGCGCTGGCAGAGGGCGGAAAAGGTGAAGATGGATTGCTGGAAGCGTGGGAGTTGATGCAACTCGACCTGCATGCTGATCTGGTCGTGTTGTCGGCGTGCGAGACTGCGCGCGGGCGCATCGGTGCGGGTGAAGGGATGGTGGGATTTTCGTGGGCCATGTTCATGGCGGGCGTGCCGTCGATCGTTGTGAGCCAGTGGAAGGTTGAGTCGGCGGGCACGCGCGATTTGATGGTCAACTTCCATCGTGGGTTGATGACGTCGAGATTTACGAAGGGCGAAGCGCTGAGACAGGCGTCATTGAAATTGATGAAGAATCCGGAGACGAGTCATCCGTTTTACTGGGGTGCGTTCGTGATTGTGGGAGACAGTCGCTAGACAGGATGACAGGATTTACATGATTCACAAGATAAATCCTGTTCATTCTGTAAATCCTGTCATCCTGTCCACAACTATCGCACTTGCCGCAGCAGCTTTCTCACAATCTCAGACTGCGGATTCGCCTTTTGCAGCAAGCGCAACTCCTGCTCCGCTTCGTTCAATAACCCCGCTTTCGCGTACAGCAACGCAAGGGTCAAGTGCGACGATCCATAAGCTCGCTTCGCTTTCGAGATCTCATCTAACCTTGTCTGGTCAATCACACGGAACTTTGCCTGCGGTGCAGGCGGACGGGGCACCGTCACCTCCTGACCATCCTTAACTGCTTTAACCTGCCACGAATAAACTTGCCCGCGTGGCAGTGATTGCGTCGGATTCCACGAGAGTGTTGTTAGCTCCGGACTCGCCATCACGCGCTTAAACTGCTCATCGTAGACTTCAACCACGTAGCCCATCGCGCCTTCCAGCCTGGACCATCGAAACGCCGGTCGATCAGTCATCAGCACGACACCGGCAGGAGAGAGCACTGAAAACTCTCCCCTCTCATTAGCACCCATCAATGAGCTTGGTGGCCGCGTCAGTCCCTCCAACTGCGACGATCGCTCGATCCGTTGCGACGTCAGCGCCTTTCTCACAAGCTCCTGGTACGCCGGCGGTACCGCTCCGTCGTTCAACTGAGCGACGACCGACACCGGCTCAGGTTGTACTGGTACTGAAGGCGCAACAGACGGCGACCGCTGCAACGAAGGCGTAGGCGCAACAGCAACCTCGGATTTTTCTTCCTTACGTGTTCGCCAAACTGTCCAACCGATAAAGCTCAACAACAGTATCGCGAGTGCCGCCGCCCCAAACGCCGGCACTGGGGAGACTCTAAACAACGAAACAAACCTTTGCCGCCACGTCTCCCGAACGACAGGTACAGCGCTCGCTGGCCCATACTCGCGATCCAGCGATGGCGCGATCTGATTTCGAAACGCACGCAGATCATCCACGGCAAACGCGCACTGCTCGCAACTGCTCAGATGATCAGTCACGAACTGAAGCTCATCACCCGCCAGGTTTTTATCAACATACTCAGCCGTTTGCTCGCTCGTCAGGTGCGCGCCGGCTTCCCCAGCAAACGCTTCCTCACGCATCGCGAAGAATGCCGCATCAGCATCCAACGCAGCCTCGACACGCCCAGCGCAGCTTTCACACTCGCCAAGATGATCACTCAGCGCCAGCAACTCTGCGCCGCCCACGCGATTCTGAGAGTAATCCTCAATCTGTTTTTTACTCAGGTGTTCCACTGTTTTTCTATTTGAGCCGCAGCTGGGGTCCCGGCGGGCTTCATATTCAGAAGTTGGCGAAAGCGAACGCGTATTACCATCGTCTCAAATAAATCCTTTCAGCCGCCGCGCGAGCCGTTCGCGGCCCGATTTCCGGGCATTTATCACTTGTTGGCGCGTCAAACCGAGTAGCTCCGCGATACGCGTGTCTTCGATCGGCAGCTCGTTCCAAAGCTCCGCCAGCCGTTCCGCCGACAACTCTAACGCCGCCGCAAGCTGACGAATCGTCGCGATGCCGATCGCGGGAAAGAGGGTGATGCAGCCAAAGCCACTCGCGTCTTTCAGGTTCAGTAACAACGCGGCGCGCTGATTTACCGGAAGCTGTATTAACTCTTCCCACAGACGCTGCAGAAACATCTTCTTCTCGATTCGCCACGCCTGATCGGGATCCGGCGCCGCGGGATCGAATCCTCCGTCGTCATCTTCCGCGAGTGACTCGACCGGCTGATCGCTGATGCCCTGAATCGCCGCCACCGTAGTCACTAATTCATCGAACTCAATCGGACCACCAGCGTAATCAAAGATGCTCGCGACAGTTTCCGCGAGCTCATGTGCTTTACGAACATGGGCTGCAACATCAGCACCGTTGCGTACAGCAGCTTTCTTTTGTTGTCGCCACACGGCGAAGCCAGCTAACGGTTTTCCGTTATCATCGTCCCAGATTGCGAAGCCGCGCTGGCGCGTCAGCAAGTAATGCAGACGATTCTTGAGCGCGTGTCGCTCGGGAAATTGGCGTCGCATCCAACGCGCACAAGTGCGATGAGCGATGATCGCCGCCATCCCGCGCACGTCCGTGATCGGGTGCATCGCGGGAAGTTTGCGAAAGCGCTGCAACTGCTCCACGAGTTGCAGCACGACGTCCTGGTGAATGTCATCAGCTTCGGCGCGTTGCGTTTCCTGATGCGAGTTGAAGCGGAGTTTGAAACGAATGACGCCTTTGATCACGGGCTCAGCGTGGCCCGCGATCAGTTGTGTGAGAAGCTCATTGGCATGCTCGTCGGTTGTCGCGCTCAAAAGAGGTTCGAGCAACGCATCGATCTTGGCGAGCTTGGCGGGCGACTCTTGCATATTCTCCAGCGTTCGAGTGTGATCTGAGTTCAGGGACTTGCAGGATAACACGTGATGGAACCAGTCATCGGCCTTGATTTCGGCACAACCAACAGCGCGATCGCGGTCGCTGACAACGATCGGCAAGCCGCGCTCGCGTCATTTGCAGACGGTCCCGCGAGAACCACCAGCTTCCGGTCGATCCTTTACTTTCCGGCAAGAGACCGTTCGTCGCCACAGAGAGTCGAAACACAGGCTGGGCCAGAAGCTATAAACTCATATCTCGACGACGACACGAAAGGCCGTTTGATCGTCTCGATCAAGTCGTATCTCGCGAGCCGCTTGTTCACCTCGACGAGCATCAACGGCCGCAACTATACCTTGGAAGATCTGATCGCGATCATCCTGCGTCGTTTGCGAAACGCTGCGATGGAGCAATTCGGTACCGCTGCAACCCAAGTCGTGCTGGGCCGGCCCGTTCGCTTTTCCGGAGCTGATACCGTTGAAGATGAAAAACTCGCATTGCAACGTCTGAGTGCTGCGGCCGAGCTCGCGGGGTTCAAAGAGATCTCGTTTGAACTGGAGCCGGTCGCTGCCGCTTACCAGTATGAGACACAGCTAGATCGCGACGAGTTAGTGCTGATCGGAGACTTCGGTGGCGGCACGAGCGACTTCACGCTTGCTCGGCTTGGTCCAGGCAGAAAGAAAGCTGGTCACAATCCGGTGCTCGGCACTTCCGGCGTTGCTATCGCAGGCGACACGTTCGACAGTCGCATCATGATGCGGCTCGTAGCGCCAAAACTCGGCCTCGGCTCGCATTACATTTCTTTAGGTAAGGAGTTGCCAGTTCCCGTTTGGGTGTATTCGCAGTTATCGAGCTGGCATCACATGTTTCTCCTGAAAGAGCCGAAGACGATGGCGGTGCTGCGCGAAGTGAGGAACCAGGCGACCGAACCCGAGAAGGTCGCGGCCCTCGTCCAGATCATCACCGAGAACCTCGGCTATGCTTTGTATCGCGCGGTGGAACAAACCAAGGTTCAACTCACGGAAAAGGAGCTCGCCAGCTTCGTGTTCTCACAATCGATCGTGCGACTCGAAGACTCACTCGAGCGCTGGCAGTTTGAGTCGTGGATTCAGGACGACATTCAAAACATCGCCGCGTGTGTTCGCGGGTTGTTGGACCAGTGCGGAGTTAAGCCGGCTGACATCGACAGCATCTTCCTCACCGGCGGATCGTCATTCGTTCCGGTCGTGCGCCGTTTCTTTTCACGAACCTTCGGCGCAAATAAACTCCGCAGCGGCGAAGAGCTCACGACCGTCGCCAAAGGCCTCGCCCTCCGCGCTCTGGAAAATTAGCCACAAAAAGGGGGACCACAAAAGGCGCAAAAAGGACACAAAAAGGCACAAAAGTCTGATTTAGTCGGCAATTTGGTTCAGTCTTTCTATGTGCTTTTTTGTGACTCTTCTTTGTGCCTTTTTGTGGCTAGTTTTCCTTCCTGCTGTGGCCGGTACGGTGCTGGCCTGTGGTCTGTATCGTTAGTTCAAAGCTCTCCGCGCCTTAGGATTTTCGCGTTTTAAAGTAGGGCTAGTAAGGCGGCCCAATCGTTGGTCGCCCGCAACGGGCGGAGAGGAAATCATGCAAGTCAACTTTAGAAGTTTCTGTGTTGCTTTGATCGCGATTGCGGTCGCTTTCACGTGCGCCCGGGCGCAAACTCCGGCAGACAAAACGCTCGCTCCCTATTTCGTGGTCCAGGGAGACCCGAGCGTCGATCATCTGCCGCTCAAAGACACACGAGTGGATATCTCAGTTTCAGGCGTTATCGCCGACGTTAAAGTCAGGCAAATTTATCGCAACGAAGGATCACGTCCGATTAACGCTTCTTACGTCTTCCCCGCGTCGACGCGCGCCGCCGTCTACTCGATGCGCATGCAAATCGGTGACGAGATCATCGTCGCGAAGATCAAAGAACGCGAACAGGCGAAGAAAGACTTCGAACAGGCGAAAGAAGAAGGTAAGAGCGCGTCGCTACTCGAACAGGAGCGACCGAATGTCTTCTCGATGAGTTTGGCGAACATCATGCCCCAGGAACAGGTTGAGATCGAGCTGCGTTACACCGAGCTCCTTGTTCCCACCGACAACGTTTACGAAGTCGTGTTTCCGACCGTTGTTGGGCCACGCTACGCGTCGCCACAGGATGGAAAAAAGAAGGAAGATGGTTTTGTCGAATCTCCTTATCAACATCAGGGCGAGAAGCCGGCGAGCGCGCTCCACATCTCGGCCCGCATTGCCGCGGGTGTGCCGGTTTACGATCTGACGTGCCCTTCACATCAGATCATGCCGCAGTGGCCGAGTCAGGGTGTGGCGCAGTTGACGCTCGACGACTCGGATCCGTTCCAGGGCAATCGTGACTTCGTCGTGCGCTATCGTCTTGCGGGCGATCAGATCGCTTCGGGCCTGCTGCTGTTCCAGGGGCAGGATGAGAACTTCTTTCTTTACATGGCCCAGCCGCCGCAGCGTGTCGAGACGGAAGCCATTCCGCCACGCGAGTACATCTTTGTCGTCGACGTCTCGGGCTCGATGGAAGGTTTTCCTCTGAACACGTCCAAGCGACTGCTCAGAGATTTGATCGGAAAGCTTCGTCCGACGGATTTATTCAACGTAGTGCTGTTTGCCGGCGACTCGACAGTGCTCTCGCCGCAATCACTGCAAGCTAACCCGCAGAACATCGCTCTCGCTATTCGCTTGCTCGAGCAGCAGCGTGGCAGTGGTGGAACCGAGCTACTCGCCGCGATTCAAAACGCGATGAGTTTGCCGCGGCAGGACGGGATCTCGCGTAGCGTCGTGCTCGTCACTGACGGTTACGTTTCGGGTGAACAGGGCGTGTTCGATCACATTCGTGCAAATCTGAACCGTTGTAACGTCTTCGCGTTCGGTATCGGCGGCTCGGTAAATCGTTACCTGATTGAAGGTATCGCGAAAGCCGGCATGGGTGAGCCATTCATCGTCACGGAAGAAGCGGAAGCTGAAGGCGTGGCCGACAAGTTTCGCGAGTACATTCAGACGCCGGTATTGACTGACATCCAGGTGCGATCGATCGGCTTCGACACTTACGACGTGAATCCGATGCGTTTTCCTGATCTACTTGCGCAGCGTCCGATCATTCTGTTTGGCAAGTGGCGTGGGCCAGTCACGGGAACGATTGAGCTGACGGGCAAGACAGGTCAGGGTGAGTACGTCAGTCGTCTTGATGTAGCTGGTGCTCAACCGGATGAAGGTAACAGCGCGTTGCGTTACCTGTGGGCGCGGTCGCGAATAGCCGAGTTGTCTGACTATGGCTCGTCGGATCTTGCGGAAGCGAATATTAAAGAAATCACGTCGCTTGGGTTGAAGTACAACTTGTTGACGCGCTACACGTCGTTCATTGCGGTTCGTGAAGTTGTGACGAATCCGAACGGTAACGCGCAGGATGTGAAGCAGCCGTTGCCGATGCCGTTGCGAGTCAGTGACCTTGCGGTTGGTGGTGGTGCGGAAGTCGGAAGCGAGCCGGAGTTGATTTGGTTGATGGCCGGTATGCTCTTGTTGGCGACGATCATGATCCTGAAGCGACGAAGGTGGTTTGTATGAATCGGCGCAAGATAATCTGGGGCGCACAGCTCGCGATAGTTTTGCTGTGCGCCCTCGGGCTCAAGCAGTATTACTCCACCGCAACTGCGAATGAGTTGCGGTGGATACTTGCGCCGACGACTTTGATTGTCGAGCTGTTGAGCGGACGATCGTTTGTGTTCGAGTCGTACACGGGCTACATGAGCAGCGACCAAAGGTTCGTGATTGCTGTGCCGTGTGCAGGCGTTAATTTTTTGATCATGGCGTTCGTGATGTTGGCACTGCGGCGGTTGTGGAATGGGCGATTTGAGAGTGTGAGTTGGCGCTTTCTGCCGATCAGTATGGCCGTGAGCTATGTGGCGACGGTGATTGCGAATGCGATGCGGATTGTTATTGCGTTGGAGATTCAGAGGCGGACGGTTGAGGTTAGTTGGTTGACAGAGAACCAATTGCACCGGCTCGAAGGGATCGTGGTCTACTTTGGGTTTCTGATGTTGTTGTTTGTAGTGATGGAAAGAAAGTTATTGATGTTCCCGGTTGTTATTTACTACGTAATGACGTTGGGGGTTCCCCTCGTTAATGGAGCGTTTCATCGGGCAGGTTTTTGGGAGCACTTCGGGTTTGTGTTGGTGATGCCACTCGTTGTGATGTTGCCGGTCTTAGTCGTGAGGTTGGTTAGACAGGATGACAGGATTAACAGGATGTTCAGGATTAAATCATGTAAATCATGGAAATCCTGTAATCCTGTCTAAGCGTAGCGACGGACCATGCGCGCGCAGAAGTCAGCGTACTCCTCTATATCCGCCGGGCGCTCGTGATGAGGGTTGATGCCTTTGAGCGTTACATCAAACGGCCCGACCGCTTTCATCATACGATCAAACCACGCCTCACAATTGCGTCGCTTCCGACAGCGCGCGAAGGGAAGTGGAACGAAGTGATTGACAATGTCGCAGCGTAATTAAGTACACTACCGCGGCTAAAATAAATGCTATCAACCTTCGCCAAACGTAGCGCTGCGGGTGGTGTGGTCGTTTGGCTGATCACTGTTCTACTCACCACCTCTGATTCCGAGCAGGCTGAATTGGTCCATAAGGTGGTGTTTTGGGCCGTGCTCGTCATCGTGCCTTTGGGACTTTCGGTTATTGCGGAGGAGCGGGGGGCATCCTTATACAAGCTCGTGATCTTTGCGCAGCCGGTTGCCGCGCTGTTCACGATCGCATCTTTCTTTGTCCAAAAGGGCGTTCTTTCCGCAGCGCTCGCGTCAGTGTGGCTCATACTCAACCTACTGATCGCGTTACTTGGATTAGTAAGACTTACCAGCAGAGGCTTTCATCGCATTGAGGAGTTGAGCATCGATGCCGGTTTGTTGTACTTGCCGGTGGCGGGTGGGTGGCTCGTGATCTATCGTCTCGGCATTCAGCCTTTCGATTTTGGCGAGATGATCGTTCTCTTGACCGCCGTCCACTTCCACTTTGCAGGCTTCGCAACTCCGATCATCGCCGGTATGAACGGAAGAGTTCTCTCTCGCCGGGACTACCCGCGAAATGTTTTTGGACTCTCGGTGTTTGCTCTAGTCGCAGCGATGCCACTCGTCGCGGCGGGAATTACGTTTTCACCGTGGATCGGATTCGCAGGCGCGCTGTTGCTGACACTTGGCCTCGTGCTGCTGGCTGTGCTCACCCTTGGTTGGGTAGCGCCGTTGATTACGTCCAAGGCCTGGCGCGCGCTGCTATCGATTGGAGCGATCTCAAGTTGTGCCGCAATGGTGCTCGCGTCTCTTTACGCTTACAGCCTCGCAACCCAAACGTTAATCATTACGATCCCGGGAATGGCAATGACTCACGGACTGCTGAATGCATTTGGATTCGTCACTTGTAGTCTGTTGGTATGGTCGCAAAGAGTAGTAAACTTCCCGCAATGAAGACATCGATCCTTTTAGCCCTGGTTCTAATCGCGTTCTCTCCTTCCTTCGCGCGATCGCAGACGAAGCCCGACAAAGACTATCTCGTTTACGTCCTGTCAGAAGGCGCCGACAAGATCGCGCTAGTGCGTTTTGGACCCGCAGGAATCAAAATCGATCACCAGATCAATACAGGCGACATGCCGATCGATATCGACGGTCCACACGGCATCGTTCTCTCTCCAGATCGACAGTTCTATTACGTCACTATTGCACATGGCCGCCCGTTCGGATCCGTTTGGAAGTATTCGACGAAGAACGATGGCCTGCTCGGCAAAGCATCACTCGGTCTTTTCCCGGCAACACTCGATGTTAGTCCCGGCGGAGATTTTCTTTTCGTCGTCAACTTCAACTTGCATGGCGACATGACGCCATCGAGCGTGTCAGTGGTGTCGACACAGACGATGACCGAAATCGCGCGTATAAAAACCTGCACGATGCCGCACGGCTCGCGTTTGAATCCGCTAGGCACTAAGCAGTATTCGGCGTGCATGATGGACGACATCCTCGTAGAGATCGACACGCGAACATTGAAGGTGTCGAGACATTTCATCGTGACAAAGAACCAGGAAAATGGACTGCCTGGACCACCGGGGCCGCGCATGAGTCCGGAGATGCACACGGTGCATGGCAACGCCGGACACGGAACTGAGCCGCCAAAGCCGGGCGACAATCGGTGCTCGCCAACATGGGCTGAGCCTTCAGTGGACGGTTCATCGGTTTATGTGGCCTGCAATGGTTCGAGTGACATCGTCGAGGTGAATACGAACACGTGGGCGCCTGTTCGTCGTATTCCGGCGCGGCCAGGCGTTTATAACCTTGATGTCACGCACGACGGATCGCGTTTGATTGCGACGAATAAGCGTGACCAATCAGTATCGATCTACGATTTGAAGAGTGGGAAAGAGCTGGTAAGACTACCGACGAAGCGGAAAGTGTTGCATGGTGTTGTTGTGACGCCGGACGATCGTTATGCGTTCGTTACGGTGGAGGGTATCGGATCTGAACCGGGAACGGTTGAGGTGATCGATCTCGGTGTGATGAAGACGGTGGCAACGCTCGATGTAGCGCAGGGTGCTGCGGGGATTGATTTTTATAAGTAGTTGTTAGACAGGATTACAGGATTTACAGAATTATTATGATAAATCCTGTAACCCTGTCTAAGACTGCCTCACTTGCCGGGGGCGGTGGTGGAACCTTTGTCGCTCTTCTCGCCGAGCTTCACGATCCATAATCCCGAGTTGATGTCGTTGAAGTAGATCAGACCATTGTGCGGTTGCGCGCCCCACGTGAGCGCCAGGTTTGGCCGGAAACCGTCAGCATCGCCGGTATAGATGCGCGCAATCTCTCGTCCCTGCCGGTAAAGATCGCCGCGCAGCTCGCCCGATACATCAACCACGCGCCCACCGCCGCTGTAGTAACCCACGTACATCAGATCGTTCTCGACCCACATGTTGTGCGCGCCGCCTTCGGGCACCGGATACTCCGCGACTTTCCGCGGGTTGTTGATGTCTGAAACATCCATCACATGGACCACGCCGCGCACCGGAATACGCTTCGGCGATCTGATGTCGAATATCGCCGGGAACACCTCGTCGCCGATGAAGACGTAGTTGCGATAACGATAGACAGAATGTGTGCCCGCGAGCCAGCCGTTGCCGTAAAGCTCGTTGTGATTGAAGCGATACTGGCTGACAAACTTCGGATTCTCCGGGCTGCCGCCTTTGATTCCCGCGCCGACATCGAGTATCACGAGGCCATCGTGCCAGTAAGCGAGATACGCAAGACCATCCTTGACTTGTAGATCGTGAACGTAGCGACCGACGATATGATCGCCTTCCTTCGTCGTGATCGAAGTCACGCTAGGACCTTCGGTCTGCCAGCGCGCGACTTCTTTCGGGTTCTTAACGTCCGCGAAGTCGATCACGCGCATCGAGCCGGTTGCGTCGTCAGTCAGATAAACGTAGTGACCGTCCACAAACGCGCTGTGCACACCGCCCGTGACTGTCGCCGTGTATTCCGAGATCAGCTTTGGATGAGCCGGATCAGACGTGTCGTAGAACGCGATTCCGTTCTTTCGATTCGACGCGCCTTCACGCGAGATCACGAGAATCTTGCCGTCGGCCGTCGTTGAGATGTCGTTAACGAGGCGCGCATCGACCTTGACCGTGTCAGTCAATTTCGGATTTGCCGGATCGGAGATGTCATAGACCAGAAAGCGATCGTTGATTGTCGAGTAGTAAGCGTAATTGCCGATGACCCACTGTTCCGCGCCCTGATATTCCTTCATCGGCACGCGTCCTACGATCTCGATTTCACGTTCCATATCGCGCGGCGCGACAAAGATCGACGCGCTCGACGAAACGTTTCCACTCATCGCCGTCACAATGTACGTTCCTGGTAAGTCGGCGACGAACGCGCCGTTCGCATCCACGGTTGCAGCGGTTCCACTCACGGACCAGCGTGTACTGAAGTCACCACTCGGATCACCTTTGGCAGTGAAACGGATCACATCACCAGTGCGTGCGGTTTTTGCGCCCGCGGTCACCGTGAGGCTGCGGAGATTGTTTTTAACTACGGTGATCGTTGTCGTCGCAGTTGCAGGACCTGCGGTGACGGTGATCGTGGCTTTGCCTGGTCCAACACCGGTCACTACGCCGGCCTCGTCGATAGTAGCGACTTGCGCGTTATCAGAAGTCCAACTGACGGGAACGCCTGTGCGTGGATCGCCGTTGAAGATACGCGTGACGGCGTCGAGTTGTACGTTGCCGCCGGTTACGAGAGGCGTCTTGACGGGCGCGATCTCGATCGTCTTCACGGCCGGCGCTTTCACCATAAAAGTAGAAAAGCCCGGCGTGCCGCCAACAATCGCGCCGACAGTCACTTTGCCAGTTCCGAAGAGCTTCACGTTGCCGTCGTCATCGGCGGCGGCGATGTCGAATGGTCCGGCGAAGTAGGTCGAAGGCTTTTCGTTGATGACGTTGCCGGCGGCGTCCTTGGCTGTGACGGTGATCTTTACTTGTTGACCGACTTCGGCTTCCTTCGCTGAAGCGATGACCACCACAGTTTTGACGGTGGATGGTGGAGCAGATTGGGCCAGCACGTTGAAGGAAAGGAGAAACGTTGCGAAGACGAGTGTCAAAGGGGATTTCATAATGCCGAAGAGCATAACGCCGTGAGGTCACGGTGGCAATGATCTACTCTTCTTCTCCGAATATTTCACGGTACAGCCATGCGCGCGTAAACCGCCACTCGCGGTCAACCGTTGAAGGCGAGACGTCCAGAAGCTCTGCGATCTCTTTATTGGTCTTTCCTCCGAAATAACGGCTCTCGACAATCGCGGCTTTCCGTTCATCGACTTTGGCGAGCTTTTTCAACGCCTCATCAAGCATAACCAACCCTTCAGACTTCTCGTCTGTCATGAATACGGTTTCGTCAAAGTCGACATGTTTCGCGCCTTTGCCACGTTTTTCGGTCAATCGGCCGCGCGCGTATTCAATGAGAATGTTACGCATTCGCCAGGTGACGATTGCGTAAAAATGCTTTCTGCTTTTCCAGTCGATCGGTTCGTCGGCTATGAGACTTGCGATTGCTTCATTTACTAAGGCGGTTGTTTGGAGCGTGTGTCCGGATCGTTCCTTCTGCATGAATGCATGCGCGATCCGCTTGAGCTCGCGATCGACGAGTGGGAGCAGCTTCTCGAGCGCCTCGGGGTCGCCTAGACTCCACGCTTGCAGCAGGTCAGTAATTTCGTGCGTCCGGGTCATGGGAGAAGGCCTGGGTCTTTGTATCTTACCAGCAAACCGCTGATCTAAATGGTGAAAACTGTAAAAACCTTTCAAGTACACAAAAAGCACAGCAGAACAAAAGGCACAATCTTTCTGACTTTGTGCCTTTATACTTCTGTGCTTTTTGTGTACTCGTAATGAATTGTGGTCTAAAACCATTAATTCAAGAGACTGTTGTCAGGCGTAGTGTGCATCTATAGAATGCTGCCCCACCTTTAGGAGACACTTGAATGGAGCGCCCGGTCTGGGATCGCATTCAGGAAATTTACTATTTGACCTTGCCGATGCCTAAGTCTGAGCGCAGTGCGTTCATCGCGAGTGCTTGTGACGGGGATCCTTTTCTTGTGCGTCAGGTTACGTCGCTTCTGAAAGCCGACGACTCAGCGGCCGGGTTTCTCGAGTCTTCGGTATTTGAGTTAGGCCTCAGGATCATCTCCAGCGACAGCGCAAAGAAATCCACGACTGCAAGCGGCGACGCGGACAGTCTTATCGGCACGACGATCGATCATAAGTATCTGGTCGAACGTGTGTTGGGCCATGGCGGCATGGGTAAGGTTTACCTCGCGCGTGATCTGACACTTCACAACCGCGCGGTCGTCATCAAGGTGCTCCTCGAGGCCTCGGTGAAAGATGACTACGTCGTACGAAAATTCAGACAGGAAATCGAAGCGCTTTCACGCATCGATCATCCGGGAGTTGTGAATGTGTTGGGCGCCGGCGAGCTGCCGGATGGAAAGCCGTACATCGTCATGCAGTACGTCAACGGTGTGACTCTGCGCTCGCAAATTCCGATAGAGGGCATGGATCTCCAGCGTGCCGCAGTGATTTTGAAGCAGATCGGCGCTGCGCTCGAACAGGTACACGAGCAAAAGATTTTTCATCGCGATCTGAAACCTGACAACATCATGCTGCAGTCGCTCAAGGGTGAAGAGCATGTGAAAGTCGTGGATTTCGGGATTGCGAAAGTCAAAGATTCGGTGGTTGCGCCGAGTACGGTAGATAAGGTTCCGATCGGTACGGTGCTTTACATGTCGCCTGAGCAGCTTCGTGGCGGCGAACGAATCACGGCGGCGAGTGATATTTACTCGATGGGCGTGATCGCTTACGAGATGTTGACGGGTAGGCGACCGTTCAATCCGGGGTCAGCGCCGCAATTGCTGGAGATGCATCGCGAAGGCATACGCGTGAAGCCGATCGATCTTCGCACGAGTCTCTCGATTGAGGCGCAGGCGATCATTCTGCGGGCGCTGTCATTTGAGCGCACGGATCGTTATCAAAGTGCTGCTGAGTTTTGCGACCGCCTGGCGCGCGCGCTTTTGAACGAAGGAGAAACGACGCCGGCTCAATTAAACGGTGCGAAGGCCCTTACATTAGCTGAAAACTCCAGCGCGCGTGATCGTAGATTTCGGTTGGGCAAACTTCAGTTAGCGGTTATGGGTGGGATCGCAGTGGTTCTAATCAGTGTTTTCGCGGTTCTGTGGATTCTGAAAAAGACCACAGACGGCCCGTCAAATAGAGCCGAAACTTCCACGCGCTCCTTTATTTATTCGCTGACCGTACAAAGAATGCGCAACGAGAAGGCGTTTCAAGCTGCTTTTCAGTCTACCGGCCAGGACGTTTTTGACAACGGGGATAAATTCCAGCTCAACATTTTCAGTGTTAATCCCGGTTACGTTTATGTATTCAATGAAGGAACGCCGGAACGCAACGCCAGCAGCTTCACCATAATCTATCCGATACCCGGCACCAATGAAGGATCTGCCTCAGTCGGCGGAAATCAATGGGCTCGCACTAACTGGAACACATTTCGTGGCGAGCCAGGCACGGAAAACTTGTGGATCGTCTGGTCAACTGTTCCCGTCCCGCAACTCGAATCTGGCAAAACCAACGCCTTCAACAATCTTGGAAGGTTGACCGGGCAGAGTCTCGACACGGTCAAAGCTTTCCTGACGGCAAAGGAAAAAGAGTCCGGTTCAAGAATCAACCGAGACAAGACTACTCAGCAGACGACCGTCCGCGGTGCTGGTGACGTAGTTGTTAGATTGCTAGAGTTACAACACAGATAACATAGTGTTTTAGAGTCTTCTTAAATAGAACCTGATCCTTGCGGTAATACCCTCCGTTTATTTTTCCCTGAAAAAGTTTTCTCCGGCGTGACGCAAATTGTCCCGTTTCTCCGCCTTGTGTTTGTGGGAACGATTGCAGAGAAAATTAGGGAGGGCTCAGATGACTGAAAAAATCCGCATATTGTTTCTGTCCGCAAACCCATGGACCACCAGCCGCATACTGGTGGATGAAGAAGCCAGAGAAATTTTTGAACGAATCCAGGAAGGCCCGTACCGCGAGCGATTCGAGCTGCACAAACATACGGCGACGCGCGCAATCGACTTGCAACGGCTGTTGTTGTTGCACAAGCCACACATCGTTCATTTCAGCGGTCACGCGAGCAAGAAACACAAGCTCATTCTTGGTGGATCGCCAGGCCGCGGAAAGACAATCGATCAACAAGGCCTCGTCGATGTGCTGGCTCTTTACAACCATCATCTGCGACTGGTGTTACTGAACGCCTGCTTCACTAAAACGCAGGCCCGCTCGATCGCTGATGTGATCGATTACTCAGTCGGAACTGGTAAGGGAATCGGCGACAAAGGAAGCGTCGCGTTTGCAGGAGCGTTTTATCGGGCGCTCGGTTTTGGTAAATCCATTCGCGACGCTTTCAACTCAGCCAAGGCGGAGCTCGTGCTGACGAGGATGCCGCGAACGCAGGGAATCGAGCTGTTTGTGCGAGACGGCATCAACGAGAAAGATCCGTTTCCTAAAAGATCAATTACCACTTCCAAACTCTCCCCGACAGAGCTTGTAACCAACGAATCAAGTCTAGTGTGGAAAACGGAGGAACGATTTGAGGTCGAAGTATTCAGGACTTCCGTTGTCACCAGGTCCAGCAAGCGGCTTCAATCAGACATAGCGCTCTACCGCTGTAGCCGGATCGCGAACTAAGAATCCATTTTCAAACGATAACGTCGGCGCAGGCGTGGCGGCTCAAGCGAGAACTCACGCCCGGCAGGGTAGACGTGTGGAGTGACTGCGCACTCTCACACTCAAAATAAGGAGAAGGAAAATGCCAGTTAATAAGAAATCCAACAATGGTTTGTCAGCATCAGCTTGTCGAAAGCCCCGCGCGAAAGCGCCCGGCACCAGAATCGGTACGGTCCAGGATTGGAGAGGAGATTCCGGCAAGTCTGACAAACCAAACGGGCGCAACGCGTATCGTGATGGACGCTAAACCCTAAATTGAACAACCTCAGCGGCTCTCCGCGTATCTCTGCGATCTCTGCGTTGAAACAACCTTTAACGCAGAGAAAGCGGCGATACGCAGAGAGCCGCGGAGAATTCCTTTTTAATTTGGTCGCCACCGAGAGTAGTCAGTCGTTGAATCTGCAGGTAATACATGATAAATAAGCCTTCTGTCTTTCCTCCGAGAGTAAAGCAGTAGGTGCTCCGTAAGGTCTCACGACGTCAGTCTCCACAGGGTAACTGAAACTCTTAATGCTGCCCGCAAAAGTCAGATCCAAACTGCATGGGCTTTGTAGCATAGTGCTGGTGTGTTTGTGTGCAACTGTGCTGCTCGTGCTGTCTCCAGAGCGCCAATCAACTTCAGGTTTGACTGAGACCGCCGCAAGTGAGGAGTTAGTGCAGATCAATCCAGGCGCTTCACTGCGGCCTGACATTACTGCCGGGGCTAAAAAGGTGTTTGGAGTCGACGCCAACGAAGGAAAGCTGCTTCGCTTCTCGATCGATAAAGGCGATCTGGCCTTAACGACCAATGTTTATGGACCAACGGGAACGAACTTAATCGAACACGTTAGTGAAGACTTCGAGACCGTTGAGCTCTCCTTGCCTATCGACGTTTCAGGTACTTACCGGATTGAGATCCAGTCGCGCGAAAAAGTCGATACGCTGCGGACGTTTGAATTGAAAGTTGAAGCCTTAACGCTGATTACGCCTGTGGATCTAAAGGACAGCGAAGCCCGGCGATTGATGGCCAGCGCCAGTGTCTCGCGCGCAAAGTGGACACAAGCCTCGCTCAGGCAAGCTATCGAAGAATATGACAAAGCCGCAGCGAGTTGGACGTCTCTCGGCAACTTTAGCAGCGCCTCACAAGCAAACGTGCGCTCCGGCGACATTCACTTTTTGTTGAGCGAGTACGCAGAAGCACTCAAACGATTTCAGAACGCAGTTACTCTGGCGGCAAAGTCGGATGATCACTTCACTGAGGCTAAGGCGCTGAACCGGATAGGCCGGCTCTACTCATACACGGGCAAGAACCTTCTGGCCCAACAACACCTGGCTAAAGCATTGAGCCTGCTCGGTCCGGTTAGCGGCGACACTGACGCGAAGATCAAAAACGCTTACGGTGAAGCCCTTAGCGATATCGGTGAAGTGATTTACTCCAAAGGCAACATGGGGGCAGCGTCAGAGCAGTTCAAACTGGCTCTTGAATACCTGCGGGGTGATCGCAAAGGCGAAGCGAAAGCACAAATGTTCGTCGCGTATATTGCCGGCAGCGTAGGTGTCCCTGAAAAAGCCATCACGGCGACTTCCGAGGCGCGTCGACTCTACGAGGCAACAAACGACAGGAGCGGAGAAGGTCTTGCGCTAACGCTTCTCGGTTTGTGGCATACAGTTCAAGGAGATAATGACCGGGCAATCGAGTTGCACAAAAAAGCGATCGGAATTTTCCAGGAGATCGGAGATAAAAACAGTGAAGCAATCGCGTTCAACGCGGTGGGCCAGGCTTACGAGTATCTGAAGGATTTCAAAACCGCGCTTTGGAATTACGAGAAGGCTTTGAAAATCTTTCACGATCGCGGCGCGTTGGATTTCGAGGGAGGCACGATCGCCAAAGTCGCAATGATGCACCGGTTGCTGGGAAACCATGAGCAGGCCCTTTTGCTTTACGAACGTTCTCTGAAGTTAAGCCGTGCGGCCGGAAAGCAGCGGACTGAAGCGAATGCGCTTAGTGAGATCGCGATTGTCTACGCTGCGCAGCAACGCACTAAAGACACACTGCTACAGTACAACAGGCTTTTGAAGTTCTATGAAGGCATTAAAGATCCGCGCGGGCACGCGGTCGCGTTGAATCAGTTGGGGAGTTTTCTCCTTCAAATCGGACGGAAAGAAGAAGCGGCAGAAAGTTTCCGCCGGGCGCTGAGAGAGGATGCCACAGACACAAGCGTTACGATCGGCGCCTTTTATAACCTTGCTCGCGCCGAGCGAGCTCTGGGACATCTCGACGACGCCTATTCGACAATAAATCGCTCACTGAAAATTATTGAAGATCTGCGGTCGAATGTTGGCAGCCCTGATCTGCGCGCGTCGTACTTCTCGGGAGTCCAATCGAATTATGAGTTGTGTATACAGATTCTGACGGATCTCGATCGCGCACGGCCAGGCAATGGCTTTGCTGCGCAGGCGTTGTTGATGAGTGATAAGAGTCGCGCTCGCTTGCTTGTGGATTTGATTCGCAAATCGGGAGCCGATTTGCTCAAGGACGCCCCGCAAGATCTTGTCAGCCGTGAGCGCGAGCTAAGCGGACTGATTCAAAACCAGGTTCAATACCGATTGGAACTTAAAGGCGCCAGCGACGCGTCGGAAATCTCAGAAGTTGAAAGCCAGCTTGCCCAGTTTAGATCTGAGCTCCGACAGATACAGGGACGAATACGCGATCAATCTCCGCGTGCATTGTCTCTCTCTCGCTATGAGCCGCTAACGCTCGAGCAGGTTCAAAAGGAGCTGCGCACCGACGACGTACTGCTTGAATTCTCATTGGGCGATGAGCGGAGTCACTTATGGATGGTAACTCCCGACTCGTTTCAATATTTTCAACTACCCGATCGCAAGACGATCGAAGAGCTGTCAACTGAGGTCTACAAGTTAGTCACCACCCGACAGTTGCGCGAAGGACAAGCAGACATTCAGTCTCAGATCGACGAATCAGACCAGCTCTTTCTTCAAAAAGCGCCAGAGCTAAGCCAGATGCTGTTTGGCCAGATCGCAACGCAACTCGGAAATAAAAGATTGCTTTTAATTACTGAAGGGAAGATGCAATTCGTTCCGTTTAGTGCGTTGCCCGTCGCCGCTTCGAATGCGCCGCTTATCTCGGATCATGAAATCGTTCAGTTGCCGTCTATTGCGACGTTGCGCGCGATTCGTGCAACCGAAAACAAAAATCGTGATGCGGCAGACAAAGTCGCGGCTGTCATTGCCGATCCGGTTTTTACCAGGAACGATACACGCGTACAGAACTCTGCACTCGTCGCGAGTGCGGCAACGAACGAGAACCGGTCCGAGTCGACACAGAGAGCGATTGAAAGTTTACGGAGTGGTGCTCAGGGACGTCTGATTCATTCTTCTGAAGAGGCGGACGCGATTGCGAAAGCGGCGCCTCGCGGCACGACGATGATCGTCAAGGGCTTTGAGGCCACGCGCGAGACCGCCATGAACGCGAATCTCGGTGAGTTTCAGATTGTTCACTTCGCGACTCACGGGATTTTCGATAGCGAGCATCCGGAATTGTCCGGCATCGTTCTCTCGATGGTCGACAAGAATGGTGTCGAGAAAAACGGCGTGATGCCGCTGCACGACATTTACAACATGGACCTTTCGGCTGAGCTCACGGTTCTGAGTGCCTGCCAAACTGCACTCGGGAAAGACATAAGAGGCGAAGGTTTTGTTGGTCTGACTCACAGCTTCATCTCGGCCGGATCGAAGAGCGTTGTCTCCAGTCTTTGGAAAGTGGACGATCGCGCGACGGCGGCGTTAATGGAAGATTTGTACGAATCGATGTTGCAAAAAGGTATGTCGCCCGCCGCGGCGCTTCGAGCAGCCAAGTTGAAAGTGATGCAGGACAAGCGTTGGAGTAATCCTTACTACTGGGCGGGATTTGTGGTGCAGGGCGAGTACACAAATCATATTAATATTGAAAACAATTCGCGTCGTAATCTCGGTGTGATAGTTATACTGTCGTTGCTTCTGATTTCGTGTGGTCTAATCTTAGCCACAAAAAGGCACAAAAGCGCAAAAAGGATTTCCTGATGGGCAGGCGCGTAAAGCTTTTTTGGGTTCTTTGTTATTTTTGCGTTTTTGTGCCTTTTTGTGGCTAACATGACGAGTTTCGATGAGATTCTCGCCTGGCTCAATCCCGATCGTGACGTCGCAGGAACGATCTACGTCCAGCTTCGTCAGGACCTCACTAAAATATTCACCTGGAACCGTTGTCCCGATCCTGACGGCCTGACCGATGAAGTCTTCGATCGAGTTGCGAAGAAGGTTCATGAGGTTAGAAAAACGTATGTAGGCGATCCGAAACTCTACTTCTACGGCGTCGCACGAAATCTCATCAAGGAAATCCCAAAAAAAATCAAAACGCAGGTATCGTTGCAGGGTGCCGAGCCGGCCTCGGATCCGCGTCGCGAAGCGGAGCACGAAACTGCGATTATGCGTGAAGATTGTCTGCGCTCTTGTTTGAAAAAGCTCAGTAAAGATAAACGAGATCTGATACTGGCTTACTACGCCCGCGACAAGCAGGCTAAGATCGATCATCGAACAGAAATGGCGCACCGGCTGGGAATCTCGGTGGAGACTTTGCGGGTGAAGGCTTTTCGAATTCGCGCCACGCTGGAGCAATGCCTGGAACGTTGTGTCGAGCGCATGGCCCAAAACAAATGAAACGTATCGCGCGAAAAATCATTGTAATGGGATGGGGACGTCGGGAGGATGACCCATGAACGAAAAGCCCGTGAGCGACGCCCTATTGCGGCAATTTTTATTAGGGCAGGTCGACGACCAGGAGCGGCAACGTCTTGAAAGCATGTTTGTTACGGGTGCTCTTTCGAGAGAAAGAGTGATGGCGGCCGAGCAGCACTTGCTGGACGATTTCCTGGACGATTCACTCACACCGGAAAATAGAGAACGATTTCTTGCGCAGTACGGCGAAACGCCTGCCGAACAACGCAAGCTGAGGATCGCGCAGTCTATTAGCGACTGGGCAGCCACTGAAGCGACTGCCGAGTCTGGGTGGAGTCGTCTGTTTGGGCGCGTCTGGCTCAAGCCTGTCGTTGCGGTTCCGATCGCAGCAGTTGTTCTGATCGCGATCACGTTTGCTGTTGTCGCGCTGAGAAGCAGGTGGGAACAGCAAAACATACATCTCGCGATGCAGCAGGAATTCGTGCGACTTAATTCACCGTCGATGTTGCGTGAGGTTTCAGCCGTCGCGCCTCCAGTGACATTGACGCCCGGAGCAGTTCGAAGCGCCGAAGCGGAGAACGAAGTAACCCCGCCGGCTAACGCTGAGTTTGTTGAGTTGCGTCTTGTTTGGACACAGAAAGAACGCTTCCCATCCTACCAGGCGACGATTCGAAGGTTTGAAGAAGACGAGAGGTTCACCGTCGGCAACCTGCAACTTGATAATGACAATGTCATTCGACTAAGACTCTCCTCACGCTATCTAACGCGCGGACTTTATCAAATAGAAATCAGCGGCGTTGCTGCTAACGGCGCGACAGGTCCAGCGGAAGAGTATACGTTCGTGGTGAAGGGTTAGAACTCAGCGGCTTTACCTCAAAGTACAAATCGCACTTGGATCGGGTCGGTACAGGGAGCGGTAGCGACCTGGTCCAACATTGCTGATCACTGACCAGGTCGCTACCGCTCCCTGTACTGACCCGATCCAACAATGATTCTGACTTTTGAGGCGTAATCTCAGCGCCCCACCGGATCAATCCTGCCAGCAGCATTACCCCTCAGTTCTTTGCTGAGGGAATCTACTACCGGTTTCCGCGTTACGTTAAGCAGGAACAATTGCCCAGAGGGTCCTGGACCAGGCTTTGTTGGTTGCTCTCACTCAACAGTACACCTGCTGCTGTTACAAGGAACAAAGCCTATCCGGGAAGTATTATCGGTTCAGCGTCTGGTTTCAGACTCAACGACTCTCCTCAATCCAGAGCTGAACAACTCACAATCACAAAGAAACCGGGGATTACGCAAAATGGAATACAATCCAAACGATTTTAGCCAAGCCGCGATTAACAGCGGACAACGAAAGATCAATTACGCACTCACAGTTGTAGACGAGAAACTCGCCAAAGCCATCGAGGCGCTCTGCAATGCGCTCACGGCGTTACCTCCAACCCACAACATCGACCTTAAAAATGTGAATGAGGCGCTCAAGGAATTCCGCTATCTGAGTCAGATGGTCGCGGGTATCAAACCTCCGGGTTGCGACCCTGAATGGCCGGCCTAGCTCGCGCCTTCAGCAGCGACAGATCTACCTTTCGCTAATTATCGTGACGTCACTGATTTTGGTTCCCCGCTGACACGCTACCTGCTTGTAGTCGGGTGACCAGGCGTATGCGTAGATCTGATCGCTGTTGAAATTCGTGAGTTGTTTCTCTGCGCCGGTGTCGAGGTCATAACTCCAGATGTTCGAATAGCCATTGTCGTTTCTTACAAAGGTCAAGTGGCGACTGTCTCGGTACCACCGCACGGACTGCCATTCCTGCTTTGGCGCTTTGAAGTGTTGCAGCGGCTCGCCACCCTGTGCCGGGAAGATGGCTACGTCGTAGGTGTCTGAATCTTCGTCAAAACGACACGCGAGGAGTTGACTGTCGGGCGAGAATACCGGCATTCGATATCCCTCGCTTAGCTTTATCGCATCGCCACCTTGCAGCGGGACTTTCCAGACACTCATTTTCGTGTCGGTCTGGTTGTCGAAGGCGACCCATTGATTGTCAGGCGAGCATGAAGGATAGAAGTTGCCGTCGGTGAACGTCAGTTGTACTCGATCACGGCCGTCCTCCGCATTCATACGCCAGATGTTGAACGGACCGTTAAGCTCGGTCGCAAACAGGACGTAGCGGCCATCGGCAGTTACGGTGGGCGTGTAATTGTCCCCAGCATTTACCGTGAGTTGGGCCGGATCAGAGCCATCGGGATTAATCCGCAAAATGTTTAGCCGGTCCTGGGTCATCGAGGAGTAGAAAATTTTTCCGCGGCTCGTCCATGCGACGCCATAGTACAAACCGCCTCCGGATGTGATTGAGGTTGCTTGTTGAAGGTCACCGGGCGTCGAAATCCATAAGCGCCACGACAGATTTGTTTTTATAGTTGCTATATTTCCGCCGGAGATGCTGACGCCCTGGTAGTCATCTGAATCCGAAGTTATTTTTTGCGGTGTTCCGTCACGCAACGGGAGCCGCCACAAGCGGAAAGGCGAGTTGTTGTGCTCACATGCGTTGACGACGAGAGTCGTCATGTCCTGCCAGTCCACTTGCAAGATCTTGAACCACGCCGGTCCGGCAATCACTTCTTCGTGTTTGTCATGCACGTCGAATGCGACCAAATTTGTTTGATACTTTGGCTTCCAACGAGTTTCGGGACAAACAATCTTGTTGCCGTCAGGTGACCATGCTAGTCCGTAAACCGACAACTTATCGCCGCCGGTGCGGGTGGCAAGTACTTCCTCGTTTGAACCGTCGATATTTGCCAGCATTAAAAGGTATTGATTCCCACGATCGTGACGAACGAAAGCGAAGCGATCGCCGCTTGGGGAGAAGCTAATCGGACTATCGACATCGTTTTTGATCGGCGCCGCCGGGTTATCACCGGGCCATGCGAGACGATACAGGACGCCGGGATCATTGTTTTTTGTTCGTGTGAAATAAATATACTGGCCGTCACGTGAGAACGTAATACCGAGATACTTCACGTTGTCTTCGGGACGCACTGCGTCAAACGATCCGGGCGTGCTGGTGCTGGTTACAACTAACCCCTGCCGGCCATTTCGTTCTTCAACATGGGCCACCCGTTTGCCGTCTGGTGAGAGCGCCACCGCGACTGACGTTCCCATATTCGTAAACTGCGTCATGGCCCACGAAGGCTGCGGATCGAAAATTTTGTTGACCAGGCGCGCCACTGCCGGAAGGAACAAAAGGACAGCGAGGACGCCGCTGGCGCCCGCAAAAACCGCGGTTGCCGTTTTATGTGTTTTGATCTCGTTGAAGATGGAGTCGGCAGTCGAGAGCGCCTGCGACTTGAGCCTCGTGAATATTCGTGAGCCTCCGAATGGCTCCGGCGATGGTTGAATCGGCGGAATGACGGCGGAATAACCGTCAGCATTGTGCTCCAGCTCTTTTTTTAATCCGGTGAGATCGGCCGTGAACTTGAGAACGGTTTGATATCTCTTGTCGCAGTCTTTTTCTAATGCTTTCTTAACTATCTTGCGGAGCTGCGACGGGACGTCGTCTGGAAAAACAAGTTCTGCCCGTTCTGAAGCGAGAATCAAAGCGATCGAATCGTTGCGGGAGCGTGCTTCGAAAGGTGTTGAGCCAGTCAGCATTTCATAAAGCACGATGCCGAGGCTCCAGATATCCGTGCGTTCATCGACGGAGCCTTCGCGCAGTTGTTCCGGCGACATGTACTTCACCGTTCCCATCAACAAGTGTGGATCGGTGTGTATCTGAGTGTTTGCATTCGGTTGCTCCGGTAAAACTTCCGTGAGTTTTGCGAGACCGAAGTCGACGACTTTTATATAGCCGTCGGGACGCAGCATGATGTTCTCGGGTTTGATATCGCGATGAACGATACCGATCGCGTGCGCGCTGGCGAGTGCGGCGCCGACTTGCAGTGTGACTTGTAGCGCTTCGAGCGGTTTGAATGTCCCGCGTGTGAGCTGATCGCGAAGAGTGATCCCCTGAATGTGCTCCATCGCGATGAAGTGTCGCCCGCTTTCCGTCTTGCCGACGTCGTGGATTACGCAGACGTTTGGATGATTGAGTGCTGAGGCGGCGCGAGCTTCCTGCTCGAAACGATGCACGCGGTGAGGATCGGCGGCGAAGTCACGGGAAATGAGTTTGAGGGCGATCTTGCGGCCGAGATTCTCATCGTGTGCGAGATAGATCTGACCCATTCCGCCCACGCCGAGCGAACATTGAATCTCGAAGCGCCCGATCTTTTGGCCGGCCAGGAATTCGCTCGGTTCATTTGCGAGCATTCCCTCGACAAACTCGTACGCCGGAGAACTTAGAAAGTCGTCATTGTCTGCGTCAGCGGCAAGTAAGGTTTCCACCTCTTCCCGTACTGACGGATCGTCATGGCAAACTTCATTGAGATAATCTGGACGCTCGGCAGGTGGGCGAGCCTGGGCAGAAATAAATATCTCTTTTATTCTTTGCCATCTGTCATGGGTGATCATGTCGATTCTGGAGTAATTGCATGTTGCTGACTATAACGCGAGAACGGTCAGCTAAATCCCTCAAGAACGCCCCTCAAGAAGGTTTTTTGGTCCGTGTTAACTCGCGCTTGAGGTAGGCCTTCGCGATTTTCCATTCGCGTTCCACTGTGGCGTGCGAGATCCCCATCACTTCCGCCGTCTCTTTTATTGTGAGACCGCCAAAGAATCGCAATTCAACAATACGCGCCTGGTCCGAATCGATTTCTGCGAGTCCGTTTAGAATGTCGTGCAGCGCCAGCAGGTCGGCGTCGGGCTCGTCACCAAAGGCACGGACGTTTGTCAGAGACACACAATAGCGATCGCCGCCGCGTTTCTCAGCGTTTTTGGCCCGGGCATAATCGACGAGAATGCGTCGCATAAGCTGCGCCGCGACGCCAAAAAACTGGGCCCGGTTCTGCCAGTTCATGCTGTTCTGTTCATAGAATCTGAGGAAAAGCTCGTTTACGAGGGCGGTTGGTTGTAACGTGTGCTCGCGGCGTTCGCGGCGCAGGTAGGTCGTGGCGATCCGGTGAAGCTCGGGATAAACGACCCGGACCAACTCGTCGCGCGCGTTTTCCTCACCATTGCTCCATCTTTCGAGTAATTGAGTGATGCCGTCGGACGGACTGATCGCCATTCGCTTATCTCTTTCTATTGGGCGAAAAACCATATCGGGAGTTGTGAGTGGGCGGTCTGCAAGGCGCCCGTTGGCTGCTGATTTTACCACCGGAAAATATTTGAGGGAATGTCGCGGCGGAATCCGCGTTCTAATGAAACAGGAGAAGGGGAGACTTGTTCGGCGTTTGAACAGTCTTTCCAGGTGGTTTCTCACCCCGCCCGCAAGAAAACAAAGCGGCGAGAGCTGCATTAATCTCCCGCTCCCGCCGCTTTGTTTTAATAGCCGTTCGCCAAAAAACCACAAAATCCGTGTTCTTCATCCGCGTCATCCGTGTTATTTAAAGCAGGGGAGCGAATGACGACTATGATGTTTCGAAGACGAGCGAAATCCTTCATCGCGATTACGTGTTTACTATTTGGCGTGGTCGTGAAGGCCCAGCAACACGACGACAAGCAAGAGCTACGCGCGAAACTCTCCAACCAGGTAGTCAGTGACTTCAAAGATGTGCGCGAGTGTCTGGAGCAGGAACAAGGCGCGCTTCGCAAAGCGCAGGAGGAGATGAACGTCGAAGAGCACGACTTGAATCGTGACGGCGTGAACGAGTACGAAGTCGAGCTGAGTGGGCCGTGTACGTGCGGAATGGTTAACTGCTCGATCTACATTTACCGCAAGACAGCGCAGGGATTTGAGTCGATTCTGGATGATGCTGCGGGATTGGGTGTTGAGCTGTTGAAGACGTCTACTAACGGCTATCGCGACTTGCGGGTCACCGCGCGCGACACCGCGGCGACGCAAGGTGAAATGACTTATAAGTTTGATGGCAAGCAGTATCGTGAAGCAAAGAACATGCTGGTCCAGGTCGAGACTGGCGAGACCAAGCCCGCGTCTCGGCGCTTGCAGTTCAAACGCGGCGCATCGGAGGCGACCATGCAAGGTAAAGTGTCAATCGCCCTGCCTGACACTTACCTTGTCGGCGCGCGGGCCGGGCAGACGATGACGATAAAACTCACGGCTCCACGAAGGGCAGTGCGGTTTCTGTTGATGAGCCCGAGCACGAGGAGTCTTGTGGCTGACAACGCGCGCGACTGGACCGGCGTGTTGGCCGAGACGGGCGATTACACCATCATCATCGACTCTGACGCCCGCAACAGTACGTACACAATGACGGTCAGTATTAAGTAAGGACACACCCCTCCTGCCGGCTAACGCGAAGAAGAGTAGAGGTCACCCGCGCCCCAGCATCTCTTTACCGACCTCAAAAGCTTCGGCGAGGATTTTGGTCCAGACCTGTGTGCCGTTGTCGCCGTTGGTGAATACGATTAGGCCTCGTTGCGATTTCGGAAACAGGACGACCACTGTACTCACGCCGGGATCGCTGCCTGTGTGAATCAGTGCGTATTCACCGTTACTTAGATCAGGCATGACCATCCAACCCAAACCGAAGAACAGATTCTTCCCAGTCGGATACTGAACTTGCGGACGAACCATCTCGTTGAAAACTGACGGCGAGAGTCCGTCTCCTTTCAGCACGTTCGTTGCGAACTGGCCGTAGTCAGCGATCGTGGTAAGCAAAAGATCGGCGGCATTCGCCTCAGTGTTTTTGTGTATGTCGTAGGGTTTGCCGTCTTTGTTATGAGCGACAGCGAATCGCGACTCATTCATCGAAGCGTCCCAATAAAAGCGTGTGTCTTTCATGCCATATGGTTGAAAGAGATACTTTTGCGCCAGCCGTTCAAGTGGTTCGTTGAACTTCTTTTCCAAGGCGCGGCGCAGGTACTCGAAACCTTCGCCTGAATAGTTCACGGTGGCGCCGGGATCCGCCATGAACTCCAACTTTTTCGAGCGCCAATTCGGAAAACCTGATTGATGAGTCAGAACGTGTCGGGTCGTGAGCTGCTTGTGGCGAGGATCATTCTGAACGTCGGGATCTACCCAGTAGTTTGCCAGCGGTTCATCGAGGTTCCACTTTCGGTTGCTCACTAATCGTAACGTGAGCATTATGACCACGGGCTTTGTGAGCGAAGCGACCTGAAAGATCGTGTTTGCGGGGGCGAGGGAAGTTGGACCACCTTTGCGCAGCTCCCCGAACACTTTCGCATACTTGAGTTTTCCGTCTTCGATGATGCCGACGCCTGCAGCAGGGACGTTGGTTTCGTTGAGCCAGCCGGGTAGCTTTTGTTCGAATGAGAGATCGATTGGTTTGTTAGTTTGGGCGTGAGCGCCTTCAGCAATTCCGAGAAGAACGACGAGCAGAAGGCACAGTTGTGTCTGGATTGTTTGTATGCGACGCATGTTGTTACGGATAAGACGTTTGTTACTGCGAAAGCGTTAACAGCTTGAGTGTTGTCGCTAGCGTCTGCTGCGCCACTTGCCGGCGTACGGCAGCACGAACAGATACAGGCCGGTGAACAGGAGCAGGAAGAGCGGAAACAGCGGTGAGTAGGTCACGAGGGCGGGTGGCTGCTTTCCTTGTCCCAAGGATAAGACGAGGATGTTGGCGATGACCGTCACTACAAAGGCGATAGACATCCAGCGGTGGATCTGTCTGATCCATTTGTTACAGCTCATTGGAATCTCCTCAACTCACGGTTTTTCAATTCCAAACTGCTTTGCGTACTGGGCGTTCAATCGTTGCCAGCCGTCGAACTTCATCACTTCTGGTCCGACGATGCGTCCGATGGGTTGACCGGCGAGAAGTCGCTCGAGCACATCGAAGCAGATGTGCCAACCGGCAGCGCCCATTGCAATGAAGCGGCGATCGATGTTGGTCCACAGCGTCAGGCGCGTGCCGCCGTCAGTAGCTTCGAGCTCCCAACGCATATCGAAGCCGCCCCAGTTGTACTCGAGCACCCTCGGAGCGTCGGCGCGCGTGATTGTTGTTTCGGTAACGTGTGGGCCTGGCGCTCCCACGGTGGTGAGCTTCACTGTGGAGCCAGCGGTTCCCAGGTTTCCGTCAGCGTCGAACGGCGCCCACTCACGTAGCTGCGAGGGATCGGTTAACGCCTGCCAAACTTTCTCCGGTGGGTGACGCAATTGTCTGACGAGAACCAGCGTCCAGTTGTCTCCGTCCTTCTTCACCTCCGCACCGGCGGCCGGACCCGGTGTGTATTGCTCACGATCGGTCATCGTTTTTTCTTTGTCGTCCTTTTAGTTGGTGTTGATTGGTCGAGGTGACGTTCGAGAGCATCAATGTGAGTGTTCCAAAGCTGACGGAAGGGAGCCAGCCACTCGTCGATCTCTTGAAGCTGTTCGGCTTTCAATCGGTAGACGCGGCGTTGTGCGTCCACCGTGGCTTCGACGACGCCCGCCTCACGCAGCACGCGCAAATGTTTTGAGACAGTCGGCTGCGACATACTAAGTTGACGCTCGATGTCTCCGACTGTTTGTTCAGACGAAACCAGGAGACTCAATATCGCACGCCGGTTCGGCTCCGCAATGATCTCGAATACAGATGCCACACGACGAGTATGCCTCAAACGGCATATACGAGTCAAGGAATATACATGGAAAAAAAGAGCGGGACCGGTAATTCCGATCCCGCCCTTCGAAGTTCAAGCTAAGCGTTGTTGTTAGTAACCCCGGTATCCGTCACTGTAGCCATTCACAAACCCCTGTCGGAAGTACTGCTGGTACACCGCCTTACTACCATAGCGCGAATTGTAGTCAGTATTCGCGTTGCGATAGTCTTCCTCATCGCGATAGTCGAAGCGTTCACCTCTCGAACGATCCTTACGGCCTTCCTTGATGCCTTCGTTGTAGCCTGCATTCAAAGCAGTCTGACGAGCATTGAAATCACCACCGTATCCATAGCGATCGTCATAGCGACCATCATTACGATAATCGCGATTGCGACGTCGTTGCTCGCGTTCATATTCGCGTTGACGCCTAATCTGTTCTCGTTGCTGTTGGCGCTGCCAGTTTGGATCCTGCCACTGGCCCTTGGCTTCGGAGCCCGGCATCATTCCGATACCTAGAAGGAGAGATAAACCAAATACACCTCCGAGCACTTTTTTCGTTAGCAAACTAGTTTTCATAACGTTCTCCTTTTGCCGTGACCTCATGTGGGTTCCTTTAGCAATCACATGTGGGTTCCTTTAGCAATCACGATGCCGCAAGCCACATCGGGCCGAAACATGGGCCAAGTGTTAAATTTCGGTCGAAATTCATTGCAGGTTTATTACGATTGCTTAGTTATCAAGGTAAGACAAACGATTTCGTTCGCGAATACACGAGATCGCAGATGACGCCAGTCATCAATGCGAACGGCAATGAATGCAATGTTAGCGAACGCTTGTACAAACATCGCGCGAGTGACAACTTTTTACAATTCGGGTACGAACCAGTGGCAACTTTTCTGTAGAATCCCGGTATGCTCTCGCTTCGTGCGTTCCGAGATGCAATCAGCAAACTATCGCTGCGAAAGAAGCTGACGATATTGACCTCAGTAGGCGTATTGCTTCCGCTCCTCGCGTTGACCTATTTGCAATATAGATCGCTCACAGAGCTCCAGACCAAAACCAAGGGCGCATTCAAAGACAACCTTCGTCAGGGATTACCCTTTGTAGAGCAGCAAATGAAACAACGCCTGGAGGACGTCGCCGCTCAGACCTTAAACCCGATCGGAAGCATGCACCTTTCCTCGCAGGAAGAGTTAGATAAATATCTCGCCGGGGTAAAGCGTACGCATCCTGAGATCGAAGAGATGTTTGTGTACTCGGGCGAATACCAGAGAGCCAGGCCTGACATTCAGTTTCTATATGACAAAGCGCGGATGGCCCAGAGTTTTGTTGATGGTGATCGCAAGTATTTATTTGCACCGAGCATGCCTCAGGGAGCATATCTTTTTTATCCGTTGGCGGATCAGAACGGTTTCGCGGGTGTGTTTTTGAGCAAAGGTTTTGTCAGCCATGACTTGCTGGCGGGCAGCATAAATGACGTCTCGAAGATATATCACGGGAACACTGCTGTAGCATCAGCCCTCGTCATTACCATTAACGACGAGAACGGCCAGATACTTTTCTCAAACGCAGCGGGTCAACCCGAATACTTTCTCGAAAGCAACTTCAATCATCCGTTCACTAATTGGAAAGCAAGAGTCGGCCTGAAGGGTACAAATATCGATGCGCTCGCCCGTAACAGTTTTCTGCATAGTGCCGGCGCCACTGTCCTGGTGCTAATCTTTTTGCTATTCGGCATGGCACTTACCATACGAGCCACTGATCGCGAAGCGCGGCTGGCCCAGGCGAAATCAAACTTCGTCTCGAATGTCTCGCATGAGCTGAAGACGCCGCTCTCGTTACTCAGCTTGTTTTCTGAGATCCTCGAACTAGGTCGCGTTAACAGTGAAGAGAAGAAGACCGAATACTACCGGATCATCCGGCATGAAAGTCTGCGTCTGAACAAGATGATCGATAACATCCTCGACTTCTCAAAGATCGAGGCTGGACGGAAAGCGTATGTTTTTGCTGCCGGTGACACCGCGGAAGTGATTGAGAAGGTGCTTTCGAGCTATCGCTATCAGATCATCAATTCCGGCTTTGACGTTCAAACAAACATACAGCCTGATCTGCCGCCGGTCTTGATTGACCGCGACGCGATGGAGCAGGCGATCTCAAACCTGCTTGATAACGCGATTAAATATTCACGCGATGTGAAGCAGCTTTCGGTCACGATGGAACGACGCGGATCTAATGTGTCGATTGAAGTAGCGGATAACGGCATTGGGATTCCGCGCGCTGAACAGGCAAAAGTTTTCGAGAAGTTTTATCGTGTGGGTAATGGATTGGTCCATGATGTAAAGGGCAGCGGCCTGGGTTTGTCTCTGGTGAAGCACATTGTCGAAGCTCATAACGGAGCCGTCTCGGTCGAGAGTGAAGTCGGGAAGGGAAGTCGTTTTACGATCCTGCTCCCGCTGATAGGAGAAGCATAATAAGTTGGCCAAAGTCCTGATCATCGAAGACGAACCCAACATGGTTCTCGGGCTAAAGGATAGCTGCGAGTATGAAGGCTACGAGGTTGCGGTGGCGCGCAATGGTAAGGAAGGTTTAGAGAAAGCCACGACTGAGAAACCCGACATCATTCTGCTCGACGTGATGCTGCCTTTGATGAGCGGAATCGATGTGTGCCGCACTTTGCGCACTCGCGGGATCGAGACTCCGATTCTGATGCTGACAGCCCGGAGTCAGGAAATCGACAAGGTGATCGGACTGGAAGTTGGCGCAGATGATTACGTGACGAAACCGTTCAGTATCAAGGAGCTGCTCGCGCGCATCAGGGCGCACTTGCGCAGGGCTTCGAAGCAAGTCGTCGATATCGAGAGTTTTTCCTTTGGCGACGTGGAGTTGAATTTTAAGAAATACGCGGCGCGCAAAGGCGGGCAGGCTTTAGAGCTTTCGGCACGCGAGTTTGAGATATTGCGTTACCTGATCCGGCGTCGGGGTGAAATCGTCACGCGCGATCAACTGCTCGACGAAGTTTGGGGTTATCGCAACACTCCGGTTACTCGTACCGTCGACAACCACATCGCCAGGTTGCGACAGAAGATCGAACAAGACGCGTCTGAGCCGCGGCACATTATTACCGTGCACCGGATCGGCTACCGCTTCGTCGAGTAACTACCTCTCGGTACAACTTTTTACAATCTCGTTACAGTGTGTGGAGACTTGGGGGTCCAAAGACTATAGGCTCTTCTTAAGGAGAATCCCCAATTGAAAGATAACGTTTCGTTAACCATCGCGTCCCTGCTCTCGATCCTTTTCCTTACGTTTCACCTCGCGGACGACATCGTCCGCGGCTATGAAAAGGGCGGGCTCTCAAACCTTATTGCGGTGCCCATCGTTGTCCTTTGGCTGTACGGAACGTTAGTGCTCACCGGACGGCGATCGGGATTTATCATCAATCTACTTCTGTCGCTCTTTGCGTTGTTCGTTCCCTACGTACACATGAAGGGAAGGGGCGTCGGCCTCGCGAGCCGGGTCGCCGGTTCCAGCGGAGCATTCTTCTTCGTGTGGACGCTGCTCCTAATCAGCGTGACCGGGTTCTTCTCGATTGTCCTCTCGGCGCGCGGACTGTGGCGCCTGCGACGTTCAAAACTAAACGCTTAACGCGCCACGGAAACCGCGAGCGGCATAGTAAGAGTCTGCGCCGTTGTGATAGAGGAAGACCTGGTTATAGCGGCGATCGCAAAAGAGAGCGCCGCCGAGTTTTCTGATGTCAGAAGGTGTCTTTACCCAGCTTGATGTTTTTAGATCGAAGTTTCCGAGTTTCTGAAGGTCACGGTATTGTTCTTCCGTTAACAGCTCAACGCCCATCGCCGTGGCCATATCAACGGCGCTGTTCCTGGGTTTATTTTCTTTCCTTGCGTCAAGCGCTTCACGGTCGTAACAAATACTTCTTCGGTCCTTAGGACTCTCGACTGAACAATCATAAAAAACGTATTCACCGGTTTTCTTGTCATGACCGACAACATCCGGCTCGCCGCCGGTTCTTTCCATTTCATTGAGTGACCAAAGTTTCTCTGGATTCGATTCAAGCCTCGCTTGTACCTTGGCCCACTCAAGACCTTTGTGACGATCCATGTTCTTCTCGAAGCGTGCTTTTAAGAGTGTAAGTAGTTCTTCACGTTGTTTTGGGGACAGCTCTTTTTTAGTTTTGCTCATAATTTATGTGACCCCTACAGTTGTTACCGCGTGATTTGAAATTTCCTTTGAAGCGTTGCGGTTGAGTCGCCGCCAGCCCACACGTCGAAGGTGGCGGGCTCCTGCACCCAGCCTCTGGCCGCGGAACTCCAATAGGTCAGCTCCGTCTTACCGAGAGTGAAACGAACGGTCTTCTTCTCGCCCGGTGCGAGTACAACGCGCTCGAATCCTTTCAACTCGCGCACGGGCCGCGATGCGCTGCCGGAACGCTGGTGTATGTATAGCTGTGCGACTTCCTCACCAGCGCGACGCCCTGTGTTTTCTACGTCAACAGTTACTTCTACCGACTCGCCCAACTTCGCCGTCGCCTTACTTACGCGCAGGTTCGAATAGCTGAAGCTCGTGTAGCTCAGGCCGTAGCCGAACGGGTAAAGCGGCGAGGTTGCGATGTCCCAATAGCGCGACTTGAATCCCGGCTTGTTCTCGGGTTCTTGTGTGAGATTGCGAGCGTAGTAGAGCGGGATTTGACCTGAGCTGCGTGGCCACGTGATCGGGAGTTTGCCAACGGGTGTCGCGTCGCCCCAAAGTAGATCGGCGATAGCGTTCCCACCCTCCGCGCCGGGATGCCACGCTTCAAGGATTGCAGGCACACGGTTCACGGCCCAGGAGATGTCGAGCGGACGCCCGTTGATGAGCACGAGAACTGTTGGTTTTCCGAGAGCGGAAACCGCTTCAAGCAATTCACGCTGCCGGCCAGGCAGCTCGATGGTCGACTGCGATGCCCCCTCGCCACTCATTTCTTCATGTTGGCCCAGCACCATCACGACCACATCGGACGATCGTGCGAGCGTGACAGCCTTCTCGAACTCTTCTCGCCTTTGCGTTTCATTCCACGCTGCAGGACGCGGGCCGAAGAACAGCTCGAATATCGACGGGTACGATCGTGCGATGTCGATGCCCGGCGCGTATTCGACATTCACGCCCGAGCGAACCTTCGCACGAATGCCTTCGACAACCGTAACCGCGGTCTTCATGTCGTCGGCTAAGCTCCAAGATCCGCGTATGTCGCGCTTGGAATCTGCCAATGGTCCAATAACTGCGATGGACGAGAACTTTGGATCGAGCGGGAGCAGGTTGCCCTCGTTGCGCAGCAGCACCGCCGAGCGCTGAGCGGCGATACGCGCCATCTTCCTGTGCTCCGGATTGTTGTGCATCGAAGCGGCGCGAGATTCGTCGGCGTAAGGGTTCTCGAAAAGACCGGCTTTGAACTTCGCCTCGAGAACGCGGCGCACGGCCTCGTCGAGTTGAGCTTTTGTGATCCGCCCTTCGCTGACGTGTTTAGCCAGGCTGCTCGAATACGTGCCCGAAACGGCGTTGCCGGGAAAGGACATCTCCATGTCCACGCCCGCCGTGAGTGCGCGCGCGGCTGCATCGGCTTTGTCTTCCGCGAAGCCATGCGTGACTAGATTGCCGACCGCATCGGCGTCGCTCACGACGAAGCCCTTGAAGCCCCACTGATTGCGTAGCACGTCACGAAGAAGGAAGGCGTTACCAGTCGCGGGCACGTCGTTCAAGTCCATGTAGGCAGACATAGCGCTGCCGACGCCAGCGTCGACGGCTGCTTTGAAAGGCGGCAGGTAGACGTTATAAAGCTCGGCGTCTGAAATGTAAGCCGCGTCGTAATCGCGACCACCCACGGCTGCACCATAACCGGCGAAGTGTTTCATGCAAGCGAGCAGGCGGCCTGGGCTTGCCGGGTCTTGTCCCTGGAAACCCCGCACCTGCGCAGCGGCGATCCGTGCGCCAAGGAAAGGATCTTCACCTGCGCCCTCGACGATGCGGCCCCAGCGTGGATCGCGCGCGACGTCCAACATTGGCGCGAACGTCCAGCGGATACCGGTGGCGCTTGCCTCGCGCGCCGCGATCGTCTGCACGCGCTCGACGAGGTCCACGTCCCACGACGAGGCGAGGGCTAGGGGAACAGGGAAGATGGTGCGGAAACCGTGAATGACGTCGAACCCGAACAGTAACGGGATCTTCAGTCGCGATTGCTCCACGGCGACCTTCTGGAAGCGGTTAATAGTCGCGGGATCCGTGACGAAGAGTAGCGAGCCGATCTTGCCCTCGCGCAGGTCAGGCTCGATTATCTCGGGCTTCATGAACTGTGTGATGTAGAAGAGTTGGTTGAGCTGGCCGATCTTCTCGTCTACCGTCATCCGCGACATAAGATCGTCCACGCGCTTGTCAATTGGCAGCGATGGATCGAAGTAGGCCGGTCGAGCGGCGACTGAGTTCGTCAGCAGCAACGCAGCCGCGACGCATGCGAGCAATCGTCGAGTTAGGATCATAGGCCGCTATATTAGCCACAAAAGGCACAAAAAGCTCAAAATCAGTATTTGTGCTTTGTGGTTTTTTGTGGCTAATAGACTTGAAAACAGTGTGTTGTGTTTCTTGTGGCCTACATCCCTTTTCGGAAACTTCGCGGTGTGACTCCGGCGAAACGTCGAAACGACGTTGTAAAGTGACTTTGACTCGAGAACCCTGATCGGAGCGCGATCTCCGCGATCGGCAGCGTCGTATCCTCCATCAACGTCCGCGCCCGTTCAATTCGCTGCTCCGCGATGTATCCAGTCGGCGTCATCCCAATCGATTGCTTGAACGCGCGCGAAAAATGGAAGTAACTCATTCCCACTTCTCTCGCAACCGCGCGCAAAGCCACACGCCCCTCCTGCTCGTTGGCCAGATGCTGATCGATCAAACTTATCGCTTTTCGCAAACGGTGCGGAGCCATTCCACCCTGGCCCAAACGCACATTGCGCACAGCGCTGTAGTGCTTGATCAACTGCACTGTCAGTCCGACTGCAAGCGAATCAGCGTAGATCTTCCCGACCAGGTTTGCCTCTTTCATCTCTTCCAAAAGAGACAAGGCAATGTGTCGTATATGATTCGACTCCACGCCCAGCTCGGGCCTGAGCCCCAGATCGCTGTAGGCGAGTTGAAACTTAGCCGCGGTGTTCCGGACGAAAAATGGACGGAGATACAGCAGCACGAAATTGCGACTCTCTGGACCGACAGCCTCCGCGCTCCACGACGTCTGGGCCGGTATGATCGCCACTTGTCCGGTATTTACTTCGCCGTCGAAAGAGTGCTCGTCAATGGTGGCTTTGACGTTCAAAGGCGCACCGAGATTTACAAGGACGCAATGCTGCTCAGAAACTGGCCCAAGCATTTCAACTAAGTCGTGTCGTAGATGAACGACGCGAATGTTCTGCCATGCGCAGACATCACTCGATGCCGCTACGGCTTCCGGGTATGCGCTTGCGATGTCGTCAGTGGAAGGTGTTTGCCTGCGAGTTTCTCGCCTCGTGGCGCTGAATTTCGACGGGTTAAGAACGGGTGGGGGATAGGTTGCTGGTGTTGTGAAACTACCGATTTGTTGCATGACATCCCTCTTCAGTAATTTTCATTCGTTGTGGGATGAAAATAGAGAAATGCCGAGTTTTCAAAAACCCTCAATAGTGCAGATTTCCGGTCCGCCTTTTCTGTAGCATCGGGTTCCCACAAAAGGGTTATGCGCGACTAACCTTGCCGGCTTCACAGGTTTCTTAGGTAAGAATTAACCACGGATGACACGAATTTAAAAATCGGATTTAAGATCCGTGTTATCCGCGGTTTAAGGTATGACGGTGAAGGTGATCTTGTTGGATTCCAGGGTCGGTCCGTCACAACAATCCAGCCGACGCTGAAGCGAGAGCTCGTACTTGCCCGGTGGCAGCGAGTCGTACCAGGATTCCGCTCCCGTTGAGACGCTGCTGTCAACGAGCACGAACCAATCGATGTCTTTCTGTGCTTTCGGATCCAGAACGATCTTCTGCGGCAGATTGATGTCCTTACACGTCTGATCATGCTTCGCGATCTGACGCACGCTGGACGTCCATTTCATAATCGGAAATAGCTGCCCGTCTTTCGTGAGCCGCGGCAGGTTCTGGTAAAGATTTGATGAGAGGCAAACATTGGCCGGAGCCGTTGCCGTATTGGTCATCGTGAGCGTGATCAGTATCGTGTCTCCCACCTTGAACTGATCCTTCGACTCGCCGATCTCGTTTCCAGCCGAAATTGTTAGTTGCAACGGAGCCTGCGCTTTTGCGTGCGCACTCGCGGCAATTATTAGCCCAATCACTATCGCAATTGTTTTAGTCATACAAAGAGCCTTACTCACTCCATCTCAAAATACGATTTGCAAGGCGGCTCGGTATTACGTGCAATTGCTCGAATCTACCCGCTTTTGACATCGGCCCAATCCAGCAAACGAACACATCTTTGAGCAACGCGCGATAAGACACGCTGTTTACTCACTGCTATTTTTGCGCTGTTTGATACCACCTAGAGGAAAGGGAGCCCATGCGTATTAATGCAGCCAGACTCGCCGACCAGGACCACGCGGAACTGACGTCCGGACTCAGCCGCGAGGGAGTCTCCGAAATCTCAAACGAATTGCGTCAACTGCTTGCCGACGCGTTCGCGCTTTACATAAAGACCAAAAACTTTCACTGGCACCTGAGTGGCATTCACTTTCGAGACTACCACCTCCTGCTCGATGAGCACGCAAGTCAGATCTTCGCCATCACCGACGACATTGCGGAACGCGCGCGCAAGATTGGCGGTACGACCATTCATTCGATCGGTGAGATTGCGAGAAACCAACGTCTCAAAGACAACGATGATGAGTTCATCAACGCCGTCGAGATGATGCGTGAGCTGCGTGAAGATAATCAGAAGTTCATCGATTCGCTGCGAGTGACGCATTCGATCTGCGACAAGTATGAAGACGTCGCTACTGCGAGTTTCATAGAAGTTTGGATCGACGAAGCGGAGCGCCGGCACTGGTTCCTGACGGAGATCGTGCGCGAGCTGTAAGGAGAAATTTATGAGCGCTGTAGAACTAATGACTGACGAAACTATGAAGGTCACGACGTTGCGGCCACCATTTCCGCCATTCACTCGCGAGACAGCAATTCAGAAGGTCAGGCTTGCGGAAGATGGATGGAATACGCGCGATCCGGAGAAGGTGGCCCTGGCCTATTCGCCGGATTCGCGCTGGCGAAATCGCGCGGAGTTTGCCAACGGCCGCGCGGAGATCATCGCGTTTCTCAAACGCAAATGGTCGCGTGAGCTCGACTACCGGCTTATCAAAGAGCTATGGGCCTACGACGGAAATCGTATCGCCGTGCGCTTCGCATATGAGTGGCGCGACGACTCGCAGAATTGGTTTCGCTCTTACGGAAACGAGAACTGGGAATTCGATGACAACGGATTGATGCGTAGACGTTATGCCTGCATTAACGATTTGCCGATCAAGGAATTGGATCGCAAGTACTTCTGGCTACTGGGTCGACGTCCCGACGATCACCCGAGCCTCAGCGATCTCGATTTATAGGAAGTTGAGAATGCTCAATACAGTTTAACTCATCAACCGCAGTGCTGAAATCAGAAACGCCGGCTGTACGATCGAAGGCTGCATAAAACTATGAACGTCGAACCTATTAGCATCTTGATCGTTGAGGATCATCCGGTCTTTCGCGAGGGTTTGAGCACGATCATTGGTTCGCAGCCGGACTTGCTTCTCGTTGCACACGCTACGAATGCCGTCGACGCCGTGTCGGAGTTTCGCAGGACCATGCCCGATATCACGCTCATGGATGTACGGTTAGCTGGCAGCGATGGAATAGATGCGTTGATTGGGATTCGCGGTGAGTCTCCTCACGCGCGGGTCATCATGTTGACGACGCTGGATTGCGATGGCGAGATTCAACGTGCGTTGCGGGCCGGGGCCTCGGCGTACATTCTGAAGAGCATGCCAGGTAACGAGCTGCTTGACGTTATCCGATCGGTTCATTCCGGCCAGCGACGTGTTTCTCCTGAAGTCGCGGTGCGCCTTGCCGAACACATGTGTGATGAGGATCTCACGACACGCGAAATGGAAGTGCTGCGTCTCATTCGCGACGGCTTCCGCAACAAGCAAATCGCCGACGAGCTAGCAATCGCCGAGACCACGGTCAACTATCACATCAAGCATCTGCTGGATAAACTCCAGGCCAACGATCGAACCCACGCCGTAACCATCGCAATCCGCCGCGGCTTGCTTCAGGTGTAATGGTGGACAGGATTTACAAGATTTTCAGGATTTACATGTCAATCCTGAAAATCTTGTAAATCCTGTCCCACACTTTCTAAACACGATCGAGCCTGGGACTGTAATCACGACTTCCGTCCCACACATCGCTGAACTGATGAGACTTAGTTTGCCGCCGATGCGTGCGGCGCGTTCCCTCATTCCCTGCAGACCGAAATGCCCATCTTTCCCGAGACTCAAAACAACGGAATCGATCCCAACTCCATTATCTTTCACCCGCAAATAAAGATCCTGTTCATATCTCAACTCCACCTGCAGTTGCGTCGCATGCGAGTGGACGATCGAATTCCGGATCGCTTCATACCCCATCCGATAAACTTCATCGCGAACGATCGGATGCATCTCCCTTGACTCGCCCATCACTGAAAAATCCACCGTCATCGACGCCGGTATCAATCCATCTTTCGTCGCCCGGCGCAGCGCCCTGGCAAGATCGTTTGTCTCCGTCGTCGAGCTGCGCAGGGAATTCAACGCCGCGCGACCTTCCTGCATAGCCTGGTTCAGCCACTTGGACAACTTCCGCATCGTAAGGCGCATGTGCTCCGGATCGGAAACCGTCTCCAGCGTGTGATCCGCCACCATCGTACAGGCCTGAATAGTTTGCAGGAACGTGTCGTGAAGCTCTCGAGCCATGCGCGTGCGCTCGTTGAGTCGCTCATCGAATCTTAAACTGATCACGCGCGCGATCTGTCGCACGCGCAAGCGGTAAAGACTAAACAGAATCAGTAGAGCTGCGAGAACGCACGCCACTCGGAACCATCCCGTTTGATACCACGCGGGCGGAATGACGAAGTTCAGCCTTGCACCCACATCATTCCAGACACCGTCGTTGTTACAGGCAATAACGTGAAAGCTATAGTTTCCTGGCCCAAGATCATTGTAGAGAGCTCCCCGGCGTGTGCCTGGCTCCTGCCAGTCAGTATCGTGACCATCCAGTCTGTAACGAAACTGCACCTTCTGCGGTACTGAGAAACTCAGCGCCGTGTAGTCGATTTCAAGATCGCTGGTTAGAGCTGGAAGGCGCAGATTTTCTCCAGGCGAGTAACTCTTCCTATCAGCCACTATCGTTTGGATCTGCACGAGCGGAGCGATCTCGTTTTTGAATAACTGATTCGGATCGATCATTTGTACGGACAGTGGGTTCGCAAACCACAGCCGGCCATCAGTTGTCTTGCCGGCTCTTGGCTGACACGACGCGCTACCCGGGCGCGCGCCTTCCGACGCTTCGAAGATCTTCATCGCAACTGGATCGTCCGGATGTCCCCACCATTTCTCGAGCTCCGCTTGTGAAATCCTCACGAGCCCGCAGTTTGTATACAGCCAGAGCGAGCCGGAAGCGTCTTTGACTAAACTGATTATCAAAGAGCAGGGAAGTCCGTTCCTGACGCCAAGATCCTTAACCTCCCCATTTTTCCATTTGAATAGACCACTGTTGGTTGCGATCCAAACCGACTGGCCGGATTCAGCAAGCAGATGGTTGACGACCGGCGCTTTCTTATCTTTCAGCAGGGACATGACCTGCAGTTGTCCCGCGCGATAATGAGCGATCTGATTGTCGGTATAAGAGCCCAGCCAGATGCCGCCTTCGTTATCTGACACGAGCCACGCGGCGTATTTGATGTCTGTAACCGAAACTTCCTCCCGAACTTTTTGATCTCTGATTCGATAAAGGCGACGCGGAAGGGTATAAGTCATGGCCCACATGTTCTGGTCCAGATCTTCCGTGATGGCGACGACATGACCTCCAAGCGCGAGGGCGGATCCATCCGGCTTCGTTACCTCCGTGAACTTCCCCTGTTCGTAGATCATCAAACTTTCGTCTACACCAAGCCATAGTCGACCGGAATGATCCTCAAACATTCCTGAGACCATTTCGCCCGGCAATCCGTGGTTAGTCTTGATAGAAGAGAACTCGCCGTTTCGAAGATTGTCGAGACTTCCTTTACCTCCGATCCATAGCGAGCCGTCACGCGCCGCGAGTACCGATCGGACCTCGGCCGTGGAGACGCCTTCGGGAGTAGAGAACGTCATGACGGGAGTGTTACGGAAAAGATCGACGCCACCGTTAGTGGTAACCCAGAGATTGCCCTCCCGGTCCTGAAAGAAGCTGATCACCGAGTCGCCTGATAGGCCATTCACACTGCGGAAGTGATCTGCTTTCCCGTTGTAAATGCGATACAGACCGTCAGCGATCGTCCCGATCCACATGGCGCCGTCTCGATCGATAAATAAGCTTTGCGCGCTTACGCGAGAGCCGTCGAAACCCGGTACGGCATAGCTGGTCCACTTTCCGTTAGCATAGTAGCGAACACCTAGTGTGCCTTCGAGTGCGATCCAAAGTGATCCGGCTGGACCAGCGGCAATGTCGAGTACGCCCGGACTGCCGTTCAAGTGCTTCAGCTCTTCCGCGAAGAAAGTCTCTGTAGATCCGGGTCGCCAGCGGACGAGGTTGAATGAACCGATCCATAAGTTACCCAGACTGTCCTCCGCCAATCCCACGCCGTAATTAACGGGAATGCCGGCGTTTGTTCCGTAACACTGAAGCGCTCTATCGACCGCGCGACAGAGAGGTCCTTTACCGTCGGTGACGCGATATCGTGTGACCCAGATGGTTCCTTCGTGGTCTTCAATGATGGTGCTGATACCGATCGCGGTGGAGTAGGCGGTGAGCTCTCCGTCTTTCAGCCGGCTTAGACCATAAGGCGTGCCGATCCAGAGGCTGCCATCGCGGGCTGTGCGCAGTGAAGTAATTTTGACGTCTGGAAAGGGTTGACCGGTGGAGGTTGTGGTTGCAGAGACAAATTTTGAGCCGTCGAATCGGATCAGGCCCGCTTGTGTGCCGATCCAGATGAATCCATCCGCGGTTTGAGCGATTACATTCGGTGTGCTGTTAAAGACTCCGTCCTGCATCCTCCAGGCCGTGTGCCCGTATTGTGAAATGCGTCGATTCGGATCGATTGCTTTAGCGGGATTGGTGGTGAGAAATAGTAGTAGACAATGAATCCATATAAACCACTTTAGTTTGGGGCGCATGGTCATGTTTTTATTCTTCTCTGTGCAACCTCTGCGTCCTCTGTGTCTCGGTGGTGATTCGGAAAACCACAGAGACACAGAGAACACAGAGGTTGCACAGAGAAATCCAATGAAGATTCAGGAATTCAAACGTTTCTTGATTTCATCGCATGTCTGGCGCAACGCAGCCTGCACCCCCGCAACTTGGTTGATACCGTTGAGCAGAACGAAGTCATGAATCATGCCGTTGTATCGCGTGGCAGTTACCTCAACACCCGCATCCTTCAGCTTGCGTGCATAGGCTTCGCCTTCATCTCGCAGCGGATCGTTCTCCGCCGTGATGACGAGGGCCGGCGGCAAGCCTCGCAACTGATCCACAGTTGCCTGTAGTGGAGCCGCATGCGGATCCTTTCGCGTCTTTGCGTCGGGCGCGTAGATGTTCCAGCCAAACTGCATGAAGGCCCGCGCCAGGAATCGCCCGTTAGCGAAGTCTCGATACGATTCGGTTTCGAAGTTGGTGTCTGTGGCGGGAATCAGAAGCACCTGGAATTTGATCTTCGGTCCATCCTGCTCTTTCGCCATCATCGCGACGACAGTGGACATGTTGCCGCCGACGGAGTTCCCGACAACCGCGATTCGGCTGCCATCAACTCCGATCTCCGCGCCATGCGCCGCGACCCATTTCAACGCCGCGTAGTTCTCTTCAATCTGCGTCGGAAAGATCGCGTCCGGAATCGGTGTGTATTCAGGGAAAACTGCCGCTGCTCCAGTGCCGACCACCAGATCGCGTACCAGCCGCTTATGATTCTCGAAATTGCCGGCGAGCCAGACGCCTCCATGTATGAACAGCATCACAGGCAGCGTGCCTTGCACGTTCTCGGGTTTGACGATGTAGAGTTTCACCTTCCGATCGTTCTCGGAAATGGTTTTCTCCGTGATCGTGATGCCCGACAGATCGACGGGCGTCTTTGCCTGCAGGGCAGTCAGAGTGGCGCGCACCTCCGGCCCGGGCTTTTCCCAGAACGGACTGCTGTCCTTGTTCAATTCCTTAAGAAAGACCCGAATCTGCGGATCGATGTTAGGATCCGTCGCCGGATCGACGGCGACCATTGTTTGTGACATAGCTATTGTTGCTCCTACTAAGAATTAAGACGATTGAAACGTATTTCATTTGCTCCGGCTCTCGTGGTTTAGGCGGGATGTTATGAGATTGGCTTCGGTCGTTCTTTTAGCTACTTGCGCATTTCCATCCGAACTTGCTGAATTCTGGTGTAGAATCTACCGCTCGATCTCATCGCATTTTCTGATCAAGCGTCATCAACCAGGCTGGAACTCATCCTTCTCACGATGGCCGATATACGCGACTTCGAACCCGTTCTGCCCAATCCAAAACCCTATATTGAAAAAGCCCTTGCGTTATATGACAGAGCGTCGCGCGAAAGACGTGGAAAGATCGTATTCATCGCCGCTGAACTGGGAGGCGGTAAAACCGATCTTCTCAATGCCCTCGCGCAAGCGCTGCATCGCGCTAAGCCCAAACCTAACTTCGTCGCAGGCTTTTTTCGAAACGGCGAATACCATCAGCAAACATTGGATTGGCAGAATAAGATCTGCCTCAAAAAAACTGTTCAAGCAGTGGGTGAGACAGCGTCATTATTTGGTTTGTTCCCCGGGCTCTACTCGTTCGCTGCAAGCCTCATTGGTCAGTTGTTTCAGGCCAGTACGAGCGCTTATGAGTTTGGCAATGAGTTTAAGAAACATCCGCGGCAGGGAAAAGAAACCGTGGATTGGCTCCGTGAGTTCTTGCGACGCACGACACTCGAGAAGCCACTAATTTGCCTGCTTGATAATTGGGATCAGGCTACACGGTTCTACTGGGATGAAATGCTGTTGGGCTGTTCCAGAGAGATATCGCAAGACTTGCCTCTGCTGTTGTTCATTACGGTTAATGAGATCAACCTTGCCGCACCGGACGAAGACGAAACCGGTTTGACAACGGTTATTAAGTCGTTAACCGAAAAAGGCCTCGCGGAGTGCTGGACTCTCAAGAAACTTTCTGAGGAAGACATCGCCAACGTGATCGGCTTGGCAATACCTGGAATCGCCTCGAAGCTACACGCGTTGACTGGTGGAAATGCGCGATGGGTGACGGAACTTTGGCGAGAGTGGCGATTGAATGAAACAGTCGTTACGAATGAAGCGGACCAGTGGATCTGGAATCCGCAGCACAAACCAACCATAAATCTCTATGACGATGTTCTCAGAAACCGGCTCGCCAAGTTATTAAAGGCTGAGACTGCGATGGCCGTCGAAGACGCTCGGGAAGTGCTCGCGTGTGGCGCTCTCGAAGGAATGCGGTTTACGGCTGACGCAGTGGCCCTGGCGTTGAGCTTTGACAGAGACGATTTAATCGATTTCATAGATGAGACTCTGGTGCAAACTGACGATAAACCTGATGGCCTCTTACTGGAAGACGGCAGCATCAGCATCGCGAAACCGGATGGCTCAATTACTAATCTGTGGTGCTACCGCTTTGTCTCTGAACTGCACTGGCTGGCGCTTGAGCGCCACGGGTTTGCTGAGACCGAAAGGCCGGACAAGGGCAGTTCTGAACGACGGGAGAAGACCGCAACCTTAGTTAAGGCATTGAAGGAAACGTATGCGCCAGAAGAACGATTAATAGCCGCAACGTTAGCGCGTCTGCTCAGGGAACTTGGAAGAACTGAGGAGACGCAAAAATTTCAACGGATCGCAAACTACGCCGCTCATCACAGCCTAATGCGCGAACAGGCTCTCTACGTGTTGACCGTTAACAAAGATGATTGGGAAGAAAGGCGGTGTGGCGAGGCCGCTAAGTTCCTAACTGATGCGGGACGAGCCATGCTCAATGCCTTCCCTCATGCAGAAACTCGAATGGTTTTCGTAGAGGCAGTGAAGCTCGCCCACCGCGCAAAGAACCAGATCGAAGAAGCCACGGCGTCTTGTGCCTGTGGTTTTGTCCTGATGTTGCAAGGAGAGATGGAATCTGCGAGAAATCGAGTTGTTAATGCGCTCAAATTTTTCGAACAAGTAAGCGATGCACCGGGAATAGCAGATTCAAGGCACCTGCTGGGCCAGATCGATCTCAAAGAGGGACGGTATTACGATGCACGGATGCACTTTCATGAGTGTTTGAGGATTAACACAGACCTTGGCTTCCAACTCGGAGTGGCTGCCGCTTTGTCGCTACTGGCGCACATTGATGTGGAAGAAGGAAAATATGGCGATGCACGGACGAGAGCGTTAGCAGCATTGAAGATCAATCAACATCTAGGTAACCAACACGAACAGGCGGCAGGACTTAACATTCTGTCTCAAATTGAGCGTTCCTGTTTGCGGAATCATGAAGCGCGCATCTATGGCCTGAAGTCATTGGAGATCTTTAAAACGATCGGAGATGAACGCGGGCGGGCTATGCTCCTGGTCAATCTGGCGCAGATTGATCACTCCGAAGAGCGATTCAACGATGCGCGCCGCCAGGCTCTGGAGGCACTGGCGATTAATCAAGAACTTGGAACGCTTGAAGGGACGGCCTACTCGCTCGATCTGATCGGTCGGATTGAATGTTCGGAGGGTCGATATGAGGATGCGCTTAGCCGCGCGATTCAGTCGCTAAGCCTTTTTGGTGAAGCCAGTGATCGAAGAGGACAGGTGCTTTCTTTACGTCTGCTTGGTCAGATAGCAGTGAAAGTCCGGTTGTCGTTAGACGCGTTTAATCTCCATGCATTGGCCCTCCTGGTTTCTGCCGAGCTTGGACTCGCTCGTGAATTCGTATCAGAGGACTTTTTAATTGATCTAGCTGCGAACGAGAATTACAGCGAACAGCAGATAGTTGATATGAAGCAACGAGTGTTCGAGGCTTACCAAAAAGACAAGGGCAAGGAATTGGTAGAGAATGCGCTGATCAGGTTGCAGCAAGTTGATATCAAATGATCCTACATCCCTCGCCACGGGCCTCGCGGGTTAATAGTACAATCTGAAACCGATTGAGGTGAACAGAAACTTCTCTCGACAACAACTGATCATGAATTCACACCAACATCACTTTAGCCAGTCGGCTCAACTTAAGGAGGATGAAAGATGAACATCGAGCCGATTATCGGCAATTAGACGTTGCGCTCACTCTTACTCGAATCCGGAAACTTCAAAGCGACCGATGCTATCGCGACCAGCATCGACTCTTCTTCATCGAAGGCGTGCGTAACTTCGTCGAAGCTGTAGATCACAAGTTTCCTATCGAGACGTTGCTTTACAGCGAAAAACTATTGACTGCTCCACTGGCGAGAAAATTCGTTCGTCAGTTGAAGCGTGCGGGTGTTCCTTTTGCTCGGGCTTCACCAGAAGCGTTTCGAAGTATTTCGCGCGCTGAACATGTGTCCGGCATCGCCGCCATTCTTCATCAGCGAATCCAAACACTCGAACAAATTCAACCTGATCGATTGATCTGTCAGTACAACTCGCATGACTACTTTCGGCTGCCAACCATTTCCGCTCGACGATTAACTTCATCCCAATTCACGTTTTGCATGAACGCGTCGACGTACTTCGCGGCAGCCGCGCCGTAGTCCAGGTGATAAGCGTGTTCATACATGTCGAGCACCAACAGTGGATAGCCCGTCGGCGCGTTGTGCATGTGATCCCAGGCCCAGTAGTTGTGAACTTCGCCCGTATGCAGGTTGTATGAAAGAATGGCCCAACCCGAGCCGCCACCAAGCGCGTTAGCCGTCTTCTTAAACTCTGCTTCCCACTGCTCGTAGCTTCCGAACCATTGCTTGATCAAATCAAGAGCTTTGCCACTGGCTTTGCCATCACCGCCGAGGTTGGCGAAATAGTTTTCGTGCAACACAACCGAACCCGTGCGGCCCAACTCTTCACGTTTCAAATCACCATAGATATAAGCCGGTAGATCTTTGTCTGGCAGCATCGCCGCAAGCCGTTGCTCGATCGCGTTCAATGCTTTAACAGCGCCGCCGTAATTGTTTTCCCAGTGTGACCGGATGAGCTTTTCAGACAAACCTTTGAGCTTTGCCGGATCAAACGGCAGTGGCTTCGGTGTGTGTTGTCCCTGGAAAGCTTTCGCTACTGGTCCACTGGTTTGCGCGCCGGCTTCGCGAGGTAAAAAACCTGTGAGCGCCAAACTCGCGCTACCGGTTGCCAGAGTCGAAATTACGTCTCGGCGTGATATTGCCTTCATTTCGTTCTACCTCCCTGGTCTATGTCTAACTAGCGTAACGTTCCTCTACAGTCATGATGAACACAACGGTTCCAATCAGTCCGATCAACCCTGCGGTAATGAAGGGAACTTCCGGTGAAATCTTCCAGAGCAATCCTCCGATTGCGGCCGCTGGAGTGATTGAGAGACTGCGCACGAGATAGTAGAGCCCGACTGATCTCGCGCGAATGTTGTCGTGAGCGAGATCGACGATCATCGCCTTTCGGGAGGGCTCGCCAATCTCTCGCAGACCGCCGATCACATAAGCGACGATCAGCCAGGAAAAATTTGAAGCGAGAATAATCGCCACCGGAAACAGCGCAAAACTCAAAAACGTCAGAATGACAAAAGGCTTGCGTCCGATTCGATCCGCAATCCTTCCTGCCGGAATGTAAACGATGATCGACGTGATCATCTGAACAGCGATCAGTGTGCCGTAGGCCGCAACACTGGCGCCGTGAACATTCGTTACGTAGAGAATGGCGAGCACACCGGTCATGCCCTCGCACGTTCTGATGATGATGTCCGAAATCAGCAGCCGCTTCAGTACACTGTGGAAGGAACGCCAAACACCGCGCATGTTGATCGAATGTGGCGGCGTGTTAGGAGTTCTGATTTTGAGTATGAGTACGAGCGTAACTGCCGCCAGGGCCAGTGTGATCAACAGGCCAACATGTATGCCTTCAACCAAACCCATAGAGGCGATCAACGTCCCGCCCACGATCGGCGCGATCACTACCGGCACACGTTTCAATATCGATTGCAGCGTAAAGCCCATTGCTCGACGTTCGCGTGGCAGTGAGTCGCCGATGACGGCAAAGATTGCAGGAGACGCCATGCTTTGCCAGGCCATCACGAGCACGAGACCAATAAATAAAAACGGCCACGAATTACTGAAAAGGTAGACGAGGTAACCGAGGGACGCGAGTGAGATAAAGATCAGGAAGGCTCGGCGTCGTCCAAAACGATCGGCGACAAAGCCACCGGGATACTGATAGCAGGCGTCGAAAAAATCCTCTGCCGTACCGAAGAGACCGATGATGGGCGTAGTGGCGCCAAGTGCTTCAAGATATTTCGGTAGAAACTTTTTCCATAACTCTTCACCGAACCCGATAAGGAAAACTGCCGCCGACGCAATCGTGACGTTATGTTCGAGGCTGAGATAGTCAGCGACTCGCACTCGCCAACTCGAGGTTTGATCGGTTTCGCTACTCTTTAGACTTTCGTCCATGGTCTTGCTTGCCCTTGTGTAACGAATGTTACGTTTCCAGGCAAGCTTAGTGGAATATGCGCCCCTGTTCGAGCGCAGAATTTTTAGTCTTGACATTGGAATCGATTCCAAGCTTTAGAATGCAATCATGAAAGGTAACGGCGCTTTAAGCTCGGGCAAGCTTGCTGATTTGGCGGGAGTCAGCCGAGATACTCTGCGACATTACGAGCGCAAAGGTGTGCTGCCACGCGCGTTGCGCGGTCAAAACGGGTATCGGCAGTATCCGCCCGAGGCATTGCAACGTGTGCAACTGATTCGGCGGGCGCTGTCAGTTGGTTTTACGCTCGACGAGCTGGCCAGGGTGTTGAGAGTTCGCGATGCTGGTGGCGCGCCGTGTGAGGAAGTCAGGAAACTGGCGGCTCAAAAACTGCTCGATGTTCAGGACCAACTACGCGAGCTCAGCGAGTTACGAGACGACCTTCAAAAGACATTGAGCGATTGGGATGCGCGTTTAGCTCGCCGAGCCCGAGGGCAACGCGTGAATCTGCTGGAGTCGTTGTCCGTGAATCCGAAGCCTGCCAAACGTTCACTAAAACGTAAAAGGAGTAGTGAGTAATGAAAACATATTTTCGACGATCAATCGCGGCGGCAGCTATTCTCGCCATCGGGACACTCGTGAATGTCTACGCGCAGCAGCCAAAGACTGACGAGCAAATGAACAAACGCGGCGATCACGTGATGGGCTTTGACCATATGAAGACCACCCATCATTTCTTATTGCAAGAACAGGGCGGATCGATTGAAGTAACAGCGAACAATTCCGACGATGTTGAGAGCAGTAATCAGATCCGAATGCACTTGAAGCACATCGCGAGGATGTTTGCCGAAGGGAATTTCAATGCTCCAATGCTGATCCACGATCAAACGCCTCCTGGAGCGCCAGTGATGCAAAAGTTGAAGCGCGAGATCACGTACAACTTTGAAGAGATCGATCGCGGTGCGGCCGTGCGGATTTCGACAAAGAATCCGGCTGCACTGAAGGCTATACATGACTTCCTGCGCTTTCAAATAAAAGAGCACAAGACAGGGGATTCGTTGGACGTTCGGTAAACCTGTTTAGAAGTTTTCTACGCCAGCGTTGAGATGCGTGATTACATGCGTTTCATGTTCGTAACCCAGCGTACTCACCGCGCCTGTGAGGAGCGCGAACAGGCGTCCATTCTCAGGAGGCAAACCTAACCAACAGCACGAGAGGATGCGGAGTATGTGCCCGTGTGCGAAGAGGAGCACGTCGCCAGGACTTGCGATTACTTCGTCGATTACTGCTTGAGCTCTGGCCGCAACCTGCTCGATGTTTTCTCCGCCGGGAACTCCATCCTTCCACAGCGACCAGCCCGGTCGTACTTTTCGGATCTCGTTAGTTGTGCGTCCCTCGTATTCTCCATAATCCCATTCCTGCAGATTGGGATCCTGCTTCGCCGTTTCGCCAAAGCCGGCGAGCCGGCAGGTTTCACGTGCTCGGAGCAGCGGACTCGTCAACACAACGGCAAAGTTGCGGTCCTTCAAGAAGCTTCCTATCCGAATCGCTTGTTGCTCGCCTTTTTGGGTTAATGGAATATCGGTTCTTCCCGTATGTTGGCCAGAGAGGCTCCATTCAGTTTCACCGTGACGCACAAGCCATAGCTGCGCACGCTTGCTGGAGTCTTGCGTGGTTTTCGACACTAACATGGAGTTCATCAAACGAAGTTAGCAGAGTAGGACTCTTTCCCTCAACAGTTTCAAAACTCCGTACTCGTTGAAGGCGTGTTACATTAATGTAACCCCTGCCTGAAGGAATGATTAATGCTTACGCTCTATCTCTTACGTCATGCAAAATCCAGTTGGGATAATGAATCAAAGCTGGACTTTGAACGCCCGCTGGCAAACCGTGGACGCAAAGCCGCCGCACTTATCGGCGAGCTCATCCAGGAAAAGGGAATTGATTTTGATCTCGTCCTTGTTTCCACTGCGGTTAGAACACGGGAGACGATCGAGCTGATTAAAGAACGCGCCAAATTTCGCGGCGAGATTCGTTACGACGAGCGCATCTATGAAGCTACGGTGTCGCAACTGCTGGAGATCATCTCGCAGATCGACAACGATCGCCAGAATCTTTTGCTGGTCGGACACAATCCCGGAATCGAGGAATTGCTGGCGCTGCTGACGGGTGAGCAGCAAAGCATGACCACCGCGAACTTTGCAAAGATCAAGATAGAAGCGACGAAGTGGTCAGCAAGCCTCGCTAACAAGGGAACACTGGAGTGGATAATTAGGCCGAAAGAAATGTGAATTACATAGAAATTCAGATGAGTGGTCTAAGCCTTTATCGCCTCAACATCGAAGGTGATTGTTACTTCTTCACCAACCAGGATGCCGCCGGTTTCAAGCGCGGCGTTCCACGTCAGACCATAATCCTTACGATTGATCTTTGTGGTGGCCGTCCAACCGATCCTCGTGTTGCCCCATGGATCTTTGCCTGGCGGCGTGGGCCCTTCGACAGCGAATGTAACTTGCCGCGTTACACCGTGAATCGTCAGGTCGCCTTCGACCTGCAACTCCCCGTCTCCCGTGCGCGTGATGCGTGTCGATGTGAACGTCAGTTTCGGAAACTTCTCAACATCGAGAAAGTCGGCGCTCTTCAGATGTATGTCGCGATCGGCTTCACGTGTGTTGATTGAAGCGGCGTCGATCGAAGCTTCGACACGTGACTTCGTGATGTCCTGCTCATCTAAAGTGAGCACGCCCGTGACCCCGGTGAAATGTCCCTTAACATTGGTGATCATCATGTGCCGAACTTTGAACTCGACCATGGTGTGGACCGGATCGATATTCCACGTAGTGGTTGTTGGCTCAGGTGCGTTTGCACTCATGTTGCTTCTCTCCTTATCAAGTAGAACTGCTCCGTTTAGGCGCGCATGTAATGGCAACTATAGCCGCCCGGATGCTTGCGCAGGTAATCCTGGTGATACTCTTCGGCGGGGTACCAGGTGGAGGCAGGCTCAATGGTTGTGGTGATCGGGCGCTTCCATTTCCCCGACGCATCTACGCGCGCCTTCACTCGTTCCGCTGTTATCTTCTGTTCCGGCGTCTGGGGAAAGATTGCTGAGCGATACTGCGTGCCGACGTCGCCTCCTTGACGATTTAGCGTGGTTGGGTCGTGAAGCTTGAAAAACCAATTCTCGAGCAAGTCTTCGTAGCTAAGCACCGCCGGATCGAATGTGATGCGGATCGCTTCGGCATGGCCTGACTTGCTGTGATGTGTGTCGTCGTAGGTCGGATTCTCGAGCCAGCCGCCTGTGTAGCCGACTTCAGTATCGATCACGCCCGGCACATCGCGAAGAATTTGCTCGACACCCCAGAAACAGCCGCCGGCGAGCACAGCCACTTCCTTCTGTTGTACGTTCCCGTCTTGATTATTCATGATTTGGATTCTCAGCCGTTAGTTTCTCAAATTACTTGCTCGATTTGAAATCCCCAATCGGGCGAGCGGCAAATTACTCGATTGTGTTATTGCAAATTCCAACTCTGGCTCGCCCACTCATCTGAAAGATGAGGGCACCACCCGGCCCCTGTCGTAGCGCGCAGTGATGCCCCGGCCCTATGCCCCCAACAAGCATAGGGCAAACGCAGATCGATTGATCTCTTATGGCACAACCTTCGTGGCGTGTTCGCTCCAGCCGCTTTGTCCACCTGCGCTGACAGCAGCTACTCGAAACCAATAACGCTTACCGCTGGTTAAGTTCGCTATTAGCTTGCTGGCGGAAGTAGCAATTCCAACGTGCGTCCAACTGGACGCCGTCGCCGGATCCTGGCTGGACTCGATCGTATAGCTGCGAGCATTCGGGACTGCTTTCCAAAACAGATTGATCTCGCCTTCGTGTTCACCGGCGCTCGCGCTCACTGCTTGTGGCACGCTCGGCAGTGTGGGAGACGAAGGCGACGATTTCGTTTCCATGCCGGCGCTCGTAATCAACGTGTCGTTTCTACCGGCCACACTCTCCACGTAACCGGCAAGCTGAGTTAAAACCTGGTCCAGCTTTGTTCCGGCATTCTCCTGAGTGACGACGCGTGTAGTGACTTCCGATTTTGCTGCCTGGACCAAAGCATAGGCTTGTGAAAGCTCGTCCAAAGCCGCAGTGACTTCGTTCAACGAAGGAGTAGGAGTTGGAAAGCTGGCGTTGTTAGTCATCGCCGTTACGATTTGCCGGCCCTTTGCAATCTTTTCAGTGACCGTCAGGTTTTTAAGGTTGAGTCTGACTCTGGGCATGAAGTTCTCCTATTGTGGTTTGGTTAAGGGGAGACAATTTGGGAGTAATTGCTCATTGAATTTGCGGTGACCTGTATTTCGGTCCACGTTTCCCTTTTGGGAGTGGCGGGATCCCTTCACGGATCTCCGAGTTCTAATTCGGGAATTGCGGACACCCAACTCGGAACTCCTAAACTGCTTCTCGGATCTGCGAATTCCCGTCGGAGCTTTTGCAGTTCTCTATCCGGTTCTTAAAAACCCGAGAAGGGAGACGCCAAATCCTGCATAGGATCTCGCGAATCCGAGATAGGAATTTGCTTTTCCCATTTTTCAATTCACAACTCCGATCAGCTATTTGCCGGAGTTCACTCGGGTTGGTTGAAATGCAGTCAGTGATTTCCGGCTAATTAATAGTGGTGTGTCCTGCTGGGCGAGGACTTACAGTTTTCGTTCGAGCGTTTGGCCCGGCACTGATCGCACATGTTGCCGGACTTAGGTTTTTCTTTGCTGGATTCGTAGTTTGTTTTGGGCCAATGGCGGCAATTCGCGCAGAAGTGCCAGGTGTTGCGGTTGCGGTTGCGTCGATAGGCTTGTGTCATAGTGTTTATGCTCTCTTTGGAAGGTTCTGGGCTAACTCAAGAGCCTTGGTTGAAAACACAAATGGGGAGACAGGAGAAAATTGAAAAAGCACTAGCGGCAAGCGCCTTTTCATTTGAAAACCTAAAGCGTGGGCAGGGTAGGAGAGTGGTTGCAGAAAAGTCCTTAGAAAGTTCTTAGAAAACTCTAAGAAAACTCTAAGAAAATATTTTTAGAACTTCGTTCATTGAGACGTTCTCTTGGCGGTACTGCTAAGTACTTCTGAACACGTGGATGAGGTAGACATACAAGATCTGTTGCAAGAATTCAGTTCTGTTTTTCCATTAGAAAAAACCGAAAATGGGCTTGACGATTTTGGACCATTAAGTAGAATGCGCGCCGAGGCTTCGGCGGGCTTGCTGGGTGAGACCAGTAACTCGTTTAGTTATGGCAGGCGCCAATAACTATCTCCGTGCCGGGGTTTCTCTAAGGAAACTGAAGGGCCTCGGATGCACACTACTCCCAGCATCCGAGGCCTCTCGGTTTTTAAATGTCTTCAGGAAACTAACGAAGTATGTGCCAACAACTCGCCTTCAACGAGTCGCAGTTGCGCGTCGACCATTCCATACAAGTCCAGCTCGGAGCAGCGTGCGAAGGCAAAGTGCTTCGCCGTGTTCGCGAGCAGTTTGGGATGCACGGAGTTTTCCAACGCTCCCATCAACACGAACAACGCGGCCGCCGACTCATTGCCAGCCCGACAGATCATGTCCGCCAGTGCTTCAATCTTTTCTTCGTTCGCATAGTCTTCGTTCTCGTCGGAAGTTTCCGAGAAAACGGTCGTGTCGATGATTATTTCACCGGCATCCGCACGCCGCACGAGGTCTGGAAGTAAGGGATCATTGATCTCCAAAGCGTAACGAACGATGGTTCGCCACTGTGGATCGATCGAACTGCCGTTTATCACTGCCTGCGCACGACGTCTGAGAGCATCGCTGATTGTGATTTGAATTGTTTCGGTTTCGTGAGGTGTTTCTTCACGCGCTGATGCGCTAACATGCATAGTCATAACTTTCAGCCTTTCTTTGGAAGGTTGACGGTTTAGGGCTGACTTCGTGCTGCTATCACAAGTCGGCCCGCTTCTTTTTTGCGTTGGAGGCGTAACTGGACCATAGCACAAAAATTTTTCTTTGTGTCAGAAAAAGTGGTGTTTAGGAATCAATATTTGAGCGGCGTCGGACAACCAAGACTTGCATGAACCATACCGACACAAAGTGATTTGCGAGTTAATAGGCTAGGACTGCGCCCTAGCCTCCCGTAGCTCTGCTGTATATAGCGTCATCCTCTTAAGCGGAGGGTCGAGTTGTAATCGCGCCGAGGGCCTCTCGCCTCTTTTTTACAGGTTGGTCACGCAGTTTGTTCCGCAATTTTTAGTGGAGTCTGTGGCGCAAGCTGTGAATACGTGCCTGGGGTAACATGAAAAACTTTTTAGCATTTAACGACGGAAGAGCGGCAAGCGCACGGCTGGTTTCCGCTGCTACGAACGAAGAACACTTAGTGTTTGAAGGTTATTAGTGCGTAACGCAAAACGTAATGAAGGACCAAACAGTTACCGAATACAACCATCGTTGACCGTCAATGGTTCGACAAGTAATATAGCTGTCGTTATGTGTGCTGCGGACCAGCCATAGCCCGCAAGCCTCATACTTTCCAATCTGATAGAGCAAGTAGACTGCTGCGGATATACTCGCCGTGAATTCTCAATAGACTCGACTTGAATACGGTTCAACACACAGACAAGCTATGCGTCATCGCTACGTTACTCCTCTTTTGATAATCGCCCTCGCGTTCATTGTGCTAGCTCTCTCGAGCTTTTTCGGTGCTTCAAGTGTTTCTGGCTCTACTAACTCCTGGTCTCGCACCGGCCCAGTCGTCGGAATCGTTGATTCACTGGGCGTCTCACCAGGTAATCCATCAATCGTCTACGCGGGCGTAACGTCAGGAAGCGGTGGTTTCGGCCCGACAAGTACGAGCGGGATTTATAAGAGTACTGATGGCGGGTCCAACTGGACCATGAGCGGACTGGTCGGTAAGACCATATATTCATTGGCAGTTGATCCGACGGATTCAAACAAAGTCTACAGCGGAACTAGTCGCGGTGGCCTTTATAAGAGCACTGACGGCGGCGCCAATTGGAGCGGCCCTTTCGTAGATAGTACGGCAGATATCTATTCACTCGCCATCGATCCAAGTCAACCTTCTGTTCTGTACTGCAGTGCGAGCAATCGCGGCCTGCTAAAAAGCACTGACAGCGGAGTGACCTGGAACTCGATAAACAACGGGATTCACTTCTTTCTTCTAAATGCGATCGCGATTGATGCCACCAATACCAACATTATTTACGCGTCGGGCGGACACGGTTCCCTTGGTGGTGTTTACAAGAGTACGGATGCCGGAGCTCATTGGGTCGTTAGTAGTACAGGGATTCCAGATTCAATCAATGATGTCAGAGCACTCGCGCTAAGTCCGAGTAATCATTCGATCCTTTATGCGGCGTCGGGAAGCGATGTCTACAAGAGCACTGATGCGGCGGCGAGTTGGACGAAGAATAGTGTCGGATTATCCAATTCTTTAATCACTCAGTTAGCGATCGATCCATCCAATCCATCCGTGGTTTTCGCAGCGACGATCGCGAAGGGCATCTTCAAAACAGTCGATGGAGGCATGAACTGGACCAGCGCCGGCCTTAACACCATCGGTGTAAACACGCTTAACGTCGAGGGCACAACGTCCCTCACGCTTTATGCCGGAACAAGGGGAGGCGGAGTAGTAAAGACAATTGACGCGGGGCTCAACTGGCGACAGAGCACCAACGCGCCATATGGTGACGTACGGGAAATACTGATTGATCCAAATAATCCGGCGATAATTTACGCAAACACCAGCGACACGCTTAGTAAAAGCATGAATCACGGTCTCGACTGGGCGGCCACTAATCTAAGAAATCAAGTTAACTTGCTACCAGGTTTTCCGACGCACAAATTAATAATTGATCCAACAAACTCATCTACTATGTATTTGGGAGTGGATTCTTTCGGAGTTTTGAAGACAACTGATGGCGGAGTTAACTGGAACCCGGTCTATCTCGCCAATACTAACATTGAAGCACTAGCAATTGATCCTGCCAATCCTTCTATCATTTACCTCGCCACAAATCCTTTTGATTTGTTCAAAAGTAGTGACGGCGGAGTTACCTGGCCCCCGATTAGTGCTCCTGGAGATGTGTCGGCGCTGGTCGTAGATCCGACTAATTCTGCGATCATTTACGCGGGAACGAGTTTCGGCGTCGCCAGGAGCACAAATGGTGGTGCGAGTTGGTCGTTTACCTCATTAACCAACCCTGGCGTTTCAAATCCCTATATCGTCTCGCTGGTGATTGACTCTACAAACCCGTCAAGCCTTTACGCAGCAACATACAACGGAAGCGCGTTCAAGACGATAAATGGGGGGACCAGTTGGAACCCTGTGTTCTCTGATGTCACAGGGCATGTCTTATCATTCGCAATTGACAGGAGTACACCTGCTACAGTTTTTGCTGGTACGGAGCAGGGCGTCTATCAAAGTGCTAACGGCGGGCAAACGTCGAGCGCACTTACAGCAGGATGGCCTTCGGCTCCTCAGCCTGCGATGGCACTCGCGTTTGATGCTACGACCAAAAATCTGTACGCGGGTACGTCAGATGGCGTTTACGTTTATCAGATAACCGCTACCCCAACCCCGACTCCCACACCCACTCCAACTCCGACCTATAACATCTCGGGTCGGGTAGTACTTAATGGTTTTGGATTGGGTAATGTAGCCGTCTCTTTGAGCGGTACCGTCTCTGCCACGCTACTGACCGATGCGAACGGGCAGTATTCATTCACGAACCTTGTACAAGGTGGTAGCTATACGATTACGCCATCGAAAACTAATTATGTTTTCAATCCGCAAAGCTTGACGTTCAGCAGCCTCAGTGGAAACCAAACGGCTGATTTCGCGGCTTCAGTAGTACCGGGTGTGCCGATCCTGATCAGTGAAGAAACTTCGACGCGCGCTCTCGCGCTCAACTCTGTCTTGTGGACGCGCGAGCCCTTCCAGCTTAGCTCTCTCTTCTCAGGATCTGATACCCGCACACGCGTAATGCTCTTCGCGATGAATTTCGATCTCATGGTTGGAGAGAGTGCCTCTGCTGTTACCGCTGACGCTGAAGACGCGTCTCATCGCATCTACCCGTTAATGGTCGAAGCCGTTGGTAGCCACTCTGAGTTGAGCTGGTTACGTTTTGTCGTGATCCGATTAAACGACGACATGGGGGATTTGGGTGACGTGCTCGTTCGGATCAGCGTCCACGGAATGTCCAGCAATCGCGTAAGAGTGGGAATTGGCCATACAGGTGGCGGTCCACCCAACGATCCCGGCACAGTGCCAACTCCAGGGCGACCACCTATATAGAGATATTGTGCATGAGCTTACGTAGAGGGCGTCTGGAACCTTTTGATCGGGACCGACCGCGAAGGTTTGAGCGCCTAGTCTCACTCGTCTCCAAGAACCCAACCCAAACATAAGGGTCCAGGTTTGGTTTAGACTCACACACGGGATCGACAAAACCGCGAAGTAGAATGAGGAACGGTGTGAGCTTGAATTGCCAAAAATTCGGACTCCTCAGGAATGATTAGGCACACAACCCTAGCCGGATGAGCGGACAGCCATAAGTGCAGCGGCTGGATCACTAGGGTACTTGCCAAATCGCATAATCTCCTCACGTTCGTGAAGCCGTGCGCTGTCGTTGAAACCGAAAATACGTGCAGTGACATCTCCGATCGCTGTTAGCGAGCCGATCGCGGCGCCTTCCAGACGAAAGTGCTCTGCCCAGTGATCCGCTCGTGGATTGAAAAAGCGTGTGAACTCGCCAGACGATGCAATCGACCCAACGTCGCTTCCTTTCGCGCGGTTGCAGGGAGCGCAAGCATAAGCAAGGGTTATCAAGTTCCGAAGAGCCGCCGTGTTTTATGCTGATGATGTGATCAACTTCGCAGCCGTAAAATGTGTCTGCCTCGGCAATGAGACAGTATTCACACAATTGCTTTGCGCGGCCGGCGATTGTCTGACGGAGTTCGGCACTGATCCATCTAGCCATTTGCTAGATAGTGGTGAGCGCGTGCCTTTGCAAGGCGCATTAGGTGCTCGATTTGCAGGTAGTGATCGAGTTCGGATTTTTCGTCCTCCGATAAACCTTCGGTCTTTTCCCGGAAAATCAAGTCCGCTACGCGATCTTTGGCTTCCTCAGATGGGCGGAAAGCGATCACATTCTGCGGACTGGAGGACGCAATAAATTCGATCACCTCGTCGTAAACTTAGTTAGGTTGCATGATCTTGCTCCGAGTCGAAGTTTAGCACTGCTTCTCGTTCAGTGCACAAGTTCTGCGGGTGGCGCAGCTTCTGTGGCTTCGGCATTGAAAGCGTCTAACGCCGCCGCTGCGCGTTTCGTCTCAATATTCGCATTGACGTAACGGTAAGTCGTATTGGCCTGAGAATGGCCAAGCAGGGTCATATTCTTTGATCGCTGAAACTTGATCGCTGTGATTTGTCTTATTCAAGTGGAAGGTAGGCTTTAAGTTTCTACTTTTATCGCACCCTTCCTATCTAAGAAGGGGCGGCCAGCATTGTTTGCTTCTATTCGTTGCGGGGATCGTCGTTCGGATTTACGTATTGAAGTCCCAGTGGGCCAAGGGCGCTTACCTGTGTGATGTATTCACCGGACTTGGCCCAGTGGAAGTGTGGGGTATTGCCGGGCAGGATGATTACAGCGCCCGGAGGATATGCTTGCAACTTTTCAGTATCGAAACGATCTCCGAGGCCGATATAAAAGACACCGGAGATCACTGTGTACACCCGATCCTCGGGGTGAGTATGCGGCATTAGCTTAACGTCGCGAGGCACTCTAACCCTGATCACGTAGGGACCCTCAGCCGATGGCTGACCTACGATGACGGCAAGGCGAACCGGCGCAGGCATGGCGGCAAAAGGCTGCCAATCAATGTCCTCATTTAATATTGCTTTGAATACAGCTTGCCCTGGCTGATGAGGACGAGCTATGCCGTCAGTTACCATAATGTTCTCAAGGTGTGGCGCCAAGCACGCCGCACCATTCGGTCGTCAAGGAGTTTGGGAAGGATTCGATGAAGAGCTCGTCAATGTAGCACCAGCCCCAATCCTCACCCGGTTCGAAGGATTTGATGAAGGGATGATTGGTTGAGTGAAAGTGCTTGATCGCGTGTTTGTTTTTTGAATCGTCGCAGCAGCCGACGTGACCGCAGGTGGCGCAGAGGCGCAGATGAATCCAGCGGTCACCCAGCTTCAAACATTCTTCACAACCGTTCGGGGTTTTCGGAGTAACGTTACGATGTTCAGGTAAGTGCGAACAGCAACTCATTTCATGTGCTCCTATTCCAGTGTCCGCCAGATCGGGAACGGCCAGTCAGTGTCGGGTTGAAGATGGAAGGTGTCTTCATCTGGGCCGTACCATGGATCGTCGATCGTTACGAGGACTTCCAACTCTTCGTCGCTCATGTCAGGCTCCTTGAGACTTTGACTGCTCTTTCTTAATGAACTCGAGCAAGTCAGCATTGATGAGATCCTTGTGAGTCGAGCACATGCCGTGCGGCAACCCCGGGTAAACTTTCAGTGTCGCGCCCTTTACGATCTTCGACGACACGAGGGCTGTGATACCGATCGGCACGACCTGATCGTCGTCGCCATGCATGATGAGCGTCGGCACGTCGAACCTCTTGAGATCTTCAGTGAAGTCAGCCCCTTGTGTGAAGGCGTAGACGTTAGGGAAGCCGGCCAGCAACGCTTGCAGAACGAAACTATCGCGCAAGCCTTCAGAGACTTTTGCGCCTGGCCGGTTGAAGCCGTAGAACGGGATGCTGAAATCTCTGAAGAACTGTGCGCGGTCGGCTTTAATTCCACCGAGCAACTGATCGACGACTTCAGGCGGAAGCCCGTTGGGATTTGCTTCAGTCTTCACCAACAACGGCGGAATCGCACCGATCAGCACGATCCTGGCTACGCGCTCAGTGCCGTACCGGCCAATGTAGCGAGCTACTTCGCCGCCGCCGGTCGAGTGGCCCACGTGAATCGCATCTTTGAGATCGAGCGATTCGACGAGCGTGGCGAGATCGTCAGCATATGTATCCATGTCGTTGCCGTTCCATGGTTGGCTTGAGCGGCCGTGACCACGACGATCATGTGCGATGCAGCGATAGCCATTCGCTGCGAGGAAGTACATCTGGTCCTCAAAGGCGTCTGCGCTCAACGGCCAGCCATGACTGAACACGACGGGCTGTCCCGCGCCCCAGTCTTTGTAGTAAAGCTGTGTGCCATCTTTTGTCGTGACGAAACTCATTGTCTTTTTCCTTTCAGTTAATCTTGGCAGAGGCCGCGGCGGCAGTGGGCTGATCCGTCAACCCGATAAGCCATTCTTCGAAGCGCGTTTCACCGAGCAGTGCGCCCTGGTCCGGTACGAGTGAGCGCTCGCTCAACTCAGTGCCGAAGTAATGCGCGTGCGGGTCAGCAATCACTTCGCGCGGATCCTTGCGCGCGTTGAGACCTCGGCGAATACATTCATCGAAACGGAACTGCTCGGGACCCGCCACTTCGACGATTCCATTCAACGGCGACGCAATCGCGACTTTGGCCACCGCACTAGCGACATCCTCCGCCGCCATCGGCTGGAAACCGACAGACGGCACGCGAACCGTGTTGCCTTCAGTAAAGGAGTCGGCGATGCGCGTCACAAACTCGAAGAACTGTGTCGCGCGCACGATCGAATAGGGGATCGATGAGTCCTTGATCAGATTTTCCTGAACGACCTTCGCACGCATGTAGCCGCTGTCGGGTAGACGGTCAGTGCCGACGATGGACAAGGCCACGTGATGGCCCACACCTGCGGCTGCTTCGTATTTGAGTAAGTTGCGAGTTGATGTCTCGAAGAAATTCATCACCGCCGCATCTTCGAACGACGGCGAGTTTGACACATCTACGACTACCGACGCGCCGTTCAGAACTTCGGCGAGTCCTTCGCCGGTTAAAGTATTTACGCCAGAATTTGGCGACGCAGGTACAGCTTCGTAACCGCGCTCACTCAGCTTCGCGACGACCTTTGATCCGATGAGCCCACTGCCACCGATGACTACGATCTTCATTTGTGACCTCCCGGTTTGTGACGTTGCAATAAGGTTTCTACTGTTACTGGTATTAGCACTGGAGCATTTTTGTTCTTCACCAGGAACACGATGAACTTTGCCGGCTCGGTGCTGCTTGCGTTCCGGCTCACGAGATGAATGTCGTCAGGAGCTTCGTAAAAAGTCTCGCCCGCTGACACTGTCACTTCCTTTCCGCCTTTCACCTGCAACACGATTGAGCCCTCCAACACATAAACGAATGTTTGTGCATTGTGCCGGTGTATGGGATCACTGCCGCCCGGCGGATATTCCGCTTTGATCAGCAACACTTCTTTGCCGGGAAGCGCCGTCAGATCTTTCGACATAAGCGGCGTCACCTTGGCCTCCTGGGCCATCACTGTGCCCGGAATTAGAAACAGTAGAGCAAGCAGTAATTTCTTGTGCTTCATGATTAACCTTTCTGTGTTGTCGTGTGACTTGGGGATTTTGCTTGAAGTGAGTAATTCTCGAACCCCTAGATGGTGCGAGCCGAAGATCACTCAATATAGTTAGTTGTTGCTGAATTTCTGTCTTTGCGTGGAGGGACAACAGTGACGCGAAGTCCGAACAGTCTTGCGTCTACTGAGTATGCGCCGGGACCAAGAAAGAAGAGCGCGGCTGAGAGCAAGATCCTGAGAATGTAAACCACATCAATCGGACCGCCAGCTAACAGCAGATTTGCTCCGGCTGCGAGGCAGGCAATCACCGAGAGGATCGGTGTTAAGAAGCCGAGAAGTAGCCCGAATGAAATCAGACTGATTAATAAAATCAGCAACCAATGCAGAGTAGGGAAGTTGGACTGGTGCGTAAGGTTCAACGCGAACATGCCCGCTGCCGTTATCCGTAAGAGGAGTAGCCCGATTCCCGGGCCGCCTTGAGGAAACATTGAGTAGAGTCTTTGCACAACGGTAAGTTATCGGCTTTGCAAAGAATGGAACACCCGAATTGAGGCTATCCGCCTATCACCCTTTTGAGGGATACGATCTAGCCACAAAGAGGCACAAAAAGCACAAAAACGCATTTTGTGCCTTTTGTGCTTTTTTGTGGCTAAGATCAGAACTGGAGTTTCAGGGCGAACTGGATTGAGCGAGGGCCGCCGAGTTGGTAGAGGGGATTGAAGCCGCCGTTTGCGCCACCTGAGCCGAGACTGTTTGCCAGGGTTTGAGTTGAGCGGCCGAACAGCGTGCTGGTCAGGACGTTTGTGGGAGGGGCGAAGTTCGGGTGATTGAAGAGGTTGAAAAACTCCGCGCGGAAACGAAGCGCCAATCGATCGCTTAAGTGAAATTGTCGCTGCAATGAGAGGTCAACTTGCCACGAGCCGAAACCGCGCAGCACGTTGCGGCCGAGATTGCCCTGCGTGCCCGCGGGCGCTGCGATGAACGCAGCGCGATTGAAGATCTTGCCGCCGGGAAACTGTGAGCCAGGAATCTCGAGTGGGACACCGGGAATCACGTTCGGCCGAGGCGCGAGCTGCGTGCCCGCCGCGAAAAAACTTCCGCCGACAATATTCACCGGTGGCGCGGATCTCGCGTAAAGGAAACTGTCGATCGACCAGCCACTTAGTATCGCGGGCAACTCATACGTAACGCCCGCAGTGACTGCATGCCGTATGTCGAAATTGGAATTGCCGCGATCAACGGCGGGGTCAGCAACCTGGTCAGGCGTGTTGATATTCGTAGCGATTGCGTCAGTCGACGCGATATCGATCGAATGCGACCATGAGTACGAAGCCAACCCTTGCAAACCACGCGACAAGCGGCGCTCAAACTTGACCTGTAGCGCGTTGTAATCTGAAGTCGCCGAATTGTCAGTCAACGCAATGAAGTCGAAGTTCGGATTTACACTGAACAGATTCGTCACTCGCAGCAACTGCCTTCCACTCGCGCCAATGTATGTAGCCGAGATGCTCTGATCGTTTCTGATCGACTGCTCGAGGGCGACATTCCATTGATACGTGCGCGGCAGTTTCAAATGAGGATCGGCAACGAGCAGTGTTGGAACTGGCGGGTTCGTTGTGAGGGCTGGAGGAGCCGCGTCTGCAGGACTAAGCGGAAACGGCGAGTTGGAAAAGCTCTTGTCAAAGCTGTATGGAAAAAAGCTCGACACGCCGCCGAGTGATCCTTGTCCGAAATCGTAAAAGACTCCGAAGCCTGCGCGCACCGCAGCGTCCCAATGCCGGATGCCACGGAATTGATAAGCGACCCCGATTCGCGGTGCGAAATTTCCGTAAGTCGTTTCATAAAGTGGCGTGCCGCGAGGCGCGAGTGCGATCGTCGCTGGATTATCGAGACCAGTCACCGTGAATGGATCGTTGTCACTATTCTTTCCCTTCAACGCTGGATTGACGTCCCACCTCAAGCCATAAGTGACACTCAAGCGCGGTGAGATCTTCCATGTATCCTGACCAAACACCGAGAAGTTTTGCGACAGCAGCGCATTCGTTTGGAACGAGCTCGACTGGGCCAACAGCGCTATGCCCGATACCGCCCCACTGACGCCCGAGAACGCCGCAAACTGATGGTAAGCAGCCGGACTGCTGAAAGGCGCGAGCCATCGATAGTCCACACCGAACTTCAACTGATGACTGCCTTTCGTCACGGAGAGGGTGTCAATGAGATTGATCTGGCGCTGCTCAGTCGTTCCTTGCAAGCCCTGAACATATTGTCCAACACCCAGCATGATGAATAAGAAAGTGCCATTGGCGGAGCTGATCCCAGACGGGAACAAGAGCGAGTCAGGAAGGGGCGCCGCGCCGCCGAAATCGTCCATCACGAAGTCAATGCCGACTCGGTGATTGCTGTAGTTCGCTCGCACTTCGTTACTGATCTCGGGGCTGATGATTTGTGTGAGACCGACCGTGCCAGTGTGCAGGGAAGATGACAATGAATTTACGGCGCTGAGCACCCGACCTGACGAAAAGACCGGCCCGCGCTGATCGAAGTTCGACGGTGAAAAGTTGTACCTGCCAAAGACGTTCAGCTTTGATCGCAAAGAATGATCGATGCGAATGCTGTATGCATCAAGCGACGATGGGTTTGAAAAGCCGGCGTTGAAGAGGGCTAAGCCGGGGGCAACTCCAGGTCCGTTCGCAACCGGAAACGCATTTAAATAAGGACGCATCCCCGCTGGAGCCTGCTGCCGCGCCTGGTTATCCGGCACGACTGTTTGCATGCTCGACGGCTGGCGCAACCGCTGCCCTTCATAAGAGAACTTTCCAGCACAGTGGGATCCGAAGCTTGGAATTCACGTGACTTGAAGTCGCGGC
>JADMIO011184591.1_pt1 | contig 81076 bp, 68 predicted proteins | sample 8958161 | NCBI WGS metagenome assembly JADMIO01 (sample SAMN16585339, study PRJNA669376) | soil metagenome | isolation source: Crop rotation soil | place: USA: Cullars Rotation, Alabama | collected 2011
CGCGACAACTTGTCCACGTGGAATTCTAAGCTTAGGATCCCAATGTGCTGGAAAGTTTGCATTAGTTCCTACGATAGTACCATTTAATTTCCACTCATAAAAAGGAGTTGTTCCCCCACCGGTGATGTTTGCGGTAAATGTAACGGTGTCTCCTAAACAAGTTGTTCCGGAGGGTGTTGAAGTAATATTGATGGTTGGGGTGAATCCACATAAACTACCGAATGGATCTACTCTTTGTGCAAAAATGTTTGCATCAATATAAGGGGGCCGTACATCTGACCAGCCTACTATTGCACTCCCGTTTCCATCAGAAACAACAGTAGGATAATGTTGATTGTTGGGCGCAGAACAAACAGTAACACCATTTGGATTCCATAATACATTGCCCGAACCATCAATTCGCTGGGCGTAAATATCGTTTGTTGATCCGCTTGGCACCCTTGGCCAGGCAAGAACCAATCCCCCAGTTCCATCAGGTGAACTTGGTGGTCCTACTGATAAATTTGAGGCCGCTGTAAATACCGGTACACCATTGGTTGTCCATTGAGCAATCCCTGATGAATTGAAGCGTTGACCATAGATATGATTAGCCCCATTTCTATAATCGTTCCATACAAAAACACCACCATTATTTCCATCTGATAAAAGTTGATATCCACCCTGGGCATTGGTGTCGTTGCATATTGCATTTCCATCAGGGGTCCACAATGCAGTGCCCGAACTATTTATATTCTGAATATATAAATCCGTGTTTCCAGCCCTATTATCGTTCCAACCAATTATAAATCCTCCACTAGCATCAGGTAACATTCCAAAGGGTGCTTGTGATCCGCCGGTTGAACAAATAGCCATTCCATCCGTTGTCCATTGAGGGACACCTGAACTATTCACTTTTTGTACATATAATTTTGCAGTTCCTAATCGTAAATCGTGCCATGAGAAATATGCACCACCTACACCGTCTGAAGCAATTTGTGCTCCACTTTGGTTGGCAGCAGCTCCGCAAATGATTTGTCCGTTTGCCGCCCATTGAACTGCACCTGAACTATTTATTTTTTGGGCATACAAATCTTCATGAGTTCCACTGCGTTTATCCGTCCATCCAATAATGGCGCCTCCCATTCCATCAGGAATCATTCGTGGGTCTGTTTGGTCATTGGCTGCGGTACAAATTGGCACCCCATTCGTAGTCCATAAAACACCGCCTGTTGAACTAACACGCTGTGCATATATATCATAATAGAGACCACTTCTAAAATCCCACCAACAAATAATTGCCCCGCCCATGCCATCAGAAACTATAACAGGAGTATACTGACTTTGTGCAAAAGTACAGATGGGTACACCTGTTGATGTCCACATAACTGTACCGTTTGAACTAATTCGTTGGGCATAAATATCATTGTGCGACCAAGGCCTATTATCAGACCAAACCATAATGGCGCCCCCGCTTCCATCCGGAATACTTTTTACTTCTGTTTGACCCCCGGTATATGTACAAACCGGATTATTTGTATTTGGATCATTACTCCATTGCGAAAATAAATTCCCTGCTTTTACCAAGGAAAATAAACTGCAAATAAGAAATACATGAATAAACTTTTTCACATGGTATTATTTATCATTCAAATATACGACTAAATTTACATTCGCTAGCGCCCCGGGGTGGCAGCAGTACCGCCCGGAGGGAGTACTCCAGAACACCGGAAATGGCGCCCAAATTGATTATGGAATTAGAAAAACTATACGGCCTATTAGACATCACCACTCTTGATTCGAAAGATGATGAGATAAAAATTATTGGTCTTGCACGACAGGTAAGAAGGGTTTACGAATCAACCAATGAAGTTTTCGTTCCTGCAGCTATATGTGTTTTTCCAAATTGGATCTCCGCACTAAGAGATAATAGTTTAACAGTTCCGGTGGAATTTGCTGCAGTTGTAGGTGGTTTTCCTTTAGGACAAACATTGGCCCAGGTAAAAATGCTGGAAGCACATGGTGCAATAGAAAAAGGGGCTACTGAATTGGATATGGTGATCAACCGAGGGTATTTTCTCTCCGGAAAACTGGAGGATTGTGGTCTTGAAATAAAATTGCTGAAAGAGATTGCACAAACTCGTCCGCTAAAAGTTATTATTGAAAGTGGTGAATTGGAAACCGAACAAAACATAACCGGAGCAGCTATTCTGGCACTGCACCTGGGAGCCGATTTTGTAAAAACATCAACCGGAAAATCGAAAGTGGGAGCTACGCCGGAAGCCGTAAAAGCAATTTGTTTTGCGATAGCCGATTTTTATAGAGAAACCGGCAATCAACGTGGCATAAAAATATCAGGAGGCGTTTCTACAGTGGAACAAGCCCTGGAGTATTGTAAAATTATTGATGATATTCTAGGAACTGAGTGGTTAAAACCGTCACTTACCCGAATTGGTGCAAGTAAATTGGCAAACGATATTCTTATAAAGGCCGGGTTAGAAAAATTGGCTGAATTTTGATTGCGGATTTGTGGTAGTTTTTAATTTTATCATTTCTTAGTAAAGATTTATCCTGCTATTTTAAAATTATCCATACTTTCGTGGGAAATTTATGAGTGCCGAAAAACCTGCATATTTAGATAGTCTTCAAAAGGATCTTGGGATCTATAAGGAACCTATTATGGAAGCTTCATTATCAATTGTTGGTGAAGGTATTTCTGATTACCCGGTTTTTATAGCATCCAAAGAGTTTTTCCCTATTGGAGAGCTTATTCTTGATAAAGAAGAACTTGAAACCACCTGGTCCATTTTTGCGAGTACTACTGAGGACCTGATTAAAGCAGGCATTATCCAGGTTGACAAGGCGCGATTTTTTATTACCCAGTATAAACCCGTTAAGGAATATATCTGTTTATTTGTAGTGGCTTCTGAAACGGAAGCAGGTTTTATATTTGTTCCATATTAATGCAACACACAAAAAAGTATATCGCTTCAGGAATTATCATTTCTAACCTGGTTTTTGTTTTTATTGGTGCATTGGTTTTTCCATGGTTCAATGCAATACAGGAAGTAGATCAGAAGGTGGCGTTATTGCTAATGATGTTTATTGGACTAGTAACACTATGTTCCGCAATTGCGGGATACTTTTGGTCGTACACCGGTATTCCATTAAAAAATTTGAGATGGTTGGCGATCGGAAATCTTCTTTGGGTTCTTGTATTTTTTATCTTCCACCCCAATATTGGGTTAGGAAACTACAATTTGCTTGACTATTTATTGTATAATTTCTTCTGGAAGCCTGCCTTAGCAATAATCATATTCTGCTCATTATTAGGATGTTGGTTTGGAAGGCGGGTTTTATATGAGTAGGAAATATACAATTTTATACTTATATTCGTTGTATAAAACAGCCTCGGATGAGTACAACAGAAAATATTATCCCAGTTCATCTTTTTGATGATGCCGATACTTTAGGCATGCCTTTTAAAATCGAAGGCCTTGAAGTTTCTGCGGGATATCCTGTAAATACTGCTCACAGACATAATTATTACGAAGTTTTTTTATTTGAACAAGGAACTGGTGAACACATTATTGATTTTACTCCCTACTCTATACAACCCGGTTGCGTACACATTGTATTTCCCGGACAGATCCATAAATTAAACCGTAGCCAGGATTCGAAAGGGAAAGTAGTAACCTTTACCGAAAATTTTGTTCTGCCCTCACAGGATTTAATTGATCTCATTAATAATCTGGGAGCGCATAAAGACACTGCTGAAACAATCGTTTTAAATCCTGTTGAATTTTATAAGATCTATAACTTGATTGATCATATAAACAATGAGATTAATGGCTGTAACCTGGACTGCACCCCTGCAATCCGATCATATATTTACATTATCCTGTATAAGTATTATTTGCAAAAGGGAATTCAAAAGGATGACTTGAATAATATTTCAGAGGGAAGGTTGTTTTCCAAATTCAAAAAAATGCTGGAAGCAAAATTCCGTGAATGGCATATGCCGGGCCAATATGCAGAAGCGTTGAATACAAGCTTAAAGGTGTTGAACAATGAATGCACTCACTATTCAGCAAAACACGCAAGTGATATTATTCGTGAAAGAATTATCCTCGAAGCAAAACGTTTGCTTTTCAATACCGATTTGATGAGTAAGGAAATTGCGTATCAATTGAATTTTGAAGATCCTGCCCATTTTAGTAAATTCTTTAAACAGTATACAGGCCTTTCGGTAAAAGAGTATCGTGAAGAGTCCCAGAAGAGGTTCAGATAACTATAACTCGAAGTACGAATTTATACGAACCTACGAACCCGCAAAGATTTACAATTCTGCTGGTTCGTAGGTTTGTGTTTTTTGTTCGTTGTAGATAAACAAAAAAGCCCTCTTATTTCTAAAAGGGCCTTCGTTTTCAATTGAAATATTTTCTAGTAGAACTTAAACAATCCCCAGCGTTGAGTATTACCTAAAATAGTGTAAATGTAAATTTGACTCTTATCTTCTACCACAGATGTTTTTGGGCATAGAACGATTTTAGAATCTGCTCCATCGAACATTACATCTTTTGCCACTTCACCTTTACTATTTACAGTAGCAACCACAGGAACAGTTCCTTTTCCTGCAGTTACATATTTAACATCAGCAGGAGATTGTAATGGTAAATTTTTTAAATAATCATTGTAGATGATCACTACTTTATCATTGTAAATGGCATACGTATAAGATAAACAGAAGCCTGAATTTTCATTGGTTGTAAATGCAGGTTCTTTCTGACGTTTCATAACCTGAGTAACCCAGTTTACTTTATGATCGTTTCCTATTTTTACAACTACCACGTTGTTATAATAAGGAGCAAAAATAATTTCGGTAAAGCCTCTTACTTTTCCTGCAGTTGCTTTTGCAAATTTGTTTTCAGCAAGGAAGTAAATGGAACCATCATTGGTAATTTGAAGATCTTTTACTTCAAAGTCACGGATTCCTTCGCCTCTACCTAATTTGATGGTTTCTGCATCATAGAATTTTTCAGCAAATGATTTATCAAAATCAAGGGTATGGGTGGAACGAACTTTTTTGCTGTATTCTTCTAACACAATGCAAAATGCACCGCTAGCCTCCATGTCTTTTTTATCAGCAAAGAATCCTGAGAAAACAAGCTCATGATTGCTTACTTCGAAAGAAATATCAGAAATGTATTTTTTAGGAATATGTAAGTTGGTGCTATTAAAAGTTGAATTGGTATCGTTTGGATTGAATTTAAAATCAAGCAATGCGAAAGAGTAATTTACTTTTGCGTTATTCTTTTTTAAACGTTCCTCCTCAGTTTCATCTAATACGCGAACAACCAAATACAAACTGCTGTCTTTTGCGTTTGTTTTGTATTGACGTGGCTCAAACTCTTTTCCATTTAATGGGAATTTTTGTTTTCTCTCCCATTTTTTCTGAAGGTTATAGTCATAAAAGTCAAATACAAGGTATTCATTGTCATATTGGATAAATGGGCGTGAATACATCAAAAAGAAACCGTCGTTCAAAGGTGAACGAATTACAATGAATTTTCCGATTACAGTTTTTTCATGTCCCTGGAAAATTTGCAACTGGGTAAGTGTACCCACCTTTTTACCATCAGCGTCGAATTGCTGACAGAAGGAGGTGAAGGTATATTTTACGTAATCAGGCTCGGTAAAAAACGCAATATAACCGTTTTGAGTCTTGATCATCTCATTAAATTGAAGTGCTCTTTGAACCTTAGGATCAGACGAATACATCGTGGGATTGTATATTTCGAAAGTGCCGTCTACATTCAGCGTCTTTTTATCCACTTTATCTACAAATATTGAGCTAAAACTATATTCAGCAGGACCGGTACGTGTTGAATAGACATAACTGTCATCATCGGCAAAAATGCCCGTATTTACTGATTTAGTGTTTAGTTTAGTAGCATCTCCCCATGTAACATCAGCCACCTGGGCGTATGTTGTAAGAGATAAAGCGAAGGTTAACGAAGCAACCAGAAATAGTTTAACTTTCATAGGCTAAATTTCAATGGCGTCAAAGATATAAGAAACTTAAGTTTTAGCAAATCCGCGCAGGATTTGATGTTTTCAACAAATTTTGATAATATTGTAAGTTACGATATCAAGGATATTGCCAAACTCCTAAGTTGCATGAAAAGACGAGTACAAAAATTACTTAAAAAAACCGGCGCATTACTTTGTTTTTCAGTTCTTTTTTCTTTGAATTCCTTTGCACAGCAAGAAGAACAGAATTCTTTATACATGTTCAATGTTCTCAACTTTAATCCTGCCTATGCCGGAAGTAGAGGAAGTTTGAACGTAACGGCCATTGGTAGATTCCAATGGGCCGGAATGAATGGGGCTCCCATGACCCAGTTTCTTTCTGTTCATGCCCCTTTCGCAAAACAAAATGTAGGCGTTGGGCTTAATATCGTTAACGACATTATAGGTGCAAGAAACAGAACCTCTATTTATGCTGATTTCGCATATTCAATAAGACTTAACAGAAATAACCATCGCCTTGCCTTTGGAATTAACGGAGGAGTGGATATATGGCAAATAAATACAGGAAGTATGATCATAAATGATCCTACAGATCCCGGTGCGGTTAACTTTTCAACCACTGTTGCCAATTTTGGCGGTGGACTTTACTATTATGGCCAAAAGCATTACATAGGTTTCTCAGTACCCAGAATCTTGGAAAACGATTTAAATAATCCTGCCATTGGAGGAAATTCAAGATCTGCCCGACACTTTTACATCATGGGTGGATACGTTTTCAACCTGAACAGTGTGGTAAAGTTTAAACCCGGCACCTTGATTAAGATAACACCTAATGCTCCTCTTACATTCGATTTAAATGCCAGTTTCTTCCTATGGGAAAAACTCTGGGCAGGAGCTATGTGGAGATTCAATGAGTCAGCAGGATTTAATTTATCTTACACTTTTGCTGATATGTTCACTATCGGTTATGCATTCGATTTTGCATATAACGATTTGCGATTTAATCAATATGGAAGCCATGAGGTAATGCTTCAATTAGATCTTCGCAAAAAACAGAAAAATTATTTATCACCACGATATTTCAGCTATTTCTAATTCCTTAAAAGATGAGAGCATTTACAATCATTATTTTAGTTGCATGTACACTAGGTGTATCGGCACAGGGGATGAGAAAAAAACTCGCTGATGAATATTATAATGCATTGGCATACGAGTTGGCAGCCCCTATTTACAAAGATTTGGGAGCACTTACCGTAAAAGGTAAAAACAACAATTGGGAAATGGTGAGAAGGGGAGCTTTAAGTTATATGCTTTCCCACAACTATTCCCAATCTTCAAAAATGTATAATGACCTGTATAAAGCGGGATTTTGCAACTCCGAAGACCTTCATAATTATGCTGAGGTATTAAGAACCCTGGGTCGCTATGATGAAGCTACCGAAGTGATAAAAGCATTGTTAGCCATTAATCCCAATGATGCCTGGGCAAAAGAATATCTTCAGGACAACCAATATTTCACGGAATTAAAATTGGATAGCGCCACTTTCAAAATCAAAAAGGTTCCGTTTAGTAAAGGGTTAGGAGATTTTGCTCCCGTCCTTTTTAAAGACAATATTCTTTTTACTTCTTACCGTCATAATACAGGGTTTGTAAACAGGGTATTTGGCTGGGACCAAACCTTTTTTGTAAATACTTACATTTCAAAACCGAATAGCAAGGGTGAATACAGATCCGCCAAATTGGTAAAGCTTGCTGGTAAAGAAACCATTCCCCATGATGGACCTTATGCCATCAATGAAACTACCGGAATGGCGATGGTAACGATGAATATTCCTGGAACTTATGGCAAATCGGATATAATTCGTTTAGGTTTGTATTATGCCACTGTAGATGCTAATACATTTCCGAAGGGAAGTAGTAAGATTGATTTAAAACCTTTTGAATATAATAACAATGCTTATAACGTTGGTCATGCCTGCTTTTCACCGGACGGAGGAACCCTATACTTTGCTTCTGATATGCCCGGAGGCTTTGGTAAATCTGATATCTGGAAATCAACGTGGACCAATGGAAGCTGGTCTCAACCTGTAAACTTAGGTGAAAAGATCAATACTCAGTACGATGAGATGTTCCCTTCCATTTCTCATGACGGAGATCTTTTCTTTGCTTCAAAAGGTTTAGTGGGCTTAGGAGGCTTCGATATATTTCTTGCCCGCCATGCAAACGGAGATTTTGAAGAACCCGAAAATTTAGGTTATCCTGTAAACACCCAATTTGATGACTTTTCCATTACGCTTAATAAAGATGGCGATAAAGCATATTTTACAAGCAATAGAGGAGATATTTACGACCGTATTTACGAGACAAACATGTATGTTCCTGAATTCTTTTTGAATTTGCTTGTAACGGAAAATAACAACAGTAAAACACCTTTATCAAATACTGAAGTGACTATTAAAAATCTAACCGCTGGAACTGAGGAGAAAGTAACAACAGATAGCACAGGGAAACTTCAGCACAAATTGAAAAAAAATACCAAGTATGAAATTGTTACTTCCAAAGAAGATTACGAAGCCGAAGGAAGTGCTACCGTTTCTACTATGGGATTGCTGAAGTCGGAAAACTTTGACAAAGAATTACAAATGCGTTCACTTAAGGTGGATGTGTTGGTGAAGATCATAGATAAAGAAACTAAGAAACCGCTGGGTGGAGCCAAAGTGAAAATCAAAAACGAATCCACAGGTGAATTAAAAGAATATACTACCGATGACAATGGTAATATCAATTTTGTTTCTGACCGTAAAAAAGACTATTCTTTAACGACCCATTATCATAGTCATAAAGATGGAAGCGGAAACTTCAATACCAAGGTTGATAAAGATCAAACCAAGGTAGAGAATACGTTCGAAATGGAAATGATCAAAAAAGGGGATGTATTTGTGATCAACGATATTTATTTTGATTATAACAAAGCTACTCTGCGTGATGAAAGCACACAGGAACTTGAAAAATTGGCTGCTTTCCTGTTGGAGAATCTTAACATCAAGGTTGAGTTAAGTGCACATACAGATTCCCGTGGATCAGCAAAGGATAACCAAAATCTTTCTCAAAAAAGAGCACAATCCTGTGTTGATTATCTCATACAAAAAGGTGTTCCTAAAGCTAACATTGTTGCTAAGGGGTATGGTGAATCAAAACCCGTAAATAAATGTACTGACGGGGTTGATTGTACCGAAGACGAGCATGCTTTGAATCGTAGAACCGAGATAAAAGTATTGAAGGTTAATTAAGCTACTGAGCCTTCTCTACATTCTTTTCTACTCCTATATAAATTAACTTTAACAGCTTTGGATTCTCTGCATAGTATAACATACTTTTGTTGTATGTAGCAGAATCGGTTTGATGCGAAGCAAGGATCTCTACAAAATATTTCTGAGGTTGATCTTTATATTCAGCAGGAAGCATTTGTAATTTATAGGCAGCATCTGCCAGCTGAAGATCTGTAATAATATCGGTCATTTTTCCCGGAGGAAGAACATCGTTAGGTATTTTTTTTGATTGGCACGCTGCCAGCAAGATAATCCCTGCAAATACGTATTTGCGCAATTGCATTAGTATAAACTAAGTTTATCACTTCCGGCAAAATATCCATCAATATAAACTTCAATTTTATACGTTCCTGCATTAAAGATATCCTGATCCCATGTGATTACTTTGCTTAACTTTCCTCCGTCAAAGTTTACAGTTACGCTACGTGAATAAGAAATGTCATCTCCCTTTTCTGATTTAAATTTCTTTACACTTTGGCCAGCATCAGCAAGAACGTAACCCTCCGGATTCAATATTCTGAAGTAAATAGTATGTTGACCTGTTTGGGCCAGCGGATTGTCATCAATAGTATAACTAATGCTGATCCTTTCTGTTTTGTGTGCTTTGTCAGTTTCTTTTTCTTTGCCACCATTGGTAACGCTATAACCTTTGGTTACAATACTACCAACTTTAAGTTTGCTGGCGATATCCACTTTGCCTTTTAGATCTTTATTTTCTGAAGTGGTTTGGTCAACTTGTACCGAAAGATCTGTTACCTGGCCCTTCAGGATCTTATTCTCTTCCTGTAATCTTTCAATTTCTTTCATGTAAAATTTGGTTGTTTCCTGTAGCTCTGCAAACTTCATCTGTAGGATCTGGTAATCCTGATTTTCGTTGATCAGGTAATTAATTTTTTTCTTTTGCGCTTCAATTTTTGCATACGCTTCCTGAAGCAGGGAATCCATTTCTGCATTCTCTCCCTTGAACTGCTCCAATTGATCAATAGACGCCTTTACTTCAGCCTCCAAACGTTGCTTACGAATAGTTAATGAGTCAACAACCAGTTTGGTTACTTCCTTTTCATGAATGATCTCTTTTGTATTAAAGAATTGAAAGATGTTTCCGGCCACTGATGCTACTAGCAACAGACCCAATACTATTACAAGCATTTTTTTACCGGATGATTGTTGTTCAGACATGACTTGATCTATTTAAGATGTTTACAAAAGTAAGGTATTTACAAATAAATGCTGATATTTATAACGATCTATAATACACTACAGTATGTTAATAGTTCAAAAGCATGAAGAGAAGAGAAGCCATTAAAACCATTGGTATTGCCGGAGCCGCAAGTCTTATTGTACCCAAGCTCTTGGCTAAGGGAGTATTAGAAGATGATCTGATGGATCTTATGAAGTCGGATTTTGGAAACAATTTCAAATGGGGTGTAGCTACGGCTGCTTACCAGATTGAGGGAGCATGGAACCTAGATGGTAAAGGTCCTTCTGTCTGGGATACCTTTTCCCATAAGCCGGGAAAGATCAAGGGAAATACAAATGGGGATATTGCTTGCGACTTTTATCACAGGTATCGTGATGATATTAGTCTGATCAAACAAATGAACATGAATGTGTTCCGATTTTCCATTTCATGGAGTCGGATTTTTCCTAATGGTGTTGGAGAAGTAAATCAAAAAGGAATTGATTTTTATAATAATGTGATCAATACTTGTTTGGAAATGGGTGTAGAACCATGGATCACACTTTATCATTGGGATTTGCCTCAGGCATTGGAGGATAAAGGGGGATGGGCAAACAGGGAAGTCCTTGATTGGTTCAACGAATATGTTAGTTTATGTGCCGTTTCATTTGGTGATAGGGTAAAGAATTGGATGATCTTTAATGAACCGGCTGCCTTTACTGGCTTGGGTTATATGACCGGCACACATGCCCCGGGAAAGAAAAGTCTGGGAAAATATCCTAAAGTGGTTCATCATGTAATTTTATGCCAGGCGGAGGGGGGCCGACGAATTCGGGAATTGGTTCCAGGTGCAATGGTAGGAACAACCTATTCCATGTCTGCGATCCATCCAAAGGAGCAAACAAAAAAGCACATAGATGCAGCCAAAAGAATGGATTCATTACTGAATCGTTTATTTATTGAGCCTGCTTTGGGCCTCGGATATCCCAGTAAAGATTTTTCATTTTTAAAAGGAATGGAAAAGCAAATGCAGGAAGGGGATGATAAAAAAATGATCTTTGATTTTGATTTTCATGGTGTCCAGAATTATTTTAGAATTGTTGCTACACATTCGGCATTTCCCCCCGTGTTATGGGCTAACCAGGTAAAACCAAAGAATCTGGTAAAGGATGAAAGCGAACTAACCGATATGCAATGGGAAGTTTATCCTGAGGGAATATATGAAGTGATTAAACAATTGGCTGCATATAAAGGCGTAAAAAAAATATTTGTTACGGAAAATGGGGCTGCATTTCCTGATGTTGTTGAAGGTGACAAAGTGCATGATGTTCGCAGGGTGCAATTCTTTAAAGATTATTTGGCTCAGGTACTAAGAGCGAAGAATGAAGGAGCCCCGGTAGAAGGATACTTTGTTTGGTCCTTAATGGATAATTTCGAATGGGCCGAAGGGTATCATCCCCGTTTTGGAATTGTACATGTAGATTATGAAACGCAAAAGAGAACTATTAAGGATAGTGGGTTATGGTTTAAGGAGTTTTTGAAATAAAACTGAAATCACATGCCGCGTAACGAATCATATTTCATCGCCATTACATTACCCGAACCTCTTCATTCCCAGATTGAGTTTACCAAAAAGTATATTTCAGAAAAATATCATACAAAATCTGTTCTAAAATCACCTGCACATATAACTATCGTGCCTCCATTTTTCTGGGGAAACGAAGCTGAACTATTAGATTTTCTGAATGCATTTCAATTTCCGGGATTCTCTATAGAATTAAAAGATTACAATCGATTTGAGCAAAGAGTGGTCTTCATTGATGTAGTAGAAAATAAAAACTTAATAGACCTGCATCAACAATTTAACACAGATTTTTTTAAGCGGTTCCAAGGATTAGATAAAAAACATCCCTATGTTTTTCATCCCCATATTACCATTGGAAATCGTGATTGGAAACCCGAGCAATTCAAAAATTGCTGGGAAGAATACAAGGATCAGAAATTTTCTGCAAAGGTTGAATTTACAAAACTGACCTTGTTAAAGAATGTGGAAAATAAATGGAAGATGCTATAAACAAAAAAGCTGCATAGCAGGAAAATCTATGCAGCCGTACCCAGTAACCAACCTATCAAAAAGAAGTTAAAGCATCAATACATTTTTACATGGGAAAAGTTCCCATTTTGGATGCAAATGCTATCAAGTGAAATATGTTCAATAGTGCTTGTATTATAGTTGTAAAAATTCCAGGTTTGAGTTGTGTTTAGTCTTCCTGTATAATTAAATGTTCCCGAAGCGAAACTATCCGGGGTTATGGTATCGATTGTTAATTGTCCATATGCATATTGGTAATCTGCATAGTAAGCATATCCCTGGTTAAGCGTTGCATCATTATGTCTCACTAATTGAAATGTATGAGGTGTATCTGGAATTACAGAAGGAAAATGTATTCTTAAAACCGAATCGCTTGTATTGGAGGTATCGCAAAAACCCACAACACCTAATACCTTATAGTTGGGTAAGCCTCCCGAATATATGATCCCATATCCATCAAAATGAGAAACGCCTATCCAGTCAAAATGTACATTGGCGTTTGATGGATGACAATTAAGATCCGATGTGGTTGGATTGACAGAACATGCAACAAATGCTACAGCAATAAAAGCAATTAATATTCTATTTTTCATTTCATCTTTATTTATAAGACAATTGATGATGAAAAAAGCTGCCTGAGAAATTAGAAATTATAACGTGCCCCTATTTGCCCACCTATAAAGTAGGGTCGTTGTTGCATAATGTATTGATTGTCGAACATCGAGTTTAATCTATACTTGAAAGTTGGTCCACCAAAAACACTAAACTTCTTTATATGAAATACCACATTTATATTTGCGGCAACCTGTATCCCAAACATGTTTAATCTGGAATTATTTACGGTTTTAGTCAAATAGGAGATTCCGGAATTTTCATCGGCCGCATATGAATAAGTATTTACGGGAATATCGAATATTACACCGCCTCCTCCTTCAAATCCTATCCAACTCCATCTTTTTTGGTAGAATATTTTAATAGGGATAGAAACATAATCGTAAATATTGTAGAACTCTTTTGTGGCCGGATTACCTGAATATGCAGAAATGGAAAATGCGGTATCAGGGTCATAAGTGGGTCCTACAAGACTGGCACTGGTACCTCCACCCAGAAGGATCTGGTACGACTGCATCCTGGTGAACCCAATTCCGGTTTCTAAAGAAAGAAACTTAACTGGTGAATAACGAAATTGTAATCCGGTTGAGAAACTAAACATGAATTTATCGGTAGAACTTCTTATGCCGGTGTAGCTTCCTTTGAATGTAGAGTCAACCGGAACAGTGGTGGAAAAAATACTTTTGGTTACCCCCATATCAGCATAAATTCCCAAAGAGAATTTACTTCTTTTTGCAATTATAAATTCAGGTAAATTAGGCTTAAGCACAGGAACCAATGGTACATCTTTTTGTGACAGTGAAAACTGTTGTGTTACCGGAACACGAACCAAAGAGGATGAGAATGTATGGATCTTAGATTCATTTATTTTTTGCTTTACATCTATAATCGAATTGTTTGTTTGATTACGGGTGTTTGTAATAACATTTGTTTGGGAAGATTTATAAGTGTTCGTTTCTTCCTTATTATCGGACGTTAAGTTTTTGTTTGAAGGACCCTGAGTGTTCTTACTAATGGTAGATTTATTTTGAAAGGATTTCTCGTTGCCATTTATATGATTTTCTTTTGAGCTTTGGGTATTATCGATCGTTTTTTTATTTGTGTTATCAGTGGGGAAATTTGAATTTTCTTTTGAGGAAGAATAGGTTGGGCTATTGTTTTTGTGAGGAGTTGTATTGTTGGCGAATGTTTCTTGTGCACTATTTTGTGTTGTGGTTGAGTTTCCGATTCCTTGATAGACCTGATACACCCCAATAGTTGCTCCAACTGCAAAACCCGGAATAAGAAACCATATCCAGAAAATGAATCTTCTTTTTTTCTTTTTTTCCAAAGCCGCCATTACTTTGTCAAAGGAATCCGGAAGGGGACTCATTTGAAATGAATCAGCTTTGTTCTTCATATTTTTCTCAAAATTCTTCATGATCTTTTTTCTTTCATAAATAAATGTTGAAGTGCTTTTTTGGCTCTTGTATATTGTGATCGGGAGGTGCTTTCACTAATACCCAATTGTTCGGAAATTTCTTTGTGACTAAGACCTTCAATTGCGAAAAGATTTAAGATTGTTCGGTATCCATCGGGCAAACAAGCAATATGATTTACCAGTTCCTCAGAGTGAACATCAGCAATATTCTCCTCCTCTTCTTCCTCCTCTGCTTCAATCCGATTGTTTAATTCTTGCATTTGCAGGATCACTTTGTTTTTTTTGAGCCAGTTTAGGCTTGTATTCACCGTAATTCTTCTTGCCCAGCCTTCAAAACTTCCCTCATCCCTATAGGTTCCTAATTTTGTAAAAATGATAATGAAAGATTCCTGCAAGAGATCTTCTGCATCAAATGAATTTCCACAATATCTATAACAAATTCCCTTGAGTTTAGGCGCAAGAATGCTAAACAACTCAGCCATTGCTGTGCGTTCGTTTTTTTTGCATTTCTTTATTAACTCCTGGGTTATTATTTGCATTCTTTAATCAAGCGCCGATAAATAATGTTCCACACTATCACACAAAGTGTGAAGATACGGAGGAACATTGTTATGGTCTTTATCTATTCTCCAGTTTTGTATATTTCCATTGTCGCTTATTTCTATGTATAAACCTCCCTGGTCATAAGCGTCTGGCATTCCAATTATTTCTCCTTCCGAATAAATACCTGAAGGTAATTCGGTACTTACATCCAGCATGGATGAGGTATAGCCACCCGTGTAAACTGTAAAGTTATGATTGATGCTTCCATCAGGATATTCGTCCAACTGATCTTTAAATATTGATCCATTCTCAATTTTATAATAATCAACACAACTGCTTCCACTACACATTCCATAAAAATCACCGAAAATGATGTAATCGGTCGTCCCAGGCGATTCCGCTTTGCAACCTGCTGCTATTAAACAGATAAAGACTATAATAAGGGGGAATTTTTTTTTCATTTTTAATGATTTGTCTATAAGACAACCCAGAGCCCAAAACGCTGCATGGAGATTAATATTTTAAAGTAAATGGGGCAGGGATAAAAGCTTAAGCGGATAGCTCTATGCTGCCGCAATAGAAAAACTAAATAGTATTCACAAGAATCTTCGCCCCAAAGACCTTCGAGATCTTTTCGATACAAAGTTTTTTTACATCTTCCATGTTAACCTTTCCAACTTCCCTCTCAATAGAAGTAACTGATTTATCAATAATTCCGCATGGAATAATGTGTCCAAAATAACTTAGATCAGTGCTTACATTTAATCCAAATCCATGCATGGTTACCCAACGGCTTGTATGCACCCCCATAGCGCAAATTTTTCGTGCTTTTAAAGGATCCGTCCAATCCAACCAAACACCGGTGAGGCCATCAATTCTACCCCCTTTTAAACCATATTCGTCTAGTACTTCAATAATGGCTTCCTCCAGATCCCGCAGATAAACAATAATGTCAGTCTTAAAATTATCCAGATCGAAAATTGGATAACCGGTTAATTGTCCGGGTCCATGATAGGTAATATCTCCTCCACGGTTAATATGAAAAAATTCAATATCCTGATCTTTAAGTTGCTGATTGTTGAGTAAGAGATTCTCTATCAATCCGCTTTTACCTAATGTATATACATGGTTATGCTCGCAAAACAATAAATAATTTGGTGTAGTTAGTTGTTGTTCGATTGAAAGATCTCTGTTCTTTAATTTGATCTCTTTTATTTCTTCAAATAATTGTAATTGCAGGTCCCATGCTGTTTTATAACGGATGTTACCCATGTCGCGAAACTCCACAATCTTATTTTTCGCATCTGCCATAATTCGCGTTTGTATTAGTCTATTTCAGACAATTTTTTCTTCAGAAAGTCGATTACTTTAATATCCATAATATCAACTCCCTTTAACTCGGCAACAAAAAAAGTAACCCAGTCAACCAGGTGAATGGTATGAATGATCTTTTCTATTTCATTGTTGCCTTCTCCCCAAATCTCAATGATGGTTGGGCAATAATTGCTCACAATGCCTTTGTTGATCTCAAACCTATGTTGATTGCGGACATGATCACTTGTATTTCTTATAAAAATAACGGCTTCTTTATCATTTTTCTCTGTCCATCCTACCAATTCATTATGATTCATTTCGGGAACAACATGGTGCCAGCAAAGGACTTTTGAATTCTCATTCAGTTGTTGTCGAAAACGAACAGCGACTCCTTCATGAGAAGCGTCCGTGTATATAATTACGCGTTTGCCAAGAATTTCTTTTGCTATTGAACGTGCTTTCTCTAATATGGCCTGCTCGCTATTACGGATGAATGCAATAGCCTTTTGCAGATCCTCTAAATAACCGGAAGGTACAAGTCCGGCTGTAGAAAATATACAAATAAGCTGAGTTAATGAATACCCCAAATTGGCACGTGGAGGACTTCCACCCGGAATTAGGAGAACATCTAATCCCTTTTCTTTGGCGATCTGTGATAATTTACCTCCACTGGTAATACAAATAACAGTCGCTTTTTTTTGAATGGCTTCCTGAACGGCAGATATGGTTTCTTCTGTATCACCACTATAAGAACTGGCAATAAATAAGGTTCCTTCGCCAACGAAAGCAGGAATGCTATATTCCTTGTTTACGGTTACCGGTATGGGTGAAAACTTGGTGCTGATATCTTTAATTATGGTTCCGCCTATTCCCGAACCCCCAAGACCACTTATAACAACATTGGTGTATTTACCACGAACTGCTTTTGGGGTGTTGGTTTTAAAAATTTCAATTCCTTTTTCTATCTGCCCGGGAAATTCTTCAATTAATTCTTTCATTCTCATGTAAAACAATCAGATCAAAGATAAGTATTGTGTTGATTAATACTTGTGTTGGGATCAATAAAATGTATGAATATTGGGTATGTTTATCCCGAAATTATGTAGTATGAGCCATAAAAAAGGTAAGAAAAAGCAGAAGGGAAACCTCCATAATACGATGGTGGCTGAAATAAAGAAGATCCTTACAGATGCGGGTAATAAGCAATTGAATTATAAACAAATTGCCGCTCAAATGAAGTTGAAAGACGATTTTTCGAAGGATTTGGTGGCTGAAATTCTGGATTCATTGGTGGAAAAAGAAGAAGTAGAGGAGCTACAGAAAGGCAAGTTCAAGATCATTAAGAAAGAAACTGTGCTCGAAGGCAAGGCTGATTTGCTTAGTTCAGGAAATGCATTCGTTATTGTGGAGGGCGAAGAGGAAGATATTTTTATATCATCGAAACATGTAAATGGTGCAATGCCTGGCGATTTTGTAAAGGTGAATGTGTTTAACAGAAAGGGTGAGGGAAAAAAGGAAGGTGAGATAGTAGAGATCCTGCATCGAAATAAAACTGAATTTGTTGGGACACTCGATGTTTCCGAAAAATACGCTTTTCTGGTTCCTGATAACGATAAGATAGGAATTGACATTTTTGTACCTGTTCCTAACCTCAATGGAGGGAAGCATGGGGAAAAGGCGATTGTAAGAATTACCGAATGGCCTAAAAACGGGAAAAAGCCTACCGGTGAGGTGATAAAAGTGCTTGGGAAAAAAGGAGAAAATGAAACGGAGATGCATGCTATTCTGGCCGAGTATGGCTTTCCGACTGAGTTTCCTGCCGCTGTGGAACGGTATGCAGAAAAAATAGGATTTGATATTGATGAGGACGAAATAAAAAAGCGCCGCGATTTTAGAAAGATAACCACCTTTACAATTGATCCTCATGACGCCAAGGATTTTGACGATGCACTTTCAATAAGGACCTTGGAAAACGGAAATTATGAGATTGGAGTGCATATTGCAGATGTAACGCATTATATGCCCGAAGGTAGCATTCTTGACCAGGAAGCCTTTAACAGGGCCACCTCGGTTTATCTGGTGGATAGAGTGATTCCTATGCTACCTGAGAAGTTATCGAATGGAGTTTGTTCTTTGCGTCCTAACGAAGACAAACTGTGCTATAGTGCCGTTTTCGAAATGGACAAGGATACTAATATAAAGTCGCAATGGTTTGGTAGAACAGTTATTCATTCTATTCGTCGTTTTACGTATGAAGAAGCACAGCAAGTAATTGAAACAGGTGAAGGGGATTTAAAGGATGAGATAAAAATTTTCTGGAATCTTGCATCGCAACTTCGAAAAGCAAGATTTGATAATGGAGCATTGAGGGTAGAATCATCGGAGGTAAAATTCAAGCTTGACGCCAAAGGGGTTCCTTACGATGTATATTTTAAAATTACCAAGGAGGCCAACTGGCTGATTGAAGAATTCATGCTTTTGGCCAATAAAAAAGTAGCAGAGAGAATTGGATTAAAGGATGATGCACATAAGGAAATAAAAACCTTTGTATATCGGATCCATGATCAACCTGACGAAACCAAATTGGGAGAATTAAAAGAATTTGTAAAGACTTTCGGTTATCAATTGGATATCAATTCTCCAAGAAACATTGCTTTTAGTTTGAATAAAATGATGGCAGCCGTAAAAGGAAAACCGGAAGAAGATATGATCCAGAGTTTAACCATTCGTAGTATGGCAAAAGCTATTTATAGCACCGAAAATATTGGCCATTATGGGTTAGGTTTTGCGCATTATTCGCATTTTACTTCTCCAATCCGACGTTATCCTGACGTAATGGTTCATCGTTTGCTTGATCGTTATTTGATTGGCATGGCATCAGCAAATGCGAAAGATTATGAGATCAAGTGCCGACATTCTTCTGATATGGAAAAGAAGGCTGCTGAAGCTGAGCGTGCATCTATTAAGTATAAACAGGTAGAATACTTATCTGATAGAATTGGGGAAATTTTTGACGGGGTAATAAGCGGAGTTACTGAGTGGGGAATTTATGTGGAGATCATCGAAAATAAATGCGAAGGTATGGTTCGTGCAAGGGATATGAAAGATGATAGCTATGTTTTCGACGATAAAAATCATCAGTTTGTTGGTAAAAAATACGGAAAACGTTTTCGTCTCGGGGATAAATTAAAGATCCAGGTGAAAAATGCTGATCTGGAAAGGAGACAGGTGGATTTTATTTTATTTGTATAGTCTGCATAAATAAAAAAGGCCTGCTAGACAGGCCAATTTTAAATCCCAGTTAATTCCATTACCACCTGGCACATTTGCTGGTATGATATTTTACTTTCTTAAACCCCGGCTTTCTTTTATGTTTTACTTTGGTGTGATCTGCTTTTGGGAAATTATAAATATGTCCCTTCTTCATTTTCCCGCCATTACTATAATCTCTCCCTGATAATCCAATCGGTTTAAAATCATTGTTGGTTGATTCATCTACTACTGCTGTTTTTGTCGTTTTATTTACGCTTATCTGAGTAGTTGTGTTCACATTTACATCATTCACTTTATTTTCGTTCAGTTTTCCCACGTTGTTATCAAATACATTCCCGTTGTTTTCATTTACAACCGGATTTGTATTTGTTTGAACAGTTTTTTGTTGCTTGGGTTTATTGGTACTTTGAGTTTGAACCTGAACAACCGGATTATTATCATTTACTAAATTAATGTTGGATAAGGCCGAATTATTCCCTCTGCCACCTCGATTCATGGATTGAATACTGTTATTTGAATTTCCAACATTGGTTTGAATGGAAATGTTTGTCATGTTAGTTGTATAATTCACTGATTGAACTTGAACATTGGAAGCATAAACGTTATCTGTATTGTTCACCCAGTTTTGGGCAGAAATAGTTAATCCGCTTAAAATCAAACCATTAAGGATAAAAAGTTTTTTCATTGAGTAAATTGTTTAGTCTTATTACAACCAGAGACCATAATGGTTCAAAAAACTGCGGTATTTTTGTGCTGTTGGAAAAGGTAAGCATTTGTATAGGTGAAGAGGAGCTGATTTTAATGGCTCATAAATGCGTGTATTGGCCATCAATAAAGGGTTTGATCATTTCCGATCTACATCTGGGAAAATCGACTCATTTTCGAAAATCGGGAATTCCGCTTTCTATGGGGTCTCAAAAACAGGATCTCGAAAAAATGGATGCTTTGATCGACGAATTTCGACCGCAAAAGCTCATTTTTTTAGGAGATCTTTTTCACAGCGACCATAACATAGAATGGGATCTTTTTTGTGAATGGAGGAAGAACCATGAATGCTTGGAGTTTATTCTTATAAAGGGAAACCACGACCTGCTTTCGATGGATTCTTATAAGAAGGCAAATATGCAGGTGATTGAATCATTAAGTATCGGTATGATTTGTTTGAGTCACGAGCCATTACAAACGAAAGGGGGATATAATATTCATGGACACATACATCCGGGAATCAAGTTAATCGGAAAAGCTTATCAATCACTTAGGATACCATGTTTTTATATTGGTAAGGAAGTGATGGTTTTACCTGCTTTTGGAAAGCTTACGGGACTCTATACTGTTGAGCCGAAACAGGAAGAAACGATATATGGCATAGCAAATTTAAGTCTTATTAAGTTCGAGCCTTCTTAGTAGACTCCTATAAAAGCCTGATAAACAAAGATTTTGAATAAATTAATCAAATTTATTTTTTTAATTATGTGATAGATATTGTAGAGTTTTTATTTACTTTGCACCAAATAAACCTCATAAATTTTTTACTATGTCTGATATTGCATCTAGAGTGAAATCAATTATTGTTGATAAACTTGGTGTTGAAGAAGGTGAAGTTACTCCACAAGCTAGCTTTACAAACGATTTGGGTGCCGATTCTTTGGATACGGTGGAATTGATCATGGAATTTGAAAAGGAATTCAACATTTCTATTCCTGACGATCAAGCTGAAAAAATCAGCACCGTTGGCGAAGCTATTAAGTACATTGAAGACAACGCAAAAGCTTAATACTTTTTTAAATGTCATTAAAGCGTGTAGTAGTTACAGGCCTGGGTGCTATTACTCCTTTGGGTAATACAGTTGAAGAATACTGGAAAAACCTAATAGATGGAGTAAGCGGATCAGCTAATATTACACGCTTTGATACAACTCATTTCAAAACTAAATTTGCCTGCGAGGTAAAAGGTTTCAACATCGAAACTATACTCGACAGGAAAGAGGCCCGCAAACTTGATCCTTATACACATTATGCAATCGCCGCATCTGATCAGGCAATTGCCGATGCTGGTATTGATAAAGAGAAACTCAATCTTGATAAGATCGGAGTTATTTGGGCATCAGGTATTGGAGGTATTACAACTTTCTATAATGAAGTAAGTGAGTATAGCAAGGGTGATGGAACACCTCGTTTCAATCCTTTCTTTATTCCAAAAGTTATTGCCGATATTGCATCTGGTCACATTTCAATTCGTCACGGATTTCGCGGACCAAATTTCGCGACAGTTTCTGCTTGTGCATCATCAACACATAGTTTGATAGATGCGTTCAATTTTATTCGTTTGGGTAAATCGAATATTATTGTCGCCGGTGGTTCTGAAGCTGCGGTTAATGAACCAGGCATTGGTGGATTTAATGCATTGCATGCACTTTCTACAAGAAACGATGATCCGGCTACAGCCTCTCGTCCATTTGATAAAGATCGTGATGGTTTTGTATTGGGTGAAGGTGCAGGTGCAATTATTCTTGAGGAATTGGAACATGCTTTGGCACGTGGTGCAAAAATTTATGGTGAAATGGTAGGAAGCGGTGCCACCGCAGATGCTTATCACATGACCGCCCCACATCCTGAAGGGTTGGGAGCAATGAATGTAATGAATATGACTTTAGAAGATGCAAACATGGCACCTTCTGAAATTGATTATATAAACGTACATGGAACATCTACTTCATTAGGAGATGTGGCTGAGCTAAAAGCAATCACAAAAGTATTTGGTGATCATGCTTATAAATTGAACATTAGTTCTACAAAATCGATGACCGGGCATTTATTGGGAGCTGCCGGCGCCATAGAAGCGATTGCATGTATCCTTTCTATGAGAGATGGAATTGTTCCACCAACCATTAATCATACAACACCAGATCCTGAAATCGATCAGAATCTTAATCTTACCTTAAACTCTCCTCAAAAGAGAACTATAAATGCTGCCCTTTCAAATACTTTTGGATTTGGGGGTCACAATGCATCGGTGATATTTAAAAAGTATCAATAATATTCCTTAACTTTATTGTAGGTTTCGCAGTTACCTCTGCTTGTGATGCAGTTGATGAAGCGTTCGGCCTTCGTGGTTTGGTGACCATTATAGAATAATCTTCACCCAAGCACCAATGCCTTTCTCAACTCTCAAGCCAAACACTGCTCTATTTTATTGGTGTTAACTAAAACGACAGGCTTATTATAGTATTAGTTTTACAAAGTTTATTTCAATCACTGGGGTTTACCAGTAAGGAAAAAAGGGAATTTAAGACACGGATGGAAAAAATCCTTGAATTCCCAATAAGAGATTTTTCTTACTATGAGCAAGCATTGATCCACGCTTCTGCTTCAAATGGGAAAGCCGGAAATAAACTCAATAATGAACGTCTGGAGTATTTAGGGGATTCGGTACTTGATTTGGTAATTGCTGATATGTTGTATCAATATTATCCTGATAAGGATGAAGGAGAGTTAACCAAACTACGTTCAATTATTGTGCAAAGAACCCAACTCAATCGCATTGCTGAGGAATTAGGTTTGGATAAATACATCAAAGGAAACTTCAATAAAAATGTTTTGCCTGATGATGTAAAAGGAAACGCTCTGGAGGCTTTTATAGGCGCTATATATCTTGATCGTGGATTTAAAACCGCGTATAAGTTTGTAAAAACGCAAATTATTGAGAAGCGGATCAATCTAAAGGAGATCAAAGAGGATCACATAGATTATAAAAGCGAATTATTTATCTGGGTTCAAAAAAATAAAAAGAATTTAAAATTTGAAACGATCAGCGATAGTGGACGTGGAGATAAAAAGAAATACATTATTAACGTTCATATTGATGGAAAACCATTGGGGACTGGGGAAGGTAATTCAAAAAAGAAAGCACAACAGGTAGCATGTAAACATGCAAGCAAAAAACTGAATCTCAAATTTTCTTAGCTATTTCAATCTTTCCAGTTTTCCTTTTCTCTTTACAATGTTCTTATAATCCCACTGGATTTCTTTTCCTTTTTTTATCCAACGCTTCAGATCTTTTACATTTATATCTTCAACAGAAGTATATGTGATGGAAGCATCTTTGAATTTTCCACTTTTACCCGGAACAAGATTTTCCTCTTCAAAGGTTACCCCACTCCAAAACATTAATCTTACTCCTCCCTTTAGTTTGTCGTAACCAACAATGGGATTGCCATCTAAGAACCACACGGGATGTGCATGCCAAATTTTATTTTCCGCTTCCTTCAGATTTTCATCTATGGTTTCGGCCAACAAATTACAGATCGCTAGATCTTCAACGGATTGTTTTTTGTTGTAAGCTTGTACGTCTTTGTTCATATTCAAGTGTAAAATGATTTTAAAAAGCAGAGCAACATCGGGAGCAGGCTGGGAATAAGCCTCCTGCATCCATTAAATCCTTTCTGAATTTACCCAATACAGAAGAATTCCAAATCTCTTTCAGGCTATTCTCATATAAATTTCCAACAGTTACATTATAACATCTTCCATGCGACGGAATAACTGTGCCATCACTTTTGATCATAATATTGGAAAAAGAATCGTTGCATCTTTTTCCTATTAATTCATTCGGTCGCAGATAAAATTTTTCCAGGTTTTCTTTGGTTTTTATTTCAGGAGAAAAACTGATGGGAAAGGAATATTTGGTGTCGCAAATATCTTTCATTTCACTCCAAAGTTGATCTAAATTGGTAGTTTCCACCTGGGTTTCCGCTATATTCGAAACTGTAGCTTTATAGTGATCTCCCCAAATTAAATTATGAGAATCAACGATGTACTGAGGAGTAAAATTGGTATGCATAAATCCCAATTGATGTAAAGGATATTTTTTAAACACCTCAATCAATTCTTTTAAATGATTTGTGTTCCATTCGGTTATTACACAAAATATCGAAATTTTTGGGGGATTTGGTTGGGCAAGTATGGTGTCGATTCCTTCGATGGCTCTTTGAAAAGATGATTTATGACCCCGAATAAAATTATGTATTTCCTCAGGGCCGTCCAAAGAAATGTTGAGTTCATTTAAACCAACCTTGCATAGATCAATTGCATATTTTTTTAGGTTAAGGCCATTTGTGGTAACGGAGGTAAATAATTTTTTCTCTTGGGCGTAAGCCAAAGATTCTATTAAATGAGGATAGATCAACGGCTCAGTAAATGCATATCCAATTTTTACTTTTGGAAAGTATTTTGCCGCATCGTCATAAATTTTTTTTATCAACGCCAGAGGCATATCTCTTGGAGAAGTGCCAATTAAGTTAGTGGCAAAATTTGTATCATTGGTTGCTGTGCCAACATCACACATTTTACAATGCAGATTACAAAGATTGTTCACACCCATTACCAGCCATTGTGGTGAATAGTATAGATGCTGCGGACGCAGGATCACATTTGCGGATCTTATTTTGTTGACTAGCTTCAAGGTTCTAAATTTCGACAAGATTCGGATAGATACCAAATACATTTTTACAAACCCTGGAATAATTAACGATCTGATAAATAGATAAATAGGGATATTTTTATAATTTTACTTTGAAATACAAAGTGCTTTTAATATCTTTGTTTTAGAGATTTATAAAATTGAAAAATTATGGCAATGAAAAATATTAGGTTGATCGCTATCGTTGGTGCAATAGCTTGCATATTATTAATTCCGGCTGTTGCTATGCTAATCGGAAACAATGGTGTAAACTGGACTCTGACAGATTTTGTTGTGGCAGGGGGCTTGTTAACTACAATTGGATTGCTATGCGAATTGGTATTGAGAAAATTTCAAAAAACAAAACACCGTCTTATTATTTGCGGTTTGTTATTGTTTGCATTGGCTATTATTTGGGTTGAATTGGCCGTGGGACTTTTCGGATCACCAATTGCAGGTTCATAGTCCCTGAAAGTTTCTTCTTATCATGATGATGTGGAATTTCCCTTTTTACGAAGGAACAGACAACTAAATTATGTTGTCGAAATATGATAAATATAGTCATTTGGCGACAGTATCCATAAGAGCAACTTTAGGAACTTTGCCTTGTGAAGAACAAGGTAACAACCAGAATAAGAAAACTACGTTTAGAAAAAGGCATTAGCCAGGAAAATGTTGCTGATGAACTTGGTATTACCCATAGTTCATATTCAAAGATTGAGAGAGGAGAAACTGACCCTAATTTAACCAGACTGATTGAGATAGCAAAGATTTTAGGTGTTCCTGTTACGGATCTTTTTATTGATGAGGTTGCATCTTCGGTAAAAGAACCGAAGGAAGGATATGGAGAATCAGATCTGGAAAAATTGAACCAAACACTCCAAAAGCTTTTAAGCGAAATTCACCATCTGCGCACTGATCTTTCGGATAAACAAATAGTAAAAAAGAACAAATCCATACCTAAAAAGAAATAGTTCACTTCACTTCCTTTACCATTCTTCGTTTATTAAAAATAAGGGTAGCTACTGTAATTCCAAGCATGCTAAATAACAGATCCGAAAAACTTGTTGTTCTCACCGGCGAAAGTGACTGAAGACATTCTTCCACAATAGTGATGATAGAAACAATTACTATTCCCCAAGGCAAAAAGAAAGATTTTATATGGAATATTGGTTGATGAATTACGGTGGCAAATAAATACCCCCAAACTCCATAAAGAACAAAATGACCAATCAGATCATAATAAGGAATAGTAATTTCTTTGGTTGGAATAATGTTGAGATATGCCAAAACTGAAATAAGTACGATTAAAATGGAATATGCAACAAAGGCAAAAATTTTCATTACTCTACAGTAACACTCTTCGCAAGGTTCCTTGGTTGATCAACATTGGCACCACGCATTACTGCGATATGGTATGAAAGTAGTTGCAAAGGAACAACTGTAATGATAGGAGACAGGGCTTCGTCAATTTCAGGAACCTCAATGGTATATTCTGCCAGTTTGGTTACTTCATGATCTCCTTTGGTTACAACGGCTATCAATTTTCCCCCACGTGCCTTCACTTCCTGGATATTGGAAACGATCTTTTCGTAAGAAGTATTTTTATTGGCGATAACAACTACCGGCATTTCTTCATCTATCAATGCAATAGGTCCGTGTTTCATTTCTGCCGCCGGATATCCTTCTGCATGTATATAAGAGATCTCCTTTAATTTCAATGCTCCTTCAAGCGCTACAGGGAAGTTAAATCCACGACCCAGATACAGAAAATTTCTCGCATCTTTAAAAAGATCACTAATACCCTTTACGTTGGTATTTGTTTTTAAAACCTCTTCTACTTTATCAGGTATAAGATCTAATTCTTCTAGTAACTGGCGGTAGCGTGATTCTGTTAGCGTTCCGTTTTTATGACCAAGTGTTAATGCAATTAAACTAAGTACAGAAACCTGTGCAGTAAATGCTTTTGTAGAAGCAACTCCAATTTCAGGTCCCGCATGCGTATATGCCCCTGCATGTGTTTCACGTGCAATGGATGAACCTACCACATTACAAATTCCAAATATGGTAGCCCCTTTGGATTTTGCCAGTTTGATGGCAGCCAATGTATCGGCCGTTTCACCTGATTGTGAAATAGCAATCACGATATCATTCTCGGTAATGATTGGATTTCGGTAACGGAACTCTGAAGCGTATTCCACTTCCACCGGAATACGTGCAAACTCTTCGATAAGATATTCCCCAACCAAACCGGCATGCCAGCTTGTTCCACAACCTACAATAATAATTCTCTCCGCATTCAAAAATTTCTTTTCAAACTCATCGATCCCAGCCATTTTAATCTGGCCGGTTTTCGGATCCATTCTTCCTCTTAAACTATCACGAATTGAACGAGGTTGTTCATTGATCTCTTTCAACATGAAGTGTTCATAACCACCTTTCTCCAGATTTTCTAATTCCATTTGTAATTCCTGAACATATGGGGTGATCTCTGCATTCTTAATGGTTTTGATCTTTACTTTTTTTCCTAATTCAAGAACTGCAAATTCTTCATCCTCTAGATAAACTACATTCTTGGTATGTTCTATAATTGGGGTGGCATCAGATGCAACGAAGAATTCGTCATCACCAATACCAATCACCAATGGACTTCCTTTTTTTGCGGCAACTAATTTAGTTTTATCGTTTTCACTCATCACCACAATTGCATAAGCACCTATTACTTCATTAAGTGCTAAACGAACTGCTTCTTCCAATAAACATTTTTCTTTCTTTAAAATATCTTCAATAAGAAAGATCAAAACTTCCGTATCTGTATCGCTGCTGAAGGTATATCCTCTTTTTAAAAGACCTTCTTTGATGGTTGCATAATTTTCGATGATCCCGTTATGAATGATCACTAATTCTTTACTCTGTGAATAATGTGGATGTGCATTTACATCATTTGGCACTCCATGTGTTGCCCAACGGGTATGACCAATTCCTACGTTTCCGGTAAGATCTTTGTCAGAAGTGAAAGCGGATAGATCTGCTACTTTTCCTTTTCGTTTATATAGTTTTAATCCGCCATCCAACAAAGCAACTCCGGCACTGTCGTAACCGCGGTATTCAAGCCTTTGCAATCCTTTTATCAGAATAGGATAAGCTTGTTTTTGTCCTATATAACCTACTATTCCACACATATGTAATAATTATAAACTTGGGATCCTCGTGTACGTTAAATTCAACTTCATAGGTTTCGTTAAATGCTCCGGTGAGTTCAATACGATGCGATAAGCATCTGTATATTTTGCCAGAACAGGAATATCGAAATAAAATTCATGAGGAATATTATCACCATTCAAAACTCTCTGAATATATTGAGTAAGTACAATTTTATATTCCTGTGTTATTGGATTATAGAATGAGTCGTAATAGGTATAAGGAATATCAGGCATGAAATGAATAAGACCATCATTTCCGATATAATATGCCATTAAGTTATCAGGCTCATCATATAAGTGAATATCCTGTGTTGCGTCAATGGGTAGAACAAACTCAGCACGGTTAACAATGATTGGTCCTGAGTCAATGTAATTGCTTAAATATGGCATTTTTACTTTAATTCGGATACCTTCCATCGCCTGGATGTAAAGTTTATCTGAGGATACTATATCATTTGTGTCAGCCAGTTTATTTACCAATGCGGCATCAGCAATTCCCATATTATAGTTATGTCGGAAAACATTCACCCTTCTGTTGTTGGTGGTTGCCATTGAAAATTTTAAAGGGGATTGTTGGATTGTGGAACTATTCTTTTTATAGTAGATTTTTAAGTTCGACACATCACTATTCAATTTGAAATATGCAATTCCACCTTGTCCTGGGTTTTGCATTCCCGGAACACTTGGGTGAATACGAACATAGATCCCCTTAATATAATCGGTTACATTGGTTGAATTTAAGGTGTCAAAGGGCGTTGCAAAAAATCTGTTTCCCAGTGCCGGGTTCAGTTTTATTCTGATGGCAGCAGGTTCTGTTGCATAAGGGAAAAATTGAGGGACAAACCCGTAGGTTGCTAACGGAACCGGGTTACAGCTGAACGTATCCGTTGAATTGTAACCTCCTGTTGGAGCTGCGGGAATATCTTCCGTTAACTCGAAAACCTCCAGAACCTGATATCCGGTAAATTTACTAAGGTCACCATACCCCCCATCAGCTCTCATGGTGAGAACAACGGAATCAACTGTATAAACATTTGACTCAGTTAAGAGAGTTTGGGTTGCGGTGAATGTTGAATAGAAGGAAGAGGTAGTTTTACCAAAAACAGGGTCATACATGCTGCCTAAAAGCACCCTTTCGGTGGCATCTGTTCTTAATGTATCATCCTTTTCTATAAAGGCAACCAGTGTGGTTGTATCGGAATATGTAAGCAATAGTGAATCGGAAGTAGGAATTACACCTGTATTTGGATCATTCTCAGAAGTACATGATTCCATTCCGCATAAAAGCAAAAATATTCCCGTTAAAAATAGAGGTAGCCTTCTCATAAATTATATTCTGCAAAGCTAACGAAAAGCTTTGCTTATAAGTATAATCGCCTGCGAAAACTTTTATAATTCGTTTTGGCAGGCGATCTTTAAATTTTATTTCTTTTTATTTCAAGCAAGAACCGAATCTTCGATCAGCTCGTTGTAAAGGGTCAACATTGGACCTACGAAATCCTCATCGGGATTGTAGTTTACCTTTTTTACTTCCGAAGTTTTCAGGTATTTCTCAATGTCTTTGTTGATCTTATCATTTCCGATCACTACTGCATCTGCATAGCGAATTCCTTCGTTGATTACATTTGCGTATGTTGGTTTAGCTACTTTATACGTATCTGGAGTCATATCGTCCATCAATACTTTTTTGGCAAATCCTGTAGCCAATTCACCTTCAAACTCGTCAGAGTTATAAAGAGACATTACAACTTTAGCTCCTGAAAATATAGGATCGTTTTTGTAAACATTTTTCAGATATACGGATACCAAAGAAGCCATCCATCCATGACAGTGGATCACATCAGGCGACCATCCCAGTTTTTTTACTGTTTCAAACACTCCTTTGATGTAGAAAATCGCTCTTTCATCATTATCTGCATGGAATTTCCCGCTGTCATCAATGATAGTAGATTTTCTTTGGAAGTATTCTTCGTTATCGATAAAGTAAACCTGCATACGGGCAGTTGGAATAGACGCAACTTTAATGATCAACGGCTGATCAGTGTCATTTACCACAATGTTCATTCCGGATAGGCGGATCACTTCATGTAGCTGGTGCCTTCTTTCGTTGATGCATCCAAATCTTGGCATAAAAGTTCTTATCTCAAATCCTTGCTCTTGAACACCCTGTGGGACTTGTCGGCTCATTCGGGTAATTTCGTTTTCGTTTGCCATGTATGGCATCATTTCCTGAGAAATAAAGAGCACCTTGCGTTTTTCCATATTAGAAATTATGTATTTATATCTTTAGATAGGTTAATTAAAGAACGGGGGTTACTGATATCAACAGTTTGTCTGTTTATAACTGTACTGCAAAATTAACAAAAATCTGTGGATATTTCAAAATAATCTTTACTTTCGCTGCCCCTAAAAAGCGTGTACTGCCCTATAATTAGCCTCTTCCACACATGAAAGTTTTTGAGTCAGCCGGACAAATTCATGCCGAAATAAATTTTTTACGTAGTCAGGGTAAGAAAATAGGCCTGGTCCCTACAATGGGAGCCTTGCACAAAGGACATATAGCCCTTATTCAACGAGCACTGATGGCTTGTGATACTGTTGCCTGTAGCATTTTTGTAAATCCATTGCAGTTCAATAACCCCGACGATTACAAGAAATACCCAAATACCATAGCCAAAGACACACAAATGTTGGAGGAAATTGATTGCCATTTACTGTTTCACCCCAATTATGAGCAGGTTTATGGTCAATCAAAACCAAGGGAATATGATTTGGGACATTTAAATAACGTAATGGAAGGCCAGTTTCGTCCCGGACATTTTCAAGGGGTGGCGAATGTTGTTTTACGTTTTTTCGAAATTCTTCAACCAGACGTGGCTTTTTTTGGACTCAAGGATTACCAGCAATATATGGTGATTAAAAGGGTTACCGAGCAATTAATGCCTTCTATCCGGATCGTTGGGGTAGAAACCATCCGTGATGAAAAAGGATTAGCCATGAGTAGCCGGAATCTTCGGTTAACCACGGATGAATATAATTCGGCCATTAAGGTCCCTGAACTTTTAAAAGAGGCGGGTGAAATGTTATCCCACAAACCTGTTGAGGAAATCAAGGCTTGGTTTACGACCCAATTGGACAACATTGAACACTTGAAAAATGAGTACCTGGAATTTGCAGATGCGGACACACTTGAATTGGTTATAAATCCGGCAAATCATAAAAATATCCGGACTTTTACCGCTTTTTATGCAGGTGAAGTAAGACTAATCGATAATATGCCAATTTAGTTTAAAACTGGTGATTAAAGTTGAGGGTTGGCGTAAACTTTAAATATTGAACTTTAAACATTAAACCTTTCATTACCTTTGTTCCCATTATGATGATACAGGTTTTAAAATCTAAGATCCACAGGGTAACTGTTACTGAATCAAACCTTAATTATATTGGTTCAGTTACAATTGACGAAGATTTGATGGATGCGGCCAACCTTATTGAAAACGAAAAAGTACAAGTTGTAAATAACAACAATGGTGAAAGGTTGGAGACTTATGTAATAAAAGGTCCAAGAGGAAGCGGAATGATTTGTTTGAATGGTGCGGCAGCACGTAAGGTACAAACCGGGGATGTTCTTCTTATTTTCTCCTATGCTTTAATGGATTTTGAGGCGGCAAAAACACACAAACCATGGGTTTGTTTTCCGGATACTGCTACTAATAGACTAATAAAATAACGTATTGAGCAAAAAGCTTAAAGAAGCGCTTAAGATCATTGTCTTTTTCAGCCTCGGGGTTTTGGTTACCTTTTGGGTGTATAATACAATGAGTAGTGCTGATAAAACTGCATTCTGGAGTTCCATTTCAAATGCAAATTATCTTTGGCTTATTCTATCTATTTTATTGGGAACACTGGCACATTATGTAAGAGCTCTGCGCTGGAAATTAATCATCGAACCATTTGGATATAAGCCTAAAACCTACAATTTGTTTTTTGCGGTTATGAACATGTATTTTTTTAACGCAATGGTTCCCAGATTGGGCGAAGTTACTCGATGTGCCTTGCTAAAAAATTACGAAAAAATTCCTGTAGAAAAATCGTTGGGAACTGTAGTTGCAGAGCGGGCAGTTGACCTATTTTGTTTTGCATCATTTCTCGGAATTATTGCCTTGTTCAATTGGGAAACCTATGTTGAGGTTTATGATGCAATACAGATAGCCATCAAAGATTTTTTGGTTGGCACAGGTCAGAATGAAGAGCCGGGTTTTTTTGTAAAGAACTGGAAGTTTCTTGTGGCAGGTTTTTTTGCGCTGGTTTTTGCGATCATGTTTCTCTTTAGAAAAAACAAATTTGTAAGTAAGATCTACGGTAAGGTAATAGGAATTATTAAAGGTTTCTGGCAAGGGTTAAGATCAACATTATTGATAAAAAAGAAGGGCCTATTTGCACTTTATACACTTAGTATCTGGGGAATTTATTTTCTTATGACCTGGGTTTGCTTTTTCGCATTACCCGAAACATCGAATACAAACCTATTTGCTCCATTTGCGGTAATGATCTTTGGTTCTTTTGCAATTATGGCTACCCCGAACGGCTTGGGCGTTTTCCCTGTAGTAGTGGCTGTAATCCTTCATTTGCCGGAATTTGGAAGTCATGATAATGGGACCGGAAATGCTTTGGGTTGGATCATATGGGGCGCTCAGGAGATCATGATATTAGCGGTTGGGGTCTTGGTAATGATCCTGATCCCTATTTTTAATAGGAATAACAAGCCCGCGCCTGTTTCATAGGCGTTTCCTTATTTTTTGAAGCTAAAAACTTGTTGAAAAACCAAAAGTTTTGTATATATTTGTAGCAGTAAACTTATTCCAATCAATAATACCAATCGTTTATGAAAAGACTTCTTGGAGGACTATTAATTACCGCGGCTATATTTAGTGTTGGTTGCCTAGGAAATACTGAAGAAGAGATCCTTGGTACATGGAACTATGAGAATACAGGAGATCCTGCTCAACACAATATGTCATGGACCTTTGACGAAGGAGGAAACATTTTTCTTTACAATGGAACTACTTCTACAGCGGATACCGGTAAATATGAGCTGTACATGGACGGTACACACAAAGTTCTAAAGATCAAAGGCACAACCATACAAGATCGTAACATGGGAATGAACGGTGAGTGGTATATCGTTAAAAGTAGTTTTGACGTAATGATTGTAGGTCTGAAGGAATTTGGCTTTCAACAAAGAGATTTGTACAGATAGTGGATCTTCAATTCCGTTAATTACTTTATTTTTATTTTCAATCATCCTTTTGTAATCTTGATGCCCTGACAATAAAGGTCAGAACAATGCATGGCCGTCAAGGTAAAATCAGTATTTTTTTGTCAATCATGTGGTGCAGAATCTCCTAAATGGGTCGGTAAATGTCCCTCATGCGGCGAATGGAATACGTATGTAGAAGAACTGGTTACCAAAAGCGGGCCAACATCCAAAACAACCACATTTCAAACTCGTCAGGTTACCAGTAAACCTATTCTTATCAATGAAATTGAGTTCAAGGAGGAGGATAGAATTGTTACCTATAGCAATGAACTCAATCGTGTTTTAGGTGGGGGCATCGTTTATGGCTCATTAATTCTACTCGGAGGAGAACCCGGTATTGGGAAAAGCACATTGATGTTGCAGCTCGCTTTACATCTGCAGAATAAAAGAGTGCTCTATATTTCAGGAGAGGAAAGTGAACAACAAATAAAACTTCGTGCAAATAGAATTGATGCTAAAAACAATAGTTTATATGTGCTTACGGAAGTTGTCATGGAAAATATACTTACGCAACTTTCCAATCAGCCGGCAGACGTAATTATTATTGACTCAATTCAAACTTTATATACAGGTTTAATAGAATCCTCCGCTGGAAGTATTTCTCAAATTCGTGAATGTGCTGGCCAGCTACTGAAATTGGCAAAAACTACAGGTATCCCTATTTTTTTAATTGGTCATATTACAAAAGATGGAAGCATTGCAGGTCCAAAAGTGCTTGAACATATGGTGGATGTGGTTCTACAATTTGAGGGAGACCGCAATCATTTGTTCCGAATCCTGCGTGCAAGCAAAAATAGATTCGGAAGTACTTCAGAAATAGGTATTTATGAGATGGCAGGTGAAGGATTACGGGAGGTTGAAAATCCCTCAGGAATTTTGATTTCAGACAAGGAAGAAACCCTTAGTGGAACTTCTGTATGCGTTACTATGGAAGGGATACGGCCTATTTTGTTGGAGATTCAGGCCCTGGTATCCAGTGCGGTGTACGGAAACCCTCAAAGGTCGGCAACCGGGTTCGATTTACGTCGTTTGAACATGCTTTTAGCTGTTCTTGAGAAAAGATGCGGTTTTCAACTGAGTATCAAGGATGTATTTCTTAATTTAACCGGTGGGATCAAGGTTGAAGACCCAGCTATGGACCTTGCAGTGATCAGCGCAATCCTTTCAAGCAATGAAAACATGACCGTAAGCCCTGAAATTTGTTTTGCGGCAGAAGTTGGATTAACGGGTGAGATTCGACCTGTTACCAGAATTGAGCAAAGAATAGCCGAAGCCGAAAAACTGGGCTTCAAAAGGATCTTTGTATCAAAATTCAATATAAAAGGGTTGAAGTTGAACAAGTATCAAATTAAAGTTGTGGGATTGAATAAAGTTGAAGAGCTATACAAGGAACTTTTCTATATATAAATAGACCAATGGAGTTTTCAGGAAATATAATTTCAAAATTACCCAGAGTAAAAACAACCATTTTTACAACAATGAGTGCTTTGGCGAGAGAGCATAATGCTATTAATCTCTCCCAGGGATTTCCTGATTTTAACACCCATCCCCAATTAATTGATCTGGTAACTGACGCAATGAAAAAAGGGATGAATCAATATTCTCCTATGCAGGGATATTTACCATTGCGGGAAATGATTGCTCAAAAAACATCGGAATTATATTCTGCTAACTACGATCCTGATAAAGAGATTACGGTTACTGCAGGAGCAACGCAGGCCCTTTTTACGGCCATTGCGGCGTTTATTAAGGAAGGCGATGAGGCGATCATCATTGAACCGGCGTATGATTGTTATGTGCCTGCGATTGAATTATGCGGTGGAATTCCTAAATACATCAAACTGGATGATGTAAATTTTAGCGTGAATTGGGAAGATGTAAGAAAGTCGATCACCGCTAAAACAAAATTAATCATCATTAATACACCACATAATCCAACGGGTGCTGTTTTAAATGCGGGTGATATAGGAAAACTTCAAAAGCTGGTAAAGGATAAGGACATTATTGTGATCAGCGATGAGGTATATGAGCACATAATTTTTGACGGGTTAGAACACCAAAGTGTGGCACGATATCCTGAGTTAGCGAAGAGAAGTATTATTGTTTCTTCATTTGGAAAAACTTACCATACCACAGGATGGAAAATTGGATATGTGTTAGCTCCTGAAAATTTAATGGTGGAATTTAGAAAGGTTCACCAGTATAATGTTTTTTGTGTGAATACGCCAATACAAGTAGCTTATTCCGAATTAATGAAGGAAAAGGATCTCTATTTGGAATTGGGAAGTTTTTATCAGGAAAAACGGGACTTTTTCAAAGGATTAATTAAAGGCTCCAGGTTCACGTTAAAACCGGTTTATGGTTCTTATTTTCAATTGGTGGATTATAAAAAAATCTCTGATGAGAAGGATGTGGATTATGCGATCAGGCTAACAAAAGAACATGGAGTGGCACCGATCCCTATGTCGGTTTTCTATCATAAAAATGATGACAATAATTATTTAAGATTTTGCTTTGCGAAGGAAAATGATACGTTGGAGAAGGCAGCAGAAAAATTAATGAAGGTATAATGCAGGAACAATTAAACATATGTTTATTACAAACGACTTTACATTGGGAAAATCGTCCAGCGAATCATGCTCACTTCGAGAAATTATTATCTCAGGTAAAAAAAGGAACAGATCTGGTACTCGTTCCTGAAACATTTACCACAGGTTTCTCAATGAAAAAAGAGCAAGCGGAAAGTGACCATGGTACTTTAGATTGGATGAAAAAAATGTCGGCCAAATACAATTTTTCCGTTGGAGGAAGTTGTTTCGTGAATGACGAAGGTAAATGTTATAATCGGTTTTATTTTGTAGAACCGGATGGAAAGACGACTTTTTATAACAAGAAACATTTGTTTCGTTTAACGAACGAACAGGAGGTTTTTACTCCGGGAACGGAACAGGTAGTTTTTAATTTTAGAGGCTGGAATGTAGCTTTATTTGTGTGTTATGATCTTCGTTTCCCGGTATGGATGCGCAGAACAAAAAATTACGATCATGATTTGATTTTACTGGTTGCCAACTGGCCGGAAAGAAGGTCGAATGCATGGAACTCTCTTCTGAATGCAAGAGCGATTGAAAACCAATCTTACGTGGTGGGATTGAATCGTGTTGGCCGTGACGGTAGTGATTTTTTATACGCTGGCGATAGCGCGATTATTGATCCGCTTGGAAGATATATTGCTAAAGGAAGATCGTTTACTGAGGAGTTGGTATATGGAGAAATTTCGCTTTCAGCAGTTCAGTCAATTAGAAAAACTTTGCCGTTCCATGAAGATAGGGATGATTTTAAATGGTAGTTGCTTCCGAATTTCGTTAGAATGCTTAAATTCATATGTGCAAACTTATAGAACTATGTTTAAATCAGTAATAATGATTTGTGGGTGCTTTTTCTTGGCACTAGGATCTTTGATAGCGCAACCTGGAACTTTGGATGGTACGTTTGATAGTGATGGAAAGGTAATAACCTCTGTAGATGCTTGGAGGGATATAGGCAATGGTGTTGCGCTACAGAGTGATGGAAAATTAATTGTAGTTGGCAAAAAGGGTGACGGCACTTTTTACGATTTTTTGATTATGCGCTATAACTCCGATGGAAGTTTAGATAGTACATTTGGAACTAATGGCAAGACGATAACACCCATTAGTCCGGAGGATGATACTGCCGAAGATGTAATTATACAATCCGATGGTAAAATTTTAGTGTGTGGAAGTGCAGAAGATTCGGTAAATTTTAGATTTACATTGGCAAGATATGACTCAACCGGTTTTTTGGATCTTACATTTAACGGAACTGGTTTTGTAACTACAGATATCGGAATTGCCCAGGATAATGCAAGCGGGATAATGCTTCAATCGGATGGTAAAATATTAGTGGTGGGAAGTTCAAAGAATAGTTCCAATTCCGATTTTGCAGTCGTGAGATATAATTTTGATGGCACTCTTGATCTAACATTTGGAACCGGAGGAATTGTTGTAACTCCTTTAGGTGCTAATGATGATTTTGGAATTTGCGGTGTATTGCAACCGGATGGTAAAATCCTAGTTGCAGGACATGCTTATAGTGGGACTGATCGAGATTGTGCTTTAGTAAGGTATTTAGCAAATGGAAGTTTGGATACATCCTTCGATTTTGATGGGAAGTTGATAGCACCAATTGGGGTTGGGAATGACATAATTGCGTCACTGGTTCTGCAAACTGATGGGAAAATATTGGCTAGTGGTAGTTCAGGTCAAATTGCTGCAGTAACTGATGGGGACTTTACAGTTCTAAGATTTAATTCTGATGGTACTTTTGACAATTCATTTGATTCAGATGGACAAATGGTTGTTAGTTTGACAACTGGGGATGATTTTATATTAGCAGCACAACTGCAAGTTGATGGAAGATTAGTGGCAGTGGGATACTCGAGTTTAGGCGAAATGGGTATGGCAAGATTCAACTCTAATGGAAGTCTTGACAACACGTTTGGAGCTTCCGGAATAGTTCTAACTGATTATTCCGTGGGTACTGATGTTGCCAAAGGAGTAGTAATTCAAAATGACAATAAAATAGTAATTGCCGGATATTGTAATACTCCGGGAAATAATAGTGACGTAATTTTAGGAAGATATCTTTCGAACTCCAGCCTTAGTTTGGATGAAATTTTAACCACTTCATTAACCGTATATCCAAATCCACTTAAAAATTATGGGGTTCTTAAATATACCTTGCTTAGTCAAACGAATTTGACAATTGATCTTTTTGATGCTAATGGAAAAATGGTATGTTGCTTTTTGGACAATGAAAATCAAAAATCAGGTGAACATACACAATATATTTATTTGCCTGAGAACTTGAGGTCAGGAGTTTACTATGTTGTGGTTTCTAGTCAACTTAATACCTCAGCGATAAAGATGATAGTGGAATAATAATACGTTACTTCACCTCCAAACTCTGAAAAAACCTCCCTTTCTCTGAGAGTAGAATAATCGATTCTCCATTTTTATTGAAGAATATATTTGGTTTACACCATGTTTTTTTCTTATCGTTATTCACTAAAAATTCCTTTTCTACAATTCCTTTTTCATCAATGGTTACTGCAGCCAGATTTGATTTTTTAGGGTCAACCATAAACATCATATTTCCAGGATTTTTAGGCTTCAGATTTTTTGGATGATCATTGTATAGCAGAACTAGTTTTCCCTTTAAAATTCCATACGAAAACGACGAATGCACGGCTCCGTCGTTTCGGGTAAATTGTTTTTTAGGGATGCGTAATTTTCTTAATAAACTTCCTGTGGAATCGAATTTAAATATAAAAATGTCGTTGTAATAGTAATTGTAATTACAGCTCATTAGCGAACTTCTATAATCCGGGATGCATGTTTCATTGATCAGTCTATATTCTGCAAGTAAGTAATATCCCCCATCAGGTGATCGCAACATATCAATAAGTTTTACTTCAGGCTCTTCTGCACTTATATCTGTGAATGGACTTTCCACTTCAAAATCAGGAATAAAATCTTTCTCGAATGGCTGAATTTTTATAATAGATGGAACTGTGCTGTCTTTATCAAATTCAGTAAAATATGCACCTTGGGGTTTAAGATCTCCTTTCTTATCAAAGTACAAACCGGATAAAAAGATCTTTCCCGGTTTTTCTTTAACATCAAGAAACATATTGTAGGGATTTTTATTCTCAATATTTAAAACGGTTTCCAGGTAATCATCATTTTGTGATTCACTTAATTGTAGAAGGGAAAAATAATAATCAGCAGTTGGTAGATTTTTTTGTTTTTGTTGGTCTTTGTTTAAAATGATTCTGAAAAGGATAAAGATCCTGTTTTGATCGTCCACTTCAATTTGTTCTACGTCATATTTATTTTCCTTATATGGTATATCCAGGTTTTGTTTCCAGATCGTATTTAGGTTCTGATCATAACAACCCAATTTGAAAATCTGTGCATCAGTTTTAGGATCAGTTTCTATTCCAATAGCTGCGAAAACTTTTTTTTCAAGATCAAACTCTAAGATAAAACTTCCTTTTTCATATCTGTTGGGAGTTTTGATGGATGTTAGCTGTTGGGGTTCTCCTATTTGATATCCATCCACATATTGAACCGCGTATAATTCATTTTCCAGCTTATCAGTGTTATATGCACTAAATAGAACGATTAGGGAACTGTCAAGAACAAAGGCTTCTTCGAATTCTATTTTATGCTTAATGGTATTATTCTTAAAAAGATCTTTTTTATAAATCTCAATAGAATATTTTTTCATCATGTTTCCTACCTCAAAATGATCAGCAAAAATGGTAGCTTCACCAAAGGGACTGAATTTGTATCTAAGCATGTCATATGAGGTGCCATTATAGCCAATCACACGGTCGTGCATTTCCCTGAAGCCGACTTTTTCAACATCGGAGAATCTTACTTCAAAATTTTGGGCATAAGAATAAAGGGTGGAAACAAAAAAGATGATATAGACTACCTTTTTAGTCATCAATTTCCTGATACGATCCGTCTTCAGTTTGATTATTGAATCCGTTGAACTGTCCTCCTTGTGGTTTACGCGGTTTTGATGTGATTCCTCTTAACAAGGCCCCTAATCCAAACATTCCCACAATTCCTGCGAATATATACGCAAATACCTTTGGGTACAGAAACACCAACAGAGAAATAATAATTAATGTAAGTCCGATCGAGATCAAAATATTTTTCGCCCCACGGCCCCCATTCACAATAAATTTTACCATCTTAAGTAAATTAAAAAAGGTATGCTGACAAAGGTTTTACTTTTTCAGCATACCTCAAATTTAAGGTTTATAACGATTAACTGATCGTTATTGTTTTCGAAGTTTCTTCGTTACTCTTTTCTTTTTTAGGTAATATAACTTTTAAGACCCCATTTTCGTAGCTTGCACTAATACCCGATGTCTCTATTTTCTCTGTTACCTTAAAGTTTCTTTTAAAACTGTTGTAGCTAAATTCCCTTTTAATGTAATTCGGTTTTTTAGTTTCATCTTCCACTTTTTTGTCGGCACTAATGGTAAGCACTTCTTTGTTCAGATCAATTTTAAAATCTTCCTTCGCCAAACCAGGTGCAGCCATTTCAATTGTGAAACCTTTTTCATCTTCAACAATGTTTACACCCGGAGTTTGTGATTGAAAATCAGAACCGAAAAAGCTCTGAAATTCCGGAGCAAAAAATTGATTAAGTGGATTTGAATTCCATCCGCGATTGGTTGTTTGAGGAGTGCAGTTTTTATTTTTTACGACTATCATAATTTAAATTTTATGTTTGGTTTTACATCTTCAACACCTGTTCCAAACCATAAAATGAGCCATTTTGTCCTATGTCGACCTCTTTGCGAGGACAAAATGGCAGCCGCAGTGGCTGATAGTCTGCATCTTAGGCATCTTGCAGCTTAATATCTTTGATATCCAGTTCCAGGCTAATATTGCCCATCCATTCATTTTCTTTAAGGTTATAGGCAATTGAAAATCTTTGACCTTTCAAAAGGGGGTCAATAAATTTTCCCATCTTAAACGCAATGGCTTTAAAAACCACTGAACGATCATCAGCCGGAGAAACCACCAATTTTAAATGATTATCACCAACTATTCTCGTACCATCTAATGCTACAAGATCAGAGCACATAAAAACAGGATCCATATTCGCAGGCCCAAAAGGCCCCAGTTGTTTTATGATACTATGAAATTTCGGATTTATTTTTTGCAACGGAAGTTCTTCATCAATTTCAATTTCGGGTACCGGAATTATTCCGTTCAACATCTTTACAACCGTTTCTTCGAATTTCTTTTGGAATGGATCAAGATTTTCCATTTTCATAGTTAGACCAGCAGCGAACATGTGTCCACCAAAAGCTTCTAAAAGATCACTGCATTCTTCAATGGCCGCGTGAACATCAAATCCTTTTATGCTTCGTGCAGAACCCGTTGCCATTCCATTGCTCTCAGTTAATATGATGGTAGGCTTATAATGTACTTCTAAAACACGGGAAGCCACAATGCCCACAACCCCTTTATGCCATGTGGGGTTAAAAAGCACATTTGATCTTTTGTTCAACAGGATGTCATTTTCAGATATCATGAGCAAAGCCTCCGTGGTGATCATTTTATCCAATCCTTGTCTTTCTTTATTACTGCTCTGTAGAATTTCAGCATATTCATTGATGAGTGGATCATTTCCACTTGCCGTTAAAAGTTCAACCGCACCATTTCCATGCTTAATTCTTCCTGCTGCATTTATTCTTGGACCTATTATAAAAACAACATCTTCAACGGAAAGTTTTTTTTCTGTTCCTGCAAGCTGTATCATTTTTTTTATTCCCGGTCGTGGCTGAGCATTCAAAATTTTCAAACCTTCCGAAACAAATATTCGATTTTCACCGGTAAGAGGAACGATATCTGAGCAGGTAGCGATAGCTACCAAATCTAAATATCCGAATACATCCTGCGCAGGTAAACCAATTTTTTGAGAAAGGGATTGCATGAGTTTAAAACCAACCCCACATCCACATAATTCCTTATATGGATATTTACAGTCGGGTTGTTTTGCGTTTAAAATAGCAACCGCATCCGGCAGTATTTTTCCCGGCAAATGGTGATCACAAACTATAAAATCAACCTTGTTCTCTTTGGCGTAATTAATAAGTTCAACAGATTTAATTCCACAATCCAAACAAATGATCAGAGAAAACTCATTGTCAATAGCAAAATCAATTCCCGCTTTTGAAACTCCATAACCTTCTTTGTATCTATCGGGAATATAGAAGGCGCATTTTGTATATCCAACCTCATTTTTAAAAAAAGAATAAAGCATGGCTACACTTGAAGTTCCATCCACATCATAATCTCCGAAGATGAGGATCTTTTCGTGTCGATCCATGCCAAGCATTATCCTGTTGCATGCCTTATCCATGTCTTTCATCAAAAAAGGATCATGCAGGTCGGCCGCATTTGGTCTGAAGAATTTTCTGGCTTCTTCGAAATTAGATATGCCTCTTTGAATTAATAATTGAGCCACGGGTAAACTAACATTAATTGAGGCAGACAGATCTGCTACTTTTTGGGGATCAGATTTTTCTTTAATGACCCATTTTTTGTCAACTATCATCTTCCCAAAATAATTATTTTTTAAAACATTCAAAAGACCATTTTTAAAGAACTAAATATTTAGTTCTTTAAAAACTCGGACTTGAAAAACGGGTTTTTTGGGACCGAAATTTTTGTTTTCCAATATCACCCCTTTTACCCGTATGTCTTTCCCCATCACCCCTTCTAAGTGCCATTATATCAATCTAAAAGGATAAAATGTTCGACACGCAGACTAAATATGTCGATTTGTTTAAAAAATAGTTAAGAAAACTTGACCAACTAATTGAATTATATAGTAGTTTAGCGATGAAATTCAAATTACAAGTTTTATGAAGAAAATCTATTTAACACTGGCGGTGGTTTTTTTGGCCGGACATTTAATGGCCCAAAAATCAACCATTCACAGTAATTCCACAGTTAAAAATTCTGATGCAGTTTCAACGACTGCAGTATCTAATCGAGGATTATCTGATTTACCAGGATTTCCAGTATATCACAATACCGGAAATAAGGAAATTGATGATGTTAATTACGGCGTAGCAAAAGGAAACTGGATCAAAGAAAATGAAGATATCTATAATCTTTATAACTTTCATGGTAGCCTTAAAACTTCAGTTGTTTTAACCGGATTTCCGAAATACGTTATCACGGGAGATTCAGAAGCTGATTATTCCAACTACAAAACTCAACGTGCTAATTGGCTAAAAGAGAATGAAACACTTTATGTTGAATATCTTCAATCAATTCGCTAATTAAATAGAAAAAATAGTTTTCAATAGATAAAAATTATGAGAAACACTTTTACAAAAATAGGATTGACACTTTTAGCCGTTATTGGTCTTGGGGTCAATGCCTTTTCGCAATGTACATCTGCCCCGTTTGGTCAATATCCGGCGGCAACGTTTAATCCAGGCGCCTGTTCTGGATTTAATCAAACTATTACTACCTGTGCATTTACAGGGGAGTATTCTCTTGTAAATTTAACAGCAGGTACGACTTATACTTTTTCTACAAGCGTCGCTTCTGATTACATTACAATTACTGATGCGGCTATTACTCCTCTTGTTTTTGGTACAGGATCAGTAATATTCAATTGTGTTAGTACAGGTACCTATCGTTTTTATCGTCATGATAGTCCTGCATGTGGTTCAACCGGATCTTGCAGAAATGCATATGTTCTATGCGGTACACCACCACCTCCTCCAACAAATGATGAGTGTATCAACGCAATTCCACTTTGTGGAGGAACTGTAACAGGTTCTACAACTGCGGCTACTCCAAATGGTACATACCCGGTTTGTGGTTTTGCTAACAACTCTAATAGTGTTTGGTATTCAATGGTAGGTAATGGAGGATCCATGACAATTAGTTTGTGTGGTAGTTCATATGATACATACTTATCAGTTTTCACAGGAACTTGTGGAGCTCTAACTTGTGTGGGAAGTAGTGATGATTTTTGTGGAGCTTCATCTGAGGTAACACTAGCTACTACTACTGCAGGTACAATATATTATATTGAAGTAAAAGGATACAACACTGCGTCTGGAACTTACACTTTAACTACACCGGTTACTACTCCAGTAAACGATGCGTGTACTGCGGCAATTTCTATACCAACAGGTACAGTTTCTGGTACAACTACATGTTCAACAGTTGATGCAGTTCCTGCTGCAGGAACCGCTTCTGCTCCAACAGCAGGTGGTGTTTGGTATGCTTATACAACAAGCTGTTCAGGTAACATCACAGCTTCTGTTTGTTCAGGTACAACTTACGATTCACAAATCAGTATTTTTTCAGGAACATGTGCTGCTCCAGTAGCAGTAGATGGAAATAACGATTTCTGCGGAACCCAATCAAGCGTTACTTGGGCAGGCGCTGCAGGAACCACTTATTATATTTTGGTTCATGGTAACGGAACTGCAACAGGCTCTTTTAGCTTAAATTTAGCTCAAGTTGATGTAATAGCTCCAACACCTGACGTGGCTACTTTGCCGACTATTACAAGCCCTTGTGGTGTTACTTTAACTGCTCCAACAGCAACAGACAACTGTGCAGGTGCAATTACAGGAACAACTCCTCAAACTACTTACACATTAAACGGAACTTACAATGTTGTTTGGTCTTATAATGATGGAAATGGAAATACTTCTACTCAGTCACAATCTGTAACAATCAATGACGTAACGGCTCCGGTTTCTCAATTACCTGGCGATACAACAATCGCTGTTGATCCTGGAACATGTTGCGCAACATATTCTTTCTCTAACGCATCAGCAACTCCTCCAAATCAAGTGGGTAACTTCTTCGAAGATGGATGGACAAACAATGGTGTTTATTCAACTGCTGATGATATCGTTGTACCTGCTGGTGTAACATGGTCAGTTACCAATGCAACTTTTGATGCATTTACTATCCTTCCTCTTCCATCAACAATTGATGTTGTATTTTATGACGATGCAGGTGGATTCCCTGGAACTGTAATTGCTACAGATGTAATTAACTCAGGATCTTATACTGCTACAGTTGTAGGAAATAACTTTGGTATTGATGTTTATCACTATGATTTCCCATTAACTACTCCGGTTGTTTTAACAGGCGGTGGTTCTGGTGCAACATATTGGATAGCTTTCCAAAATAATGGAACTTCGGCTTCATATTGGGAAGTAAGCTCTTTAGGTGCTTATGGAAATAACGCATTACAAGTTGCTGGAAATTTAGGTTCTGCAAACTGGGCTGGTCCATATGTGAACACAGGTGCTGATCACGTATATTCATTAACTGTTGCTCCTGATCCATTATTTATTGATGGTTGTGGTGGTCCTGTAACTGAGGCTCAAACAGCTGGTCCTGCTTCAGGAACATGTTTCCCTCTAGGAACAACTACAATTACTCATACAGGAACAGATGAAAATGGTAATACGAATACTTATTCATTCAACGTAACTGTAATTGACGATCAGGCTCCAATACCAAACTTGGATTCAAATGCAGTATATAACTTCTCTTCAACTGATTTGCCAATGGCGATTGTTGATGCTGGTATTATTATGGATTCAATTTTAGTAAGTGGTGTTCCAACTCCGCTTGCTGCAGGAGATCTTTCTTCAGTTTGTCTTGATATTCAACATACTTTTGATAGCGATCTTACTATTTCATTGGTTTCTCCAACAGGAACTATCTTGATTTTATCTGATGCCAACGGTGGAGCAGAAGATGATTATATCGGAACATGTTTTGATATGAGTGCATCAAGCAGCATCAATAGTGCTTCAGCACCATTCGTAGGCTCATATACTCCAGAGGGAGCAGGTGGATTTGATGTATTCAACGGAGAAGATCCAAACGGATACTGGTACTTAGTTGTGCAAGATAACTTCACTCCTGATGTTGGAGCTTTAACTAGTTTCAGTATAAACTTTGATTTCCACTGGGAAGATATGTTACCATCAGTTCATTCAGCATGTGCTACATTAACAGCACCAACAGCTTCTGATAACTGTGGATCAACCATAACAGCTACCACAACAGATCCAACTTCTTATACAGCAGATGGAACCTATAATGTAACGTGGACTTATACAGATGCAGCAGGTAACACAACAACTCAAACACAAGAGGTAGTAGTAGATGATGTAACCGGACCAGTTCCAACACAATCTTCTATCCCACCAAGTTCAGGAAGTTGTAGTGCATCAGCAGAATCAATTCCAACAGCAGTAGATGGCTGTACAGGAGCAACCATTAATGGTACAACAACAGATGCTACTACTTACAATGTTGCAGGAACCTATACAATTACCTGGTCATATGATGATGGCAATGGCAACATTACCACTCAAACACAAACGATCATCGTAACTGATACCCAGGATCCGGTACCATCACAACCTATCTTACCAAACGTAGTAGGTAACTGTACGGTAACAGTATCAACCATTCCAACCGCAACTGATAACTGTTCAGTAGGAACGATCAATGGAACCACAACAGATCCATTAACCTATAACGTAGTAGGAACCTTCTTTATCATCTGGACCTATACTGATGTGAATGGTAATACCCATACACAAAATCAAACAGTAGTAGTAAATCCATGTTTAGGAATAGAAGGTGAATCAGGCGAATGGAATGCATTGGTATATCCAAACCCAGGTTCAGGAATCTTCACTCTAAGCTTGAGCGAAATGCCAACAGAAAACACAGAAATCAAATTGGTAGATGGATTAGGTCAAGTACTTTATTCAGGCGTACTTCAAAATCAAACTCAACAATTTGACTTCAGTCATTTAGCATCAGCAACCTATTACTTGTTGATCACAAATAACAATGGACATATAAGCAAACCGGTAATTATTCGTCACGATTACTAGGACTAATTGTTCAATATATTCTTTAAAAAGGGAGCCCATTGTGGCTCCCTTTTTTTATTGCACATATCATGATAATTGTCAATGAAAAATTTCGCATATACAATACTGCCGTATTAACATTTTTACCTGCTAATTTTTACCTATTTCATCTTTATTTAGTAAATTGCTTTAATTAAAAATTAAACCCATAATTATGAATAAATTTTACCTGGTATTATTGTGCCTATTATTTTCAGGTGCACTCTCGGCTCAAAGTATTATACGTACGGATGAGCCCGCAAAAGATGACATAAAAGTCAAAAACAAATCTTCCAACACAGTTGTTGTTCAATCACAAAACACTCAGGTTACTCAAACCGATGTAACTACTACAAAAGCCAGTGGATCTACTGTAAAGCAGGCAACTAACAATGGCAAAACAGATGTTCAATCTACAACTCAAACCAAATTATCAAAAACCGATTTTGATAATTTACCTGAGACAAGAAAGACTTATGTATTAGAACATCCTGAACTTTTTAAGATTGAAGAATAATTTTTAAACTCAAGATTTAGAATATGAAAAAACTTATATTTTCTTTAAGAATTTTGTCAATAGTCTTATTGACGGGAGTTTCCGGCAATTATCTTGCGGCCCAATGTGGACCCGCAACATACACGGTCACAATTGGAAACTGCGCCACATACAATGATGAGATCAGTTGGCAAATCCTCAATGGCTCGATGGTTGTTGTTGCTAGCGGGGGTGCTTTTACAACAGGAGGTACATACAATGCTACCGGAATTGCACCCAACAATGGACCTTTCACTTTTGTTTGTGAAACACAAGGAACATTCAATGACAATTGTATGACGTTTACGGTTACCTCTGCTTGCGGAACACATGTTTCAGGAAGTATAGGAGGTGGACAAACATTTACATCTTCTACATTTTGTTGTGAACCTCCACCAAACGATAATTGTGCCGGAGCTATTGCAATAGGATCAGGAGTGACCACTGGATCAACTTTACCATTGGCAACTTCAGATGTTGCACCTGCATGTGGAACTGCAGCTGATGCATCAGGAGCGGGTGTTTGGTACACGTTTACTCCAACATGTTCCGGAAACGTTACTGCAAGCTTATGTACAGGTACTGCATTCAATACTCAATTAAGAGTTTATACAGGAACATGTGGAGCACTTGTTTGTCAAGATGGTAATGATGATTTTTGCGCAACACAATCAAGCGTTACATGGCCAGGAACTCCTGGAGTAACATATTATATCCTGGTACACGGATCTGGTGCAGCAACAGGAACATTTAATTTAACATTATCTCAAGTTGACGCTATTGCACCAGTTCCTAATCTTGCTACTTTACCGGCACAATCTGATGCATGTTCTGTAACCTTAACAGCACCAACAGCGACTGATAATTGTTCGGGAACAATTACCGGGACAACTCCTCAAACTACATTTACGATTAACGGAGTTTACAATGTTGTTTGGACCTATGATGATGGAAATGGAAACACAACTACCCAAACTCAATCAGTAACAATCAATGATGTAACTCCTCCGGTTTCTATGTTGCCGGGTGATACCACTATTGTTGCAGATCCAGGTGCTTGTTGTGCAAGTTTCTTTTTTGGAGGAAGCAGTGGAGTAGTAATTGACCAAACAGGTAATTCATTCGAAGATGGATGGACAAACAATGGTGTTTATTCAACCGCTGATGATATGAATGTTCCTGCAGGTGATACCTGGAACATCACGAATGTTACATTTGATGCATTTACTATCTTGCCTTTACCATCAACTATTGATGTATATTTCTATGATGATGCGGGTGGATTCCCTGGATCTGTTGTTGCTACAGATGTAATTAGTTCAGGATCTTATACTGCGACAATTGTAGGAAGCAATTTTGGAATCAATGTTTATCATTATGATTTCCCGCTTACTACTCCGGTAACATTATCAGGTGGTGGAAGCGGAACCACATATTGGGTAGCTTTCCAAAATAATGGAACTGGTGCTTCATATTGGGAGGTAAGTACTTTAGGTGCTTACGGGAGCAATGCATTACAGGTTAATGGTAGTATTGCTACAGCAAATTGGGCCGGTCCTTATGTGAATGCAGGCGCTGATCATGTATTCTCTATTACCACAGCAGCTGATCCATTATTTGTGGATGCTTGCGGAGGTGCAGTTACTGAAAATCAAATTGCCGGACCAGCTTCAGGAACTTGTTTACCTGTTGGAACAACAACCATTACTTATACCGGAACTGATGAAGAAGGAAATACAAATACATATTCATTTGATATTACTGTAATCGATGATCAGGATCCGATTCCGGATTTAGATTCAAACGCAGTATATAATTTCACTTCAACTGATTTGCCAATGGCGATTGTTGATGCTGGAATTATTATGGATTCAATTTTAGTAAGTGGTATTCCAACTCCGCTTGCAACAGGAGATCTTTCTTCAGTTTGTCTTGATATTCAACATACTTTTGATAGCGATCTTACTATTTCATTGGTTTCTCCAACAGGAACTATCTTGATTTTATCTGATGCCAACGGTGGAGCAGAAGATGATTATATCGGAACATGTTTTGATATGAGTGCATCAAGCAGCATCAATAGTGCTTCAGCACCATTCGTAGGCTCATATACTCCAGAGGGAGCAGGTGGATTTGATGTATTCAACGGAGAAGATCCAAACGGATACTGGTACTTAGTTGTGCAAGATAACTTCACTCCTGATGTTGGAGCTTTAACTAGTTTCAGTATAAACTTTGATTTCCACTGGGAAGATATGTTACCATCAGTTCATTCAGCATGTGCTACATTAACAGCACCAACAGCTTCTGATAACTGTGGATCAACCATAACAGCTACCACAACAGATCCAACTTCTTATACAGCAGATGGAACCTATAATGTAACGTGGACTTATACAGATGCAGCAGGTAACACAACAACTCAAACACAAGAGGTAGTAGTAGATGATGTAACCGGACCAGTTCCAACACAATCTTCTATCCCACCAAGTTCAGGAAGTTGTAGTGCATCAGCAGAATCAATTCCAACAGCAGTAGATGGCTGTACAGGAGCAACCATTAATGGTACAACAACAGATGCTACTACTTACAATGTTGCAGGAACCTATACAATTACCTGGTCATATGATGATGGCAATGGCAACATTACCACTCAAACACAAACGATCATCGTAACTGATACCCAGGATCCGGTACCATCACAACCTATCTTACCAAACGTAGTAGGTAACTGTACGGTAACAGTATCAACCATTCCAACCGCAACTGATAACTGTTCAGTAGGAACGATCAATGGAACCACAACAGATCCATTAACCTATAACGTAGTAGGAACCTTCTTTATCATCTGGACCTATACTGATGTGAATGGTAATACCCATACACAAAATCAAACAGTAGTAGTAAATCCATGTTTAGGAATAGAAGGTGAATCAGGCGAATGGAATGCATTGGTATATCCAAACCCAGGTTCAGGAATCTTCACTCTAAGCTTGAGCGAAATGCCAACAGAAAACACAGAAATCAAATTGGTAGATGGATTAGGTCAAGTACTTTATTCAGGCGTACTTCAAAATCAAACTCAACAATTTGACTTCAGTCATTTAGCATCAGCAACCTATTACTTGTTGATCACAAATAACAATGGACATATAAGCAAACCGGTAATTATTCGTCACGATTACTAGGACTAATTGTTCAATATATTCTTTAAAAAGGGAGCCCACTGTGGCTCCCTTTTTTATTGTTTGGGCTTATCTAGACCTCCTAAATACCGGAGAATTTGTTTATCCTCCTAAATAACAGAGGTTTAACGCAGCAATAAATTGTTGTTAAACTTCATGTTGAAGGTTGCAAAACCCAAACCCAATTCACGAACTTTGCAATCGCAAAAAATAAGTTTGAAGTTTCGTTTTACCATATCGATTTTAATCTGCCTTTGGTCATCGACCCTTACGGCTCAAATACCTTCAACTTGTTTTGAAATAGAAAGTATTTTAGTTGATGCATGTGGAAACCCTGAGGGAGAGAATGAAATGGTTCGTTTTCGAACTGGCCCGAATCCTTTAAACACAGCAACACTTACAGTGAATTGGCCAAACAACAGTTGGCTGGGCATATGCCAAAATGCAACAACCGCTAATAACGTGGTTCAATTAAACAATTCAATTACCGCTTGCGGATTTCTATTAGAACCTATTGGTGGAATAATTCCTGCCGGATCTGAAGTGATTCTTGTAACAAGCACAAATTTTAATGTTGCTGCGAATTCATTTGCGGGATTAAGTGACACTGTTTACATCATTTTTCAATGCCAGGGAAACACAACTGGTCATTTTGCAAATGCAACGGGAACGGGAACCAGAACACTTACAATGGATTTTGGAGGGTGTAGTGATAATGTAAATTATTCGTGCCAACAATTGGTTGATATATTTGGGAACACGGGGACTTCAGGAACCACTACAGATCGTGATGGGGCAGCTGTTGTTTATGATTGGAATGGGAACCCAACCTACGTTAACTTTGGATGCAGTGCACCTTATGTGCCGCAAACTGTTGATGCGGGAATAGATCCATCCGCTTGTGCCGGTGATACTATACAGCTAAACGGTATTGTTAGTGGGAATTATTTAGCCGCAAATTGGTCTGGAGGCACAGGAACCTGGATCAATAGCAATCAACTAAATGCACTATACATTGTTGGATCAGGTGATTTTTCCAACGGAAATTTAGTTTTAGAAATTGAGATTTGTAATGGATTTATTTACGATACGGTTCAAGTTCAATCAGTACCTCCCCCAGCATTAAACGGACATTCAGAAACAATTAATATTTGCGAATCTGAAATGGTTGTTCTGGATGCTGGTCCAGGGGGGCCATTTATGTGGAGTACTGGTGAGACCACACAACAAATTTCCGTATTATCACCCGGAAATTATTTTGTGAATGCGGTGAATTCATGTGGGGCTTTGTCTGATACTGTATATTTTATCATAGGTCAGGTAGATGTGGTAGCTGCGTTCACAGTCGATAGTATCACGGGAAATTCTCCGTTATTGGTACAATTCACAAATCAATCCACAGGTGCTACCGATTTTGATTGGGACTTTGGTATCGAAGGAAATTCAACAATAACAGATCCAACGTTTAGCTTTGTTCATCCCGGCGATCACGTTGTTTTACTAACTGCTTCCAACGGAAATTGCTTTGATACCGCCAGTATAATTATACACGTTAACAGCTGCGAAGGAGAGGTTTATATTCCTAATGCATTTACACCTAATCTCGATGAAATCAATCAAAAGTTTTATGTGTATGCTCGCTGCAGTTATAGGGCTTTTTTAACCATTTTTGATCGATGGGGACGGGAAGTTTATTCCTGGTCCGACATAACAACGGGATGGAATGGTCAGAATCAATCAGGAGAAAATATGCCAATTGGGGTTTATATTTATCGTTTTGAGATTGAAGATCTCAATAACGTTACCACGGTTTACACCGGTCAATTGAACCTGTTGCGATAGCTGTTTAAAACCTATCAAAACTTGTTTTTTCTTACTAGGCTTGTCTAAGTAAATTTGCGATCAATAAAATACTATTATGGAGCAGTATCATGCGCTGATGAAGCGAATTTTGGATGAAGGAGTAAAAAAGGAGGATCGCACAGGTACAGGAACTGTAAGTGTATTCGGGCATCAAATGCGTTTTGATCTTTCGAAGGGTTTTCCGGTAATTACAACCAAAAAACTACATTTAAAATCTATTATCTATGAATTATTATGGTTTCTAAAAGGGGAGACCAATATAGAATATCTAGCTAAGAATGGAGTTCGCATATGGGATGATTGGCCTTACGCAAAATACAAGAAGTCTCCTGATTTCGGAGGTGAAACTATTCAGCAATTTTCAGAAAAAATTGCCAATGATAATACATTTGCGCAATCGTGGGGTGATCTTGGACCAGTATATGGATATCAATGGAGAAACTGGCCTACACCCGACGGAAATCACATAGATCAAATCACACAATTAATAAATACAATTAAAAATAATCCTGACTCAAGAAGAATAATCGTGAGTGCCTGGAATGTTGGCCAAATTGATCAGATGGCACTACCTCCCTGTCATGCATTTTTTCAGTTTTATGTAGCTGACGGAAAATTATCTTGTCAACTTTATCAAAGAAGTGCTGATGTTTTTTTAGGAGTTCCATTTAATATCGCATCCTATGCTTTGTTTACAATGATGATAGCACAGGTATGTGACCTAACGCCCGGAGACTTTGTACACACGTTGGGGGATGCACATTTATATTCCAATCATATTGAACAGGCAAATCTTCAACTTTCACGTGATTTCAAGCCTTTACCTTCTATGAAAATAAATCCTGAAGTAAAAAATATCTTTGATTTTAAATATGAGGATTTTACTTTGGTTAACTATGATCCTCATCCACATATTAAAGCAGAAGTAGCGGTTTAGTATGAAAGTTTCTTTAGTAGCGGCAATTGCAAAAAACAATGCGATAGGAAAGGATAACAAGTTGCTTTGGCACCTTAGCAATGATCTCAAGTTCTTTAAAGCATATACCTTAGGAAAAGTGATCCTAATGGGTAGAAAAACTTTTGAGTCAATAGGAAAAAGAGCGTTACCAGGTCGAATAAATGCAGTTGTTAGCCGGGATGCAAATATCAATGTGGAAAATGTTTTAGTGTTTAGAACATTGGAATCCGCCTTGCAGCATTTTAAGAATAGCGAAGAAGTTTGTATTGTTGGTGGTGCTCAAATGTATAAGGATACTTTACCTTTTGCAGATTTATTGATTCTAACCAGGGTTGATGTTACTCCCGATGCAGATGTATACTTTCCGGAAATAAACTGGAGCGAGTGGAAGCTTATTTCTCAAGATGAAAGATTCGTAGATGAAAAGCATGCCTATAACTATACTTTTCAAACCTACGAAAGAAAGGTATGACCTTTGCCGGGTTAAAAAATGCATAAATTGAACAAAGTCCATTGTTTACAGCGGGTTTTCACTTATTATTGCATATATAAAATGGTATTTTCCATGGTGCGCTACCTTTTCCTTAGCTTATTATTTTTTACACAATTAACTTATTCCCAATGCCTTTCGGGCAATTGTGACAATGGTAAAGGAACCTGGAAGTATACAGATGGAACCGTTTACATTGGATATTTTAAGAATAAAAAGTGCGAAGGTTTAGGTAAGATCACCTATCCTTCTGGCGCAACTTACGATGGCGAATGGAAGGAAAATCACAGACATGGTAAAGGTGTATACAAATATCCTAACGGGGATGTTTATGATGGGGAATATGTAAATAGCGAAGAGTCTGGAAAGGGTACGTATCGTTTTGCATCCGGAGAGGTATATACAGGCAATTTAAAGAACGGAGTTTTTGAAGGTAAGGGAAAGTACACTTACGCAAATGGTGATTATTATGAAGGTGATTTTAAAAATGATAAAAAGCACGGTTTTGGAAAGTATACATGGATAGATGGGGACACTTATGAAGGAGATTGGCTGGATGGAAAAAGAACCGGCAAGGGAACATATACTTTCAAAAACGGAAATAAATACATTGGTGAATATACGGATGGACAGGAACATGGTAAAGGTGTTTTTTACTATGCTGATGGGGATAAATATGAAGGGGATTATACAAATGGCCAACGAAGCGGGCAAGGTACATTTTCCTTTAGTGATGGATCCTATTACATTGGAGGATTTTTAAACGGAAATTTTAATGGCCACGGCATTTATTTTTGGGCTGATACCAAAGATATTTACGAAGGAGAATGGAACAATGATAAAAGAAATGGCAAAGGAAAATATACTGGTGGGGATGGAAGCAGCTGTGATTGTAATTATCTGAATAATAAAAAACATGGTTACGGAGAACTCCGATTCTCAAATGGAGATGTTTACAAAGGAGCTTTTTTCGAAGGAAAACGCGAAGGAGAAGGTGTATATACTTTTGTTGATGGAACAATTGAGACGGGAACATTCGTAAATGATGAATTTGTCTCAGGGGTTATCACTTATCCAAATGGTAAAAAGAAAAAATTCAAGAGAAAGATTGTTCCCGTTACAGTGAGAAACGTAAACAACTAATCTTTTCTTCTTAATCTTGCCATATAGAAACCATCACTTTCAGGCAATTCTGGAGAAATGTTTTTATCTTCTTCCAATTCAAATTCGGGATTGGCTTCAATAAAATCTTTTATTCTTATTTCATTTTCACTTGGGAAAACACTACAAGTAACATAAACAAGTTTGCCACCTTTCTTTACCATCGAAGAATAACGTTGCAGAATATCTTTTTGAATATTGATGATTTCTTCTAATTCTTCCTGATGAAGTTTCCACTTGATATCGGGATTTCTTTTAAGAACTCCTAATCCACTACAGGGGGCATCTATTAACACTAAATCCGCGGTATCTTTTAACCGTTTTACAACTTTATTGTTTTCCAGAAATTTGGCTTCAACATTTTCAACACCGGCTCTTTTACACCTTGTTTTTAATTCTTCAAGTTTATAAGGTTGGATGTCAAGGGCTATAATTTTACCCTTATTTTTCATTCTCGCCGCGAGATGCAATGTTTTTCCACCGGCTCCGGCACATGCATCTATTACACGCATCCCGGGCTTAACCTCTGCAAAGTATGCAACATGTTGTGACCCTACATCCTGTATTTCAATTTTTCCTTGTTTAAAAAAAGGATGTCGAAAAATTTCTTCAAACTCATCCAGAATAATTGCATCATCACTTAGATCGGATATGGAAAATTCCATTTCATGTTCTGTAAAATCCGACGTAACTTCAGCAATATTAGTTTTAAGAGTGTTTACCCTGAGACATTGTTTATAATGGCTGTTCAATGAATCCATTATAGAATCCCAATTTTCTCCTAATTCGGCTTTTCCTTTTTCTTCTAACCAATCAGGTAAGGAATGCCTTATCGCATCTATCTTTATTTTTTCATCCAGTTTCTTACCTATGGTATTTACATTCAGATTTTTCATCCAGTCATGTGGCGGAAGTTTATTTCCTTTTCTCACCAGGTTTATTCCAATTATGCGGGCAATATTAGCATCCTGCATTGATGGATTTGCACTGTTAACCTCAATCAATAATCTCCACCAACGAATAATTTCGTAAACATTTTCGGCAACAATTTTTCTATCGAATTTATTTACCTCATATGTTTTAAAAAGTAGCTCCAATGCCTTCCCGGGAGTTTTCTTTTTAACAAAGATCCATTGAATGGCTTGAATAATAAGAGGTACATGGTGTGTTTTCATATGACAAAGATAATTGAATTTATGGCGTCTTTGCAGGATATTAGCACCAGAGAGATTTAGCCCCGTGCTTTGCTACATCACTGCTATCCGGTATGCTTTGCGGTTTTTGGGCTTATGTGACCTAAGGTTCATTCTATATAGGTTCTTGGTTCTTGACTCATGGTTCTTTACATTTGCACCATGCAGGAGAAGAAATTTTATAAAGCGCCCAAAGTATCAATGCCATTTACTCATGGTATACATCCTGTGTTGGAAGCGCTTCGAAGCGGCAAGGAGGTCGAAAAAATTCTTGTAAAACGAGGTTTGAGAAATGATTCAACAACCGAAATTTTCAAAATATGTAAGGAGAGAAATATTCCCGTACAGGAAGTTCCTGAAGAAAAGCTGAACAGAACGACCACAAAACCTCATCAGGGAATTATTGCGTTTTTAGGTTTAATTGAATATCAAAATATTGAAAATATTATACCGCTAATTTTTGAAAAGGGAGAGACCCCCCTATTAATCATTTTGGATAGAGTAACTGATGTAAGAAATGTGGGGGCTATCTGCAGAAGTGCTGTTTGCACGGGAGCACATGCGGTAATTGTACCGTCAAGAGGAGCAGCACAAATGAATGAGGATGCGATTAAATCTTCGGCTGGCGCAGTTCATCAAATCCCTATTTGCAGATCATACAATTTGAAAGAGACTATCTCGTTTATAAAAAATTCCGGAATAAAAGTGGTTGGAGTAACTGAAAAAACAAAATCACTTATTTACAATATTGATTTTAGAGAACCGATTTGCATTATTATGGGAAGTGAAGAGGATGGTATTTCTCCGGAGTACTTAAAACTATGTGATCAAACTTGCAAAATTCCAATGACAGGTCCCATCGAAAGTTTAAATGTTTCTGTTGCTGCCGGTGTAACTCTGTTCGAGGCAGTGCGTCAACGAAATTAAAATGCTTCCGGAGTCATTCATAAAACGAATTCGTGAACAATTTAAAGATTCAGATGAATTTCTTCTGGCATTAAAAGAACAATCGGTTACCTCAATTAGAAAGCATCCGTCGAAAATTGCAAGTGAGAGTCTTGATTTTGGGTCTAAGATTAACTGGTGCCCTGATGCATATTATTTGAAACACCGACCTGTTTTTACACTTGATCCTTTGTTTCATGCAGGATCATATTACGTACAGGAATCAAGTTCTATGTTTTTGTGGAAGGTCTTCGATGAGATTTTTAACGATAAAAATATTCGGATACTTGATCTATGTGCAGCACCCGGTGGCAAATCAACTTTAATTTCATCCTGGTTAAATGAAAGTGGTTTATTGATCTCGAACGAGATAATTAAATCCCGGGCACATATTCTTCTTGAAAATATTACAAAATGGGGATACGTGAATAACTGGGTTACCAGCACAGATGCTTATGTTCTGGGAGGTTTGGAGGAATTCTTTGATTGTATTTTAATTGATGCACCTTGCAGCGGGGAGGGATTATTTAGGAGAGATCACTCCGCAATGGATGAATGGAGCGAATCAAATTGTGAATTGTGCGTCGGTCGTCAAAGAAAAATTGTTGCTGAAATTCTTCCGGCACTTTCGGTGGGAGGGTATATAATTTATTCAACCTGTACATTTAATCCGAAGGAGAATGATGAGAATATTCACTGGATGTTAAAAGAGTTTCCTTTGGAATTGGTAGAATTGGACTTCAATAAATACGCCGAGATAAGAAAAACTGATCAGGGTGGACATGCATTTTATCCTCAGCATACAAAAGGAGAAGGCTTTTATTTTTGTGTTTTAAGAAAAACAGAAGAGACAGAATCAAATGCAGCGGTAAGAAAACAAAAAATTAAATTTGAAAAATTGGATAATAAAAACATAGCACTCCAGAACTATGTTAAAAAATCGAACCAATTTTCCTTCTTAAATCTAAATGGCAAAATTGTAGGTATTTCCCAAAATTTGATGAATGATTTTGATACTGTTTCATCAGTGACCAGAGTTACTGGGGGGTATTTGACTGTTGGAGAGATAAAGGGAAAGGATCTAATTCCGGACCACTCATTGTCAATGAGCCTGTATTTAGAACAACCATTCCCGGTTATTGAGTTAAATATCGACCAGGCACTTTTATATTTATCCCGAAAGGATCTTAAACTCGATTCGGAATTTACCGGATGGTGTACTTTGAATTACCGAGATCAGGCATTAGGATTTATTAAAAAACTACCTAATCGAATTAATAATTATTACCCAGTCGAATGGAGAATAAGAATGGATTTATGATTTTAGTTTTCAACATGATTTGTTAGCATTAAATTTGGCTTAAATTGGCACGATTTTCGAAATTGTTTTCGTAAATTTAGAATATGGAAGCAAGCAAGAAACTACTCACCACCACCCTATTCTCGGTTTTGTTATGTACATCCCTATTTTCACAAACAGATCTGATGTTTGGAACTAAGAAAATTAGTGTTCCCGGCAAAGAAGTTTGTAATTACACGGTAAATAAAAACAGTCACATTGCAAAGGATTATCTGGATATTAATAACGGTATTTTACTTTATACCATTGTAGAATTTGCTGATGGCAAACCTGTGCACATTGAAATGACAGAATGCAAACTTGCTGATCTTGACAAATCAAATTGTTCATTGAGAGAATCGGATCAAAAGTCATTATATACCCCGGGACAGATCTTTATCTTGTATTTATATACCCTAAAAGATCAGGTGAATATTTCAACAACAGTGTATGACTCTCCGGATGCCGCTGCAACGATAATGAAGAGTTCGGTGAGCCGTTTACATTTCCGCGATCATAAAGTGGCTGAAAGTTATTACCAAAGTTATTTTCAGTAATTACTTTAAGCTACCGGTCATATCTTCCGGTTTCACCCATTCGTCAAACTGTTCTCCGGTAAGCAAGCCAAGATCTATTGAAGTTTGTTTAAGGGTTTTACCTTGTTTATGAGCAGTTTTGGCAATCTTCGCAGCATTGTCATACCCTACATGTGGATTGAGTGCCGTAACAAGCATCAGCGAGTTTTCAAGATGTTGTTTAATAATTGGAAGGTTTGGTTCAATTCCTGAAGCACATTTATCATTGAAACTTACACATGCATCTCCAATCAATCTTGCACTCTGCAAAACATTAGCAGCAATCACCGGTTTAAACACATTCAACTCAAAATGACCGTTTGATCCGCCTATGTTTACAGCTACATCATTTCCCATTACCTGAGCTGCCACCATGGTCATGGCTTCCGGTTGAGTCGGATTTACTTTACCTGGCATGATAGATGACCCCGGTTCATTATCCGGAATTATTATTTCTCCGATACCACAACGTGGTCCGGAACTTAAAATACGAATATCGTTTGCAATTTTCATTAATGAAACCGCAACCCTTTTTAATGCTCCACTCATTTCAACCATTGCATCATGAGCCGCTAAAGCTTCAAATTTATTAGGAGCTGTTACAAACGGTAATTTTGTGAATTGCGCAATTTTGTTAGCTACGAGTACATCGTACCCTTTTGGAGTGTTTAAACCTGTTCCAACTGCAGTTCCACCAAGCGCAAGTTCAGCAACCATTTCCAAAGCATTTTTTAGTGCACGAACCCCATTATCCAATTGCTGAACGTAACCACTAAATTCCTGACCAAGGGTTAGTGGTGTTGCATCCATAAAATGGGTTCTTCCGGTTTTCACGATATCTTTAAATTCTATGGTCTTTTTTTGAAGGGTATCACGTAGTTTTAGTATCCCGGGAATTGTTACATCATGTACCAATTTATAAGTTGCAATGTGCATAGCGGTTGGAAACGTATCATTGCTGCTTTGCGATTTATTTACATCATCGTTTGGGTGCAGAACCTTTTTTTCGTCATTTAAATTTCCGCCACTTATAACGTGAGCTCTATATGCAATAACTTCATTGCAGTTCATGTTGCTTTGAGTTCCGCTTCCTGTTTGCCATATCACTAATGGAAATTCCCCATCATGTTTTCCTTCAAGAATTTCATCACAAACTTTTGAGATAAGATCTCTTTTTTCAGCCGTTAATACTCCAAGATCTGTGTTTGCATGGGCCGCTGCTTTTTTTAAATAGGCGAAAGCATAGATGATTTCTTTAGGCATACTAGCTTCCGGACCAATCTTAAAATTGTTTCTGCTTCTTTCGGTTTGTGCTCCCCAATATTTGTCGGCAGGTACTTTTACCTCACCCATCGTGTCTTTTTCTATACGAAATTCCATAGCTGATTTTTTTAATCTGGATTCAAATGTAATAATTCTATGTAAACACGAAACCAAAAATGTTTACCTTTCATTCATGAGAAAGATTAAAGTACTATTTGCGGCTTTTCTTATTCTGACCATTATTTCTTGTCAGAAAGATAAAAAAACGCCATTCGCCGACGTTAAGGAGCATCCACCGGTTGATAATTTGCAGAATCAAAGTAAATTGTCAAATAGAACGATTGTTACCTATGATTCCGATTTTCTTTCGGCTACTCTTGTTCAGCCAACCAAATGGGGGGTTGATACCTATGCATGTAAGGTATCTTTCATAAAGGATTTGTATTACAAGGAAAAGAATGTAGAAGCTTGTTTCAACAGAATTGATGGACCTCAAAGCGATCCTATTTGCTTTTCCTTTGTGGGGGATAAGGATATTTGGGTTGACCCAGGAGTTTATCAATTGGTCGTTAAGCATGCTGACGACTCGGTTGCCATTGCAGCTAATCTAAGTCAGATAGGATTTTCATATCAATGCAAGCTTAACCGAAAAAAGTAGTTTATTTTTTAAGAAACTCCAGAAGTTTTTCAGGGGGGCGACAAATAACTGCCTTTTCTCCAATAATAACGATTGGTCTTTCTATTAAAATGGGGTAGTCCAGCATCGCTTGAATACATTCTTCACCTGTTAAGGATTTATTTTCAAATTTTTCAACAAATATGGGTTCTGATTTTCTCAGCAATTCAAACGGCTCAATACCCAGCATTTTAATTAGATTTTCAAGTTCTTGTTTTGAGGGAGGCGTTTTAAGGTATTCGATCGTTTCAAAATCCTTTCCGCTTTCTTCAAGGATGCATACAGCAGAATTACATTTTGAACAACCACTATTGTAATAAATATGGATCATGTACAAATATAAAAAACACTTCTCATAGAAGTGTTTTTTATATGAAATATTTAGCTAATACAATTACGTTGTAATTTTTTTATTGTCCTGTATGGGTGTGATGTCAATAACACCATCAGTCGACTTTGAAGAGTGATTGTCTTTCAGAAATTTCTCCTTGGTTTTTTCTCCTCTTATTTTATACACCCAAAGCCATGTAATTGTAAATGTTGGCATAAAATCGGTAAAAGGGAAAAGCTCCTCAATAAACACAAACGAGCCTCCAATTAATCCTGTTAGCCCCCGATACATTCCGAAAAAGGTTGCCGCCGCAATGGGTGCCCAGGCCAGGTCTGCAGCTTCACCTAGTGCAGGGAAAAGATAGGTAACAATTCCAAGAAGATCGAAAACAATCCCGGCGATTAATCTTTGCTTTTTTTGTTTTTCAAATGCTTCTAAAGCAGCTTTTTGATTCATTTGTTTAGGGAATTTAGGCTAAAAACGTGCTAGTTTTCATAATGTTGCAAATTATGAATTAAAACGCATTTTAGCAAGACATTTATCATATTATGCAGTACATAACAATCTGTCAAAATTTTGTGTTGATATGCTGGACCCCCTTTAGGGACTAGGATTTCCAATATTTCAATTTGTTTGAAATATTGGTTTCGATTGCAATTTCCACATTGGTTGTCTAATTATAGTTAACAGTTGCAAATACAGGAAAAACCTATTCTTCCATTGGTAAATTTTAGGTATCTTCGCCTCCCTTTAAAAAAAGAGTAAGGCAATTTTCACCTCCTTACATTGATAAAACTGAGGCAAAAAATGAATTTGGGAATTTTGAATAATTCGCTTATTTTTAAGTACCAGACTACCATGAAAAACAATTGGCTGATCATATCATTCTTATTGATCGCCGCAACCCCTGTTGCGTGTCATGCAAAGGTGAAAAAATACCCTGTTGTTGAAATTATTACCACCGAAGGAAACATATATATCTGGCTTTATGACGATACTCCTCTTCATAAAGAAAATTTTCTGAAACTGGTGAAGGATGGGTTTTACGATAATACAAAATTTCATAGGATCATCAAGGATTTTATGATCCAGGGAGGAGACCCTAATACCAAAGAAGCATCGCTAAGAGATCAATGGGGTCAAGGCGGACCGGGATACACTCTTGACGCGGAGATTAAAACAGAGCACTATCATAAAAAAGGTGTTATTGCGGCAGCGAGAATGGGTGATCAATCAAATCCTCAAAGGGCATCATCGGGTTCACAATTTTATATTGTACAAGGTACTAAGTATAACTCCCAGTCTCTTGATTATATAGAAAAACAAATCCGCACCGCAACCAAGAATATTGAATTCAAGTTTACTGATGAGATGAGAAAAACTTATGAGGAAGTTGGGGGAGCTCCACATCTGGATATGCAGTACACAGTTTTTGGAGAAGTGATAAGTGGGCTGGATGTTGTTGATAAAATTGCAATGGTACAAACAGGTGCTCAGGACAAACCTGTTCAGGACCTTGATGTAGATATTAATGTGCTTGAAATGAGTGCAAAACAAATAAAAAAGAAATTTAGTTTTAAGATACCAGGTTCGGAAAAAAAATAAGGTTTAACTTATTTTTTCCTATAGAACTTGGTATAAATGTGTATATTTAAAAGATTAAAAAAATGTCGGGCGTTATGCAAGAATTAGAGGAAATCACTCTACATCAGGAACTCAAGAAATACTTTGGATTTAGCAAATTTAAGGGGCAGCAGGATGCAATCATTAATAGTTTAATGAGTGGGAAGGATACCTTCGTTATTATGCCAACAGGAGGCGGTAAATCACTTTGCTATCAACTGCCCGCTTTAATAAGTGAGGGTACAGCTATTGTTGTTTCACCACTGATTGCCCTAATGAAAAATCAGGTAGATAGTATTCGTGGATATGGTGAGGTAGATGGTGTTGCACATTTCTTTAATTCATCATTAAGTAAAACTGAAAGGGATAAAGTAAAGAAGGACATCATTTCAGGAGTAACTAAATTACTCTATGTAGCTCCGGAATCGTTAACAAAAGAAGAAAATGTTGAATTTTTACAAAGCATTAAGATTTCGTTTTTTGCCATTGATGAGGCACATTGTATTTCTGAATGGGGGCACGATTTTCGTCCTGAATATAGAAGATTAAGGCCGATTATTGAGGAAATTGATAGAGTTCCAATTATTGCTTTAACAGCAACCGCAACACCAAAAGTACAACAGGATATTTTGAAAAATCTTGGAATGCAAGAAGCAATTGTATTCAAAGATTCATTCAATAGGGCTAATTTATATTATGAGATTCGCCCTAAGAAAAACGTAAATAAGGAAATCATCAAGTACGTAAAGTCAAATCCGGGCAAAAGTGGAATTGTTTATTGTCAAAGCCGTAAAAAGGTGGAAGAAATTGCGGAGCAACTCCAGGTCAATGGAATTTCTGCAGTTCCATATCATGCCGGTATGGACGCGAAAACACGGGCTCGTCATCAGGATATGTTCTTATTGGAGGAGGTAGATGTAATTGTTGCCACGATTGCATTCGGAATGGGGATTGACAAACCGGATATTCGTTATATCATCCATCATGACATTCCGAAAAGTTTAGAAAGTTATTATCAGGAAACCGGAAGAGCAGGTAGGGATGGTGGCGAAGGCAAATGTGTTTCGTTTTATGATTACCATGATATCCTCAAACTGGAAAAACTATTATCCGGCAAACCGGTTGCTGAACAGGAGATTAATAAATTGCTCATGTATGAGGTAGTTGCTTTTGCTGAAACCAGTAGTTGCAGGAGAAGAGCATTGTTACATTATTTTGGTGAAGAGTATACCGTGGAAAATTGCAATAACTGCGATAATTGTGTTACTCCTAAAGAAAGATTTGATGCGCAAGATCATCTAATATTGTTGTTAGAAACAATGAATGAGATCAAGGGTAAATTAAAAAGTAATCATATTGTTCAGGTCCTAACGGGGGTAGTAAGTAACAGTGTTAAACAATACAAGCATAATTTACTCGACATTTTTGGCAAAGGAGATTATGAGGATGAACGATTTTGGAATGCAATTATTCGTCAGGCACTCGTTAATAATTTACTCTCAAAAGAAATTGAGAATTATGGAACACTTTATATAAGTGAAAAAGGGCTTGAGTATTTAAAAAACCCTGAAACCTTGATGTTCACGCGGGACAGGGATTATGATGCCGAGGAAATTGAAGCCGATATCATCACCAAAGAAAAAGGTGGTGGGGCTCTTGATGAAACTTTAATGACCATGTTAAAGGAACTTCGCAAAAGTGTAGCAAAAAAACTTACCCTTCCTCCTTTTGTCATTTTCCAAGATCCTTCATTAGAAGAAATGGCAACTCAGTATCCCGTTACTATGGATGAGTTGAAGAATATTTCCGGTGTAGGAGAAGGGAAAGCAACCAAGTATGGAAAACCCTTCGTTGAGATCATCGCAAAATACGTTGAAGACAACGAGATAGACAGACCTTTCGACATGGCGGTTAAAACCGTTGCGAATAAATCTGCAATGAAAGTTTCAATCATACAAGCAATTGACAGAAAACTCCCATTGGAGGATTTTGCAAGTAACAAAGGCGTTTCGATGCATGATCTTTTAGCGGAGCTTGAATCTATTGTTAGTTCGGGTACGAAAATTGACATCAACTATTATATTAATAAGTTGATTGATAAAGACGATCAGGAAGAGATTTTCGACATACTGAAAGAAGGAGAAACGGACAGTCTTCAACCTGTTTTGGATGATTTTGGAGATGTATATGAGGAAGATGAACTACGACTAATGCGCATCAAATTTATATCTGATCTGGGCAATTAATTTATGTCCAAGGGCTGTTTTTTAATGAATGGCTAATTCATTAGCGCAAATGGTTATTTGTACCTAAAAATCATATGGAAGGCTACTCTGTCTCCGTTTGACTTAATTTAAATTTAATCCAATTATGGGTCTGATAGTCAGAAGATTGTGATTGGTTTAGTTAATAACAACACAACACCCTGCATTTTTTAACAGATTTTTTGGATTACTCCATCAAAGGGCGTAGCTTCGGTTTTTCAAGGCCAGAACCCTTGACTAACACCACATAATTTTGTTTATGAAAAAGATCAACCTAATTATAGCTATAACAGCTATTCTATTTGCATTTACTCAAGCAAATGCCCAGGTCTTAATTAACGCAACTGTTCAGATTAACGGATTCACCCACGATTGGGATTGTGGGAATGACGGAGCCGGTGGTCAGGATCCTGATCCCAGATATAAAGTTTGGATAGGTCATGATGGAGGATCCTTTTTACAATCCTCAGCACCACCTTTTGAATTATCACTTTGTAGCGGTCAGGGAGTATTTGGTGGTGATGATATTCCTTGCACCACATTCAATCCAGGGATAATCAATGCTTACACGATTTCAAGTTCTGTTGCAAGCCAATTGAATGTTGATATGGAGAGTTGGGAAGAGGATGGTTGTGGAAGTGAATGTACCAAAGATGCATGTAGTTTCAATAGTGATGATACAAGATGTGGAAGATTAAGAATCGGTGATATTAATATTTGGTCGGGTCCTCCATGTACCAATAATGTTTATAACGGACAGGGAAGTAGTGGAAACTTTCTTTCAATGCATAATCGTTGCGCTGACAATAATGGAGCAGGATATGGAATCAATCAATTGATTATTAACTGGTCATTTGCATCTTCTCCAACGATTACCACGCAACCAACCGCAATTGCGCAAGGTGGTCCTGACAGAATTTTATGTATCGGAACTGCTACCAGTATGATGGTTGCCGTAAATTCATGGAATGGATGGAGTTTAGGACAACATTACCAATGGCAAGTGAATACACTTACAACCAATCCAGTTCCATCTAGCGGATGTCCTGTTACAGGTTGGGTTGATGTACCGGGAGCCACATCTTCTTCATATGTTCCACCACAAACCCCTGGAACACTTTTATACAGATGTATTATTACCTCAAACTGTGCAACTGATTTTACAAATCACACCACAGCTTCAGAATGTGTTAGAATTACCTATCAACCTTATGCTGCTCCAATTGTTAGTTCGGTATGTGGATTAAGTATTTCACCCGGCGTTGCGTATAATTTTTGTACAACACAAGTACCGAATCCCGGAGCTTCTGTAGGTAATACTTTTACATGGAGTGTTGCTCCCGCTGCAGGAGTTACAATTGCAAATCCAACTTCAGCATGCACAGATATCACTTTTACAACAAATGCAACTTATACTATTACACTTACCTATGGTGATGCATGCGCTGCAATAAATGCTTCTTCAACATGTAATGTCACCATAACACCATCAGCTTGCAATACTATCTATGTTTCTCCTACAGGAAATGATGCAAATTTTGGATATGAAACAACTCCGGTTGCTTCTATAAACCGAGCTTTTCAATTAGTAACCGGATCGCGAACATGGATTAGAGTTGGTAAAGGAACTTATAACGAAGGAAATATTATTCAAATGCAAAACAATGTTGTGCTCGAAGGAGGATGGGTGAATAGTGGAGGAATCTGGACAAAATCTACTGCTTTGGCAGATGCCTCTGTTGTAAACTTTTCTGGACAGGAAACTATCAATACAGACATTGCACATACTGTTGGAATTAAATGTGATAATGATGATAGCTGGACTATTCAGGATATGACATTAAATACCCTAAACGCATCTGGAAATACCACAAGTGGTAATGGAAAATCAAACATGGTTTTATACATCACAAACGGTTGTGATAATTATAATATAAGCAGGTGTAAGATCACCTCAGGAAATGCAACAAATGGTTTGGGGGCCACTGCCGGATGGCAAGGTTCAGCGACTTATAATGGAGTTCCAACAGACGCATTTGATGGAAACAATGGACAAAACGGTTCTGCTGGAAATACTTCTACTGGTAATCCTACGTGTGATGGATGTTTCTTTGGTTGTGATCAAACAGGTGGAAATGGTGGTGCTGCAAGTGCCGGTGGAAATGGTGGAAACGGTGGTGGTGGTGCAGGTACTGCAGGAGGAAATGGTGGAGCAGGTGGAGACGGAGGAGATGATTTTGGAACAGATTGTAATGGTTCTTTTGCAACTGGAGGATCCACAGGTGGTGGTGGTGCCGGAGGAACGGGAGGAACACCTTTTACAGGAGGATGTACAAGTTCGGCGGGAGATAATTTCAACGGAAATATGGATGGTAATAATGCTTCAGCTGCAGGTGCGAATGGAACGAATGGAGCAAATGGAACTGTAGGGGTCGCAAATTATGCCTCCGGATTTTTTACACCGGGAAGTGGGGCCAACGGAACTGCCGGAAGTGGTGGAAGTGGTGGTGGTGGTGGTGCCGGAGCAAGTGAAGATACGGATGCAATCGATGAACCCGGAGTTGGCGGCGGCGGTGGAGGAGCAGGTGGCGGCGGAGCAGGCGCAGGAAAAGGCGGCGGCGGCGGTGGTGGCTCTTATGCAATTTTTATTTTTAATAATGGAACAGGATCTGTAATTTATGATACACAAATAAATTCTGGAACGGCAGGAACCGGTGGCTTGGGCGGAAATGGAGGAACAGGTGGGGCAGCTGGTGGAGGATCTTTTCAGTTAACCAATGGTGGTACAAGATTAATGAATCAACATTGTGGTGACGCTAACTACGGTGGTGGCGGCGGTGATGGTTCTGCAGGAGGAAATGGAGGAAATGGAGGTACTGGTGCAGCTGGGGTTAATCTGGCTATTTCGGTAAGAGGTGGAGGAACAAATCCAACCGTTACTACATCTCCAGCTATTACATTAAACACAAGTACATCTGGTGGAGGTGTTCCAAATCCGATTAACCTGGGAGTTAACTATTACGAAAACGCAAAAGGCTGTACAAACTCCGAAATAATTATCTCAGGAAATACAACAACTTGGAGTCTTCCTGGAGCAGCTGCTTTTGAAAACAACGTAAACAGCACTACCTCCGCTTTCAATAATAGTTCACCTACGGCAACTATCTCTTTCAACTCAACCGGAGTTTTTGATCTTACCAGTTTTAGTTTGTATAATGATGTAATTCGTATAACAAGTAGCCGTCCATTACCGGTTATTACAGTAAATCCATCTGTTGTTTGTTCAGGTTCACCGTTTAGTTTATCGGCAACAACGTTTGGAACTGAAATTGATTTTGAATGGATCATATTTACGAATTCAGCAATAGCACCATCAGATACAATTGCGACATCAACACAGCAAATCCCAAGTTTTACTCTCACCGTTCCTGTTGCAACAACCTATAATATTCGTTACAGAGTGAAAGAGCAATGTTGTGGCTGGTCAGTTCCGGTATACTCAACTGTAACCGTTAATCCTCCGGTAACTACCCCAATCGCGCCATTGGGAACAACTACCTTCTGTTTGCCTGCGGGAAGCTCCGTATTTACCACAAGTGCTACCAATGCTTCAAGTTATAGCTGGAGTGTAACAGGTGCAGGAAACTCAGTTGTTGGTACAAGTACTACTGGAACAGTTTTCTTTGATCCGGCTTTTAGTGGACCAGGACAAGTTTGTGTAACTGCGAACGGATGTGCCGGTCCTACTTCTACAATATGTACCCCATTTGTAGTAAATAATACTGTTGGAACTCCGGCAACACCGGTAGGAATTTCTTCAAGATGTCTTGGTTTGGGTGTTGATACATTTGCAACGTTTGCATCGGGTGCTACCAGTTATACATGGTCAGTTACTGGTGCCGGAAATGGTATCGGTGGAACTACAGATTCATCGCTGGTTTCATGGGGTTCTTCATATAGTGGAACTGCACAGGTTTGTGTTCAGGCAAACGGATGTGGTGGACCTTCAACTCAGGTTTGTGCATTGGTTGATGTATTTCCAGCTGTTGGAATGCCAATTACACCAGTAGGTTCTAATCCTGTATGTCAGGATGCAGTAAATGGACTATATATTTCATCTGCATCAGATGCAACCAGTTATTCATGGTCGATAACACCGGGTGCAGGAACAATTACCACAGGAAACGATTCGGTAACAGTTGACTGGGATCCATTATTTTCTGGAACGGCCGCAATTTGCATTACAGCAAGTGGTTGTGCATCACCGCAAGGTCCCGTTTGTCTAAATGTTACAGTGGATCCTACAGTAGGATTACCAATTCCAATCAGTGGAACTCAATTAAGATGCATTGGGCCAGGAACAGACAATTATTCAACCACAGCAGTTGGTGCAAGTAGTTATTCATGGTTATTTACCCCCGCAGGAGCCGGTACAATTTCTCCTTTGGGAGTTGTTACATGGAATCCATTATTTAGCGGAACGGCAATTGTCGGAGTAATTGCAAATGGTTGTAATGGACCTTCAGATACAACATTTTTATCAGTTATTGTAGATGGTCCTGTAGGAAATCCTTCAATTCCATCCGGTACAAGTAATCGTTGTCAGGGAATTGGTTCTGATGTTTACACTACGAGTGCATCTAATGCAACCAGTTACATATGGGATGTAACACCTCCGGCAGCAGGTTCAATTGCAGGAACAACTTCATCTGAATCTGTTAACTGGGATCCTACTTATAGTGGTTCTGCTTCAGTATGTGTTACAGCGGTTGGGTGTAACGGTAATTCATCGCAAATATGTTTTACAGTTAATATTGATCCCTCACCGGCAACACCAACAATTACCGTTACAGGATTAACTACTTTCTGTGATGGAGGAAGCACCGTTTTAACATCCAGTAGCCCAACAAACAATAATTGGTTACCGAATAACGAAACAACAACTTCTATTACCGTTACACAAAGTGGAACATATGCTGTTGAGGTAACAAATAGTTTTGGATGTACTTCTACTTCTACGAATCAATCCGTAGTGGTTTTCCCGAATACAATCAATCCATCAATTACATACAATGATACAGTTTGTTCCAATTCTCCATTTAATATTATTGCGAGTGGAACCAACGTAATCAGTTATTCGTGGAACACAGGTGATACCACCGCTATCATAACGCCAACCATTTCAAGTCAGGCGGCATATTCAATTACAATGACGGATAATAATGGTTGTACCGCGGATTCAACATTCTTAATTGAGATTTATCCGTATCCAAATGCGATTGATGATAACAACACAACAAATCAAGATACAGCTGTTACTACTTATGTAATTTTTAATGATAACATGTCGGGAACATTAAGTGTAATTGTCGACGGACTTCATGGAAGCACTCTTATAACGGGAGACTCAATTTTGTATACACCTGATCCCGGATATTTTGGAACAGATGTATTTACTTATACACTCTGTAGCGAAAATTGCCCAACACAATGTGATACTGCTACAGTAACAATTGTAATTGATGAAGTTCTTCCGCTAATGATACCTGGAGGATTTAGTCCGAACGGAGATGGTCAGAATGATTTGTTTGACATCCAGGGATTGGAAAACTATCCACAAAACTCATTGACCATTATTAATCGATGGGGAGATATTGTTTATATGGCAAATCCATATAACAACGATTGGGATGGAAGTAGTAACACAGGAATAAATATCGCTGGGGATCATGTTACAGATGGAACATATTTCTATGTGTTTACACCGGCTCCGGGAGTTGAACCTATAAAAGGATCACTAGAAGTAAGACGAAATAATTAACTATTGTGAAATAAAAAAAGACTGATTATGCTTTTCAATCAATTAAAAAAATCGATTTCACTCACGATAGTTTCTCTAGTGAGTGTACTTTATGTTTCAGGACAGGCTCAGCAGCATTTCTCTATGTATTATATGCAGCCTTCCATTATTAATCCTGCTGCAATGGGTCAGTATGATAATATAAATGGTGCTGTTGTGTTCAACAAACAACTTGTTGGATTTGATAATAGTCCGTTATATATTCAAGCTGATGTTGGAATTCCTATTGGAAAAACCGGGTTATATTTAGGTCCTAGCATTCTGCATGATCGTATAGGGGTGTTTGATAAAACCAGAATTGGGATCAACATTGCCTATCGTATCAAGTTGAATTTAAAACACTATCTCACCTTCGGTTTAAATGGGGCTGCCGAAGTTGCGAATGGAAGATTAGCCGAAACAAATCCAATTGACCCTTCGGATCCTGCATTTTCGAGTAACATTAATGGTATTTGGAATCCCGATATTAAGATTGGAGCGCATTATTTTACTGATAATTTTTATATCGGATTTAATGTTGGAAATATTTTCGTGAATAAGTTTTGGGATACAGGTTCAGGAACAACAAATGAAATTAGAGTAAATGCGGAGGATATGCATTATTTCTTAATGGGCGGGTGGCAAAAGAAATTTGGACCTAACTGGAAGATCAAACCAAATGCATTATTGAAATTTGTGCCGGGTTCTCCATTGCAAATTGACATCAATGCAAATGCAGTTTTTAAAGATATGTTGGGTTTTGGAATTTCATATCGCACGGCAAATACATTGGTATTCAATGCTAACTATACTCTAAATAAGTTTTTAGTGATTGGCTATGCATTTAACTGGGGATTGGGTTATGAGAGTCGAACTAATTATACAGGGCATGAGGTTTTTCTTGGGTTCAGAGTCCAAAATAGCAAACGAATTATTCCTGTTGATGTACCACGTTTCTAAACCAACTAACAAAAAAGTTATGATGAGTAAATTAAAATACACAATTCTTTTAGGGACTTTGGTTTTATCAGGATCGGTTTTTGGTCAGATCAAAGCTGTTGAAGATGCCGACTATCTTTTTTATGCAGGCGAATATAAAGCGTCACTTAAAATGTATGAAGATTTTGAGAAACAGTTAAAACATAAAGACTATAATTGGTACCATAAAATTGCTGAAGCAAAATATAAATTGAAGGATTATGCCGGTGCTGCGGAAGCTTATGCGCTGATTGTAGATCACAAAGGAATGCCTCACGATATGTATTTGCACTATGCGCATGTTTTGCGCTACCTCAACAAACATGAGGAAGCAAAAAAAATGTATCAGAAGTTTTTTGAGCTACATGGAAAACATGATATAACTAATTATGTGAAAGGTTGTGATCTTGCCATGCAAAAAAATATTGAGCCTTCAAAATTCGAAGTTGTTCAAACCAACTTGTCTCTTCCCGGTCTTTATTTTGGAGGAGCTCCTTATCAGGATGGTTTGGTTTATTCAGTTCCGGTAGAAGTGTTTGACAAAAAGAATAACATACACTATCCAAATTATAAGTTGGTATATAGTAAAATTGAAAATGGTGATTTTGTAAATACAACTGATTTTACTGCATTGTCAACGAAATTCTATATAGGTTCTCCAGATTTTTCGAATGATAAGAACACACTGTTTTTTAATATGACAGAATCTGATATGAAGTTTTCTCATCATAAAAAGTTTTCGAAACATGGCATCGCTCATCATGGACGCAATACTTTGAATATTTACGAAGTGGATAAAAAAGGAGATACGTGGTCGGAGCCCGAACCTGCTGAATTCAATAGTCCTGATCATAATACCATTCATCCATGTATTTCACCCGACGGAAGGAAAATGTTTTTCGCCTGCGATAAACCCGGTGGAAAGGGTGGATATGATCTGTACTGCTCGTCAAAAACAGGAGATAGCTGGTCAGCTCCTGTAACTTTAGGAGATCAGATCAATTCACAGGATAACGAAATGTTCCCATATATACTAAACGATACCACTATATATTTTGCGTCGGATGGTCACGTTGGATATGGTGGTGCTGATATTTTTGTAAGCTATTATAGAAATGCACAATGGTCGGCTCCCGAGAATATGGGAAGAACCTTCAATAGTGAGAAAGATGATTTTGGAATTTTCTTTACAGGCCCGCGTGAAGGATATTTTGCATCCAACCGAAATACCGAACCGGGTAAAGATGAACTTTTCTATTTCTCAAGAAAAATTTTCCTTCTGGCAGGTAAAGGAGAAGTTACTGATAAGTTATACGGAGGAAGAATTGAAGGAGCGGAGATTGATCTTTATGAAGACGATAAGTTTGTAATGTCGTTGTATTCTGATCGAAAGGGAGATTATAAGTACGACAAGTTTGATGCAGAGAAAAAATATTCATTACATGTAAAAAAGGATGGATATCGCGAGAAGGAAATGGAAATTGATCTTTCAACCGCTGATATGGAAAAACTAGACTTTAAATTGCAACCTATCTTAACCAAAAACACTGTTCTTACATTTAATGATATTCTTTTTGAATATGCAAAAGCTGATGTAACAGGGGATTCCCGTACGATACTTAAGAAAGTAACAGATCTGTTATTAGAAAATCCTGGTGCAAAAGTTGAGTTAAGTGCACATACCGATAGCCGTGGTTCTGACAAAGTGAATATGGATCTTTCTCAAAAAAGAGCACAAGCTTGTGTGGATATTCTTGTAGCTAATGGTGTGGATCCTTCTTTACTGGTTGCGAAAGGATATGGGGAGAGCAAATTGAAGAATGATTGCGGGAACAAATCAAAATGTTCAGAAGAGGATCATGCTATTAACCGTCGTGTTGAGATTAAAGTTCTGGATGTAAAGGTGCAGGAGTAAAATTCGTTATTTATATATATTGTGAACGACGGACTATGATCCGTCGTTTATTTTTACGGACCTCCTGTCCGGAAGTCTTGATGAAAGGCTAACCAATTCGTAAAAAATTCAAAATCGGTGTAAATCCACAACCATAATATAGTTTAATACAAGACCCCAGCGGTTTAACATGTAAATCCAAATCGTATTTTTGTCATCTATCACGTAATTGATGAATATGAAGAAAATCGGGTTATTGATCTTGTCGCTGGTGTTTGTCCTTCTTTCGAATGCACAAATTACTGATCCTGTTCAATGGACATGTACGGTAAAGAAAACAACAGACTGTGAGGCTGAATTAACCTTTACGGCGAAAGTAGAATCCGGATGGCACTTATATAGTCAGAAACATAATGGTTTGCCATTGGTTTTTGAATTTAATACCTCGGGATCTTATAAAAGAATTGGAGGAGTTTCGGAACCAACGCCACATAAAGAGTATGACGATATTTTTAAGTATGATGTTTATTATTTTAAAGAGTCGACAGTAGTTTTCAAACAAAAGATTTCGCTTAATTCCAATTCAAAATTTAAAATAACCGGTAAAGTTAGTGGTCAGGCATGCACAGATGGAGAAGGTCAATGCTTACCGTTTGGAAAGGATTTTTCTTTTGAGGTGGATCCTGGTGAGGTAAAATGTTTAAAGGATCCAAATGATATCGACGGCGATGGAACAGGTAATGCAGAGGATAAATGTCCTGATGTTCCCGGGTTAAAAGAATTAATGGGTTGCCCTGATATGGATGCTGATGGAATTGCGGATTCAGAAGATAAATGTCCTGAGGATAAAGGAACAAAAGAAACAGGTGGTTGCCCTGTAACCACTACAGGAGGAGGTCATCCTACGGCTGTAAATTTTAATGATTGCGGGGAACATGTCGTTCCTGAAAAAATTTCTGATGAGTCTTTGTCAAGATTTAATGATGATTGCGGAACATGTGACTCGGGTAAAAAGAAACAATCCTATTGGGCTATTTTCTTTGCTGGTTTTATTGGAGGATTTCTTGCCTTGCTAATGCCATGTATTTTCCCAATGATCCCAATGACGGTTTCGTTTTTTACAAAGCAAAGTAAAACACGTGCCAAGGGAATTGTAAACGCGGTAATTTATGCTGTTTCTATTATTGTTATTTACACAACTTTAGGTTTATTAGTTACAGTTATTGCAGGACCAACAGCCCTTAATAACATGTCAACGTCTACTTTTTGGAATATTTTATTCTTTGTAATTTTCATTGTATTCGCTGCATCTTTTCTTGGAGCATTCGAGATTACTTTACCAAGTAAACTGGTAAATGCTGCTGATAAAGGATCCAATAGAGGAGGATTATTAGGGATTTTCTTTATGGCATTTACATTGTCTTTGGTCTCTTTTAGCTGCACCGGTCCTATTATTGGATCATTATTAGTTGAAGCAGCCAAAGGAACCAGTTACTTAGGTCCTGCAATTGGAATGTTTGGTTTTTCGTTAGCACTTGCTATTCCTTTTGCATTATTTGCCGCATTCCCGGGTTGGATGAATTCTCTTCCTAAGTCAGGTGGATGGTTGAATAGTGTAAAGGTGGTTTTAGGATTTGCGGAAATTGCGTTAGCGTTTAAATTTTTATCCACCGTTGATCTTGTTCAACATTGGGGAATTCTAAAAAGAGAAATATACATTTCTATATGGATTGCCTGTTCTTTGCTAATAGGTTTGTACCTTATTGGGGCCTTTAATTTAAAACATGATAGTGATGGTAAACCTAAATTATCGGTTCCAAGGGTTTCATTCGCAGTTTTGTTTTTCATACTTACCGCATATATGATCCCTGGATTGTTTGGCGCTCCTCTTAATTTTTTAAGCGGTTATATCCCGCCATCATATTACAAAGAATGGAAAGATCCAAATGATAAATTTGCCGACTGTCCTAATGGAATGGAGTGTTATCATGACTACGACGAAGGAATGTGTGTAGCCAAACAAAGAAATATGCCAGTGATGTTGGATTTTACGGGATATGGATGTGTGAATTGCAGAAAGATGGAAGACAATGTTTGGATACACCCAGAGATCTATAAAAAGTTATCACAGGAATTAGTTTTGATTTCCTTGTATGTTGATGACTATGATCGTAAATTACCCATGGATCAAAGAGTACCTTCTTTAAGTGATTCTACAAAAACATTAAAATCATATGGAGATAAATGGGGCGATTTTCAGCGCTATTATTTTGGTCGAAATTCTCAACCTCAGTACATACTTTTAACTCCTGATGGCAAGCTTCTTAATTGCGATCAGGCATATACAGATAAAGAAACTTATCTTAAATGGTTAGAGGTTGGATTGTGTCGTTGGGAAGACATCAAAAATAATCCCCAAGGGGATTTATAGCCCGGGTATTTTTCTGCCTTCCTTTCATTATCTTAGTGCATTATTAAGCGTTTTATGCAATTAGAATATATCAATATGACAGCCGAAGAATTATTGCAATTCGGAGCTGATAAACACCAGGAATACATAACCAATCCCCCGTTTCCAAGCGGGTATTGGGATAATTTCTTCAAACCCGAAAAATTAAAAGAAATTCTTGCTGAATTTCCGGAGTTGGGAGATGATAAGGATATTAAATTCAATAACCCAAACGAAAATAAATTAGCGACCAGGGGCGAATATAAATTTCAAGAGAAAACTCGACACTTCGTTCACTTCTTAAACTCTCAACCTTTCTTAGATTTCCTTTCTAATTTAACCGGCATAAAAAATTTAATTCCCGATCCTACTTTTGAGGGAGGTGGTTTTCACCAGATCAAACCCGGAGGATATTTAAAGATCCACGCTGATTTTAATAAGCACCGACTCTATGATCTTGACAGAAGACTAAATGTTTTAATTTATTTAAATGAAGATTGGAAAGAAGAGTACGGTGGTCATTTTGAATTGTGGGATACAGAAATGAAAGGTTGTGTTACCCGGATCTTACCACATTTTAATCGTATGGCAATGTTTAGCACCACTGATTTTTCCTATCATGGTCATCCTGACGTGCTGACATGTCCACCGGATAGAAGTAGGAAATCTCTTGCCTTGTATTACTACACAAATGGTCGTCCTGCTGAAGAAGTAGAAAACAATAAGGACCGCATTAGCACCAAATTTGTTGCCCGTGATGGAAAAGACAATGCAAAAATGAAATCTTACAACAGGTTTGCAAACTTTGTGCAAGACTGGGCTCCTCCTATAATATTGCGCTGGTGGAAGAATAAAAAGAGATAACAATACTACTTTTTAGGTATTGAGCAGGCAATTAAGTAATCTTACCTTTGAGAACTTAACCAATAGCCATGATCAAACACTTTATTCTTGCCTTATTGCTATGTGTATCTATAGCAAATGCACAACAAACTCTTCATTTCAGAGAGGATTTTAACGATAATATTAATGACTGGTCACTCGTTGATGATGCAGATCATAAAATTTCAATTGAGAACGGTAAATATATTTACAACATATATGAAGACTGGGCCTATTGGAACAGTACCGGATTTGGTGTTGGTGGTGCTCTTGAATTTACTATCGAATCGTCCTTCAATAAAGTGAGTGGTGCAGAGGGAAGTACAATGGGTTTGCAATTAACTGATCGTAATTCTGACAGGTATCATTTTCTAATAAATCCATCTACTAAAGAATTCAGAATTTATAAATATAAAAAAGCAGATAAATCTTCAAAGGATATTGTTGCATGGTCGGAGAATACCGCCATCAAAGGTTTAGGTCAGGCCAATATTCTTAAAATTGAAAAAGTGGGCATTGAAGTTCATTTTTATATCAATGGAACATTGGTTCACTCATTATCTAACTCACCTTACTATACTGATCTTTCGGGAAGAGTTTATTTGCAAGGCGGATATGATAAAATAAAAATGGAAATCGATTACCTGGATATCTCCGTGAAGACAAAAATTAACATGATTGATAATCCGGTTAATGGTTATCATAAAGTTAGTTTAGGCCCAAATGTAAATAGTGATTATTCGGAATTATGTCCCTTAATTTCACCTGATGGTAAAACTTTATATTTTACTGTACGTGATGATCCTGCCAATATGGGAGGAAAAGATGATGACATATGGATGTGCAAAGCTACCAGCGATAGTACATGGGGAAAACGTGAACGGTTAGAGTTTCCTGCCAATAATAATTCAAACAATACAATGATATCTATTACACCTGATGGGCATTATGCCTTAATTATGAATCAGTTTAATGCATTAGGTGAATTTGAAAAATCAGGAGTGAGTTCTTTATCAATGGGACAGAATGGATGGAACAATCCTATGCCACATAATATCGTTAATTACTCAAATTCTGCAGATCATGTTGAGTATTGTTTATCAGTAGATGGTAAAGTATTATTGATGGCTGTTAGAAGAGATGATTCGTTCGGACTTCGTGACATCTACGTGAGTTTTAGAAAAGATGCTGTTAGCACGGAATGGTCCGAGCCTATGAACCTGGGTCCGGTAGTAAATTCCAAGGGAGAAAATTTCACACCATTTTTAGCAGCTGATGGAGTAACACTTTATTTTGCGTCTGATGGTCATCCGGGTTTTGGTGATGCTGATGTTTTTGTAACCAGAAGATTAGATGACACGTGGAAAAACTGGTCTGTCCCACAAAATCTTGGTCCGGAAATTAATGGTCCAGGGTGGGAAGCTTATTACGTTGTGCCTGCATCAGGTAACTATGCGTATATGGCTCAGGGAGGAGATCTTGTTAGGATTAAATTACCTCAGGCAGCAAAGCCTAATCCGGTTTTATTAATTAAAGGCCGCGTGTTAAACGCAAAAACAAATGAACCTTTAGAAGCTTCCATTAATTACAGCGAACTATTAACAGGGATCAATATGGGTTATGCAACCTCGAACCCAACAACAGGAGAATATAGTATTGTTCTTCCTTTCGGAAAAGCGTATAGTTTCCTTGCGGATAAACAAGGTTTTTTTGCGATGAATGACAATCTGGATTGTACCAATATTAAAGAATATGCGGAGATTACCAGAGATCTTTATTTAACTCCTATTGAGGTTGGTAATACCATCAGGTTGAATAATATTTTCTTTGATTCAAATAAATCAACTTTGAAACCTGAGTCATATCCTGAATTGGACAGAGTTGCTGCCTTTTTAAAGGATAACCCTTCTATCGAAATCGAAATTGATGGACACACAGATAATGTTGGGACGGACGATTCAAATAATCTATTGAGCAGTAACAGGGCAAAAGTTGTTTATGACTACATTATTGCTAAAGGAATTGCAACTTCAAGACTTAAATACAAAGGTTTTGGAGAAACAAAACCCGTTTCAACAAACGATACTGAAGAAGGAAAAGCAAAAAATCGCCGTGTGGAATTTTTGATCACGAAGAAATAGTTTCGAGGTAAATTTTATTATTTACATAATCCGGTAAAGATCATTTTCTTAATTTGAGAATAATTTTTACCGGATTTCTTTTTAACGCTTCTTTTCAATTCGCTCTGAACGCCTTTATTATAAGGCATTACAGAACCTGTGAAATCTACAATTGAAAAAAATATTCCTGTAATGAGTTGCACTGGTAAACCATTCAAATTTGCTATATCATTTTTTAAAAATTATATAGATGAAAAAAATAGTTACCAGCATAATTTCTCTTTTTATAATTAGTACAACGTTTGGACAGCTTGTTACACCATTTACCATTCGCTACCAAACTCAACAAAAAGGAGGAATTACATTTATTTCAAATTCAGCAGTAACATGTGATGGTGGTGTTGGTTGTGGCGCAGGACAAACAGAAGTTCCTCCTGTTGGGTCCTCAACTAATAACAGTTTTATTGCAGATTATATTGATATCGATTCGGATACCAATACTTATATGTCGAGCAGCGATAGTTTAAATTTACCAGCTTGTAGTCAGGTTACTTGGGCCGGACTTTATTGGGGTGGAGAAAATCAATCGGAAGACTCTTCTTACGCAAATCGAAATGAAGTAAGGATCAAAATAAACAATGGCAGTTATATTACTTTAACGGCCGATTATCTGGAAGATAACGTTGCCGGATTTAGCACATATCATTGTTTTAAAGATATTACTTCTATTGTTCAGGCAAATGGTTTAAGTGCCCGTTATACACTTGCAGATGTTGCAGCAAGAGTTGGCGGTACAAATCGTTTTGGTGGATGGACCATTGTGGTTGTCTATAAAAATGATTTAATGAGTATGAGAAATTTAACCGTTTTCAATGGTCTTTCAAATGTATCTACCACAAATCCAATTACAGATATTCCGATTTCAGGATTTCTTACACCTCTTGCAGGTCCGGTAAGTTTCGAATTGGGTATGGTTGTATATGATGGTGACAGAAGCTCTACCGGTGATCAACTTCAATTCAATGGAAACGGAAGTTTTGTAAATATTTCCGATGCATTAAATCCGGCTACCGATATTTTCAATAGTACTATCGGGATAAATGGTGCACTTACCTCATTTAGAAATCCGGGAAACAACAACACCTTAGGATTCGATGCGGATATTTTTTCTTTCCAGCACAGTGGGATCCGAAGCTTGGAATTCACGTGACTTGAAGTCGCGGC
>JADMIO011564969.1_pt1 | contig 81059 bp, 80 predicted proteins | sample 8958161 | NCBI WGS metagenome assembly JADMIO01 (sample SAMN16585339, study PRJNA669376) | soil metagenome | isolation source: Crop rotation soil | place: USA: Cullars Rotation, Alabama | collected 2011
GACAACTTGTCCACGTGGAATTCTAAGCTTAGGATCCCAATGTGCTGGAAAGAACGGGCGGCCGTCGGATTGGTCGCCATCAGCCCAAGACCGAGGAGCCGCAAGCCGATCACGGTTGCCGTGTCGATCGGATCGAATGCCGAGATGGTCATCAGGGCTGCTCAGCGCATCGTCGGAATGACGAACTGAGTTCCTTCCTTGATGCCCGAAGGCCAGCGCGCGGTCACCGTCTTGGTCCGCGTATAAAAGCGGATCGAATCGGGGCCGTGCTGATTGAGATCGCCAAAGCCCGATCGCTTCCAGCCGCCGAAGGTGTAATAGGCGAGCGGCACCGGAATCGGCACATTGATGCCGACCATGCCGATGTTGATCCTGGACGCGAAGTCGCGGGCGGTGTCGCCGTCGCGGGTGTAGATGGCAACGCCGTTGCCGTAGGAATGCTTCATCGGCAGCTCGAAGGCCTCCTGATAGTCCCTGGCGCGGACCACAGAGAGAACCGGACCGAAAATTTCCTCCTGGTAAATGCGCATGCGAGGCTCGACCCGGTCGAACAGGCAGCCGCCCATGAAGAAGCCGTTCTCGTATCCCTGCATGCGGAATGAACGGCCGTCGACCGCGAGCTCGGCACCCTCTTTGATACCGAGATCGACATAGCTTTTGACACGGGCCAGCGCCTCCTTGGTTACCAGCGGGCCATAGTCGGCCTCGCGATCGGTCGACAGGCCGACCTTGAGCTCCTCGACGCGCGGCACGAGGCGGGCGAGCAGCGCCTCGGCCGTTTTCTCGCCGACAGGGACGGCGACGGAGATCGCCATGCAGCGCTCGCCGGCCGAGCCGTAGCCGGCGCCGATCAGGGCGTTGGTGGCCTGATCGAGATCGGCGTCGGGCATGATGATCATGTGGTTCTTGGCGCCGCCGAAGCTCTGGACGCGCTTGCCGGCGGCGCAGCCCTTGGCATAGACATATTCGGCGATGGCGGTCGAGCCGACGAAGCCCACCGCCTGGATGACGGGATGCTCGAGAATGGCGTCCACCGCCTCCTTGTCGCCGTTCACCACATTGAGAATGCCGGGCGGCAGGCCGGCTTCGATCATGAGCTCGGCGAGCCGCAGCGGCACCGAGGGGTCGCGCTCGGAAGGCTTCAGGATGAAGGCGTTGCCGCAGGCGATGGCGGGGGCGAATTTCCACATCGGGATCATCGCCGGAAAATTGAACGGCGTGATGCCGGCGACGACGCCGAGGGGCTGGCGCATCGAATACATGTCGATGCCGGGTCCTGCACCCTCGGTATACTCGCCCTTCAAGAGATGCGGGATCCCGGTGGCGAACTCGCAGACCTCGAGACCGCGCTGGACGTCGCCGAGCGAGTCCGGAATGGTCTTGCCGTGCTCGCTCGAGAGCAGCGTCGCCAGTTCTTCCTTGTGGCGGTTCAGAAGGGCGATGAAGTTCAGGAAGACCCGGGCGCGGGCCTGCGGGTTGCGCGCGGCCCATTGCGGCTGTGCAGCGGCGGCGTCGGCCACGGCGGCATCGATTTCGTCACGCGAGGCCAGGGTGACCCGGGCCTGAACCTCGCCGGTATTGGGGTTGTAGACATCGCCGAAGCGGCCGCTCTTGCCGGCGACGTGCCTGCCGGCGATGAAGTGCCCCAATTCCTTGACCATGACTTTTGCCCCGGCCGCTATTGCCGGGCTCCTCGATTGCAAGTCCCGGCACCCTACTGGTCGCCCGGACGGGCCGCAAGGCGGCGTGCTCAGCCGCCGCAGACCTCGCCAACCAAATAGTCGAGCGTATCGAGCAGCGCCTCGATATCAGCACGATAATAGATGGAACGGCCGAGGCGCGACTGGCTGAGCAGGCCCTTGTAGGTCATTTCCTTGAGATGAAAGGACAGGGTTGCCGGCGGAATGCCGAGGGCGCGGCCGATATCGCCGGCGGGCAGGCCATGGGAGGCCTGGCCGCGCGAATGCGGCGCAACCACCCGCAGGATGTCGAAGCGCGTGGTCTGGCCGAGGGCGGAAAGGAGCCTGGCAGCAGCGTTGCTGTCCATGATTCCATGTTTACGGAATTGTTGATTCGAGCAAGCGCAAAGTGCTGATATTCAACCGCTTCCTGGTTCGCCGGCGGCGTTGAGGAGCGGGAACCCGGCCCGGGATGTGTGAATTGCGCAACTCTCGCCTTGCGCCCGGACGGGATGTCGACTTTATAGGACAAGGGCGTTTGAGACAGACAGCGAGAGCTTGCCATGAGCGACGTCGCCTTTCCTGTCGAGCAATCTGATCCCGTGGCCCAGCGCGTGATTCGCCGTCCCGCGCCGCCTTCGGCGGAGATTCATCAGGAAGCAGCCGTCAAGCCCAAGGGGCAGGCGGCGGGGGAGGCGCAGGTCGCCGGCGCGGTGGTCGCGGCAGCAGCCGGCCTGCAGGACGTCGTGGCGCAGTCGGGCGAGCCGGCGCTCGCCAAGCCGGCGGCGCATCCCGGGGCGCAGGGCGCGATGGCCCTGCTCCGAGTCGCGGTGTTCCGGCTGTTTGCCGATGAGGCATTGCCGCTGGCCGGCAATATCGCTTATCGGACGCTCCTTTCGACATTTCCATTCCTGATTTTTCTCACCACCCTCGGGGCGCTGTTCGGCGATTCGCATCTCGCGCAGCGCACGGTCGAGTTCCTGCTCTCGGTGGCGCCGTCCTATGTCGTGGAGCCGGTCCAGAAGGAGATCCACGACGTGCTGTCGATCCCGCAGCGCGGGCTGTTCACGGTGTCGGTGCTGATCACGATCTGGTCGGCAATGGGCGGGGTGGACAGCGTCCGGGTCTGCCTCAATCGGGCCTATGACATCAAGGAGAACCGGACGCCGTGGCAGATCTGGCTCCTGTCGCTGGTCATGGTGTTCGCCGGCGCCATCGGGCTTCTGGCGATGGCGGTGCTCATCGTCGCGGCACCGGTCGTGCTCCAGCTCTTACGGGAGCTAGCGCCCGACTCCGATGTTCTGACACGGCAGATCGAGATGATCCGCTATCCGGTCGCGGTGCTGCTGCTCGGGATCATGCTCTTTGCGTTCCACCTCCTGCTGCCGGCGGGACGGCGGCGGGTGCGGCAAGTCTGGCCCGGCGTGCTGTTCACGCTCATCGCCTGGGGCGCGATGGCCGGCATCTACGGCTACTACCTGCGCTGGTTCCCCAATTTCCTGAGGACCTATGCCGGGCTTTCCGGAATCGTGGCGGCGCTGTTCTTCCTCTATCTCGCGGCGATCGTGCTGATCTTCGGCGGCGAGCTCAATCGCGTGCTGATGCTCAGACGCGAAGCGCGAGCTATCAAGGCAATGATCCGCAAGGGGAACGGCAAGCCGGCGTCGCCCCCCTAGCGCGTCAGCCGGCCACCGCTTCGACGACGTCCTCGAAGGTGCGAAGGCCGGTGCGGGGAGCGGTCACCAGCACCGCCATGTTGCCGGGCCGGTGCTCGTTTTTCCACATCTTCATATGCGCCTTGGGGATGTCGCGCCAGGAATAGACCTCAGACATGCAGGGATCGATGCGCTGGGCGATGACCAGCTTGTTGGCATTGGAGGCCTGCATCAGATTGGCGAAGTGCGAGCCCTGCAGGCGCTTCTGGTGCATCCAGAGATAACGGGCGTCGACGGTGAGGTTGTAGCCGGTGGTGCCGGCGCAGATGACGACCATGCCGCCGCGCTTGACCACCAGGCTCGACACCGGGAAGGTGGTCTCGCCCGGATGCTCGAAGACGAGGTCGACATTGTTGCCCTTGCCGGTAAAGGCCCAGATGGCCTTGCCGAATTCGCGGGCCTCCTTGAGCCAGGCCGAATATTCCGGGGTGCCGACCTTCGGCATCTGGCCCCAGCAGTTGAAGTTCTTGCGGTTGATGACGCCGCGGGCGCCGAGCCCCATGACGAAATCGCGCTTGTCGTCATCGGAGATGACGCCGATCGGGTTGCCGCCGGCGGTGGCGATGAGCTGCACGGCCATCGAGCCGAGGCCGCCCGATGCACCCCACACCAGCACGTTCTGGCCGGGCTTGAGGGTATGGGGACGGTGGCCGAACAGCATGCGATAGGCGGTGGCCAGGGTCAGGGTGTAGCAGGCCGATTCCTCCCAGGTGAGATGCCGGGGGCGGGGCAGGAGCTGCCGCGCCTGGACGCGGCAGAACTGGGCAAAGGAGCCGTCGGGCGTCTCGTAGCCCCAGATGCGCTGGCTCGGCGAGAACATCGGGTCGCCGCCGTTGCATTCCTCGTCGTCGCCGTCGTCCTGATTGCAGTGGATGACAACCTCGTCGCCGACCTTCCAGCGCTTCACCTTGCTTCCGGTCGCCCAGACGATGCCGGAGGCATCTGAGCCGGCGACATGGAACGGATTCTTGTGGCCGTCGATCGGCGAGATCGGCTGGCCGAGGGAGGCCCAGATGCCGTTATAGTTGACGCCGGCGGCCATCACGAGCACCAGCACCTCGTCCTCGCCGATCGACCAGGTGGGGACCACCTCGATCTGCATGGCGCTGTCGGGCGGGCCATGACGGTCCTGACGGATCGCCCAGGCATACATGCGGGCCGGCACATGACCGAGGGGCGGAATTTCGCCGACCTCGTACAGTTCCTTCGGGGCAGCCTCGGAAGCGAGAGGCGGCTTTGCTTTGGCCCTCTGCGTCACAGCCATGGCTGATCATCCCTCGTTCAACCAGCGGTTCTGCCGGCGATTCTATTTTGCGCTGCAGCATTTGTCGATGGCGCGGGGGCGGGGTTAACCGGCGCTTTATCATGAAACGCAAATCTTCCTTATCTTCTCACCAGTAAAGATTGCATCCGGCCGGGACGGGAGGGCGGTGATGGACGGCTTTCTGAGACTGCTGCATCTGTTCGGGATGGATTTCAGCTGGCCGTCATGGCTGCCTTATCCGGGAAACCTGATGCTCCTGCCGGACGGTACGTTGCTGCTGATGATCATCATGAGCCTGGTGGGGGCGGCAATCCTGCAGAGCTTCCTGCCCTATTCGACCTGGTTCAATTCGGCGGTGAGCGTGTCGGCGCTGTTCATTGGCGGGCTCATGGCCAATGTCGCCTATGGCTGGACCGGGCTACACCTCCTGGATGAGACGCTGGCGGCCGTGCTGGCGGCCAATGTCGGAATGACCATTGCCGGGCTCCTGGTGATCACCGCCTATCGCAATGCCGTGTGAGCTGCGATCTGCGGCATTGCACTGCAGCACGGCTTTTGCTTCGATCATGCGATGAGCGAGGCGATCCGCGACAAGCCATGGATCATCCGGACCTATGCCGGCCATTCGACGGCGGCAGAGAGCAATCGGCTGTTTCGCAGCAATCTCGCCAAGGGCCAGACGGGACTGTCGATCGCCTTCGATCTGCCGACACAGACCGGCTATGACAGCGATCATGAGCTGGCGCGCGGCGAGGTCGGCCGGGTCGGCGTGCCAATCTCGCACATCGGCGACATGCGAACGCTGTTCGAGGGCATCCCGCTTGCCCGGATGAACACGTCGATGACGATCAATGCGACGGGGGCATGGCTCTATGCACTTTACATCGCCGTCGCCGACGAGCAGGGGGCGGAGCGCCGCCTTCTGGCGGGCACGACGCAGAACGACATCATCAAGGAATATCTGTCGCGCGGGACTTATATCTTCCCGCCCGAGCCGTCGCTGAAGCTCACCAGCGACATGGTCACCTGGTCGTGCCGCGAGACGCCGCGGTGGAACCCGATCAACATCTGCTCCTATCACCTGCAGGAGGCCGGGGCGACGGCGGTGCAGGAAATCGCCTTCGCGCTGGCCAATGCCATCGCCGTGCTCGATCACGTGCGCGCATCCGGGGGGCTCAAGGCGAAGGCGTTCGCCGAGGTGGTCGGACGCATCAGCTTCTTCGTCAATGCCGGCATGAAGCTCGTGACCGAGCTCGCCAAGCTCACCGCCTTCGGCGAGCTTTGGGACGAGATCACGGCCGAGCGCTACGGCATCACGGAGGCGCAGCATCGGCGCTTCCGCTACGGCGTCCAGGTGAATTCCCTCGGCCTCACCGAGCAGCAGCCCGAGAACAACATCCACCGCATCCTGGTCGAGCTGATGGCGGTGGTGCTGTCGCGCAACGCCCGGGCGCGGGCGGTTCAGCTGCCGGCGTGGAACGAGGCCCTGGGATTGCCGCGGCCGTGGGACCAGCAATGGTCGCTGCGCATGCAGCAGATCGTCGCCTACGAAACCGATCTTCTCGAGCATGGCGACCTGTTCGAGGGTTCGTCCGTGCTCGCAGCCAAGGTCGCGGACCTCAAGACGGAGGTGCGCCGCGAGCTCCACGCGATCGAGGCGATCGGCGGTGCGGTCAACGGCGTCACCACGGGGCGCATGAAGCGGGCGCTGGTGCGGTCGAATGCGGCGCGGCTCGAGGCCATCGAATCGGGGCGCCAGGTGGTGGTCGGGGTCAACGCCTTTACCGAAAGTGAGCCGTCGCCGCTCGCGACATCGCTCGAGGCGATGGTCGTGACCGTGTCGCCGGAGCGGGAATTCGAGCAGATCGAGCGGCTGAAGGCGTGGCGGGCGGCGCGCGAGGAGGGGCCGGCGCTCGTGGCCCTTGCGCAGCTCCAGGCAGCAGCACGGGAGGAGGCCAACATCATGGAGCCGTCGATCGCCTGCGCCAAGGCCGGGGTGACCACCGGCGAATGGGCCGAGGCGCTGCGGTCGGTTTACGGCGAATACCGGCCGCCCACCGGCATCGGCGATGTCGGCATCCTTGCCGCGGGCGAGGAAGCTGCGATGCGGCGGGTCGTCGAGGCGCTGGCGGCGCGGCTCGGCGTCAAGCCGCGGTTCCTGGTGGGCAAGCCAGGGCTCGACGGTCATTCGAACGGAGCAGAGCAGATCGCGGTGAGAGCGCTCGATGCGGGCTTCGAGGTGTTCTACGAGGGCATCCGGCTGACGCCGGCCGAAATCGTGAAGGAGGCTGAAGCCCATGACGTGCATGTGGTCGGCCTTTCGATTCTTTCCGGCAGCCACGTGCCGCTGGTCCAGGAGGTGATGCGGGGCCTGCGGGCGGCAGGACTCGAAAGGATCCCGGTGGTGGTCGGCGGCATCATCCCGGAGGAGGACCGGCATGTGCTGCGGCAGCTCGGCGTCAAGCGGGTGTTCACGCCCAAGGATTATCGGCTGAACGAGCTCATGAGCGACATTGCGGGGCTAGTCGAGGAGAGCAGGCAATAGGCAATAGGCAATAGGCAATAGGCGGTGAGTGGTGGACTTCCCTACTGCCTATTGCCTATTGCCTATTGCCTATTGCCCGGTGCTCGCCGATCTGCATCACCAGCATGTGGCCCTCGGGCGGGCCGCCCTCGCGGATCGGCTCGAGGGTGTGGTGAAGGATTGCGAGGCGATGCTCGCCGACGAAACGCGGGATCGCCTCGGCGAACCCGCCACTCTCATGGAAGGACTCGGCAATGACACAGGCGAGGATGCCGCGCGGCCGGATGAGACGATGGATGGCCGGAAGTGCTGCGGCGCCGACATGGCCGGTGGTGAAGGTGCCGGCGGAGACGGCCGCATCATAGAGATGGTCGCGCAAGGGGAGCGGCTTCAGGAGGTCTGCCGCGATCAGATGACGGTAGCCGGTGCGGACGGCGGCGAGGCTTAGCATCTCAGGCGACAGGTCGAGGCCGTCGATCGTGGTGAAGCCGAGCGCGTGCAGCACGGCGCCGGCGGCCCCGGTTCCGCAACCGAGATCGATGATCGGCGATCCACGGCCGGTCGGAAGATGGCGGGCGAGCAGCTCGGCGATGCGGCGGGTGCCGGTGACCTTGAGGCGAGCGAACACGTCCTCGTCATAGTGCTTGGCCCATTGCCGATAGAGGGCTCGCGCATCGCCGGTCGAGCCGAGGGCGCGAGCGCGCTCAAGGCGGGCGGCGGCCTGCTCGTGGTTGTTCTCGCCGGTCATGCTCGACACAGTATACTCGCGACGCACTTAGGTTTCGATTTTTCGAAAACGGAAGGGTTCCCTCCCCTCATGGCCGGGCTTGACCCGGACATCCAGTCTTTGCTTGGAACATCTCTGGATGGCCGGCTCGGAGGCCGGCCATGAGGAATGGAAATGCATCAGCTGCGTTGCGTCCTGGCCCTGGTGAGCGGACGAGGCAGAGGAAGATCAGATGAAAGAAGTGCTGGCTACGGTAACGCCGTTGTTCGGCCTGATCGCGCTCGGCTTCGTTGCGGCAAAGTTCAGGATGTTCCCGGCCGAAGGTGCAAGCGGGCTGTCACGCTTTGCATTCGACTTTGCCATCCCGGCGCTGCTCTTCCGCAATCTCGTCCATGTCGACCAGCTGCAAGCGTCGCCGGTGGTGCTGTGGGTCACCTATTATGGTGCGCTCGCCGTCAATTGGGTGCTGGCCAGCGTGATTGCGAGCCAGCTCCCCGGCTTCGGGTCGCGAAGTGCCGCCGTGGCGTCCATGGCGTCATGCTTCAGCAATCTGGTGTTTCTCGGCCTGCCACTGTCGGTCAGCGCCTTCGGTTCGCAAGCGGCGCTGCCGGCGGCGCTGATCGTCTCGGTCAACACGCCGCTGCTCTGGTTCTGCGCCATGCTGCAAATGGAATGGGGCAACCGCGACAGCGGGGCGCCAGTCAGCCGGCTCGTCCATGATCTCGTCCGATCGCTTCTGAAGAATCCCATCATTCTGGCGCTGCTGATCGGGGCGGGCTGGCGGACGGCCGGGCTCGGCCTGCCGGCCATTCCGGACCTTTTCCTCAGGCTCCTCGGCGATTGCGCGGTGCCGGTGGCGCTGTTCGCGCTCGGGCTTTCGATCTCGACCTACCGGCTTGGCGAAGGCTGGCAGGCGGCCGCGGTGCTGGTCGGGCTCAAGCTCCTGCTCTTTCCGGCGTTGGTTTACCTCATCGGCTCGGCGATGCCGGGCTTGCCTCCCGCCTGGCTTCGGGTCGCCGTGCTGATGGCCGCCTGCCCGGCCGGCGTGAACGCGTTCCTGCTCGCCATGCGCTATCAGCGGGCGATCGCCACGGTGGCGGCAGCGATCGCCATGGGCACGGCCGCTTCGGCATTCACGCTGACGGTCCTGCTCTATTGGCTCAAGAGCTGACGGATGTCGGTAGGGGTGACTCCGGCCCGGCGCAGCGAGCGCAGCGACCGGTCGCCGGCGCTCTTCGACAGCTTGCGGCCGGTTTCGTCGCCGATCAGCCGGTGATGGTGGTAGAGCGGCTCGGGCAAATCGAACAGCTGCTGCAGCAGCCGATGGACGCCGGTTGCATGGAACAGGTCGTGGCCGCGGCTCACGGTCGTCACCTCCTGCCAGGCATCGTCCAGAACGACGGCGAGGTGGTAGCTCGTGCGGATGTCCTTGCGGGCAAGGACGACGTCGCCCCAGCGCTCGGGAGCGGCCGGGACGCAACCATGCTCGCCTGCCGGACCGCTGCCCTCTTCCTGGAAGGTCAGCGTCGGAACCCTCGCCAGGGCCTTCGTCATGTCGAGCCGCAAGGCATAGGGTTCGCGGGCGGCCATGCGTGCCTGCCGTTCGGCCGAGGGCAGGCTGCGGCAAATGCCCGGATAGAGCGGCGCGCCTTCAGGGTCGCGCGGGTGCATGGGCGTGACGACGGCGGCAATGTCGGCTCTGGAGCAGAAGCAGGGATAGACGAGGCCTCGTTCCTCAAGCGCCGCGAGCGCCTGGCGATGGCGCGCGACATGCTCGCTCTGGCGCATCACCGGTCCGTCAAACACGATGCCGAGCCAATCCAGATCCTCGATCATGCGCTCGGCATAGATCGGCCGGCAGCGGATGGTGTCGATGTCCTCGATGCGCAGGAGCAGCCTGCCGCCGGCCTTTCGGGCCTCACGCTCGCTGAAGATGGCGGAATAGGCATGGCCGAGATGGAGGTCGCCATTGGGGCTTGGCGCGAAACGGAACACCGGCGGGGCGATCGGGGCTTTGGTCACCCGCCGGCTATAGTCCGCCGCGAGCGCGCCGGTCAAATCGCGGGAAAGCGGCACGGGGCGGACCGACACGCGATTCGCTGCGTTCGGCACAAAAGGGCGGGGTCTCCGCGAATGTGGCGCAGGGTTGTCCAATGCTGCCGCAAGGGCTCAATTCCCGCGATTTCCGCGGCCGATACTGCGGCGCAAAATCGGCCTTCACAGGGATGTCGTCCCAGATATAGTAGGTTGTCATCTGCCGGGTCAGAGCCGGTCGTGCCATCGAAAGGAGGTTCGGTGCACCAAGCCGCGATGTCCCCGGAGAACTGCCCCGCCTTGGTGCTCAATGCCGACTACCGGCCGCTGAGCTACTATCCTCTGTCGCTGTGGTGCTGGCAGGACGCGGTCAAGGCGGTCTTTCTCGATCGCGTCAACATTCTCTCGGAATATGACCGGGTGGTGCGGAGCCCGTCCTTCGAGTTTCGCCTGCCGAGCGTCGTGTCGCTCAAGACCTATGTCAAGCCGGCGCGTCATCCCGCCTTCACCCGGTTCAACGTGTTCCTGCGCGACCGCTTCACCTGCCAATATTGCGGCGCCGGGGAGGATCTCACTTTCGATCATCTGGTGCCGCGTTCGAAGGGCGGCATCACGACCTGGGAAAATGTCGTCACCGCCTGCAGCCCGTGCAACCTGACCAAGGGCGGGCACCTGCCGGGCGAGGTGGACATGTGGCCGGAAAACCTGCCGGTGCGGCCGACGGTGCAGCAGCTCCACGCCAACGGCCGGCTGTTCCCGCCCAACTACCTGCATGAAAGCTGGGCCGACTTCCTCTATTGGGACACGATCCTCGAGCCCTGAGCGGCGGCCGGCAGGCGCAGGCCCCACAGGCACAGCGCGACAAGGGCAAGCGACACCACCACGTTCCAGCCGGCAAAGGACAGACCGAGAAAGCGCCATTGCGCTTCATCGCAGCGGATCACCTTGGCAGTATCGAGATTGGGAAGGCCGCCGGACAGGCCAGCCCCCACGGTGCAGGCCGAGGGACCCGGCCACCAGCCCCATTCCACCCCTGAATGATAGGCGCCGAGGAGCGCGCTCGCCGCCATGACGACGGCAAGCACGGCCAGTCCCCAGCGGGCGAGCGGGCGAGCGTCGGCGGCCGGGCGCAGCAAAAGGGCGGCGAGGGGCACGGCGAAATAATAGGCCCAGCGCTGCTTGAGGCAGAGCTCGCAGGGGACATAGCCGCCGGTCTTCTCGAACAGCCATGCGCCGATGATGGTGGCGAGCGCCACCAGGAAGAACGCGAGCACGGCGCCAAAGAGCCGCCTGTCGCCGATGCCGGCCAGCCTGGCAGCGTCGCCATTCAGCATGGGAATCCTCCACCGCCAAGACCGAAGCGCAATGCGAGATAGAGAAGAGCGACCAACGCCGCCGCCAATGCGGCGATCAGTCCCAGCCGCTGCTCGATCCACAGGCGGATCGGATCGCCATAGCGGCGGATGAGGAGCGCAAGCGCGAGAAAGCGGGCGCCGCGAGCGACGAGACAGGCGACGACGAAGAAGGCGAGGCCGACATCGACGACGCCGGCGAGGATGGTGACGACCTTGATCGGTGGCAGATGGGCAAGGCCCGAGGTCACCAGCATGACCATGGTGGTTTCGCGCCCGGCACAGGCTCTCAGATGCTCGAAGGTGTCGAGCTTGCCGTAGAATTCGAGGATCGGGCGGGCCACGGCCTGGTAGCCGTAGAGGCCGATGAAATAGCCGGCAACGCCGCCAAGCGTCGAGGCGGCAGTGGCAATGAGGGCATAGCGGATGGCCTTCGCCGGACGGGCCAGCGCCATCGGCACGAACAGCACGTCGGCGGGCACGAGGAACACCGAGCTCTCGACGAAGGCGATGACGGCGAGCCACAGAGCGGCGCTCGGGCGGGCGGCAAGCGACAGCGTCCAATCATAGAGCCGCTTCAGCATCGGCGATGGTCAGGCCGGGCGTCCGGTCAGGCCGGCGATCAGGCGTATGAGCAGCGCGCCGAGGCCGAAGCGGATGGCGCGGGCGATGCCGACATAGAGGGTGAACAGCCACACCGGGACGCCGATGACGCCGCTCGCCACCGCCACCGCCTTCATCGGCATGAACAGGCCGGCGGCCAGCAGCACGGCGGTTGCGCCGTTCTGCGCCTGGCTCTGGGTGAAGGCGACGAAGGCGTCCTCCATGCCGTAGAATTCGAGGATCATCTGGCCAAAGGTCTCGAACATCAGCTGGCCGATATAGTAGGCGGCAATGGCGCCGAGGAGCGAGCCGGCGGTGGCCACGAAGGCGAGGAATCCGGCCTGGGCGGGGCGGGCATAGACGGTGGGATAGAGCAGGAATTCCGGGGGAAACACGATGGCAAAGCCGTCGAGGAAGGCGAGGAGGGCAAGCGCGACCTCGGTCGCCGGTCGGGCAAGGATTTCGAGGAGGCGCGCGATCATCGGGTGAGGCATGGCTCACCCGTAGCAGGAGGGCCCGCCCGCGTCCATGCGGCAGGGGCAAGAGGCTGTTGACGACCGGCGGCAGCCTTCTATGATCGCGCGCTTCAGACAAGCGGCTCGGCGCAAGGGCCCCTGTGGCGGAATGGTAGACGCGGCAGACTCAAAATCTGTTGTCCGCAAGGACGTGCCGGTTCGAGTCCGGCTTGGGGCACCAAATCATGGCTGACGATTCAGGGCTGCTTGGCGTCTATGCTCCGGTGCTGACGCCGTTCACCGCCGAGGGCGGGGTCGATGCGCGGCTGTTCGCCGGCTTCTGCCGCTGGCTCAACGGCGAAGGCGTGGGGCTCGCGGTGTTCGGCACCAATTCCGAAGCCAATTCGCTGACCGTGGAGGAGAAAATCTCCCTGCTCGAGGCGCTGCGCAGCGGCGGGATCCCCGGATCGGCGCTGATGCCGGGCACGGGAGCGCTGGCGATCTTCGATGCGGTGCGGCTGACCAAGGCGGCGCTCGCCGCCGAGGCGGCGGCGGTGCTGGTGCTGCCGCCCTTCTATTACAAGCCGGCCGGCGAGGACGGGCTCTTCGCCTATTACAGCGAACTCGTCCAACGGGTGGGCAGCCCGGCGCTTCGGATCGTGCTTTATCACATCCCGCGCCTCTCCGGGGTGCCGATCACGCCCGGGCTGGTGGAGCAGCTGCTCAAGGCCTATCCCTCGACCTTTGTCGGCATCAAGGATTCCTCGAACGACATCGACCACACGGCCCAGATGATCCGCAGCTTTCCGGGATTTCGCACCTATGCCGGGAGCGATGAATGGCTGCTGCAAGCCATGCGGCTCGGGGCCCAGGGCTGCATTTCGGCAACGGCCAACGTCAATCCTGCCGCAATCGTCGCCCTTCGCCGGGACTGGCGGTCGGAAAACGGCGAGGCGGCGCAGTCGCGGCTCACCGCGGTCAGGCGGATTTTCGAGGGCTACCCGATGATTGCGGCGCTCAAGGCGGCGGTCGCCCATTATGGCAGGGCGCCGTCTTTTGCGATGCCGCGGGTGCCGCTCCTGCCGCTCGGGCCGGAGCGCATGCAGAAGCTCGCCGCCGAGGTCGACCGTAACCGATTTGCCATGCCGGGCCTTGCCGAGGCGCTGGCGCCGCGATAGCGGTTGATGAGTGCGCCTGCCGGATGCTACTCACTTGCCGGGGGGCGGCCCATTGCGCAGAACAAGGTCGGAAGCGTCAATATGCGGTTGATGACACCCCTCGCATTGATTCTGCTCGCTCTTCTCGTGTCAGTGCGTCCGGCCTCTGCCAATCCGCTCCTGTTGTTCGACGGGGCGACGGGCGAGGTTCTGCTGTCGCGCGATGCCGGCGCCAAGTGGCACCCGGCGTCGCTGACAAAGCTGATGACGGCCTATCTCACTTTCCAGTCGCTGAAGAACGGACAGTTGACCCTCGACAGCAAGCTGACCGTGCCGCCGGAGGCGCTGACGGTGTCGCCGAGCAAGATCGGCCTCAAGCCGGGGAGCACGATCACGACCGATCTGGCGTTGCGGGCGCTGCTCATCTATTCGGCCAACGACATGGCGTTGACGCTCGCGGCAGCCCAGGGCGGCATCCCCGCCTTCGTCCAGCGGATGAACGAAGCGGCGCAGGCGCTCAACATGACCGCGACGCATTACGTCAATCCGCACGGGCTGCATGATCCGGAGCAGACGACGAGCGCCCGCGACATGGGGCTTCTCGCGTTCACCATCATGAATCGTTATCCGGAATACCGGCATTACTTCTCCGAGCCTTATGTCACCTTCGGCAAGCGCAAGCTCATGAACCGCAACATGCTGCTGCGCCTGATGCCGACGGCAGACGGAATGAAGACCGGCTTCGTCTGCCCGTCGGGCTTCAACCTGGTCGCCAGCGCGACGCAAAACGGGCGGCGGCTGATTGCCGTCGTCATGGGGGCGATGACGGCCTATGCGCGGGCCGATATCGCGCAGGCGCTGCTCGAAGCCGGCTTTGCCGCGCCGCCGCACCAGACGGTGCAGCTGGTGAGCCAGATTGCCGACGAGCAGGCCCCGCCGCCCAACTTGAAGCCGATGGTCTGCGGCAGCGGAATACCGGTGGCCAAGGCCGATCAGGTCACCGGCTGGGGCGTGTCGCTCGGCCGCTACAAGGGCGTCGCCAAGGCCGATTCGGTGCTTGCCAGCAATTTCGCCCTTGCCAGCGCCGCGCTGCCGGACAGCATGCCGCGCGGCGTCATCAAGGTGCCGTTCGTCAGAAACGAGTATCTGGCAATGGCCTGGGGCATGCCGCAGCAGCAGACCGAGACGGTATGCAACCAGCTGAGGGGGCTCAACCACCATTGCGAGGTGGTGTCGCCGGAATCCTTCCAGCAGTTCCAGCGGCAAGCGCTGCAGGAACGGTCGAAGCCGCAGCCCGCGCCGGCAAAATCAGCCAAGCGCAAGTCGCGCAAGCCGGCCAACGCCACCGCCAAGGCGGGCAAGACGAGCGGCGCCAAGACCACTGCGGCGGACGGCATCGCTGAAGAGGCGCAGTCGGCGAAGGGCGATCAGTAGCCTATTCGACAAGAAGCGAGCGAATGCGCCGGGCTGAATGGCCGGGTCAAGCCCGCTCATGAGGGAAGGAGGAGGCCCCGGGGCATGCTTCGGCGTCAGGAGCATGAGTTTTTCTGATGACGAAGATCAAGAGATCGTCCTGCTGCTCGGTCGAGAGAAGGCTGTGGCCGGATTCCGCGCAATAATGCGGGACGTCTATGGCGGCAGCCGGGTCGGTCGCCACTATCCTCAAGATTTCTCCCGGCTTCATGGCTGCGAGCCGTTTGCGGGCGCGCAGCACCGGCAAGGGACAAAGCAGCCCGCGGACATCGAGCTCTGCGTCGTGGTATACCAATTCGCTGGACACGCTGGTCTATTCCAATTAATTCTGATGATGCCTATCTGATCATGACGAGGCGAGGCGTTCAGGCTCTCGCGTCACGATAGCACCGGCAAGCGACCATGAACAAACCGCCGCAACCTGAGGGATTCCGCCCTGCTCGCCCGGGCGGGAGAGGGGGCAAGGCACGCGCTTTCCCGAAAGGCCGGCAGGTCGACGTGCAGGCACTGGACGAGGTTTCCCGGCTGATGGAAGGCCGAGACCTCCGCCGCCGCGACCTCCTCATCGAGCATCTGCATGCGATCCAGGATACCTACGGCCACATCTCAGCGGCGCATCTTGCGGCGCTTGCGCATCTCATGCGGCTGCCGCAGGCCGAGGTCTATGAGGTGGCGACCTTCTATCATCATTTCGACGTGGTGAAGGAGGGCGAAACGCCGCCGCCCGAGGTCACGATCAGGGTGTGCTCGTCGCTGAGCTGCGCCATGGCCGGCGCGGCGGCGCTGACGGCGGCGCTCGAGGCAAGGAAGCCGGCCAATGTGCGGGTCGTGCACGCCCCCTGCATGGGCCTGTGCGACCAGGCGCCGGCGGCGGCCGTGGGCAAGAACTATGTCGGCCGGGTGAGCGGGCCGCAGCTCGTCAAGCTGGCGGAGGCGCATGAAACCCGGCCCGCGGTTCCCGAGCATCAAAGCTATGACGCCTATTGCCATGGTGGCGGCTACGCGACGCTGAAGGCGCTCAGGGCAGGAGCCAAGACGCCGGACCAGGTGATCGAGGTTCTGCTGGAAGCGGGGCTCAGAGGTCTCGGCGGGGCCGGCTTCCCGTCAGGCCAGAAATGGAAGTTCGTGCGGGCGGCCAAGGGGCCGCGCTATCTGTGCGTCAATGCCGACGAGGGCGAGCCCGGCACCTTCAAGGACCGCCATTTTCTGCTGAGCCGGCCGCATCAGTTTCTGGAGGGGCTGCTGATCGCCGCCTGGGGCGTGGAGGCGGAAAAGGCCTTCATCTATCTGCGCGATGAATATCCGGCGGCGCATCTCATCCTGCGGAGCGAGATCGCGTTGCTCGAGCGAGAGGGGCTTGTCGCCCCGGGCGCGATCGATCTTCGGCGCGGCGCCGGCGCCTATATATGCGGCGAAGAATCGGCAATGATCGAGTCGGTCGAGGGCAAGCGCGGGCTGCCGCGGCACCGGCCTCCCTATGTGGCGCAGGTCGGCATCTTCGGGCGCCCGACGCTCGTGCACAATGTCGAGACCTTGTTCTGGATGCCGGAAATCCTGGCCAAGGGCGCCAAGGCCTTTGCCGCTCTCGGCAAGGAGGGTCACAAGGGCATCCGCTCCTATTCGGTCTCGGGACGGGTCAAGGCTCCGGGCGTCGTGGTGGCGCCGGCCGGCACCACTGCCAACGAGCTGATCGAGCGAACCGGCGGCATGCTGGACGGCCATGTGTTCAAGGGATATCTGCCGGGCGGCGCGTCCGGCGGCATCCTGCCGGCAAGCATGGCGGACCTGCCGCTCGATTTCGGGCAGCTCGAGAAATATGGCTGCTTCGTGGGAAGCCACGCGGTGGTGATCCTGTCGGACCAGGACAGCATGCGCGACGTCGCGGTCAATCTGCTCAGCTTCTTCGAGGACGAATCCTGCGGCCAATGCACGCCGTGCCGGGTGGGGTGCGAGAAGGCGGTCAAGCTGATGAGCGCGGAGGTCTGGGACCAGCCGCTGCTCGGCGCGCTCGCCAACGCCATGGCGGATGCCTCGATCTGCGGCCTCGGCCAAGCGGCGCCGAACCCGATCCGGTCGGTGATGAGCCATTTCAAAAAGGATATCGCCCGATGACGGACAAGATCGCCTTCACCCTTGACGGCAGAGAGGTCGAAGCCGGTCCGAACGAAACCATCTGGCAGGTGGCGAAGCGGCTCGGCACGACCATCCCGCACCTGTGCTGGAAGGATGCGCCGGGCTACCGCGCGGACGGCAATTGCCGGGCCTGCATGGTCGAGGTCGAAGGCGAGCGGGTGCTCGCGGCATCATGCATCCGCAAGCCGTCGCCGGGCATGAAGGTGAAAACCGGCACCGATCGGGCCAAGGCGGCGCGCCACATGGTGTTCGAGCTGTTGATGGCGGACCAGCCGAGGCCTGAGGACGCGCATGACCGGCAATCGGCGTTCCTGGCGTGGGCCAAGGCGATGGATGTCGGCCTCTCGCGGTTTCCGGCGGACGACAGCCCGCGGCCTGATCTGTCGCATCCGGCCATGGCGGTCAATCTCGACGCCTGCATCCATTGCAATCTGTGCGTCCGCGCCTGCCGCGAAGTGCAGGTGAACGACGTCATCGGAATGGCGTTCCGCGGGCCTGATTCCAAGATCGTGTTCGACTTCGACGATCCGATGGGCGGGTCGACCTGCGTCGCCTGCGGCGAGTGCGTGCAGGCCTGTCCGACCGGCGCGCTGATGCCGAAGACGATCATCGACGCCGCCGGAAGGGGCGGGCGGGAGGCGGACCGCAAGGTCGATTCGGTGTGCCCCTATTGCGGCGTCGGGTGCCAGATCACCTACAATATCCGCCGCGATGCCGAGAGCGGCCGGGAGTTCATCGCCTTCGTCGAGGGAACAGGCGGGCCTGCCAACGAGAACCGGCTCTGCGTCAAGGGTCGATTCGGGTTCGACTATGTCACCAATCCGGAACGGCTCACAAAGCCGCTGATCCGCAAGCCCGGCCTGCCCAAGGGCCTCAACATGAATCCCGCTGACCCGCTGACGCATTTCCGCGAGGCGAGCTGGGAGGAGGCGCTCGATTTCGCCGCGGAGGGGCTCAAGAGCTTGCGCGACCGCGACGGTGCCAGGGCGCTGGCCGGCTTCGGCTCGGCCAAATGCTCCAATGAGGAGGCGTATCTGTTCCAGAAGCTGGTGCGGGTCGGGTTCGGTTCGAACAATGTCGATCACTGCACGCGGCTGTGCCATGCCTCCTCGGTTGCGGCGCTCATGGAGACCATCGGCTCGGGCGCGGTGACCGCGCCGTTCACGGCGGTGAAGGATTCCGACGTGATCATCGTGATCGGTGCCAATCCGACCGAAAACCACCCGGTTGCAGCAACCTATTTCAAGCAGGCGGCGAAGCGCGGGGCTGAGCTCATCGTGATGGATCCGCGCGGCACCGCCCTCAAGCGCCACGCCACGCACATGCTGCAGTTCAGGAACGGCAGCGACGTGGCGCTGCTCAATGCGATCATGAACGTGATCGTCACCGAGCAGCTCTACGACACACAATATATCCAGGCGCATACCGAAGGCTTCGAGCGGCTGAAGAGCCATATCGCGACGTTCACGCCGGAGGCCATGGAGCCGGTGTGCGGCATCGATGCGGGCGTCATCCGCGCGGTCGCCCGCAAATATGCCAAGGCGAAGGCGGCGATCATCTTCTGGGGCATGGGCGTGTCGCAGCACACTCACGGCACCGACAATGCGCGCTGCCTGATCTCGCTCGCGCTGATGTGCGGCCAGGTCGGGCGGGCCGGGACGGGGCTCCATCCGCTACGGGGCCAGAACAATGTCCAGGGTGCCTCGGACGCCGGACTCATCCCGATGATGTTCCCGGACTACGTGCGGGTCGGAATCACGCCGAAGCGGGAAATGCTCGAATCGCTGTGGGGCGCCAAGCTCGATCCGGAGCCGGGCCTGACCGTCGTCGAGGTGATGGATGCAATCCATGCCGGGGTGATCAAGGGCATGTACATCCAGGGCGAAAATCCGGCGATGTCGGATCCCGATGTCGGCCATGCCCGCGAGGCGCTCGCCATGCTCGAGCATCTGGTCGTGCAGGACATCTTCCTGACCGAGACGGCGATGTTTGCCGATGTCATCCTTCCCGCAACGGCATGGCCGGAGAAAGTCGGGACGGTGTCGAACACCAACCGGCAGGTGCAGATGGGGCGGAAGGCCATCGAAGCACCGGGCGATGCCCGGCCCGACTGGTGGATCGTCATCGAGATCGCCAAGCGCATGGGCCTGTCCTGGGCCTATCGGCATCCCTCGGAAGTGTTCGCCGAGATGAAGCTCGCGATGCCGTCGCTCGACAACATCAGCTGGGAGCGGCTCGAACGCGAAAGCTCGGTGACCTATCCGTGCTCGGCGCCGGACAAGCCCGGCGAGGAGATCGTGTTCGGCGATCGCTTCCCGACCGACACCGGGCTCGGCAAGATGGTGCCGGCGAGCCTCATTCCGCCGGACGAGCTTCCCGACCGCGAGTTCCCGTTCGTGCTGTCGACCGGCCGGCAGCTCGAGCATTGGCATACGGGCGCGATGACGCGGCGGGCCAGCGTGCTCGATGCAATGGAGCCGGAGCCGACAGTCCAGATGCATCCGCTCGACATCGCACGGTTCGGTCTTGCGCCCGGCGACATGGTGCGGGTCGCCTCGCGCCGCGGCACGATCGACATCAAGGTCCGCTCGGACAGCGCGGTCGCGCAAGGGGTGGTGTTCATTCCCTTCGCCTATGTCGAGGCTGCGGCCAATCTCCTGACCAATCCCAAGCTCGATCCGTTCGGCAAGATTCCCGAATTCAAGTTTTGCGCCGTCAAGGTCGAGGCGCTCGGGGAATCCGGGCGGCAAGCTGCCGAATAGGTCCCCGGAAGCCATGGCCGTATTGACCAGATCTGCGATCGTCGGCCGGGTCAAGGCGCTGCTCAGCAGCCCCGATCGGGCGAGCGGCCTCGAGAAGGAGCCGGTCGACCGGCTGGCTCTGGCATTCGACGGGATCGTCGGCGACTGCCATTCCGGACGGGTGCGGGCCTCGGACAGCCGCATGGTCACGCAATATCCAAGGGGCACGCCGGTCGCCAACACGCGGCAAGTGTCGATTCTGTCGAGCGAGGAACTCGACGAGATCGCGGCGGCGCTCGCCATCCCGCGGCTCAAGCCGGAATGGGTCGGCGCCAATGTGGTGACCGCCGGAATTCCCGAGCTGACGCTGCTGCCGCCGGCGAGCCGGCTGTCATTCTCGTCAGGCGCGACCCTGATCGTCGATCTCGAAAACTCGCCCTGCCGCTATGTCAGCGAGGTCATCGACAAGCACCACCCCGGCCATGGCGCCGGCTTCGTCAAAAGCGCCGCGCACAAGCGCGGCGTGGTGGCGTGGGTCGAACGCGAGGGCGGGATCGCGCTCGATGACGCGATCGTGCTGCATCTTCCGCCACACCGCCTGTGGCATCACGGCCGACCGGCAGCGCCCTCAAGGATCAGTCCGGTCGAGGCTGCAGGCCCGTCATAAAGCGGTCAGCCATGGCCCTCGTATTTGAACGACAATTTGAGCTTGCTGCGATAGGCCTCGACCCTGCCGTCAGTGACGACCAGGTCCTGCTGGACGACCTCGGCGATCCGCAGATCGCGAAGCGTCTGGGCGGCGCGCTCGACCGCAACGCGGGCGGCATCCTCCCAGGATTTGCTGCTGGTACCCACGAGCTCGATCACCTTGTAGACGCTGTCGGTCATGATCTTCACTCCATGCATCACTCCCGCTTGCGAGCTTATTTGATCTCGGCGTTGAGGCCAACCGCGCATGGATGAGAGACTGAAGGGCGAGTTCATCGTCGCGCCGGATCCCGACGATCAGCGGCTCGCCAGAACGGTCATAGGCATCGACCAGAACGGTCGCGAGGCGGAGCAGCGGGTCGTCACCGAGCGGCCGCTCACCATCTTCCTGAATGGCCAGGAAATCGTCACGGCAATGACCATCGGCGATCATCCGGAGTGGCTCGCAGTCGGCTATCTGCTCAACCAGGGGATGCTCACAGCTCGAGAAGCGATCACCGGCATCGATCATGACGCGGAGCTCGACGTGGTAGTGGTCCGGACCGCCGCCGCGACCAATTTCGAGGAAAAGCTCAAAAAGAAGATCCGGACCTCGGGCTGCGCTCAAGGCACGATCTTCGGCGACCTGGTCGAGTCGATCGCGAATATCGAGCTCGCAAAGGATGCACGGATCCGCACCTCCTGGCTCTATGCGCTCACCCGCAAGATCAACACGCGGCCCTCGCTCTATCTGGCGGCCGGCGCGATCCATGGCTCGGTGCTCTGCCAGGAAGATCGGCCGCTCATCTATATCGAGGATGTTGGCCGGCACAATGCGGTCGACAAGATCGCCGGCTACATGATGCTTCACGGCATCGGACCGGACGACAAGATCTTCTACACGACCGGCCGTCTGACGTCGGAGATGATCCTGAAATGCGTCACCATGCGGGTGCCGATCCTGGTGTCGCGCTCGGGCTTCACCGCCTGGGGGGTGGAGCTGGCGCGGCAGGCGGGGCTGACGCTGATCGGACGGGCGCGCGGGCAGAGGTTCCTGGCGCTGTCGGGGGCGGAGCGGATCGTGTTCGACGCCGATCTGTCGAAGGTCGGCGAGGAGGATCGCCGCCACAACCGCAAAGGTGCCGAAAATGGCGACTGAGGTCGTGGGTGCGATCTTGGCCGGGGGGCTAGCACGGCGCATGGGCGGCGGCGACAAGGGGCTGATCCGGTTGGGCAACCGAGCGCTCCTCGACCATGTGATCGAGCGGCTCGAGCCGCAGGTCGATGCCCTGATTCTCAATGCCAATGGCGACGCCCGGCGCTTTGCCGATCTCGGCCTGCCCGTCGTGCCCGACTCGATTGCAGGCTTTCCGGGGCCGCTCGCCGGGGTGCTGGCGGCGCTCGAATGGACGCTGGCCCAGCGCGAAGAAACCCGGTTCGTGGTGACGGCGGCCGGCGATACGCCGTTCCTGCCGCGCGATCTGGTGAAGCGCCTCATGGCAGCCTTAACCGCGGAGGGCGCCGATCTCGCGGTCGCGGCATCGGGCGGCCGGGCCCACCCGGTGTTCGGGCTATGGCCGGTTGCTGCGGCGGCGGCGCTGCGGCGCGCCATCGTCGAGGAGGACATCCGCAAGGTGGACCGGTTCACTGGCCGCTATCGGGTGGCGACGGCGGCATTCCAGGACGAGGCGTTCGATCCGTTCTTCAACATCAACGCGCCGGACGACCTCGACGAGGCCGAGCGCCTGTGGATGCGGAGCCGATCGTGACCATGCGGGTGCTCGGCATCGCCGGCTTCAAGAATTCCGGCAAGACGACGCTACTGGTGCGGCTCGTCGAGGAGCTGACGCGGCGCGGCTACCGGCTGGCGACGGTCAAGCATGCGCACCACTCCTTCGACATCGACCATCCCGGGCGCGACAGCTATCGCCATCGCGAGGCCGGGGCCCGGGAGGTGGCGGTGGTGTCACGCTATCGCTGGGCGCTGATGCATGAACTCGACGGCTCGGCGGCAGAGGAGCCATCGCTCCAGGAGATCCTCGGCAAGCTCGGGCCCTGCGATCTGGTGCTGGTCGAGGGCTACAAGCGGGACCGCCACCCGAAGATCGAGGTCCGCGATATCGGGCAGGATGCGCCGTTGCTGGCGGCGGAGGATGCAAGCGTGATCGCGGTGGCTGCCAACGGGGCCGTTGCCGGCGTCAGGGTGCCGGTGTTCGATCGCGACGACGGTCGCGGGCTTGCCGATTTCGTGGTGGCGTGGGCGGGGCTTCAGCGATGACGCGACGGCTTGCGGACGACTGCTTCCGCCATGACCGCGACCGGCTCACGCATGAGGCGGCGATCGCGCTCATCGGCGAGCGGCTGCAGCCGGTCGCGGAGAGCGAGGAGGTGGAGCTCGGCGAAGCGCATGGCAGGGTGCTCGCGCTCGATGTCAAGGCAGAGCGCGACGTGCCGCAATTCATCAATTCGGCCGTCGACGGCTATGCTGTCGCCCATTCCTCGCTTGCGCCAGGCGGCGGCGTGCTGACGGTCACGGCGCGCGCGGCCGCCGGCCATGCCGCGACAGTGCCGGTCGGTCCTGGCGAGGCGGCGCGAATCTTCACCGGCGCGGTGATGCCGGAGGGGACGGACACGGTGGTCATGCAGGAGGACGTGACCGTGGAGGGCGGGCGGATCAGGATCGGAGGGGCTGTGCGCCGCGGGGCCAATGTGCGCAAGGCCGGCGAGGATCTCCGCGCCGGGCAGATCGCGGTCCAGGCCGGGACGCGGCTGAGGCCCCAGGAGGTGGCGGCGGTCGCCTCGACCGGGACCGACCGGGTCATGTGCCGGCGGCGCCTCAGGGTGGGCGTGCTGTCGACCGGGGATGAGCTGGTCGAGCCGGGCCAGCCGCTGGCGTTGGGGCAGGTGTTCGATTCCAACCGCCACCTGCTTGCCGGGCTCATCAAGTCGCAGGGTGCCGAGATGCTGGGGCTCGGCGCGGTTGGCGACAAGGCAGGCATGCTGGAGCAGCGGCTCCGCCAGGCCGCGGAGGCTTGCGATGTCATCCTGACCACCGGCGGGGTGAGCCGCGGCGAGAGCGATTTCGTGGTCGAGACGATCCGGCGGCTCGGATCGCTTCATGCCTGGCAGATCGCCGTCAAGCCGGGGCGGCCGCTGGCCATCGGCCAGATCGGCGATGCGGTGATCTTCGGCCTGCCGGGCAATCCGGTGGCGGTGTTCGTGACCTTCCTGCTCTATGCGGTGCCGATGCTCGGGCGCCTGCAGGGAGCGGCGGTGCGGGAGCCGCGGCGATACCGGATCAAGGCGGGTTTTGAGTTCACCGGGCGCAAGCCGGGCCGGCGCGAGTTCTGGCGGGGCTATGTCGCCGAGGCCCCGGAGGGGGCGCGGCTGATGAAGTTCGAGCGCGACGGGTCGGGGCTGATCTCGGGCCTGGTCCAGGCCGAGGGGCTGATCGACATCCCGGAGGCGACCGGAGACGTCCATGCCGGCGACCTCCTGGCGTTCATTCCGTTCGGGGAGTTCGGGCTCTAGCGGGACGGCTGGAAGACCGCTAAATAACGCCCCATCGCACGTGAGTGGAGACTTCAAGCCTCATGGCAAAGCCGCGGACGTTGTACGACAAGATCTGGGACGATCACCTGGTGCATCAGGCGGAAGACGGGACGGCCCTTCTCTATATCGATCGTCATCTCGTGCATGAGGTCACGAGCCCGCAGGCTTTCGAAGGGTTGCGGCAGGCCGGCCGCAAGGTTCGGCATCCCGAAAAGACGCTGGCGGTGGTCGATCACAACGTGCCGACCACTGACCGGTCGCGCGGCATCGAGGAGCCGGAAAGCCGCCAGCAGGTCGAGACGCTGGCGCGCAATGCAGCGGAGTTCGGGATCCTGTATTTCTCCGAGCTCGATCAGCGGCAGGGAATCGTCCATGCGATCGGCCCGGAGCAGGGCTTCACGCTGCCGGGGACGACGATCGTGTGCGGCGACAGCCACACCTCGACACATGGGGCGTTCGGTGCGCTTGCCCATGGCATCGGGACATCCGAGGTCGAGCATGTGCTCGCCACGCAGACGCTGATCCAGACCAAGGCCCGCAACATGAAGGTCGAGGTGACGGGGCAGCTCATGCCAGGGGCAACGGCCAAGGATATCATTCTCGCCATCATCGGCCAGATCGGCACGGCGGGCGGCACCGGCCATGTGATCGAATATTCCGGCGCGGCCATCGAGGCGCTGTCCATGGAAGGGCGCATGACGGTGTGCAACATGTCGATCGAGGGCGGGGCGCGAGCCGGGCTGATCCGCCCCGACGACAAGGCCTTCGACTTTCTGAAGGGCCGGCCGCTCGCACCCAAGGGGCAGCATTGGGACCGTGCCGTCGCGCATTGGCGCCGTGAGCTCTACTCGGACGAGGGGGCGGAATTCGACCGGATCATCCGGCTCGATGCGGCGCGGCTGCCGCCGATCGTGTCGTGGGGCACGAGCCCTGAGGATGTCATCTCGGTCGAGGGAGTCGTCCCCGATCCCGACCAGATAGCCGACGAGGCCCGCCGGCAGTCGAAGAAGCGGGCGCTTGACTATATGGGGCTCAAGGCAGGAACCCGGATTGTCGACATCGCCGTCGACAAGGTGTTCATCGGCTCCTGCACCAACGGACGGATCGAGGACCTGCGGGCGGCGGCGGAGATCGTGCGCGGCCGCAAGGTGCATGAAGGGGTGTCGGCCATGGTGGTGCCTGCCTCGGGCCTCGTGAAGGCGCAGGCCGAGGCCGAGGGACTCGACAGGGTCTTCAAGGCGGCGGGGTTCGAGTGGCGCGAGCCCGGCTGCTCGATGTGCCTCGGCATGAATCCCGACCAGCTCAAGCCGGAGGAGCGGTGCGCTTCGACGTCAAACCGCAATTTCGAGGGGCGGCAGGGCTATCGCGGCCGCACGCATCTGGTGTCGCCGGCCATGGCGGCAGCCGCAGCAGTTGCAGGTAAATTTGTAGATGTTCGAAAGTGGAATTGAAGTTGAATCGTTGAAGCGAATATGGTGAAAGGCAGTTAAGGGGATCGTAAGTGCAGACATGATAGGGGTGGTCCCGGGTTTGGGACCAAAAAGAGGGGGGTCGGGGATGTCGACTGTCACCGCTGATGCTCGTTTTCTGCGCCGCATCCTGATCGGGCTTATCCTTGCGACAGTGCTGGCAGGCGCGGCCACCGGGCTTGTCACGGTCGAAGCGGCATCGCCGGGGCTTTTGTCCGACGTCGTCGGACGTTGACCGGAAAAGACAAAGATCTCAGCAGATTGGCCGGGCTCAAATCGCCGAGCGCCGGCGAATTCGAGGCGCTCGCCGCAGCGAGCTGGCAGGCGCTGCCCGAGGTGTTTCGGCGCTCCGTCGGGCGGCTGGTCATCCGCATCGAGGAATGGCCGAGCGACGACGCGCTGGCCGAGCTCGGCCTTGATTCGCCTTATGATCTCCTCGGATTGTTCCGCGGCATCGGCATGGCGCATGGCAGCGTCACCCATCCGACGGTCGAGCCGAACATGGTGTTCCTGTTCCGGCGGCCGATCCTCGACTACTGGGCCGAGCACGAAGAGATGCTGGGCAGCCTGATCACCCATGTGCTGGTGCACGAGATCGGCCATCATTTCGGCCTTTCGGACGAGGACATGGCGCGAATCGAGGCTGGAACAGCCTGAACGCTTGCCAGGCGCGGGCCCAGGGCTTACCGATCAGCAGCAATCAGCAGGGCTTCGACAGCAATGACATCCTACAAGCTTTTTCTCCTCGCCGGCGACGGCATCGGCCCGGAAGTGATGGGCGAGCTCAAGGCCATCGTTTCGTGGTTCAATTCCGAAGGCATCGCCAGGTTCGAGATCGAGCAAGGCCTGGTCGGGGGGGCGGCCTACGACGCCCATGGCGAGGCGATCTCCGAGACCGACATGGCCAGGGCGCAAGCCAGCGATGCGGTGTTGTTCGGTGCGGTCGGCGGTCCGAAATGGGATGGCGTCGCTTACGACAAGCGACCGGAAGCGGGGCTGCTGCGGCTGCGGAAGGACCTTGCGCTCTATGCCAATCTCAGGCCGGCGATCTGCTATCCGGCATTGGCCGATGCCTCCTCGCTCAAGCGCGAGGTGGTGGAGGGGCTCGATCTTCTGTTCGTGCGCGAGCTGACCGGCGGGGTCTATTTCGGCGAGCCGAAGACCATCATCGATCTCGGCAACGGCCAGAAGCGCGCCATCGACACGCAGGTCTATGACACGTTCGAGATCGAGCGGGTGGCGCGGGCGGCGTTCGAGCTGGCACGGCAGCGGCGCAACAAGGTCCATTCGGCGGAAAAACGCAATGTGATGAAGTCGGGCGTGCTGTGGAACGAGGTGGTGAGCCGGGTTCATCGCGAAGGATACCGCGATGTCGAGCTCGAGCACATTCTCGCCGACAATTGCGGGATGCAGCTGGTGCGGGCGCCGAAGCAGTTCGACGTGATCGTCACCGACAATCTGTTCGGCGACGTCCTGTCGGACGTGGCGGCGATGCTCACGGGGTCGCTCGGCATGCTGCCGTCCGCCTCGCTCGGGGCGCCCGATCCGAAGAACGGACGGCGCAAGGCCTTGTACGAGCCGGTTCACGGCTCGGCGCCGGACATCGCCGGCAAGGGCGTCGCCAACCCGATTGCCATGATCGCGTCCTTCGCCATGGCGCTGCGCTATTCCTTCGACCTCAAGCGCTGGGCCGATCTCCTGGACGAGGCGATCGCTGCCGCGCTCGCCCGCAATCTGCGAACCGGCGACATCATGCAGCCGGGAATGAAGCGGGTGGGCACCCAGGAGATGGGCGAGGCGATCCGGGAGGAGCTCGTCCGGCGCGCGGCTTGAGGGCGGAAACTCTCCTTTGTTGACTGTGCGGCAAATGATGTTATCGAAAGCTCCGGCGAAGCCAGGGATCAGTCAGATGGGCTACAAGGTTGCAGTCGTCGGCGCCACCGGCAATGTAGGTCGGGAAATGCTGAGCATTCTCGCCGAACGCGAGTTTCCAGTGGACCAGGCCTATGCCATCGCGTCGCGTCGATCCCTCGGAACCGAGGTGTCGTTCGGCGACAAGGTGCTCAAATGCCTCGATCTCGACCAGTTCGACTTCTCGAAGGTGGATTTCTGCCTGATGTCGGCCGGCTCGGCCGTGTCCAAGGAGCGGTCGCCGCGCATCGGCGCCGCCGGGGCGATCGTGATCGACAATTCCTCGTGCTGGCGCTACGACCCCGAGGTGCCGCTGATCGTGCCGGAGGTCAATGCGGCGGCGCTCGTCGACTATATGGGCCGTCCCAACCGGCGCAACATCATCGCCAATCCCAACTGCTCCACCGCACAGCTGGTGGTGGTTCTCAAGCCGCTGCATGACCTCGCCCGCATCAAGCGCGTGGTGGTCGCGACCTATCAGTCGGTGTCGGGGGCCGGCAAGGAGGCCATGGACGAGCTGTGGAATCAGACGAAGGGCATCTTCGTCACCGATCCGCCGGAGCCGAAAAAGTTCACCAAGCAGATCGCCTTCAACGTCATACCGCATGTCGATGTGTTCATGGATTCGGGCGACACGCGCGAAGAGTGGAAGATGACGGCCGAAACCAAGAAGATCCTGGATCCGAAGATCAAGCTCACTGCCACCTGCGTCCGGGTGCCGGTGTTCGTCGGCCATTCCGAGGCGGTGAACATCGAGTTCGAGCGGCCGATCTCGGCCGAGGAGGCGCGGGAGACCCTGCGCGAAGCTCCAGGCTGCCTCGTCGTCGACAAGCGCGAGGATGGCGGTTATGTGACGCCGGTCGAGTGCGTCGGCGATTTCGCGACCTATGTGTCGCGGATCCGCGAGGACATCACGATCGAGAACGGCCTCAATCTGTGGATCGTCTCCGACAATCTGCGCAAGGGGGCGGCGCTCAACACTGTGCAGATCGCCGAGACCATCATCAATCGCGGGCTCGTGAAGAAGGCGGCCTAGGGATGATGAGTTTAGAACCGGTCGCGGCATCCTCCTTCCCTCATGGCCGGCCCCGAGCCGGCCATCCAGATGATGGTCGCAAGAAAAGCTGGATGGCCGGGTCAAGCCCGGCCATGAGGGGTGGGTGCGCGAGTTCACCTAAGTCATAATGCGCTAGAGCATGATGTCATGGCCGAGCAGCAGGCGATCAAGGTTCGGCGGGCGCTGATTTCGGTGTCCGACAAGAGCGGACTCGTCGCGTTTGCCCGCGGATTGATCGATTGCGGCGTCGAATTGCTGTCGACCGGGGGGACCGCGCGGGCGATCACCGAGGCGGGCCTCGCCGTCAGCGATGTCGAGAGCGTCACCGGATTTCCGGAGATCCTGGGCGGGCGGGTCAAGACGCTCCATCCCAAGCTGCATGGCGGCCTGCTCGGCATTCGCGGCGATGGGATGCATGAAGAGCAAATGCGGCGCCATGGGATCGCGCCGATCGATCTTGCGGCGGTCACGCTCTATCCCTTCGAGGAGGCCCTCGGCCGCGGCGCCACGAGGCAGGAGCTCATCGAGACGATCGACATCGGTGGCCCGGCAATGATCAGGGCCGCGGCCAAGAACAGCGCAGCGGTGACGGTCGTCGTCGATCCCGCCGACTATCCAGCGGTGATCGAAGCGCTGCACAAGTCGGGCGGCGAAGTGCCGGCCGCCATGCGCCAGGAACTTGCCGCCAAGGCCTTCGCCCGCACTGCGGCCTATGATGCGGCGATCAGCCGATATCTCAGCGGCGAGGCCGGTATCGAGACGGGGCGGTGGGCGGCAATTGGCGGTCGGCTCGTGTCGCGGCTGCGCTATGGCGAGAACCCGCAGCAGACGGCAGCCTTCTACGCCACCGGCGAACGGCGGCAGGGCGTCGCAACGGCCCGCCAGGTGCAAGGCAAGGAGCTCTCCTACAACAATATCAACGATGCCGACGCGGCGTTCGAGTGCGCCGCCGAGTTCGATCCGGCGACGTCGGCGGCCTGCGTGATCGTGAAGCATGCCAACCCCTGCGGTGCCGCTGTCGCGGCGACGCTCGACGAGGCTTACCGGCTGGCGCTGCGGGCCGACCCGGTCAGTGCGTTCGGCGGCATCGTCGCCTTCAACCGGCCGCTCGATGCGGCGGCGGCTGAGGCAGCATCGGCGATCTTCACCGAAGTCGTCATGGCGCCTCAAGCCGACGAGAAAGCGCTGGCAATCCTCGCCAGGGTCAAGGGGTTGCGCGTGCTGCTGACCGACGCCATGCCCGACCCGGGGGCCGCGGGGGCGACCTTCCGCTCGGTCGCGGGCGGATTCCTGCTTCAGTCGCGCGATACGGCGGCGCCGACAGCCGCGGAGCTCAAGGTCGTGAGCCGCCGGAAGCCCAGCGCCGGCGAGATCGCCGACATGCTGTTCGCGATGAAAATCGCCAAGCACGTCAAGTCGAATGCGATCGTGCTGGCCAAGGGCGGGGCGACGGTCGGAATCGGCGCCGGGCAGATGTCGCGGGTCGATTCCTGCCGGGTGGCGATCGAGAAGGCGCAGGCGGCGGCGCGGGCGGCCGGTCTCGAGCGGTCGCTGAGCGAAGGGTCGGTCGTCGCATCCGACGCGTTTTTCCCGTTTGCGGACGGCCTCATGGCGGCAGTGGCCGGCGGGGCTCGGGGGGCGATTCAACCGGGCGGGTCGGTGCGCGACAGCGAGGTCATCGCGGCGGCGGACGAGGCCGATATCAGCATGGTGTTCACCGGTTTGCGACACTTCCGCCACTAGCAGGGGATCCAGGAGATGGTCAGGCCACGCCGGAGCGTCCTCTACATGCCAGGGTCGAACGAGCGGGCGCTCCAGAAGGCAACATCGATCCCGGCCGATGCGCTGATCCTCGATCTCGAGGACGCGGTGGCACCCGACGAAAAGGCGGCAGCGCGCGAGCGGGTCACTGAAATGGTCAGGGGGAGGCCCTATGCCGGGCGCGAGGTGGTGATCCGGGTGAACGCGCTCGAGACGCCGTGGGGGATCGATGACCTGCGCGCGGCCGTGGCAGCGGAGCCCGATGCCATCCTGGTACCCAAGGTGTCGCGCCCGGGCGACATGACATCGGCTGCAAAGATCCTGGCGTCGCTCCATGCCGCGCCATCGACGAGGCTCTGGGCGATGATGGAGACGCCGGCCTCGATCCTCAATGCGCGCGACATCGCCGCCGTGGCGGCCGATCCGGCGACGCGCTTTTCGTGCATGGTGCTCGGGACCAATGATCTCATCAAGGAATCGCGGGCGCGGGCGCTCGGCGACCGGTTCGCCATCGTGCCATGGCTTGCCATGTCGGTGCTCTCAGCGCGCGCTTACGGCCTCGATGTCCTGGACGGCGTCTACAATGATTTCCGCGACGAGGAGGGCTTCAGGGCCGAGTGCGAGCAGGGCCGCACCCTCGGCATGGACGGCAAGACCCTGATCCATCCGGCACAGGTCGAGCCGTGCAATGCGGTGTTCTCGCCTTCCGAGGAGGAGGTCGCCTGGTCACGCAAGATCATCGCGGCTTTCGCGCAGCCGGACAATGCCCGCAAAGGCGTGATCACCGTCGAGGGGCGGATGGTCGAGCGGCTGCATCTGGTCATGGCCGAGCGCATGGTGGCGATCGCCGAGGCCATTGCGGCGCAGCGCGCGTCATGACCGAGGGCAGCGGGCGCGGCCGGTTCTTCGAGGATTTTCGGCTCGGCGAGACGATCCGGCACGCGACGCCGCGGACCTTGGGCGCGGGCGATGTCGCGCTCCACATCGCGCTGACGGGATCGCGGTTCGCGGTCTCCTCGTCGGCGGAGTTTGCCCGCGCCGTCGGTTACAAGGCGGCGCCGGTCGACGACCTTCTGGTGTTCAACATGGTCTTCGGGAAGACCGTGCCGGACATATCCCTCAATGCCGTCGCCAATCTCGGCTATGCCGACTGCCGATTTCTCAAGCCCGTGTCGGCGGGCGATACGCTCTCGGCCTTCAGCGAGGTGATAGGGCTCAAGGAAAATTCGAACCGCCAGACCGGAGTCGTCCATGTCCGCTCGACGGGCGTGACCGGCAGCAGCACGCCGGTCCTGACGTTCGTCCGCTGGGTGATGGTGCGCAAGCGCGATGCCGCGGCACCGGTGGCTCAGGCGGTGGTGCCGGATCTGCCGCAGCAGGTCGAAGCCGCGGTGCTGGGCGAGGCCTGCCCGGCGATCGACCTCGGCCGGTGGGATGACGCACTGGCGGGGAGCGCGCAGAGATTCGAGGACTACAAGGCCGGCGACCGGATCGATCATGTGGACGGCATGACGGTCGAGGAAGCCGAGCACATGCTGGCGACCCGGCTTTACCAGAACACCGCGCGGGTGCATTTCAACGCGCTGAGCGAGGCCAAGGGCCGGTTCGGCCGGCGGCTGGTCTATGGCGGGCACGTGATGAGCCTGGCGCGGGCGCTGAGCTTCAACGGGCTGGCCAACGCCTTCCATATCGCAGCGATCAACGGCGGGCGGCACGCGGCGCCGCTGTTCGCCGGCGGCACGGTGTTCGCGTGGTCGGAAATCCTGGAGACGGCAGAGATCCCGGGGCGGAGCGATGTCGGCTGCTTGCGGATCATGACGCGGGCGAGCCGCGATCTTCCCTGCGGCGGCTTTTCGCGCGATGCGGCGGAGGGCGAAAAGCCGGGAATCATCCTCGAACTCGACTATTGGGCGCTGATCCCGAGACGCATGGGGCCGTAGGGGTCTTGGCGCCTGGGGTCTTGGCGCCTGGGCGGTCGACAGTTGCTTTGCTGCATTGCCGCGGACCCCATGATGCTCTAAAGGAACCGCACCGGGTCATGGTGCATTCACGGTGCTCATGCCCGTCCGACCTTCTGGTGACCTCATGACCGAGCCAATGGTGCGCGAGCGTCCGATTTCGCCGCACCTTCAGATCTACCGCCCGATGTTGACGATGCTGATGTCGATCGCCAATCGCATCACCGGCGGGGCGCTCTATTTCGGGATGGCGCTATTCGTGCTGTGGCTCGTGGCGGCGGCGCGCGGACCGGAAGCCTTCGCGGCGATCGATGCTGCTTATGGCTCATATCTGGGTCTCGTTATCCTCTTCGGCTTCACCTGGGCGCTGATGCTTCACACCCTTGCCGGGATTCGCCATCTCATCTGGGACCTCGGATGGGGGCTCGACCTCAGGTCCATCGAGTGGGGAGCGCTCGCGGTCCTCCTTGGCTCGATCGTGCTCACGCTTGTCCTGTGGCTCGTCATCCTGCTCAGGGGGCATGCGACATGACGACCTTCCGCACGCCGCTCGGCAAGGTTCTCGGGCTGGGCTCGGCCAAGTCGGGGGTTCACCATTGGTGGATCGAGCGGGTCACGGCGCTCTTCGGCTTGCCGCTCGTCCTTTTTCTGATGGGCTTCATCGTCGCCACGGCCGGCGTCGGCCACGCGGCCGTGGTCGCGGCCATCCGCCATCCGGTCGTGGCCGTGCTGCTCATTCTGGCAATCGTCACCATCGTGCGTCACATGCAGCTCGGCATGCAGGTGATCCTCGAGGATTATGTGCATGGCAGGATGGCCCTGATCGCCAGCCTGCTCGCCAACACCCTGTTCTGCATTGCCGTCGCGGCGGCGGGAGTGGCGGCGGTGCTGGCCATCTGCTTCGGAGCTTGAGACATGGCGGACACAACGACGGACGGATCGCATTCGGGCCACGGCAGCCTCGGTCCGGCCCGCAGCTTCGCCGTCAACGGCCGGGTCTATCCGATCGAGGACCACACGCACGACGTGGTGGTGGTCGGCGCCGGCGGCGCCGGCTTGCGGGCGGTGGTCGGCTGCGCCGTCGCGGGCCTCAAGACCGCGTGCATCAGCAAGGTTTTCCCGACGCGCAGCCACACGGTGGCGGCGCAGGGCGGAATTGCGGCGGCGCTTGGCAACATGGGCGAGGACAACTGGCGCTGGCACATGTACGACACGGTCAAGGGCACCGACTGGCTCGGCGACCAGGACTCGATCGAATATCTGTGCCGCGAGGCGCCGGGTGCGGTCTACGAGCTCGAGCATTGGGGCGTGCCGTTCTCGCGCACCGAGGACGGCAAGATCTATCAGCGGGCGTTTGGCGGCATGACGACCCATTATGGCCGCGGCCAGGCACAGCGCACCTGCGCCGCCGCCGACCGCACCGGCCATGCCATCCTGCACACGCTTTACGGACAGTCGGTCAAGCATGCGGCGGAGTTCTATGTCGAGTATTTTGCCCTCGATCTGATCATGGATGCCGACGGTGCGTGCCGCGGTGTCATTGCACTCAATCTCGAAGATGGCACGCTGCACCGCTTCCGCTCGCATAAGACGATCCTGGCGACGGGGGGCTATGGCCGCACCTATTTCTCCTGCACCTCCGCCCATACCTGCACGGGCGACGGCAATGCGATGGTGCTCAGGGCCGGGCTGCCGCTGTCGGACATGGAGTTCGTGCAGTTTCATCCGACCGGCATCTATGGCGCCGGCTGCCTGATCACCGAGGGGGCGCGGGGCGAGGGCGGCTATCTCGTCAATTCGGAAGGCGAGCGGTTCATGGAGCGCTACGCGCCGACGGCCAAGGACCTAGCGTCGCGGGATGTCGTCTCGCGGGCCATGACGATCGAGCTCAGGGAAGGGCGCGGCGTCGGCCCGCACAAGGATCATCTCTATCTGCATCTCGATCATATCGGTGCCAAGCTCCTGGCCGAGCGGCTGCCGGGCATTTCGGAATCGGCCCGGATCTTCGCCGGCGTCGATGTCACGCGGGCGCCGATCCCGGTGCTGCCGACGGTGCATTACAACATGGGCGGGATCCCGACCAATCATCTGGGCGAGGCGGTCAATCCGCGACGGGGCGATGCCGATGCGATCGTCCAGGGGCTCCTGGCCTGCGGCGAGACGGCCTGCGCTTCGGTCCACGGCGCCAATCGGCTGGGGTCCAACTCGCTGACCGACCTCATCGTGTTCGGGCGCGCCTGCGCGCTCAAATGCGCCGAGACGATCGAGCGCGATGCCCGTCATCCCGATCTGCCGCGAAGCGCCGGTGAGGCCGCGGTGGCGCGTCTCGACCGCTTCCGCAATGCGCGCGGCAGCACGCCGACAGCGGAGCTCAGGCTCGCGATGCAGAAGACCATGCAGGAGTATTGCGCGGTGTTCCGCACCGGCGAGACCCTCAAAGAGGGCGACCGCAAGATCGGCGACATCTGGGCCGGGGTGGAGGACATCCGGGTCAGCGACCGGTCGATGATCTGGAATTCGGATCTGATCGAGACGCTTGAATGGGACAATCTGATCGCGCAGGCGGCGGTGACGATCCGCGGTGCGCTTGCCCGCACCGAAAGCCGCGGCGCGCATGCGCGGGAGGATTTTCCGCTGCGCGACGACATCGACTGGATGAAGCACACGCTGTCGTTTGCCGATACCCACCGGCGCGAGGTTCGGTTGGGCTATCGGCCGGTGCATGCCTTCACCCTCACCAACGACATCGAATATATCGCGCCCAAGGCGCGGGTCTATTGAGAGGGAATGTGAACTTCAAGGCTCGGTGTAATGGTCCAGCTTACGTTGCCCAAGAATTCCAAGGTCGTGAACGGCAAGACCTGGCCGCGGCCGCCGAACGGCCGGTTGCGCGAGTTCCGGATCTATCGCTTCAATCCTGACGACAAGGCCAATCCGCGGCTCGACAGCTATTTCGTCGATCTCGACGATTGCGGGCCGATGGTTCTCGATGCCCTGATCAAGATCAAGAACGAGGTCGATCAGACCTTGACGTTCCGCCGCTCCTGCCGCGAGGGCATCTGCGGCTCCTGCGCCATGAACATCGACGGCACCAATACCTTGGCCTGCACCCGGGCGATCGAGGACATCAACGGGCCGGTCAAGATCTACCCGCTGCCGCATATGCCGGTGATCAAGGATCTCGTGCCGGATCTCAGCATCTTCTTCGCCCAGCTGCAGGCGATCGAGCCATGGCTCAAGCCGGTGACGCCGCCGCCGCCGACCGAGAGGCTGCAGTCGCGCTCCGATCGGGCGAAGCTCGACGGCTATTATGAATGCATCCTGTGCGCCTGCTGCTCGACCTCATGCCCATCCTATTGGTGGAACGGCGAGCGCTATCTCGGGCCGGCGGCACTGCTCCAGTCCTATCGCTGGCTTATCGATTCGCGCGATGAATCGGCAGGCGAACGTCTCGACGGGCTCGAGGATCCGTTCCGGCTTTATCGCTGCCACACCATCCTCAACTGCACCAAGGCGTGTCCGAAGGGACTCAATCCGGCCAAGGCGATAGCCGAGATCAAGAAGCTGATGCTGGCGCGCCAGGTCTAAAAGCGCCCGCGCGCATGCACGTCTCCGGCGGATATCTCGCCCAGCAGGCTCTCAACGGCCTGATCGTCGGCTCGTTCTACAGCCTGCTCGCCGTCGCCTATGCGCTGGTGCATGCGATCACCAACCGGGTCATCCTGTCGTTCGGCGACTTCATGACGTTCGGCGCCTTCTACGCCATCATGGCGGTGCTGGCCGCCGCCGGATTCGGCGTGTTCGACCGGGGCGCGCTGGTCATCGCCTTCCTGGCGGCGGTGTTCGGCACGGCGGTGCTCGGGATCGCGGCGCATCGCCTGGCCTTTGCGCCGCTCATCGGGGCGCGCAGCCAGGCGCTGATGATCGCCTCGGTCGGGGTCGGCATCATCGTTTCCGAAACCATGCGGATCCAGTCCGGCGGGCGCGAGCAATGGCTGCCGCCGGTGTTCCAGGACAAGGCGGCGAGCGCCGATATCGGCGGCTTCACGGTCGAGATCACGATCATGCAAATCGTCGTGCTGGCGCTCGCACTTGCTCTCTCGGCAGGCCTGCTCATCGCGCTCGAGCGCACCGCGGCGGGGCGGACGTGGCGGGCGGTGTCGGAAGATCGGCGGCTTGCCGAGCTGTGCGGGGTCGACACGGCGCGGACCATTGCACTCACGGTTGCAACCTCCTCGGCCTTTGCCGGGGTCGCCGGATTCATCGTTGCCAGCTACTATGGCGGGGTCAGCTTCTATATGGGGCTGGTGCTCGGGCTGAAGGCACTGTTTGCGACGGTGATCGGCGGATCGGGCACGATCGCCGGGGCGATACTCGGCGGCTTCGTGCTCGCCGCATTCGAGACTGCCTGGTCGACGTTCTTCGCCATCGGCTATCGCGACGTTGCAGTTTTTGCAGCAGTGGTGTTCATCTTCCTGCTGCGACCGGAGGGGCTGCTCGGCGTCCCGCTCCGGAGCGACCACGACAGGTGAGCGCGCATGTCCCGATACGCTTCTGCCCTGACGATCCTCCTTCTGCTCATCGGCTGCGATGGCGACAAGGGGCCCTATCTCAGCTTCGCCGGCGGCGGCTTCGTGTTCAACTACCGGATCGCGGAGGCCTATTACGGCTTTGTGCTCAAGCCTGAGCGAAAGCTGCCGGAAGGCTCGGTCATCGAGGCGCGGTTCGAAGATCCGGCAGGGGGACCAGACATCGTCATCGACACGCCGACCCGCAGCGGCCAGCTGCAATACATGTTCCGCACTCCGGCGGTGAAGGGGGTCAGGAAGGACAAGGACTACCGGGTGGAGGTGCGGCTCCTCGACAAGCCGCAGGGCACGGCGCTCGCCAGCATGAGCCGAAGCTTCCGCAGCACTGCCGACCAGTCCGAGCTTCCCGACAAGCCGCTGGTGGTCGGGCCGGGCTACACCCCGAACCCCGAGAACGACATCACCAAGAAACCGTAGAGGGACCGACAATGGCTCGATGGCTTGCCGCGGCAGCGCGGCTCTTCGCACTCCAACTTGCCGTTCCGCTGTTGCTGCTGCTCACCGGCTGCGGCATCAACAACATTCCGACCTATGAAGAGCGGGTCAAGGCGAGCTGGAGCGACGTGCTCAATCAGTATCAGAGGCGGGCAGATCTGATACCCAACCTGGTCGAGACCGTGAAAGGCTATGCCGCCCAGGAAAAGGATGTTCTGACCTCCGTGGTGGAGGCGCGCGCCAAGGCCACGCAAATGCAGATTCCAGCCAATGTGATCACCAATCCGGAAGCCTTCCAGAAATTCCAGGAGAACCAGGCGCAGCTGTCCTCGTCGCTGGCGCGGCTTCTGGCGGTGGTCGAGAACTATCCCGATCTCAAGTCGAATCAGAATTTCCTGGCGCTGCAGTCGCAGCTCGAGGGCACCGAGAACCGGATCTCGGTGGCGCGCCGCGACTACATCGATGCGGTCCGGGTCTACAACACGGAGCTGCGCACCATTCCCGGCCGGTGGTGGGCGTCGGTTCTCTATCCCGATGCTAAGCCGGCGCAGACCTTCACCATCAAGGAAGAAGCCATCCAAGTTCCCAAGGTGGACTTCAACAAGCCGGCGGCACCGCCAGCGGCACCGGCCCCTACCCCTACGCCCGCCCCGGCCCCGGCCGCTCCGGCCCCGGCCCCGGCCGCTCCGGCCCCAGGTCCGGCCGCACCTGCTCCGGCCCAATGATGCGCCGCAGCCTGGCGGTCGTCGTCTCGGTGCTTCTGGCGCTGATGGTTCATGCCGGGCTGGCCAGGGCGCAGGAGCCGCAATTTCCGCCGCTGACGGGTGCGCTCGTCGACGCGGCGGGCTTGCTGTCGCCGGCGGCTCGGGAGGAGTTCGACCGGTCGCTTCGCGCCTATCAGCAGAGTTCCGGCTATCAAGTGGTGGTGGCAATCGTGCCATCGCTTCAAGGCTATGACATTCGCGACTATGGCAACCGCCTGTTCCGGCATTGGAAGCTCGGCGACGCCAAGCGCGACGACGGCGTGCTGCTGCTGGTCGCGCCGAGCGAACGCAAGGTGTCGATCGAGAACGGATATGGCGTCGAGGGGGCAATGACCGATGCGCTGTCGAAGCTCATCATCGAGAATGCCATCACGCCGCGGTTCAAGACGGGGGATTTCGCCGGCGGCATCCGGGCCGGCATTGCCGATATCGAGAAGGTTCTCAACGGCGAGGGGCGCAAGCTCGAGACCCAGCTCGAGCCGCAGCAGGACCCCCTCCAGTTCTGGTTCACCATCTTTGTCTGGCTGGTCATCTTGCTGATCTTCATCCAGATCATGCGCGGGCGCACCGCGCTCGTTCCCGGTCGGCGCATCGGGCGGGGCTATGGCGGCGGCTGGTACGGGGGCGGCTGGCCTGGCGGCGGGTGGTCGGGCGGCGGCGGGTTCGGCGGCGGCTACAGCGGCGGCGGCGGCAGCTCGGGCGGCGGCGGCGCCTCGGGCAGCTGGTAGGTCGACGATGCGGCCACATGATCTCGAAACGGACCATGCGCGCAGCCGCGTCGCCGAGGCGATTGCTGCGGCGGAGCGGGGCACCGCCGGTGAAATCGTCGTCGTCATCGCGCCGCGGTGCGACGATTATGCGCTCGTGCCGCTGGCCTGGGCCGGCATCGTCGCACTCGCCGTCCCGCCGGTGCTCTATTGGCTGTTCTGGCTGAGCCCGGTCACGATCTACGCCGCGACGATCGCCACTTTCGCGGTGCTCGCGCTCATTCTCGGCCTGTGGCCGGTGCGGCTCAAGGCGACACCGCGCTCGGTGCGCCAGAAGCATGCACGCCGCTGCGCCCGGGAGCAGTTCCTGACCCAGGAGCTCCATACCACGCGCGGGCGCACCGGCGTCCTGATCTTCGTGGCGCTCGCCGAGCGCTATTGCGAAATCATCGCCGACACCGCGATCGCGGCGAAGGTTCCGCCGGAAGGCTGGCGCGGCATTATCGACCGGCTGCTGGCGGAAATCCGCGCCGGGCGGGCGGTCGATGGCCTGGTCGGCGCCATTGGCGCCGCCGGGGTCATCCTCGCTGCGCATTTTCCCCCGGGCGCGGACAATCCCGACGAGCTGCCGGATCATCTGATCGTGTTGCCGGTCTGGCCGCCGTGACTGAAAGGATGCTTGCGCCGACACTGCCGAGATGAGAATGGGGCTATAATGGAGTGGCGCGGCCTGTCATCCGGCTGCACGTCTGTCGGGGGAAAAATGGACAGCAACATGAGCACAGCGGTGACCACGACTGAACTGGCGGCGGAGCCCGATCAGGGCCTGGCCGCCTTCACGCGCCAGCTCTTTGCCGGGGCGGCGGAGGACGATCTCGCGGCCCACAGCGCCGAAGATCTCCAGGCCATCGCGGCGCGGGCCTACGACTTCTTCAGCGGCCGGGTGCCAGGACGCACCCAGATCCGTCTGTCGCCGGCAACCGGCAATGGCGAGCGAAGCGCGATGACGGCGATCGAGATCGCCAATGACGACATGCCGTTCCTGGTCGATTCGACGCTCAACGTCCTGAACGAGCTCGGCTACCCGATTCTGTTCGTGCTTCACCCGATCATCGCGGCGAGACGCGATGCGCGAGGCAAGCTGATCGAGGTGCTCGCGCCGGGCAGCACCGTCGAAGGCGGCGTGCGCGAGAGCTTCATGTATATCGAGGTGGCCGGGGTGGTCAGCGAGGCGCAGCGCGAGCGGCTGAAGCAGGAGCTCGAACAGACGCTGGCCGATGTCCGCACCGCGGTCCTGGACTGGCGGCCGATGCAGCGCCGGGTTCTCGATGCGGTCGAGGCCTATCGACGCAATCCGCCGCCGATTCCGGTCGAGGAGCTGACCGAAGGCATGGCCTTCCTGCAGTGGCTGCTCGACAATCACTTCACCTTCCTCGGAGCGCGGGACTACAAATTCGCACGCACGGCGGAGAGCGGCGAACTCGAGCCGGTGCCTGGAAGCGGGCTCGGCATCCTGCGCGATCCCGAGATGCAGGTGCTGAGGCGCGGCGGCGCGATGGTGACGATCACGCCGGAGATCCGCGCCTTCCTGATGCAGCCAGCACCGCTCATCATCACCAAGTCCGACGTGATGGCGACCGTCCATCGCCGGACGCCGATGGACTATATCGGGATCAAGCAGTTCGATGCTCAGGGCGAGCTCACCGGCGAGCTGCGCGTGGTCGGCCTCTTCACCTCGACCGCCTATACCAGGAGTCCGCGCGAAATTCCGCTGATCCGCCGCAAGATCGAACGGGTAGTGGCTGCAAGCGGGCTCAACCCGCAGAGCCATTCGGGCAAGGGCCTCATCAACGTGCTCGAGACGTTTCCGCGGGACGAGCTGTTCCAGATCGACGTGCCGACGCTCTCCGGCATGGCGCATGGCATCATGCGGCTGGCGGAGCGGCCGCGGGCCCGGCTGTTCGTGCGCCGGGACAAGTTCGACCGCTTCATCTCGGCCTTCGTGTTCCTGCCGCGGGATCGCTTCAACACCGACAATCGGATGAAGGTCGGGGAGCTCATTGCCGAGGCTTACGGCGGCAAGGTGACGAGCTTCGAGCCGGCCTTCGGCGAGGGGACGCTGGTCCGGGTGCATTTCATCATCGCCCGCGACCCTGAAACGACGCCGTCGCCCGATCCGGACAAGCTCGAAGGCGCGATCCGCAATGTCATCCGCACTTGGGACGACAAGCTCGCGGCAGCGGCCGCGACGGCTTCCGGCACGCTCGAGGCGCAGCGGATCGAGGAGCGCTTCCGCGGGGCGTTTCCGGCGGGCTACAGCGAGCTTTACACCCCCGAGGAATCGCTCGAGGACATTGCCGAGATCGACAAGCTCAGCGACGGCGGCATCGCCATCGCGGTTTGGCGCAGCCCGGAAGACGGGCCCAAGACCTGCCGGGTGAAGCTCTATCGGTTCGGCCAGCCGATCCCGCTGTCGGCGCGGCTGCCGGTGCTCGAGGCGATGGGGCTCAAGGCGATCGAGGAGCACAGCTTCACGCTCAGCCCGACGATCGGCGGCTCGCGGCGGCCGGTGTTCGTCCATGACGTCGTGATGGAGGCGGCAAGCCCGGAGCTTCTTGCCGATCCGGGCGCGCCGAGCCGGCTCGAAAACGCGTTCCTCGCCGTGTGGCAGGGGCTTGCCGAGAACGACGGCTTCAACGGCCTGATCCTGTCGGCCGGCCTCGACTGGCGCCAGGTGGTGGTGCTGAGGGCTTGCAGCAAATATCTGCGCCAGGCGGGAATCCAGTTCTCGGATGCCTACATCCGGCAGACGATCCTCAAGCACTCGGCAGTGGCCGGCGCGCTCGTCAAGCTGTTCGAGCTCCGGTTCGATCCGAAGAGCGGGCTTTCGGTCGAGGAGCGGCAGGCGCACACCAACCAGAAAGTTGCCGAGATCGAGGACCGTCTCGAAGCGGTGCCGAGCCTCGATGAGGACCGCATTCTGCGGCGGTTCCTCAGGCTGACCCGAGGGCTGCTGCGCACCACCTATTACCAGGCGGCGCCCGACGACGAGCGCTATCCCATGGTCTCCTTCAAGATCGACAGCCGGTCACTCGAGGAATTGCCCGAACCGCGGCCGTTCGCGGAGATCTTCGTCTATTCGCCGCGGGTCGAGGGGGTGCATCTGAGGGCGGGGCCGATCGCCCGCGGAGGCTTGCGCTGGTCGGATCGTCCCGAAGATTTCCGCACCGAGATCCTGGGGCTGGAAAAGGCCCAGAACGTCAAGAATGCGGTGATCGTGCCGGTCGGGGCCAAGGGCGGGTTCGTGCCAAAGCAACTGCCGGTCGGCGGCAGCCGCGACGCGGTGCTGGCGGAGGGGACGAGCGCCTACAAGCTGTTCGTGTCGAGCCTGCTCGATCTCACCGACAATATCGTCGATGGCAGGACGCTGCCGCCGCCCGATGTCGTTCGATTCGACCATGACGATCCCTATCTCGTCGTGGCCGCCGACAAGGGCACCGCAACCTTCTCCGACATCGCCAACGGCATCGCGGCGGCGCATCATTTCTGGCTGGACGATGCCTTCGCCTCCGGCGGGTCGGCAGGCTACGACCACAAGGGGATGGGGATCACGGCACGCGGAGCCTGGGAGGCGGTCAAGCGGCATTTCCGGGAGATGGACGTCGACATCCAGACGACGCCGTTCACGGTCGCCGGCGTCGGCGACATGTCGGGCGACGTGTTCGGCAACGGCATGCTGCTGTCGCGGCAGATCCGGCTCGTGGCGGCATTCGATCATCGCGACATCTTCATCGATCCGGAACCCAATCCGGAGACGAGCTTCGCCGAGCGCCAGAGGCTGTTCGAGCTGCCGCGCTCGAGCTGGCGCGACTATGATCCGCGCAAGATCAGCCAAGGCGGCGGCGTGTTCTCGCGCAGCCTCAAGGCGGTGCCGCTGACGCCCGAGGTTCGAGCGCTGACCGGACTGACCAAGGACAGCGTCATGCCGAACGAGCTGATCACTGCGATCCTGAAGCTCAAGGTCGATCTGATGTGGTTCGGCGGGATCGGCACCTATGTGCGCGGGATCCATGAAAGCAACGCCGATGTCGGTGACCGCGCCAATGACGCGGTGCGGATCAGCGCCGACGAGCTCAAGGCGCAGGTGGTGGGCGAGGGAGCCAATCTCGCCCTGACGCAGCGCGGGCGGATCGATTTCGCCCTTCGCGGCGGCCGCATCAACACGGACGCGGTGGACAATTCGGCCGGGGTCAATTCCTCCGATGTCGAGGTCAACATCAAGATTGCAACGGGAGCGGCGGAAGTCTCGGGCAAGCTCACGCGGCCGGAGCGCAACCGGCTGCTCGTCGAGATGACCGACGAGGTGGCGCAGGCAGTGCTGCGCAATAACTATCTGCAGACGCTCTGCCTCAGCATGGCGCAAGCGCGCGGGATCGAGGAATTCGCGACCAATGCCCGGCTGATCCGAACCCTCGAGCAGGAGCAGCGGCTGGTGCGTCATCTCGAGCAGCTGCCGGACGAGACCGAGCTTACCGAGCGCGAGGCGGCGAAGCGGCCGCTGACCCGGCCGGAGCTTGCCGTGCTGATGGCGCATGCCAAGCTTGCGCTGGCCGACGAGCTCACCACCTCGCGGGTGCCGGACGATCCTTATCTCGGGCGCGAGCTCCTTCGGTATTTTCCGCGCAAGCTGTCGGAGGCCTTGCCTGAGGAAGTGAGCCATCACCGGCTGCGCCGGGAGATCATCTCGACCCAGCTTGCAAACAGCATGATCAACCGCGGCGGGCCCAATTTCGTGTGGCGGCTCAAGGAGGAGACCGGCTTCGGGGTGACCGAGATCGCCGGCGCCTATGCGCTGGCGCGGGACAGCTTCGATTTCGTGGGCCTGAACAGTCTCGTCGATGCGCTCGACGGCAAGGTCGACGGCCGCAGTCAGCTCGATCTTTACATCGAGCTGCAGAACCTGCTCCGGCGCGGCACCATCTGGTTCCTGCGCAATGTGCCGCCGACGGCCGGGATTGCCGAGCTCGCGGCCCAATATTCGACGGGAATTTCCGAGCTTTCGCAGATCCTCGAACAGGTCCTGCCCGCGAGCGCGCTGGAGCGGATCGCCGATCGCCGCCAGGTGCTGCTCGAGCAGGGGATTCCCGCAGATGCGGCAGAGCGCTTTGCCCGGTTGCGGTATCTGCAGCGGGGACCGGATATCGTCCAGGTTGCCGCGCGCGAAAAGGAGCCGATCAAGGCGGTGGCGCAGCTGTTCTTCGAGGTCGGGAGCGCGCTCGCCATCGATCGACTGGTGCGGCAGGCGATGCAGATTCCGCCGTCGCGGTTCCATGAGCGGCTCGCCATCAATCGCACGGTCGACGGCATCCTTCAGACCCACCGGGCGATTGCCGCGCGGGCCTTGAAGGGGGACGGCGGAGCGGCGCGCGGCTGGGCGGCCTGGAGCGCCGGACGTGGCGAGCTGCTGCAGCGGACACGACGGGAGATCGACGAGCTCCTGAAGAAGAAACCGTTCGACCTGGCGCGCCTGTCGCTGGCCGCCAACCAGCTTGCGGAGCTCGCGAAGGAGTAGGCGGTAGCCTACCCTTGAGGTCACAGCGGTTTTGCGCCAGTCTTCCTTGATGCGAGAGAAGCACGACGTCGTGGTGGTGGGCGGAGCCGTGGTCGGCTCGGCGGTGGCCTATTCGTTGAAAAGGGCCGGCTTTCCGGGAAGCGTTCTGGTGATCGAGCGCGATCCGACCTATCGCAGGGCCAGCACGACGCTGTCCTGCGGCGGGATCCGCCAGCAATTCTCGACGGAGGAGAACATTCTCCTGTCGCAATACGGGCTTCGTCTCATCCGTGCCTTGCAGCGGGAGCATGGGTCCGATGCCGGGATCAGCTTTCGCGAGCAGGGCTACCTGATCCTGGCCACCGAGGAAGGCGCGGAAACCTTGGCCGCCAACGTCGCGCTGCAGCGGCGGCTCGGGGCGGATATCGCGCTCTTCGATCGGAACGATCTGACTGCGAGGTTCCCGTGGATCTCGGTCGACGGTCTGGCATGCGGCGGCTTCGGGCAAAGCGGCGAGGGGTGGTTCGACCCGTGGGCATGGATGAACCTCCTGCGAAGCGGGTCCCGGACGCTCGGCGCCGAGTGGATGACCGGCGAGGTGACTGCCCTCGAGCAGGACGGCGATCGCGTCAAGTCCGTCGTACTCGATGATGGGCAGAGGATCGATTGCGGCGTGCTGGTGAATGCCGCCGGGCCTTCCGCGGGCAGGATCGCGGGGCTCGCCGGCATTGCGCTCCCGGTCGGTCCGCGCAAGCGTTACGTCTTCGTGTTCGATTGCCGCGATGCCTCGGAAGCACTGCACCAGGCGCCGCTCACCATCGATGCGAGCGGCCTCTATTTCCGGCCGGAGGGTCGGCAGTTCATCACCGGGCTGTCGCCGGAAGAGGAGCGCGAGCCGGAGCAGCTCGATTTCGAGGTCGATCACGGCTGGTTCGAGGAGGAGATCTGGCCGCGGCTTGCAGCCCGCGTGCCGACCTTCGAGGCGATCAAGGCAACCAATGCCTGGGTCGGACACTACGACTACAATGATCTCGACCAGAACGCGATCGTTGGCCCGCATCCTCACTTACGGAATTTCTACTTCGCCAACGGCTTCTCGGGGCACGGCCTGCAGCAAGCGCCGGCAGTCGGCCAGGCGGTTGCAGAACACATCATGCATGGAGAATACCGAACCATCGACGTGACGCGCTTCGGCTATCAGCGCATTGCCGCCGGCGCGCCGCTTGCCGAGCTCAATGTCATCTGAAGAACCGGCCGGGCCGCAACGGATGCCGGGCGAGAGTGCAGTCGTCGCGATCTCATCCGCAGTGGCCTACGGCAATGTCGGGCTGCGGGCGACGGTCGCCGGGCTCCAGGCCTCGGGCCATCGGGCAATCGAGCTGCCGACGGTGGTTCTGTCGAACCATCCGGGGCTCGGGCGGCCGGCGGGTCTGCGGGTTGCGGCGGCCGAGCTCGGCGCCATGATAGACGCATTGGGACAGCTCGGTCAGCTCGATCGTGCGGGCGCGGTGATGACGGGGTATTTCGCCAGCGCCGAGCAGGTCGAGGCAATTGCCGATCGGCTGGCGCGGCTGAAGTCCAGACGCGATGGTCTCGTCATCCTCGTCGACCCGGTGATCGGGGATGAGGAAGGCGGCCTCTATGTCGCGCAGCCGGTGGCGGCGGCAATCCGCGACAGGCTTGTGCCGCTGGCCTCGATCGTGACGCCGAACCGTTTCGAGCTCGGCTGGCTCGCGTCATGCACGATCGCGAGCGAGCGCGACGCAACGGCAGCAGCGCGGGTGCTCGCCATCCCCGAGACGGTCGCAACATCGATTGGCGCCGCGGACTCGGAAATCGTCACGCTGGCCATCACGCGCGAGACCGTGACGCGGTCGGCGAGCCCCCGGCATGCCGCCGTGCCACATGGCGCGGGCGACCTTCTGGCCGGCCTCTATCTCGGTCGACGGCTGTCCGGTGCCGACGCCGCCGGCAGCCTTGCCGGCGCGATGCGGCAGCTTGAGCCGGTCATCGAGCGCAGTGCCGGCCGCGAGGTCCTCGATCTGGAGATCCCATGCTGAACCGTCAGGCCATCGCATCGATGCACCGGCTGATCGCCCCGCATATCCGGCGCACTCCCGTGATCGACATCCGTCTCGATGGCCTCGATCGTCCGGTGACGCTCAAGCTCGAATGCCTACAGGTCACCGGCTCGTTCAAGGCGCGCGGCGCCTTTGCCAACATGATGGGGCTCGAGCCGCCGGCCGCCGGGGTGACCGCAGCGTCCGGCGGCAATCACGGCATTGCCGTGGCGCGGGCGGCGGCGACGCTCGGGGTCAAGGCGCGGATCTTCGTCCCCGAGATCTCCTCGGCCGCCAAGGTGGCGCGAATCAGCCAGGAGGGTGCCGAGGTCACGGTGACGGGGGCGCGCTATGCCGATGCACTCGCCGCCTGTGAGGCCTTTGCGGCGGAGAGCGGCGCGCTGCCGATCCACGCCTATAATGCCGAGGCGACGCTCCTCGGCCAGGGAACGATTGCGGCGGAGCTCGAGGCACAGGCCAGCGATCTCGACACGATCATGGTGGCAGTCGGCGGCGGCGGGCTGATCGGCGGCATCGCCGCCTGGTATGCCGGGGCGCATCAGATCCTGGGGATCGAACCCTCAGGCTGCAATGCGCTCGCCGCAGCGCTCGATGCCGGCGGACCGGTGGTGGTCGAAACGCACGGCATTGCCGCCGATTCGCTCGGCGCATCGCGGCTCGGCGATCTCGCCTATGACATCCTCGCCCAGACCGGCGCCCGCTCCGTGCTGGTCGAGGATCAGGACATCAGGAAGGCGCAGATGTGGCTCTGGGACAATCTGCGGCTCGTCACGGAGCCCGGCGGCGCGACGGCGCTGGCGCCGCTTCTCTCGGGCCGCTACCAGCCGCATCCGCGCGAACGGATCGGCGTGGTGATCTGCGGGGCGAATGTGGATCCGAGTAGCGTGAGTAGTGAGGTAGTGAGTAGTGAGTAGTGAGTAGTGGTGGGGCCGAGCTCTGCCAGACTACTCACTATTCACTACTCACTACTCACGCATTTCAGAACAACCCAACGATCTGGCCCTGCTTGTCGAGGCCGATGACTTCTGCCGAGGGTATCTTGGGCAGCCCCGGCATGGTCATGACATCGCCGCAGATGGCGACGACGAACTCGGCGCCGGCAGACAGTCGGACCTCGCGGATCGGCACCACATGATGGCTGGGCGCGCCCTTGAGATTGGGGTCAGTCGAGAACGAATACTGGGTCTTGGCCATGCAGATCGGAAACTTGCCATAGCCTTGCGCCTCGAATTCGCGCAGCTGATTCCTGACCGAGGTATCGGCAACGATGTCGTCGGCGCGGTAGATCTCCGTGGCGATCTTCTTGATCTTGTCCCACAAGGGCAGGTCGTCGCCATAAAGGGGCTTGAGCACGGGCTTGCCACGCTCGGCCAGGCTGACGACCTGGCGCGCCAACGCCTCGGTGCCCTTCGAGCCTTCGGCCCAATGGGTGCAGCGGAATGCCTCGACACCTTTCTCGGCGCAGAAGCTTCTGACGACCTCGGCTTCGGCCTCGGTGTCGGTGATGAAGTTGTTGATGGCGACGGCGACAGGGAGACCGAACTTGGCCAGGTTCTCGAGATGACGGCCGAGGTTGACGAGCCCCTTCTTGAGGGCGGCGACATTCTCGGTCTTGAGCTCCTCCTTGGTCAGGCCGCCATGCATCTTCAACGCCCGGATGGTCGCCACGACCACCGCGGCCGCAGGCGCGAGGCCGGCCTTGCGGCATTTGATGTCGATGAACTTCTCCGCTCCGAGATCGGCGCCGAAGCCCGCCTCGGTCACGACATAATCGGCAAGCTTCAGGCCGGCCTTGGTGGCCATCACCGAGTTGCAGCCATGGGCGATGTTGGCGAACGGGCCGCCGTGGACGAAGGCCGGGTTGTTCTCGAGCGTCTGGACCAGGTTCGGCATCAGCGCGTCCTTGAGAAGGACGGTCATGGCGCCAGGCGCCTTCAGATCCTTGGCGAAGAGCGGCGTGCGGTCACGCCGGGCGGCGACAACGATCTGGGAGAGGCGGCGCTCGAGATCGGCAAGCGATGTCGACAGGCAGAGGATCGCCATGATTTCCGAGGCGACGGTGATGTCGAAGCCGGTCTCGCGCGGGTAGCCGTTGGCGACGCCGCCGAGCGAGGTAACGATTTCGCGCAAAGCCCGGTCGTTCATGTCGAGCACGCGCCGCCAGGCGACGCGGCGGGAGTCGATGGCGAGCTCGTTGCCCCAGTAAATGTGGTTGTCGATCATCGCCGAGAGCAGGTTGTGGGCCGTGGTGATGGCGTGAAAATCACCGGTGAAATGCAGGTTGATGTCCTCCATCGGGACAATCTGGGCATGGCCGCCGCCGGCGGCGCCGCCCTTCATGCCGAAACAGGGGCCGAGCGAAGGCTCGCGCAGGCAGATGACGGCTTTCTTGCCAATGCGATTGAGGCCGTCCCCGAGGCCGACGGTGGTGGTCGTCTTGCCCTCGCCGGCCGGGGTCGGCGTGATGGCGGTCACGAGGATCAGCTTCCCGTCGGGGCGGTCCTTCAGCCCGTCGAGGAAGTCGAGGCTGACCTTGGCCTTGGTATGACCATAAGGAATGAGCTGCTTGTAAGGGATCCCGAGGCGCTCGCCGATGTCCTGAATCGGCAGCATCTTGGCTGCGCGGGCGATTTCAATATCACTTTTGGGAGCCGCCATGGCTTCATGTCTCCTGATCTTGTCCATCTGTACATCGGCGGCGGCCGCTGTCACGAATGACAAATCGGTCATCGGCATGAGCACAAGTCATGGCGGGATGCGAAAACGACGAAGGCTAGCCCGGGGTCAGCCCTTGCGGTTCGAGGCGAGCTGCTCGAGCTGGCGCTGGACCGCCTTCAGCTCCTCCTTGAGGGCGCGAATGTCGTCCTCGGCCGAGGCGGCGGCGGGTTCAGGCTTGGGGCCGGCCGCCGGGGCGGCTGCGGGGGCGCCGTTGGTCCCGGTCGCGGCCTGCGGCAGGGCGAAGGGGTTGAACATCTGCACGGCCTGCTGGAACATTGCGACATTGCGCCGTGCCTGCTCCTCCATGGCGCGGAACGGCTCGCCGCCGAAGGAGTCCATCATCTGCTGGCGGAAGCGCTCCTGCTCCCGGGTCAGCGATTCCAGCGAAAACTCGAGATAGCTCGGGATGAACGCCTGCATGCTGTCGCCGTAAAACCGGATCAGCTGGCGCAGGAAGCGGATCGGCAGCAGATTCTGCCCCTTGTTCTCCTCGTCGAAGATGATCTGGGTCAGCACCGAGCGGGTGATGTCCTCGCCGGTCTTGGCGTCATAGACCGAGAAATCGGTGCCTTTCTTGACCATCTCGGAAAGATCGTCGAGGGTCACATAGCTGCTGGTCGACGTGTTGTAGAGGCGGCGATTGGCGTATTTCTTGATGACCACCGTATCGCGGGCAGGGTCGCTGTTCGAGGGGCTGAGTTCCGGGGTGCCCAAGGTGGAGAATTCCCTTCAACAGTCCACGCTTTCTGCGAAATTGTTGCGCCCCGGCTCGACCAATTGCAAGCGCAAAAGGGGGGTCGTGCCAGACCAACCGGGGCGGGAGAGCGCGGGTTATTGAACTCCTCTCGGCCGGGGCCGATATTGGCGGCATCATCCAAGGAGGACAAAGATGTCGGTTGCTGACAAATCGGTCGCTATCGTTGCCGCGGCGCGCACCCCCGTCGGTTCGTTCAACGGTGCGCTGTCGTCATTGCCGGCATCGGCGCTCGGCACGGTGGCGCTGAAGGGTGCAATCGAACGGGCCAAGCTCGATCCGGCGGAGATCGAGGAGGTCATCCTGGGGCAGATCCTGACCGCCGGCGCCGGCCAGAACCCGGCACGGCAGGCCTCGGTCGCGGCCGGAATCCCGGTGGAAAGCCCGGCCTGGGGGGTGAACCAGCTCTGCGGGTCGGGGTTGCGGGCGGTGGCGCTCGGGCTGCAGCAGATCACCAGCGGCGATGCCAGGATCGTGGCGGCGGGCGGCCAGGAATCGATGAGCCAGGCGCCGCACTGCGCGCATCTGCGCGACGGCATCAAGATGGGCGATTACAAGCTCATCGACACGATGATCAAGGACGGGCTGTGGGATGCCTTCAACGGCTATCACATGGGCAACACCGCCGAGAACGTCGCCAAGCAGTGGCAGATCACCCGCGAGGAGCAGGACAGGTTCGCGGTGAGGTCGCAGAACAAGGCAGAGGCGGCGCAGGCGGGCGGCAAGTTCAAGGACGAAATCGTCCCGGTCACCATCCAGACGCGCAAGGGCGATCAAGTGGTGAGCGAGGACGAATACATCAAAAAGGGAGTGACTCTCGAATCGGTATCGAAGCTCAGGCCGGCTTTCGACAAGGACGGCTCGGTAACGGCAGCCAATGCTTCGGGGATCAATGACGGGGCGGCGGTCGTCATCCTGATGCCGGAGAAGGAGGCATCGCGGCGCGGCTTGCGGCCGCTCGCCCGGATCGTGTCATGGGCGCATGCCGGGGTCGATCCGGCGATCATGGGCACGGGGCCGATCCCGGCGTCGCGGCTGGCCCTCAAGCGGGCCGGCTGGAAGGCGGAGGACCTCGACCTCATCGAGGCCAACGAGGCTTTTGCCGCTCAGGCCTGCGCGGTCAATCGCGAGCTCGGCTTCAACGGCGACATCGTCAATGTCAATGGCGGGGCCATCGCCATCGGTCATCCGATCGGGGCATCGGGCGGACGGGTGCTGGTGACGCTGCTCCACGAGATGGAGAAGCGCAAGGCCCACAAGGGCCTGGCGACGTTGTGCATCGGCGGCGGCATGGGGATCGCCATGTGCGTCGAGCGCGATTGACGATAAGGCGGCACCAAAGGGAGGGTCGAATGGCGCGGCTTGCGATCGTGACGGGTGGGACCCGCGGCATCGGTGCGGCGATTTCCAAGGCGCTCAAGGCCGAGGGCCACACGGTCATCGCCAATTATGCCGGCAATGACGAGGCGGCACAGCGGTTCGGCAAGGAGACCGGCATCGCCACCATGAAATGGGACGTTTCGAGCTACGAGGCCTGCGCCGGTCAGCTCGAGACGATCGCCAAGGAGCACGGGCCGGTCGAAATCCTGGTCAACAATGCCGGCATTACCCGCGATGCCATGTTCCACAAGATGACGCCGCAGCAATGGAGCGAGGTCATCAACACCAACCTCGACTCGCTGTTCAACATGACGCGGCCGGTGTGGGACGGGATGCGGGCCAAGGGCTTCGGCCGGATCATCTGCATCTCCTCGGTCAACGGGCAGAAGGGCCAGATGGGCCAGGTCAATTACTCGGCGGCAAAGGCCGGCGACATGGGCTTCGTCAAGGCGCTGGCGCAGGAGGGGGCGGCCAAGGGCATCACGGTCAATGCGGTGGCGCCCGGCTATATCGGGACCGAGATGGTGCGGGCGATCGCCCCCGAGGTGCTGGAGAAGCGGATTTTGCCGCTGATCCCGACGGGGCGGCTCGGGGAGCCCGAAGAGGTGGCGCGCTGCGTGGCGTTCCTTGCCTCCGATGCGGCAGGCTTCATCACCGGCTCGACGCTGACGGTGAATGGCGGGCAGTATATGGCTTGAGCGGCCATTACCTTCCCTCATGGCCGGCCCCCGAGTCGGCCATGAGGGAGGGAGCTAGAAAGCGTTCTTGCGGCGGCGGAGCTCGGCGAAGACCTCGGCGTCGGAGGCATTGACAAGGCCGAGGCGGGCGCGAATTGCCTTGTCCTGCGGCCTCAGGAACGGATTGGCCCGGCATTCCGAGGCGATGGTGACGGGGAGCGTCAGACGTCCGGCCTTGACCTCGGCCGAGGCCTCCTTGGCGCGGGCCTGCAAGGCGGGGTTGTCGGGATCGACCGTGAGCGCAAACCGGGCATTGGCCAGCGTGTATTCATGGCCGCAATAGACCCTGGTGTCGCCGGGCAGGTTGCGCAGCCGGTCAAGGGAGCGCCACATCTCGTCCATGCTGCCCTCGATGACCCGGCCGCAGCCAAGCGAGAACAGGGTGTCGCCGACAAAGACCAAGCGGTCTTGTGCAAGGTGCCAGGCAATATGGCCCCTGGTGTGCCCGGGCGTGTCGATGATTTCCGCCATGTGGCCGGCAAAGTCGTAGGTCTGGCCCGGCTCGACGGTCTCGTCGACCCCCGGGATGCGGCGGGAATCGGCCCGGTTGGCCACCACCTTGGCGCCATGACGGGCCTTGAGCGCCGGGATGGCGGCGATGTGGTCGTCATGGTGATGGGTGACGAGAATATGGGTCAATTTCCACCCCGTGTCGCGGAGCGCCCGCTCGATGGGCGCCTCCTCGGGCGCGTCAATGGCGGCGCAGGCAGAAGAGCCCCGGTCGCGCAGCAAAACGCCGAAATTGTCCTGGCGGCATAGGAATTGATGTATGTCGAGCTCTGGCATGGGGCTTCCTTATCGCTTGTTTGGACGACTGTGATAGCTTCCAGGAAAAGCCAGGCAAATACTCGAATTGCGATGTTGGATGTGGTCGATCTCAGGGAATTCTACGCGAGCCCCCTCGGGCAGATGACGCGGCGCATGCTGTCGCATCGCATCCGCTCGCGGTTCCGGACGGCGCAAGGAGCAAGGGTGCTCGGGGTCGGCTACGCCATTCCCTATCTCGAACCCTGGCGGGCCGAGGCGGAGCGGGTGCTCGCCTTCATGCCGGCGCGGCAGGGGGTGTTGCACTGGCCGCAATCCGGTCTCAATGCGGCGGCGCTCGTCGAGGAAGCCGACCTGCCGTTGCCCGACGCCTCGATCGACCTTGCGCTCGTGGTGCATGGGCTGGAATTGACCGACCAGCTGCCGGACCTCCTGCGCGAGCTGTGGCGGGTGCTCGCGCCGCAGGGCCGGGCGTTGTTCGTGGTTCCCAACCGGCGCGGCATGTGGGCGCGGTTCGATTCGACGCCATTCGGCCATGGCCGGCCGTTCTCGCGCGGCCAGTTCACCGATCTCCTGCGCGATGCGGCGTTCTCGCCGACGGGATGGGCCTATGCGCTGTTTGCGCCGCCCATCGGCCGCAGCTTCCTGATCCGCTCGGCGCCGGCGCTGGAACGGTTCGGCCTGTGGATCTCGCCGGGCTTTGCCGGCCTCATCGTCGTCGAGGCGGTGAAGCAGGTCTATGCCATCTCGCGCGGGAAACGGGCGAAGCGCCTGATGCCGGTGATCAAGCCGCGGCTCATCCCGGTGCCATCGCTTCGGCGCAGTCGTCAGCAACACTGAAGGACCGCCATGGACCAGCCCCGTCCGCCGTTGCGCACGCTCGAAGACGCCCGTCGGGAAATCGACGAGATCGATGTCAGGATCCTCAGCCTTCTCGAGCAGCGCTTCAATGCCAGCCGGCTGATCCGCCACATCAAGGCGCAGGAGCCGGGGAACGGCACCGTCTCGCCGGTGCGGCCGGCGCGCGAGTCGGCAATTCTGCGGCGGCTGCTGGAGCGGGCGAGCGGATCGGTGCCGCCGGCGGTGGTGGTGCAGATCTGGCGGCGCATCATCTCGGCCTCGACCTTGCTGCAGGCGCCCGCAGTCGTGCGCTGCCCGGAGGCGCTCTACGCCGATCCGGAGATGCGCTCGCATGTGCGCGACCATTTCGGGACCATTCCTGTTGCCGCCGTGCCGGACGAGGAATCGGCGCTCAGGGCGGTGCGCGACCGAGCCGCTGAGGTGGCGGTGGTGCCGATCGGGGGCTATTGGGTCCAGCCATTCCTCGACAAGGTGGGCGGCGATGCATCGGTGATCGGGGTGCTGCCGTCGCTTTCCGACGGCAGCCGGCCGAGTGCCGCGGTGATCGGCCATGCACCGGCCGAGCGGACCGGCGCCGACGAGACGCTGGTCGCCACCTCCGGGCGGCTGCCGCGCGATTTCGTGCCGGCGCCGCTCTGGGACGTCCAGAGCGAGGACGGCCACCGGCTGACCAGCCTGCCGGGCTTCCTGTCCGAGTCCGAACATCCGTTGATCGGGCTCAGGCGCAGCAACGACCTGCTTGCGCTGGCGGTCGTCGGCCGCTATCCGAGCCCGCTCGAGGTGAGGTGATCATGACGGCAGCTAAGCCCGCGCCGCGGCCGGGCATTCTCGATATCTCCCCCTATGTGCCGGGGAAGAGCGGCGCACGCGGCGACGGCCGGGTGTTCAAGTTGTCGTCCAACGAGTCGCCGATCGGGCCGAGCCCGGCAGCGCTTGCGGCCTTTGCCGCGGCATCGCAGCAGATGCACCTCTATCCCGACGGTTCGGCGGCAACCTTGCGCAAGGCGATCGCCAAGCAATACGGGCTCGATCCTGAGCGCATCGTGTGCGGTGCGGGTTCGGACGAGCTCATCCAGCTCCTGGCGCACGGCTATCTCGGGCCCGGCAGCGAGGCGGTTCACACCGAGCACGGATTCCTAGTCTATCCCATCGCGATCAGGGCCCATGGGGCTCTGCCGGCGGTCGCGGCGGAGCGCAACTTCACCGCCGATGTCGATGAGATCCTCAAGGCGGTGGGCCCGCGCACCGGCATGGTGTTCCTGGCCAACCCCAACAATCCGACCGGCACCTATCTGCCGTTCAGCGAGGTGAAGCGGCTGCATGGCGCGCTGCCGCCCGACTGCCTGCTGGTGCTCGATGCGGCTTACGCCGAATATGTCCGCCGCGACGACTATGAGGCCGGGGCGGTTCTCGTCTCGGGCCATGACAATGTGGTGATGACCCGCACTTTCTCGAAGGCCTTCGGGCTTGCCGGTCTCAGGATCGGCTGGGCCTATTGCCCGATCGAGGTCGCGGCGGTGCTGAACCGCATCCGCGGGCCGTTCAATGTCAGCGCGCCGGCGATCGCTGCCGCGGTCGCGGCGCTCGAGGACACCGCCCATCTCGACAAGGCGAGGGCTCATAATGACCGCTGGCTGCCGTGGCTCACCCGCGAGATCGGCGCGCTGGGTTTGACGGTCACGCCGAGCACGGGGAATTTCCTGCTCGTCCACTTTCCGCCGGGTGCCGGCCGGAATGCCGAAGAGGCCGACCGCTTTCTCAGCGCCCGCGGGCTGATCCTCAGGCGGATGGAAGCCTATGGAATTCCCGGCGCGCTCAGGCTGTCGGTCGGCACTGAGGAGGCGAACCGGGCGGTGGTCGAGGCGCTCGCTGCCTTCTGCCGGGAGCCGTCATGAGCGCCGGGCCACCAAAGCCGCTGTTCGATCGCGCGGCGCTGATCGGCATCGGCCTCATCGGCTCGTCGCTGGCGCATGCGATGCGCCGCGGTGCGCTTGCCGGTCACATTTCCGGCTTTGCCAAGAGCGAGGCGACGCGCGCCAAGGCGCGCGAACTCGGCATCATCGATACGGTCCACGAGACGGCAGCCGAGGCCGTGCGGGGAGCCGATCTCGTGGTGCTTTGCGTTCCGGTCGGCGCCTATCGGGATATCGCGGCGTCGATTGCCAAGGATCTCAAGCCTGGGGCGATCCTGACCGATGTCGGTTCGGTCAAGGGCGCCGTGGTGCGCGATGTCGCGCCGCATGTCCCCGCCGGCGTCCATTTCATCCCCGGCCATCCAATCGCGGGAACGGAGCAGTCGGGGCCGGAAGCAGGCTTTGCCGAGCTCTTCGACAATCGCTGGTGCATCCTGACGCCACTGCCCGGCAGCGATCTTGAGGCAGTGGAGAAGCTCGAAGCCTTCTGGCGGGCGCTCGGCTCGCATGTCGACCGGATGAGCCCGGACCATCACGACCTCGCGCTCGCCATCACCAGCCACCTGCCGCATCTCATCGCCTACAACATCGTGGCGACCGCGGCCGATCTCGAAGAGGTCACCAACTCGGAGGTGATCAAATATTCGGCCGGCGGCTTTCGCGACTTCACCCGCATTGCGGCTTCCGATCCGATCATGTGGCGCGACGTCTTCCTCAACAACAAGGAGGCGGTGCTGGAAATGCTCGGGCGGTTCTCGGAAGATCTGTCGGCGCTGCAGCGCGCCATTCGCTGGAGCGATGGCGAACAGCTGCTCGCGCTGTTTACCCGGGCGCGGGAGATCCGACGCGGCATCATCGCCGCCGGACAGGACACGGCGCGTCCGGACTTCGGTCGGCGCCGGTAGGCGGCACGATGACGCTGCAGGCTGCATGACCGAGCATTGGGTGTTCGCTTATGGCTCGCTGATGTGGCGGCCGGACATCCCCTATGTCGAGAGGCGTCAGGCGCTGCTTCATGGGCATCACCGGCGGCTGTGCATCTACTCCTATGTGCATCGCGGCAGCCCGGAGAAGCCTGGGCTGGTCATGGGGCTCGATCGCGGCGGCGCCTGCCGCGGCATCGCCTACCGCATCGAGGCGGCGCAGTGGCCGGCCGCCCTCGACTATCTGAGAGCCCGCGAGCAGGTCACTGCCGTCTATGTCGAGAGTCATCGGCCGCTGCGGCTGCTCGACGGCGACAGGCGCATCGTGACCGCACTGGTCTATGAGGCGGACCGGGCCCATCCGCAATATGCCGGCCGCCTCAGCTTCGAGGAGCAGGTGCGTCATGTGCTGCAGGGTGTCGGCGGGTCCGGGCGGTGCATCGATTATGTCGACCAGACGGTCGCTCATCTGCGGGAGATGGGGATCCGGGACGGCGCGCTCGAGGCGCTTAGGAAGGCGGTGGGCAGTAAAGAGAGAGTGAGTGGTGAGCAGTGAGTAGTGGTTGGGCAGGGCTCGCCCAAACTACTCACTACTGACTATTCACTCCTCACCAAGCCTTCAATTCTTCCGTTCGACAATGAAGCGGGCGGCCTCGGCCAGCAGTTTTGCGCGGTCGCCGAAACGGTCGAGGGCGGCGATGGCTTCGCCGGTCAGGGCGGCGGCGCGGGCCTTGGCACCGGCAAGCCCGAGGTGATCGATGAACGTCGCCTTGCCCGCCGAGCGGTCCTTCTGGGTCGCCTTGCCGAGCTTGTCCGGCGTCGATTCGACATCGAGAACGTCATCGGCGATCTGGAAGGCGAGGCCGATCTTGTCGGCGAAGGTCAAAAGCGCGACACGGTCGGCGGCGGCGGCCCGGGCGAGGATGGCGCCTGCTTCCAGCGAATAGCGGAACAAGGCCCCGGTCTTCATGCCCTGGAGCAGGACAATGTGCTCGAGATCGAAATCGCTCCGCTGCTCGGCCTGAAGGTCGAGCATCTGGCCTCCGACCATGCCGGAGTGGCCGGCGGCGCGGGCGAGATTGGCGACGAGATCGACGCGGATGGCCGCGTCGGCATGGGTCAGCGGATCCGAGAGGATGTCGAAAGCCAAGGTGAGCAGCCCGTCGCCGGCGAGAATGGCGGTCGCCTCGTCGAAGGCCTTGTGGCAGGTCGGCTTGCCGCGCCGGAGATCGTCGTCGTCCATGGCGGGAAGATCGTCATGGACCAGGGAGTAGCAATGGACGCATTCGAGTGCGACGCCCGTGCGCAGCGCCCCTTCGGCAGGCGCATCCAGGATGCGGGCGCTCTCGGTGACGAAGAACGGCCTGATGCGCTTGCCCTGGCCGATGGCGGCATAGCGCATTGCCTCGACGACACGGGGTGCACGGGCATTGTCGAGGGAGAGAATCCGATCGAGCAGCCGGTCGACCTCGGCGGCAGTGCGCTTCAGGGCGGTTTCGAAATTCATGCCGTTCACTCTGTTTCGGGAAGACATGCGCAAGGGCAGGCGGCGCGCTTCTCGCGTGCCGGCCTGTGTCTTAAGGTCGGCCCATGGCAAACTCAACAGAATTGCCGAGAGGGGCGCATTCTGTGCAATTCGAGGTGAATCAGGGGCCTAAGCCTCTGGAACTGTGGGCAAAACGCGTCCTCGTCGCAATCGGCGCGGTCGTCGCGATCCCCTATGTGCTGACGATCCTCTATTGGTTCGTGCCGCCGCCGGTCTCGGCCACCATGCTGTGGAACGCGCTTTCCGGCGACAGGATCGACTACAGCTGGCGGCCGCTCGATCAGATCTCGCCGCGGCTGGTCCGGGCAGTGGTGACCTCGGAAGATGCCCGCGTGTGCCTGCATCACGGGGTCGACTGGGACGTGCTGGGCGACCTTTTCGAGGAGGTGACAAGCGGCGAGGGGGGAAGCGTCAGGGGCGGGTCGACGATCACCATGCAAGTGGCGAAAAATCTGTTCCTGTGGCCGTCCCGGTCCTATCTGCGGAAGGGGTTCGAGATCCCGCTCGCCTATTGGATCGATCTTGTTTGGGGCAAGCGGCGGGTGGTCGAGGTCTATCTGAACGTGGCGGAATGGGGGCCCGGAATCTACGGCGCAGAAGCGGCGGCCCAGCATCATTTCCGAAAATCGGCGAAGGATCTCTCGACGCGAGAAGCGGTGCTGCTCGCGGCGGCGCTGCCCAATCCGATCGTGCGGCGGGCGGGGCGGCCGGGGAGCCAGCTCGAGCGCATGGCAGGGCGGCTCAGGCGCAAGATTCCGGGGTCGATTGCCTATCTCGACTGCCTGGACAGGGACGGCGAGACGAAAATCTCTGGCCAGAACTGATGTCGGCCTGTATAAGCCGCCGCGACTTCAGGGCTGCCTCTCGGCGGCCCCATGCGTTGGAGATGACCGATGGCTGTGCCTAAGAAGAAGACCTCGCCGTCCAAGCGCGGCATGCGGCGTTCCGGCCACAAGATGGCCAAGGCGACCTATGTCGAAAACAAGCAAACGGGCGAGCTGCACCGGCCGCATCACATCGATCTCAAGACGGGGATGTATCGCGGGCGCAAGGTGCTGGAACCGAAGAGCGAGTTCTGAGCCATCGCATGCAGTTCGCGGTTGCCTTTCCGTTCCTGATCATCGTCGTCCTCGTCTACAATCTCATCGTATTCCTGTCGGAGACGGCGCTCGGCGACACGGTGCTCTCGGTGTCGATGATGTCGGGGGCGGTGCTCCGCCTCACCACCGGCGATCTCGTCATCCTGCTCGGGCTTGTGGTGCTGTTCATCGAGGTGATGAAGTCGGCGCGCTCGACCTCCTCGACGATTCTCGATCACATGCTGTCGACCGTGGTGTTCATCGTGGCGCTGGTCGAGTTTCTCGTCGTGCACCAGGCCGGCACGGCGGTGTTCCTCATCGTCACGACGATCTGCTTCATCGATGTGGTGGCGGGCTATACCGTGTCGATCCGAGCGGCGCGGCGCGACATCGCATTCGACAATGGCTGATCATGCTCTCCCCTCATGGCCGGGCTTGACTCGCCCATCCAGCCTTACCCTTCATCATCTCCTGGATGGCCGGCTCGGGGGCCGGCCATGAGGGAATAAAAACGAAGGCGTCAACCTCGAGTCATAATGCTCCTAGCTGCAGGTCGAGTGTCCGCAGGCGAGGCAGGTGGCGCAACCCTCCTGGAAGGCTAATGCAGCCTCGCCGCATTTCGGACATTGGGCAATGCGGCCGGCCGCCGCCAGCGCGCGGCTCAAGGGCGCCGGCTGGTCCGGCGCGCCATCGGCATCCTTGCGGATGAAGCCCTGAGCGACGAGATGCTTCTCGATGATGCCGCCGATCGCCGCGAGCAGGCTCGGCACATAACGGCCATCGAGCCACTGGCCGCCACGCGGGTCGAACACCGCCTTGAGCTCCTCGACGACGAAGGCAATATCGCCGCCGCGCCGGAACACCGCCGAGATCATGCGGGTCAGCGCCACGGTCCAGGCGTAATGTTCCATATTCTTGGAATTGATGAAAATTTCAAACGGCCGGCGGCGCCCCTGCTCCTCGATGTCGTTGATGGTGATGTAGATGGCGTGGTCGGAGTCGGGCCATTTGAGCTTGTAGGTGAAGCCGGGCAGCACGGGGCTCCTGGCGAGCGGCTGACGCATCCAGACGACGCCGGCATCGCCGTGGTCGGGAGCGGCTGCATCGGCACTAGCCGCCAGGGCCGGGGCAGGGCTCGCCGTAGGGGTCAGCACGGCGCCCGTCACTGCATTGGGCCGATAGGTGGTGCAGCCCTTGAGACCGAGGTCGTAGGCCTGCTCGTAAACCTGCTGGAACGCCTCGAAGCTGATGTCGGGAGGGCAGTTGATGGTCTTGGAGATCGATGAATCGACATGCCGCTGCAGTGCCGCCTGCATCCGCAAATGCTCGGCCGGGGTGAGGTCGGCGGCAGTGACGAAGGCGGCCGGCAGAGGCGCATCGGGGCCGTGCAGGGTGCGGTAGGCGCGCACGGCGTAGTCCTCCACCGTTTCCTGACGGTGGCTGCCATCCGGCTCCAGGATCTTGCGCTCGTAGCGCAGCGCGAAAATCGGCTCGACGCCGCTCGAGACATTGCCGGCAAAGAGCGAGATCGTGCCGGTCGGGGCCACCGTGGTGAGGAGCGCATTGCGGATGCCGTCGCGGCGGATGGCGGCACGCAACTCCCCGGGCAGGGTCCTGACATGGCCGGAGGCGAGATAGCGGTCGGAATCGAACAGCGGGAAAGGACCTTTCTCGCGGGCAAGCTCGACGCTGGCGCGATAGGCGGCGGCCTCGATCGCCGCCATCCAGGACGAGGCCTGCTCGGCCGATGCGGGACTGCCGTAGCGCAGGCCGCACATCGCCAGCGCATCGGCGAGACCAGTGATGCCAAGGCCGATGCGGCGCTTGCTGCGTGCCTCTTCGGCCTGCTGCGGCAGCGGATAGGCGGAGACTTCGATGACATTGTCGAGGAGGCGCACGGCGGTGGCGGCGGTGGCCTCGAGGCCGGCCAGGTCGAGCCCGGCCTCGGCCGTGAACGGCCGCTCGACGAAGCGCGCGAGATTGACCGAGCCGAGTAGGCAGGCCCCATAGGGCGGCAGCGGCTGCTCGCCACAGGGATTGGTGGCCTGGATGATCTCGCAATAGCCGAGATTGTTTGCGGCATTGATCCGATCAATGAAAATGACGCCGGGCTCGGCGACCTCATAAGTGGCCCGCATGATCTGGTCCCACAGGCTGCGGGCGCGGACGGTGCGGTAGACCTTGCCGGCGAAAACGAGGGGCCAGTCGGCATCGTTCTTCACGGCGGCCATGAAGGCGTCGGTCACCAGGACCGAGAGGTTGAACATGCGCAGGCGCGCCGGATCACGCTTGGCGGCGATGAAGGCCTCGATGTCGGGATGGTCGCAGCGGAGCGTCCCCATCATGGCGCCGCGGCGCGAGCCCGCGGACATGATGGTTCGGCACATGGAATCCCAAACGTCCATGAAGCTCAAGGGGCCGGAAGCGTCGGCGCCGACGCCGCGGACCGGGGCGCCCTTGGGCCGCAAGGTCGAGAAATCATGGCCGATGCCGCCGCCCTGCTGCATGGTGAGGGCGGCTTCCTTGAGGCCATCGAAGATCCCGTCCATGGAATCAGGGATCGAGCCCATGACGAAGCAGTTGAAAAGGGTGACGCGACGGCCGGTGCCGGCGCCGGCGAGGATGCGGCCGGCGGGGAGGAACCGGTGGTCCTCCATGACTTTCTGGAACGCCTCCTCCCAAAAAACGCGGCGTGCCGGCGCCTCGACAACGGCAAGGGCCCGCGCCACGCGGTGCCAGGTGGCCGCGACGGATTGTTCGAGCGGCGCCCCGCCATCCGATTTGAGGCGGTATTTGAGATCCCAGATTTGCTGCGAAATCGGGTCGGCGGCGGCTGCGGGAAAGGTTGTCATCGGCGGTCGATGCCTGTCGGATGTTCTCTTTTTGTACTCTAATCGATCAGAGCCGCTCATTCAACTGCCGCAAGGGCAGTGCGGCGGTCGCGGGCGCGCAGCCGCTCGGAGGCCGATTTGAGCTGGCCGCAGGCGGCGAGGATGTCGCGGCCGCGCGGCGTGCGCACCGGGCTTGCATAGCCGGCGCGGTTGAGGACGGCGGCGAAGCGCTCGATGGTGTCGCCGTCGGAACATTCATAGGCGGAGCCCGGCCAGGGATTGAACGGGATGAGATTGACCTTGGCGGGAATTCCCTCGAGCAGCTTGATCAGACGGCGGGCGTCCTCCCGGCCATCATTAACACCCTTCAGCATGACATATTCGAAGGTGATGCGGCGGGCATTGGAGAGGCCGGGGTAAGCCCGGCAGGCGGCAAGGAGCGCGGCGATCGGATATTTTCGGTTGAGCGGCACCAGCCGGTCGCGCACCGCATCGGTGGTGGCGTGCAGCGAGATGGCGAGCATCGAGCCGATCTCGTGGCCCGCCCGCACGATCTCGGGGACGACGCCCGAGGTCGAAAGGGTGATGCGTCGTCTGGAGATCGCGAGACCGTCGCCGTCGGCAATGACGGCGATGGCATCGCGGACCGCATCGAAGTTGTAGAGCGGCTCCCCCATTCCCATCAGGACCACATTGGTGATGGCGCGCTGGTCGGGCTCGGACCGCTTGAAGGGCAGGTCGGGCCATTCGCCGAGTCGGTCGCGGGCGACCAGGACCTGGCCGACAATCTCGCCGGCGGTGAGATTGCGCACCAGCTTCTGGGTGCCGGTGTGACAGAAGCTGCAGGTCAGGGTACAGCCGACCTGGCTCGAAATGCACAGGGTGCCGCGGTCCTCCTCGGGGATGTAGACGGTCTCGATCTCATGACGCTGGCCATGGGCATCGGGGCGAAGCCGCAGAAGCCATTTGCGCGTGCCGTCGCTCGAGATCTGCTCGGCGGCGACTTCCGGACGCTCGAGGGTGAAGCTTTCGGCAAAGCGGGCCCGGAGCTCCTTGCCGATATCGGTCATGCCGGCAAAGGATACAGCGCCGCGATTGTAGATCCAATGCCAGAGCTGGGATGACCGCATCCGGCACTGCCGTTCGGGTACGCCGGCGGCCGCCGCCGCTTCGGCGAGGCCGACACGGGTGAGGCCGACGAGCGGCAGGGGCTGAGCTGCGGAAGCATCAGTCATGGGGCACCGGAAGCGAGGCGGTTCGATCCGCGCGATCAATGCCTTAAATAGTCGAAAAAGGCGGAATTGCGAGCCTTTTATCTATTTGCAGTGCTGGTCGATCTTGTCCATCGCCTGCTTGACGCCTGAGAGCGAGTAGCTGTCAACGGTCGAGGTGCCGCGCCAGGAGGTGCCCTTCACCTCCATCTTCTTGCCCTTCTTCATGGCGCTGACGATGGTCGAATCCTTTGAATCCGACCAGGCGCCGTCGCCCTTGGTGAACAGGTTGAAGTCGTCGCCGTCGATGGTCAGCGTGGCGGTGGACTCCTTCTTGAAGGCATAGCCGATGATGGTGTTCACCTCGTTCCTGACATTGTCGCCCGGGCGGTGGGTGACGAGGAAGAACACGGGGTCGCGCTTGGTGCCCTCGGGCTCCGATTTCTTGGGCTGGGAAACGATGTAGCAGACCGGACCCGTCGGGGTGGTGTAGCTGTAGGCAGCCCAGTCGTTGAACTCGCCGACCAGGGCCGGTTTGGCTTGACTCTTTTCCGCATTTTTTTCCGCGGTCTGCGCCGCCATGGCCGGCACAACCGCAACCACACCGAACAACCCCAATAGTCCCATCCAGCTGATGACGCCGCGCATGCCACTCGACTCCTGATGGATCGTGCGGCCACCCCCCGCACCACGGCCAAGGCTATGGGCAATTCTGACGAGAATTGGGCAGGGATGTCGTGACGAGACAGAAACCGCTATCCAGGGCTATTCGGAGGCAATTCAGGGGATCGTTTCATGAAAGCTGTGCTGTGCAAGGCACTCGGGCCGCCGGCCGATCTCAAGCTCGAGGACCTGCCCTCCCCGGAGCCTGGACCGGAACAGGCGGTGGTCGCGGTGAAGGCGGCCGGACTCAATTTCTTCGATACGCTGATCATCGAGGGAAAGTACCAGTTCAAGCCCGATCCGCCGTTCTCGCCGGCGGCGGAGTTCGCCGGCATCGTCAAGACCGTCGGGGAGGCGGTCCAGACTGTCCAGCCGGGCGACCGGGTGATGGGCTATTGCGGCTGGGGGGCGGCGCGCGAGGAGATTGCGGTGGCGGCAAGCGCGCTCGCCCCGATCCCGCCGTCGATCGCGTTCGAGGAGGCGGCCGGGCTCATCGTCACCTATGGCACGACCTACCATGCCCTTCACGACCGGGCACGGCTTCGCTCCGGCGAGACGGTCGCGGTTCTCGGAGCCTCGGGCGGGGTCGGGCAGGCGGCGATCGAGCTCGGCAAGGCGATGGGAGCGCGGGTCATCGCCTGTGCGTCGTCCGACGACAAGCTCGCCGTCTGCCGCTCGCTTGGGGCGGATGAGGTGATCAACTACTCCCAAGGATCGCTGCGCGACACCCTCAAGGAGCTGACGAACGGCCGGGGCGTCGATGTGGTCTACGACCCGGTCGGGGGGACGCTGTCCGAGGCGGCGCTGCGAGCGACCGCCTGGGAAGGGCGATTCCTGGTGATCGGCTTCGCCTCGGGAACCATTCCGAAGATTGCGCTCAACCTGGTGCTGCTCAAGGGCTGCGAGGTTGTCGGCGTCTTCTGGGGCGACCATGTGGCGCGCGAACCGGAGAAGCATCGCGCCAACATGGCAAAACTCGCAGAATTGTGCGGCGCGGGCCGCGTCAGGCCGCGCATCGACCGGCTCTTCCCTCTGGAAGAAGCAGCGGCCGCGCTCGGTGTGCTGTCGCGCCGCGAGGCGCAGGGGAAGGTGATCCTGGTGCCTTGAGGCACATAGGCAATAGGCAAGAGGCAGTGAATGGCGTCCTCCCTACTGCCCATTGCCTATTGCCTACTGCCTAACCATGGCCTAGAACGCCGCCACATTCTCGGCAGGCCCTTGAAGGCTCTACTGCCCTCGCTCACATGGTGCACGGCTGCACCGGGAGGTGTCGGGGGTCAACACCCGCCAGCGATGTTCGCCCGCGGGTGCAATGGCGTTTGAGGCGTCCGACAAGAGAGCAGGACAGGATGTTCGAGACACTGCAGGAACGGCTTTCCGGGATTTTCGACCGGCTCACGGGGCGCGGATCGCTGTCGGAAGCCGATGTCGATGCGGCGATGCGGGAAGTGCGGCGGGCGCTGATCGAGGCCGACGTGGCGCTCGAAGTGGTGCGTTCGTTCACCGAGCAGGTGCGGCAGCGCGCAATCGGCCAGGAGGTGATCCGGTCGATCAAGCCGGGTCAGATGGTGATCAAGATCGTGCATGACGCGCTCGTCGACACGCTCGGGCGGGACGCCGTGCCGCTCGATCTCAAGGCGGCGGCGCCGGTTCCGGTGCTGATGGTCGGCCTGCAGGGCTCGGGCAAGACCACGACGACGGCGAAGATCGCCAAGCGGCTCAAGGAACGCGAGCGCAAGCGGGTCATGATGGCCTCGCTCGACACCTCGCGGCCGGCCGCCCAGGAGCAGCTTGCGGTCCTCGGACGGCAGATCGGGGTCGAGACGCTGCCGATCGTCAAGGGCGAGACGGCGCTGGACATCACGCGGCGGGCGCTGTCGGAAGCGCGGCGCGGCGGCTTCGACGTGGTCATGCTCGATACCGCCGGGCGGCAGCATATCGACGACGCGCTGATGAAGGAGGTGGTCGAAGTCCGCGACATCGCCAAGCCGCAGGAGACGCTGCTCGTTGCCGATTCGCTGACCGGGCAGGACGCGGTCAATCTCGCCCGCAGCTTCGATCAGCGGGTCGGGGTCAGCGGCATCGTGCTCACCCGGGTCGATGGCGACGGCCGCGGCGGTGCGGCGCTGGCCATGCGGGCGGTGACGGGCAAGCCGATCAAGCTCATCGGCACCGGCGAGCGGCTCGAGGGCCTTGAGGATTTCCATCCCGAGCGGATCGCCGGGCGAATTCTCGGCATGGGCGACGTGGTGAGCCTCGTCGAAAAGGCGGCCCTCGAGATCGATGCCGAGAAGGCGCGAAAGATCGCCGCGCGGATGAAGAAGGGCGCCTTCGATCTCGACGACCTGGCGGAGCAGCTGAAGCAGCTGCAGAAGCTTGGCGGCATGTCAGGGGTCATGGGCCTGCTGCCGGGCCTCGGCAAGATCAAGAAGCAGCTCGACAACACCGATCTCGACAAGCTGGTGCTGGGGCGGCAGCTGGCGATCATCGGCTCGATGACCGTGTTCGAGCGGCGCAATCCGAAGGTGCTCAACGCATCACGCAAGAAGCGCATTGCCAAGGGCTCGGGCACCGAGGTGCAGGAGATCAACCGCCTCCTCAAGATGCATCTGCAGATGAGCGACATGATGAAGCGGATGGGCAAGCAGCGCGGCGGGCTCTTCGGCAGCCTGTTCGGCGGCGCTCAGCCGAACGTCGACATGGCCGAGCTCGAGCGGCTGCAGGGCGAGCTCAAGACGCTCGATCCGGCAGCGCTGCCGCCGGAGCTCAGGAATCTGCCGCCGCTCGATGGCGGGCTGCCGAAAGCACTGCCGGGGCTCGGTGCCTCCGGCGGCGGGCTGTTGCCCGGCCTCGGCGGCGGTCGCCTGCCGAAGGGGCCCGGCGGCCCCAAGGGCCTTCCGGGTTTTCCCTTCAAGAAGAAATGACCTCACTCACATCCAAGGAGCATCGGCAATGACCTTGAAAATTCGCCTGGCCCGCGGCGGCGCCAAGAAGCGGCCCTACTACCGGATCGTGGTGGCGGATTCGAATGCGCCGCGCGATGGCCGCTTCATCGAGAAGATCGGGTCGTGGAACCCGATCCTGCCGAAAGGCTCGCCCGACCGGGTGACGCTCGATGCCGAGCGGGCGAAGCACTGGCTGTCGGTGGGCGCGCAGCCGACCGACCGGGTGGCGCGCTTCCTCGATGCTTCCGGTCTCAAGCCGCGCAGCCAACGCAGCAATCCGACCAAGGCGCTGCCCGGCAAGAAGCGGACCGAGCGCGAGAAGGCGGAAGCGGAGGCCCGCAAGGGCCGCGAACAGGCCGAGGCGCAGCCCCAGAGCTGAGGCTCAGGATCATGAGCAATACGGGCCGCGTGATTCTCGGCGTGATCACCGGTGCGCACGGCGTGCGCGGCGCAGTGCGGCTGAAAAGCTTCACGAGCACGCCCGAGGCGGTCGCGTCCTATGGCGCCGTGGGGCTTGGCGACAGCGGCCGGGAGGCGGTGATCCGCGAACTGCGGCCTGCCGGCCAGGACTTCATCGCGGTGCTCGCGGGCGTGAGCGACCGCAGCGCTGCCGAAGCTCTCAAGGGCTCTCTCCTGCATGTGGCGCGCGACCGGCTGCCGCCGCCGGCCGATGACGAGATCTATGTCGGCGACGTGATCGGGCTCAAGGTCTATCGCACGGACGGCAGGCTTCTCGGCGAGGTGGCGGCGGTCACCGATTTCGGGGCGGGCGACCTCCTCGAGATCCGAAGCGCATCGCGGCGCAACAGCATCATGATCCCCTTCGTCGCCGCGATGGTGCCGGAGGTCGATATGGCGAACGGCCGGATCGTGGTGGACCCGCCCGAGGGGTTGATCGAGGCGCAGGAGCAGCCATGAGCTTTCGGGCGACCGTGCTCACCCTTTATCCGGAGATGTTTCCTGGGCCGCTCGGCCACTCGCTTGCCGGCAAGGCCCTCGAGCGCGGCCTGTGGTCGCTCAAGATTGCGGATATCAGAGCGGCGGCGCAGGACCGGCACAGGACGGTCGATGACAGCCCGGCGGGGGGCGGGCCCGGCATGGTGATGCGCGCCGACGTGCTGGCTCGGGCGATCGACAGCGCGACGGAACCGGGCGATGGGCGGCCGCGCCTGCTGATGAGCCCGCGCGGTCGGAAGCTCGACCAGGCGCTGGTCCGGAGGCTCGCGGCCGGGCCGGGGGTGGTGATCGTGTGCGGCCATTTCGAGGGAGTCGACGAGCGCATCGTTGCGGCCCGGCAGCTCGAGGAGGTGTCGGTCGGCGATTATGTGCTGTCCGGCGGCGAGCTTCCGGCGCTGATCGTTCTCGATGCGGCGGTCAGGCTTATCCCCGGGGTGATCGGGACGGCGCAGTCAAGCGAGGACGAAAGCTTCGAGCAGGGGCTGCTCGAGCATCCGCACTACACCCGGCCGAGGCTGTTCGAGGGCCAGGCAATCCCCGAGGTACTGCTGTCGGGCGATCACCAGGCGATCGGCCGCTGGAAACGCAGCGAGGCGGAAAAGCTTACGCGCGAACGCCGGCCCGACCTGTGGCAGGCGCGGACGCCAAAGGACGACGGCTAAATCAAGGTTTGGCAGAGGCTCGTGGTTGATTTTTAACCGGATCGCCGTTACACAGCCGGCAACTCTTTCGAAGGTAAGCCAACATGAACATCATCCAGGAGCTCGAGCGCGAGCAGGCGGAAAAGATTGCTGCCAAGCGGCAAGTTCCGGATTTTGCACCGGGCGACACCGTGGTGGTCGCGGTCAGGGTCAAGGAAGGTGAGCGGTCGCGAATCCAGAATTACGAGGGGGTGGTGATCGCCCGCTCGGGTTCCGGACTCAACGAGAATTTCACCGTGCGCAAGATCTCCTATGGCGAGGGGGTCGAACGGGTGTTTCCGGTCTATTCGCCGCTGGTCGACGGCATCAAGGTCGTGCGCCGCGGCAAGGTGCGGCGCGCCAAGCTCTATTATCTGCGCGGGCGGACCGGCAAGTCGGCCCGCATTGCCGAGCGGATGCGCGGGGTTGGCGTCGAGAGCGCGCCATCGGCACCCGCCGCCCCGGTCGAGGCGGCGGAGCAGGCCGAATGAAGCAGCCGGTCAGATGGTCTGGCCGGTCTTCTTCCAATCGGCGGTGAAAAGCTCGATGCCCTTGTCGGTCAAGGGATGCTTCACCAGCGCCTTGAGCACGGCAGGCGGCACGGTCGCTATGTCGGCGCCGGCGAGGGCGGCAAACTTGACATGGTTGACCGAGCGGATCGAAGCGGCGAGGATTTCGGTCTCGAAATCGTAATTGTCGTAAATCTGACGAATCTCCTCGATCACCTCCATGCCGTCCTCACCGGCATCGTCGAGCCGGCCGATGAAGGGCGAGATGAAGGCGGCGCCGGCCTTGGCTGCGAGCAGCGCCTGATTGGCATTGAAGCAGAGCGTCACATTCACCTTGGTGCCGGCCTGCGACAAGGCGCGGCAGGCCTTGAGGCCATCCCAGGTCATCGGCACCTTGACGGCAACATTGGGCGCGAGCTCGGCGAGGCGCCGGCCTTCGGCCAGCATGCCGTCGGACTCGAGGGCGGTCACCTCGGCGCTGACCGGGCCTTCGACAATGGCGCAGATCTCGCGAATGACATCCTTGAAATCCCGCCCGGTCTTGGCAACGAGGCTCGGATTGGTGGTGATGCCATCGAGGAGGCCCATGGCGGACAGCTCCCGGATTTCCCCAATGTCTGCAGTATCGGCGAAAAACTTCATGGTGCCTCCAACATATGGCTTGCCATAGCATAACGGCGCGACCAGTACACCGGTGTCGACCCCTGCGCCGTCGATTCGCACCCGATCATGAGCGATCGCCCAACCACCGTCGATGTGCTGCTGCCCTATGCGCTTGCGGGCTGCTATTCCTATTCGGTCCCGCCGCATCTTGAAGTCGCGGCCGGCGATTTCATTCACGTGCCGCTTGGGACGCGCCATACCGTCGGGGTCGTATGGGGGGATCGGCCGCAGCCGTCGGCCAATCTCAAGCTGCGGCCCATCGCCGCCCGAATCGAGCTGCCGCCCTTGCCGGAGCTGACGCGGCGCTTCATCGAATGGATTGCTGCCTATTATCTCGAGCCGGTGGGCAACATCCTGCGCCTGTGCCTCAGGGTGCCGGGGGTGTTCGATGCGCGGCGGGAGACGATCGGCTATGTCGCCGGCCCGGTCGAGCCGGACAGGCTGACGCCGCAGCGGACGCGGGTCCTCGAGGTGGCGCGGCAGGGTGTGCCGCTCAGGGCAAGCGAGCTCGCAGCGGAGGCAGCCGTCGGGGTCGGGGTGGTGCATGGGCTGGCCCGCCAAGGGGCGCTCCGCGGCGTGGCATTGTCGCCGTTCCTGCCATTTGCGGCCCCGGATGCGCTGGGCCACAGGGTTGCGCTCAATCCGGAGCAGGCGGCGGCAGCGGAGCAGCTCCGCCAGGCGGTGGCAGCCCGCAGCTTCTCGGTCACCCTGATCGACGGGGTCACCGGCTCGGGAAAGACCGAGGTTTATTTCGAGGCGATGGCGGCGGCACTGTCGCAAGGCAGGCAAGTGCTGCTGCTGTTGCCGGAGATCGCCCTGACCCAAAGCTTTCTCGAACGGGTCGAACGGCGCTTCAGGGCGCAACCGGCGGAATGGCATTCGGGCGTGCGGCAACGCGAACGCGAACGGGTGTGGCTCGGCGCCGCATCTGGGGCAGCGAAGGTCGTGGTGGGGGCGCGCTCGGCGCTCTTCCTGCCGTGGCGCAATCTCGGCCTCATCGTCGTGGACGAGGAGCATGAGCCGGCCTTCAAGCAGGAGGACGGCGTGCGCTATCATGCCCGCGACATGGCGGTGGTGCTGGGTTCGCTCGGGCGGTTCCCGGTGGTGCTCGCCTCAGCCACGCCGTCGCTCGAATCGCTGGTCAATGCCGGGCGGCAGCGCTACCGGCATGTCGTCCTGCGGCACCGTCACGGGGTGCGCAAGGAGATCCCGAGCGTCGAGCTCATCGACCTCAGGACGGCGGCGCCGGAGCCCGGGCGGTGGCTGTCGCCGACCCTCGTCGCCGCCATGCAGGAGGCGATCGCCAAGGGCGAGCAGGTGCTGCTGTTCCTCAATCGGCGCGGCTATGCGCCGTTGACGCTGTGCCGTGCCTGCGGCCATCGGATCGAGTGCCCCAACTGCTCGGCATGGCTCGTCGAGCACCGGTTCAAGCGGCAGCTGCTCTGCCATCATTGCGGCCACCAGCAAGCGACAGCTACGCGCTGCCCAGACTGTGGGGCGGAGGGGCTGCTCGTGCCCTGCGGTCCGGGGATCGAGCGGCTGGCCGAGGAAGCGGCGGGGCTGTTCCCCGAGGCGGCAATGACACTTCTCTCCTCCGACCTCAATCGCGGCAGCCTGCTCAAGGATGCGCTGAGCGATGCCGCGCAGGGCCGCTACAATCTCTTGATCGGCACCCAGCTCGTCGCCAAGGGACATCATTTCCCCGGCTTGACATTGGTCGGGGTGGTCGATGGCGACCTGGCGCTCGAGACCATCGACCCCCGGGCGGGCGAGCGCACCTGGCAGATCCTGGCGCAGGTGGCCGGGCGGGCGGGGCGCGGCGAGCGGCCGGGGCGGGCGCTGGTGCAGACCCATCTCCCCGGCCATCCGCTGATGCAGGCGCTCGCGGCCGGCGACCGCGACCGGTTTCTCAGTCACGAGCGGCGGGTGCGCGAGGCAGCGCTGCTGCCGCCCTTCGGTCGGCTCGCCGGGATCATCGGCTCGGCCCGCGACGCCGGCGAGGTCGAGCGCTTCATGCGGGCGCTGGCGCGGCGCGTGCCGGTCAGCCGCGAAGTGACGGTCCTCGGGCCGGCGCCGGCGCCGATGGCGCTGGTCCAGGGCCGGCATCGCTGGCGGTTCCTGGTGCGGGCGGGCCGCGAGGTCAATCTTCAAAGCTTCCTCAGCGACTGGCTCAAGGGCGTCGAGCCCCGGGGCTCGCTCAAGCTCGAGGTGGATGTGGATCCGTACAGCTTTCTCTAGCCAATAGGCAGTAGGCAGTAGGGACCGGCGCGGTTCGCTGCCTATTGCCTGTTGCCTGTTGCCTTGCCTTGCCTCACCAGCCTGTGATAGGAGGTCAGCCGTCAAGCCGTCTTGCCCCGGGCGAGGCGCGATGCCTCGTGTAATTCCACGAACAAGCAAAAATTGGGGATCGTCCCGGGGCAGTGCACAAGGGAGAGGGGCCAATCGTGACGGCCAAGGAACAGTCCATATCGGGCATGCCCGGCCGCTATGCGACAGCCCTGTTCGAGCTGGCGCAGCAGGAAGAGGCGATCGAGGATGTCGGAGAGGCGCTCAACAGGTTCGCGACGCTGGTGACGCAGTCGCCGGATCTGACGCGGCTGGTCCGCAATCCGGTGTTCGCCGCCGACGACCAGATCAGGGCGCTCAATGCGGTGCTGGAGCGGGCGGCCATATCGGGCCTCGCAGCCAAGCTCGTCCTGCTCGCGGCCCAGAACCGCCGGCTCTATGCCATTCTCGACATGATCGGCGCCTATGAGGCGCTGAGGGCCGATGCGAAGGGCGAGACCACCGCCGAGGTGACCTCGGCGGAGCCGTTGTCGGATGTGCAGAAGCAGGCGCTGCGGGACGAACTCAAACGGCTGCTCGGGCGCTCGATCAGCCTCACCAGCACGGTCGATCCGGCAATCCTCGGCGGCCTGATCGTCAAGGCCGGCTCGCGCATGGTCGACTCCTCGCTCAGGACCAAGCTCAACAATCTCAAGACGGCCATGAAAGGGACCGCCTGATGGACATCCGCGCCGCTGAAATTTCGGCAATTCTCAAGGCCCAGATCCAGGGGTTCGGCCAGGAGGCGGAGGTCTCCGAAATCGGCCAGGTGCTGTCGGTCGGCGACGGCATTGCCCGCGTCTACGGACTCGACAATGTCCAGGCCGGCGAGATGGTCGAGTTCCCCGGCGGCATCCGCGGCATGGCGCTCAATCTCGAGGTTGACAATGTCGGGGTGGTGATCTTCGGATCCGACCGCGACATCAAGGAGGGCGACACCGTCAAGCGCACCGGCGCCATCGTCGAGGTGCCGGTCGGCAAGGAGCTGCTCGGCCGGGTGGTCGACCCGCTCGGCAATCCGATCGACGGCAAGGGGCCCATCGCAGCGAAGGAGCGGCGGCGGGTCGACGTCAAGGCACCGGGGATCATCCCGCGCAAATCGGTGCACGAGCCGATGGCGACGGGCCTCAAGGCGATCGATGCGCTGATCCCGATCGGACGCGGCCAGCGGGAGCTGATCATCGGCGACCGGCAGACCGGCAAGACGGCGATCATTCTCGACACCATCCTCAACCAGCGCTCGATCCATCAGAGCGGACCGGAAGGGGAGCGGCTCTATTGCGTCTATGTGGCATGCGGCCAGAAGCGCTCGACCGTCGCCCAGTTCGTGCGGACGCTCGAGGAAGCCGGCGCCCTCGACTATTCGATCATCGTCGCGGCAACGGCTTCGGACCCGGCGCCGATGCAATATCTGGCGCCGTTCGCCGGCTGCACCATGGGCGAGTATTTCCGCGACAACAGGATGCATGCGCTGATCGCCTATGACGACCTGTCGAAGCAGGCGGTGGCCTACCGGCAGATGTCGCTGCTGCTCAGGCGCCCGCCGGGGCGCGAAGCCTATCCGGGCGACGTCTTCTACCTGCATTCGCGGCTGCTCGAGCGCGCCGCCAAGCTCAATGACGAAAACGGCAACGGCTCGCTCACGGCGCTGCCGGTGATCGAGACCCAGGCCAATGACGTGTCGGCCTACATCCCGACCAATGTCATCTCGATCACCGACGGCCAGATCTTCCTCGAGACCGGCTTGTTCTATCAGGGCATCCGGCCGGCCGTGAATGTCGGCCTGTCGGTGTCACGCGTCGGCTCGGCGGCACAGATCAAGGCAATGAAGCAGGTGGCCGGCAGGATCAAGGGGGAGCTGGCGCAATATCGCGAAATGGCGGCCTTCGCGCAGTTCGGCTCCGATCTCGACCAGGCCACGCAGCGCCTGCTCAATCGCGGCGCACGGCTGACCGAGCTGTTGAAGCAGCCGCAATTCTCGCCGCTCAAGGCCGAGGAGCAGGTGGTGGTGATCTATGCCGGGGTGAACGGCTATCTCGACCCGATCCCGGTCGCCGCCGTCCGCAAGTTCGAGGACGGGCTGCTGCGGACCATGCGCGAGGACGCCCCCGACATTCTCGATGCGATCCGCAACGAGAAGCAGATCTCGGACGATACGGGAGCGCGGCTCAAGGCAGCGGTCGAGGCCTACGCCAAGCGCTTCACGCCTTGAGGCAACGCGATGCCCAGCCTCAAGGACCTCCGCAACCGGATCGCTTCGGTCAAGGCGACCCAGAAGATCACCAAGGCCATGCAGATGGTGGCGGCGGCGAAGCTTCGGCGCGCCCAGGAAGCGGCGGTGGCGGCCCGGCCGTTCTCGCAGCGGATGGATGCGGTGCTCGCCAATCTGGCAGCTGCGATGGGCAATCTGCCTGGGGCGCCGCAGCTTCTCACCGGCACCGGGTCGGACGGTTGTCATCTGTTCGTGGTGTGCACGGCCGAGCGCGGCTTGTGCGGGGCTTTCAACGCCTCGATCGCCCGGCTGGCGCGCGAGCATGTCGACCGGGTGACCCGCGAAGGCGGGTCGGTCAAGATCCTGTGTGTCGGCCGGAAGGGCTTCGACATCCTGAAGCGCAATTACGGACGGCTGATCATCGACGCGATCGAACTGCGCGGCGTGCGGCAGCTGTCCTTTGCCAATGCCCGGGCGATCGCCGACCGGATCCTGGCGCTGTTCCACGCTGCCGAGTTCGACGTCTGCACGCTGTTCTACGCCGAGTTCAAGTCGGTGATCACGCAAGTGCCGACGGCGCTGCAGATCGTCCCGGTCAAGGTCGCCAATGCCGCCGGCGGTTCGGCGGCGGGTGCAGTCTATGAGTACGAACCCTCGGAGGAGGAGATCCTGGCCGATCTCCTGCCGCGCAACATCGCGGTCCAGGTGTTCCGGGCGCTTCTCGAAAATGCCGCATCGGAGCAGGGCGCTCGGATGAGCGCCATGGACAGTGCGACCCGCAATGCCGGCGACATGATCAACCGCCTGACGCTCAACTACAATCGTCAGCGCCAGGCGCAGATCACCAAGGAACTCATCGAAATCATCTCGGGCGCCGAGGCGCTTTAGTCAAAGGAAGGGTCGACATCATGGCGAGGACCAAGGCAGAGGCGAGCGAAAAGCCGGCCCGGCGCGCGGCGGCGGCGCTCAACGCGCGGGCCGAGCAGGTCCGCTCATCGGAAGTGCCGGCCGCGGCGGCGGCAAAGCCGGTCGGGAAGGTGCGCCAGGTCATGGGCGCGGTGGTCGACGTGCAGTTCGACGGCCATCTGCCGCAGATTCTGAACGCGCTCGAGATGGAGAACCGGGGCAACCGGCTGGTGCTCGAAGTGGCCCAGCATCTCGGCGAGCATACGGTGCGCACCGTCGCCATGGATTCCACCGAAGGGCTGGTGCGCGGCCAGGAGGTGGTCGACAGCGGCGGCCCGATCATGGTGCCGGTCGGCGATGTGACGCTCGGGCGGATCATGAATGTGATCGGCCAGCCGGTCGACGAGGCGGGGCCGATCACCTCGCCCGAGATGCGGGCGATTCACCAGCCGGCGCCGGAATTCGTCGAGCAGTCGACGGAAGCCGAGATCCTGGTCACCGGCATCAAGGTGGTGGACCTGCTCGCACCCTATGCCAAGGGCGGCAAGATCGGGCTGTTCGGCGGCGCCGGGGTCGGCAAGACGGTGCTGATCATGGAGCTCATCAACAATGTCGCCAAGGCGCATGGCGGCTTCTCGGTGTTCGCCGGCGTCGGCGAGCGCACCCGCGAGGGCAACGACCTCTATCACGAGATGATCGATTCGGGCGTCAACAAGGACCCGCACAAGGACGGCTCGGCGGTGGGATCGAAATGCGCTCTCGTCTACGGGCAGATGAACGAGCCGCCGGGTGCCCGGGCGCGGGTCGGCCTGACGGGGCTGACGGTTGCCGAATATTTCCGCGACCAGGGGCAGGACGTGCTGTTCTTCGTCGACAACATCTTCCGCTTCACCCAGGCGGGCTCGGAAGTCTCGGCGCTGCTCGGGCGCATCCCCTCGGCGGTGGGCTATCAGCCGACGCTGGCCACTGACATGGGGGCCTTGCAGGAGCGGATCACCACCACCCAGAAAGGCTCGATCACATCGGTGCAGGCGATCTATGTGCCGGCCGACGACCTGACCGATCCGGCGCCGGCCACCTCCTTCGCCCATCTCGACGCGACCACGGTGCTGTCGCGCGGCATTGCGGAAAAGGGGATCTATCCCGCCGTCGATCCGCTCGACTCGACCTCGCGCATGCTCGATGCCCGGATCATCGGCGAGGAGCATTATGCGGTAGCCCGGCGCGTGCAGGCGATCCTGCAGCGCTACAAGGCGCTTCAGGACATCATCGCCATTCTCGGCATGGACGAGCTGTCGGAGGACGACAAGCTGACGGTGGCGCGGGCCCGCAAGATCGAACGGTTCCTGTCGCAGCCGTTTTTCGTGGCCGAGGTGTTCACCGGCTCGCCAGGCAAGCTCGTGGCGCTGGCCGACACCATCAAGGGCTTCCAGGGCCTGTGCGAGGGCAAGTACGACCATCTGCCGGAGGCTGCCTTCTACATGGTGGGCACCATCGAGGAGGCGGTCGAGAAGGCCCAGAAGCTCGCGGCCGAGGCATAGGCGTTCGGCCATGGCGGAGCTCAACTTCGAACTGGTGGCGCCGGAGCGGCTGCTGTTTTCCGGCGCGGTGGCCCAGGTGATCGTGCCGGGCCTCGAGGGCGAGTTCACGGTGCTGCCGCTGCATGCGCCGGTGCTGTCGACGCTGAAGCCGGGAGTCCTGACGGTGACCGCACTCAATGGCGAGAGCGAAAGGATCTTCGTGCGCGGCGGCTTTGCCGAGGTCAATCCGGCCGGTCTCACGGTGCTGGCGGAGGAGGCAATTCCGCTCGCCGAGCTGTCGCCGGACCGGCTCGAGGAGCAGCTGCACAACGCCGAGGAGGATCTCGCGGACGCGAAGGACGAGCAGACGAGGCTCAAGGCGCAGGAGGCGGTGGATCATCTGCGGCAGCTGCGGGGGCATTTTGGGAAGTAGCGAGTAGCGAATAGCGAATAGAAGGCCGAGCGCTGCCCCACCACCACTCACTATGCGCTATTCGCTATACGCTCCAGATAGGCGCGGTTCTGGCGCTCGCGGATGCGGACGGCAGCGATCGCCTGCTCCGGGGTCACGGCGCGGAAGGACAGCGCCTCGCGCGGGCGGAGTTGGGCGAGGCCATCCTGGTCGGCGGCGATGACGGTGGCGATCTTGGGATAGCCGCCGGTCGTCTGATGATCGGCGAGCAGGACGATCGGGTCGCCATGGCCGGGCACCTGGACCGAACCCCTGACGATCGCTTCCGAGAGCATGTCCAGGCTTTCCGCTATGGCAAGCTTGGGGCCGCCAAGCCGCATCCCCATGCGATTATAGGCATCGGTGACGGTGTAGACGCCGGAGAGAAAGCTCGATTGCGCGTCGTTCGTGAAGAAGCGGTCCTGGGGCCCGAGGACGACGCGGACGTCCTGGCGCGGCCGCGCCCCGACCGGCAGCGGCAGGCTCTTTGGGCGGGCTGGTCCGGGGCGTGGGTCGTCGATCACCAGCGTATCGCCTGTCGCGATGCTGCGCCCGCCGAAGCCGCTCTGCGGGTGGGTGGCGGTGCTGCCGAGCCAGCGCTTGGCGGGAATGGTTCCGGCAAGCGCGAGGTAGGTCCAGCTGCCCCAGCGGCCCGGGCGGATCGCCAGGCGGGCATTGCGGGCGAGCGTGTGGGCGCTCCAGGATTCGACCTGATCGCCGTCGATGGCGACAGTCGGCGCACCGCCGGCGATGGCGACGGCAATGCTGCCTTCCTCGACGACGAGGGTGAGGCCGCCGAGGGCGGTCTCGATGGCCGAAGCGCCGTGAGGGTTGCCGATCGCCACGTTGGCAGCGGCATGGGCCAGGCGGTCCATGGGGCCGGCGCCGGTGACGCCGAAACGGGCGTAGCCGGGGCGCCCGCCATCCTGGACCGTCGTCAGCGGTCCGGCATGCTCGATCCTCAGAACGGCGCGCCCCATGCTGCGGTCCCTAGTCGGCGCGGATGAAGCGGACATAGTCGCCGAGCTCGAACAGGAAGGGTCGCGGCGCGTCCGGGTCGATGATGCGACAGAAGGTGCGGCCGACGACCCACCAGCCCGTCGGCATGTCGATGGTCGTTATAATGCATTGCCCGCCGGCAATCATGACGCTGCCCGGCGGCCGGCTGCGGACCGGCGTGTCGCGGCGCGGCAGCCTGATCCGCTCGGGCGTTCCGCCCATATAGGCATAGCCAGGGGCGAAGCCGTAGATATAGACCCGATAGGTCGCTTCGAGATGGGCGGCGATCACGTCCTGCGGATCGAGCCCGGCCTTCCCGGCCACGGCATCGAGGTCCGGCGAATGGTCGCCGCCATAATGAACGGCAATGGTGTGAAGCTTGGGGTCGGGCGGCGGAGGCGGCGGCCGGTCCATCAGCTGCAGCAGGCGCCCGCGCATCTCCTCGCCGTCGGTGACGAGCGGGTCGTAGCCGACGAAGAGCGAGGTGAAGGCGGGGATCGCCTCGGTGAAGCCGAGGCAGGGCTCTTCGGCCAGGGCTCGGTCGAGGGCGCGGACGCGCGAATAGGTCGGCTCGTCGAGGCGGTCGCCGAACTCCACGAGGAGGCCCGCATCGCCGAGGTCGCGGATGACCGGCGGCCGAACGCTCATACGAAGGGGGCAACGGCGATGGCGTTTGCCTCGAGCGCGCTGCGCAGAGCGCGGGCGAGGCGAACCGCGCCGGGATTGTCGCCATGGATGCAGATCGACTGGACGGCAAGCCGGACGGGCGGGCCGTCGAGGGTCGGCATCTCGCCCGAGCGCAGGAAGCCGAGCAGGCGCGATACGGCGGCGGCCTCGTCATGGATCAGGTCGCCGGGGGTGCCGCGCGGGACGAGGCGGCCGGCCGGGGTGTAGCCGCGATCGGCGAAGACCTCGCTGTAGGTGGGGAGGCCATGGCGGCGCGACGCGGTCTCGAGTTCGGTTCCCGATATGGCGAGGACCGACAGGCGGGGGTCGATCGCGGCCACGGCAGCGACAATGGCATCCGCCACAAGGGCATCGTCGCAGGCGCGATTGTTGAGCGCGCCATGCGGCTTGACGTATTTGACCTCGGTGCCCGCCAGCCGGGCCATGGCCATAAGGGCGCCGGTCTGGGCGGCGGTGAAGCGGGTGATCTCGGCCGGCGTATAGGGCAGGTCGCGGCGGCCGAAATTCTGCCGGTCGGGGTAGCCCGGATGGGCGCCTACCACGACGCCGCGGTCGCGGGCAAGGCACAAGGTCCGGTACATCGTGTCGGGATCGCTGGCGTGGCCGCCGCAGGCGATGTTGGCGCTGGTGACCAGCGACAGCATGGCCGCATCGTCGCCGATCGAATAAGGGCCGTAGCCCTCCCCGAGATCAGAGTTGAGATCGACGCTTCTCGCCGGCGCCATGTGAACCATCCATTACCGATAACCCAAGGGAAGCTATCCACAAGTCGGGGGGCGGGACAAGGTCCACAACCATGCTAATATGAATGGCGGGTGGTCAACCCGGGTTGGGCAAGAGGGCGCGTCATGAAGTCAATCATCGTGCCGGTCGAGCGCACCCCGCAATTGCAGGCGCAGCTCGAAACCGCAATTTTGCTGGCGCGCAGGTCGGGCGGACACATCGCGGGGGTGGCGCCTCGTTCGGATTTCCGCAGCGTCATCATCGGGGCCGGCGGCATCGGCGCGGTGGCCCCGATTCCGTTCGAGGATTTCGATGAGCAGGACCGGGCGCGGGCCGAGGACATTCACGCAAGCTTCATCAGGGTGATGGGGGCGGCGAGCGTGCCGCTGCAGGACCGCCCGGTGCCGGCGGCCGGGATTGCGGCGAGCTGGATCGAGCGGATCGAGCCAGGCGATCTCGCCATCGGCCGCATGGCGCGGCTGTTCGAGGTGTCGGTGCTGGCGCGGCCGGGCAATGGCGACCAGGCGCCGCGGCGCGAGCTGCTCGAGACGGTGCTGTTCGAGTCGGGGCGGCCGCTCATCATGGCGCCGCCGGCGCCGCCGGCAACGATCGGCAGCAACATCGTCATCGCCTGGAACGGCAGCACCGAGACGGCGCGGGCGATCAGCTTCGCGATGCCGCTGCTGAAGAGGGCGGAGCGCGTGCTCGTCGTGACGGTGGAGGGCGGCATGGTGGAAGGGCCGAGCGGGGCCGAGCTCAGGAGCGCGCTCCTGCTTGCCGGGATCACGGCGGAGTCGCGCCATTCGGAAGCCGGCAGCCAGGTGACCGGCAAGGTCATTCTCGACCTGTGCCAGCGCGAAGGCGCCGATCTCCTGATCAAGGGGGCCTATACGAACAGCCGGCTCCGGCAGCTGATCTTCGGAGGCGCCACCGACCACATCCTGGTCAATGCGATGCTGCCGGTGCTGTTTGCCCACTGACCGCGAGCGGCCGTCGCGCGGGCGGAGGACATCAGGGGCGCGGGGGAGCGAGACGTCGCGGCGCGACCACAGCCGGCTCAGAAGGTCGGTCGCGCCGATCGCAATTCTGCCCGAGGAGCATATCGAGGCCATCCACGAGGCCTCCCTCCGGCTGCTCGAGACAATCGGCATCGAGTTCATGGGGCAGGCGGCGCGGGACGTCCTGAAGCGGGCCGGCGCCGCCGTCGAGGACGAGAGCGGCCTCGTGCGCATCGACAGGGAAATCGTCCAGCGCAGCCTTGCCGCGGCGCCGCCGCGGTTTGCCCTGACGCCGCGCAATCCGGCGCGGCGGATCGAGCTTGGCGACACGCATGTCAATTTCAGCCTGGTGGCCGGCCCGCCTTTCGTTCATGACAGCGTGCAGGGGCGGCGCGGCGGGAATCTGGCGGATTACGAGCGGCTGATCCGCCTCGCCCAGAGCTTCGACATCATCCATTACATCGGCAATCAGCCGACGGTGCCCCTCGAGCTGCCGGCCGAGACCCGTCACCTCGATTGCTACCGCGCCAACATCGTGAACAGCGACAAGGTGTTCCACTGCACCGCGATCGGTGCGGAGCGGGCGCTCGACGGCATCGCCATGATGGCGATCGCCCGCGGCATCGGCCGTGAAGAGATGGTCGCGAGCCCCGGGGTGCTGACCATCATCTTTCCAGCACAGTGGGATCCGAAGCTTGGAATTCACGTGACTTGAAGTCGCGGC
>JADMIO011204610.1_pt1 | contig 81016 bp, 76 predicted proteins | sample 8958161 | NCBI WGS metagenome assembly JADMIO01 (sample SAMN16585339, study PRJNA669376) | soil metagenome | isolation source: Crop rotation soil | place: USA: Cullars Rotation, Alabama | collected 2011
CGCGACAACTTGTCCACGTGGAATTCTAAGCTTAGGATCCCAATGTGCTGGAAAGCGCATGCTGAAGATGTTCCGCACGGGCGACGACAAGAAGAAAAGTGGCTCATGAACGTCATGAGCTACCTCTACATCCTTTCAGCGGTCCTGTTCATCCTGGGACTGAAAGGATTGAGTTCGCCGAAGTACGCGAGGAAGGGTATGTTCCTCGCCGAGATCGGCATGCTCATCGCCGTCGTCGGCACGCTGTTTCACCACGAGATCATCGACTACAAGTGGATCGCGATCGGGATGACGATCGGCGCGGTGGCCGGCGCGTCGATGGGCGGATGGATTCCGATGACCGCCGTGCCGCAGCGGACCGCGCTGTCCCATTCGCTTGGAGCGCTCGCCGCGACGCTCGTCGGCGTCGCTGAGTATTTTCGCGCCGTCGGAGACGGCAGCATGACGAAGGTGCTGATGACGGCCCTCGGCTTCGAGGTGCTCATCGGCGGCCTGACGTTCACGGGCAGTTTGATGGCGGCCGGCAAACTGCAGGAGCTGCTGCCCGGCGCGCCGATCACCTACAAGGGGCAGAACCAGTTGAACATGGCGCTCGTCGCGGTGGCGATCGGGTGCCTCATCTACATGGTATTCGTGCCGGCCGCGCCCGTCGTCTTCATGACGATGGTGGTGCTCGCGCTGATCTTCGGCGTGATGCTGGTCATTCCGATCGGCGCCGCCGACATGCCGGTCGTCATCTCGCTGCTGAACTCATACGCCGGCCTCGCCGACGCGTCCATGGGCTTCGTGCTCATGAACAAAATCCAGATCATCACCGGTTCGCTCGACGGGACGTCCGGCTTCCTTCTGTCGATTCTGATGTGCAAGGCGATGAATCGTTCGGCGTTCAACGTGCTGTTCGGCGCCTTCGGCAAGGTCGAAGCCGACGTCGTGGGTCCGGCGGCGAGCGCGAAGGGCACCGTCCGCAGCATCTCGGCCGAGGAAGTCGGCACGCTGCTCGAGAGCGCGCGGTCGGTCATCTTCGTGCCCGGCTACGGCATGGCGGTCGCGCAGGCGCAGCACGGCGTCGGCGAACTGGCCAGCCGGCTCGTCAAACGCGGCGTCGACGTCAAGTACGCGATCCACCCGGTCGCCGGCCGCATGCCCGGGCACATGAACGTGCTGCTCGCCGAAGCGAACGTGCCGTACGACCGGCTGTACGACATGGATCAGATCAACCCCTACTTCGGCGAGGCCGACGTCGCCGTGGTCATCGGCGCGAACGACGTGACGAACCCAGCGGCGAAGACCAACCGCAGCAGCCCGTTGTACGGGATGCCAATCCTCGAGGTCGAGCGCGCGAAAGCGATCATCGTCATGAAGCGCAGCATGCGGCCGGGATTTGCCGGCGTTGACAATGATCTCTACTACGACCCGAAATGCATGATGCTGTTCGGGGACGCGAAGGACACGATCAATCAGCTGTGCGGGGTCGTTAAGTAGTCGTTAGTCGAGGGACGCCAACCGTCAGCGGTTAGCGCGCCACGTAATCAGGTGGAGGTGTGGCGGTGAGACTCTTGGAACTCGCAGGAGTTTGTTTTGGCGTCTGCGCCTGCGTCAGCTGCGGCAGCAGCTCGACGCCCGCGACCACGGCCGCACCTAGCGGTGTCACGGCACCGACGTCTGGCACCGCGCCAACTCCGGGAACGACTCCAGCACCGACGCCAACTCCGCCGACACCCACGCCGACACCAGGGTCTGGCCAGGCGCTGTCTGCGCCGATCCAGATTTCACCGAACGACGGAATGATTTTCACTGAAACGTTCCCGCGACCCATGACGTTCACGTGGCAGCCTGTGGCCGGCGCTGCCACATATCGAGTCGAAGTGGATTGTTATCACTGCTGCGTGGCAGACAAATGGTGTGAAGGTCTCGTGCCGCCCGTTGTCCAACCCATTAACGGCGTGCCCATCTCGACAAACTTGCCGATATATCAGGCCACGACAACCAGTTATCACATCAACAGTTGGGTGGGTGCACAACCCGGACGATGGAAAGTCTGGGCCGTAGACTCGCAGGGCAGGGAAGGACTACAGAGCCCATGGTGGCAGTTCGACTGGTGTATTCCAGCGGGGTGCTCTTTCCCATTTCCGTTGCCTCCTCCCAATCCGAACCCGAGCCCAAGTTCAGTACTCGACCAATCGTTCATTCCAAATCCAAACACGTTTAGCGACATCCTCGGAACGGTCAACGGGACGTGTTGCATCGCTCAGACGTTCACTGCCGGAATCACGGGGACTCTCACCGACGTTCAATTGTTACTCACTGGATTCGGAACGCCCCTAACGATCGCGATCTACGACACGGTCGGGGGGTTGCCGGCGACATCCCAAGGATCCGTCACGGTCCCAAATCTGCTTCTCACAGACACTTATTATGATTTCGCAGGCTTCAATGTGGCTGTCGTCAAAGGCCGAACGTATGCGATCGTCGCAAGCTGGACCGCGAATCAATTTAACTGGCAAGGCGCTTTTTCAGCCGGGGCCACCTACGGCGGCGGAAATCGATGCAGGGCTTCTGGTGTCGAGCGCGCGTGGTCGTGCGACAGCACGGTAGACCTTGGCTTCAAGACATTTGTCGTCGGCTCGAACTAGCTAGCGAACGACAAGATACTCGCTCTGGACGAGACCGCGCCGGCACGCGCGTGACGATCAGCCGGTCGATCTGTCCATCCTGCAGGAAGCGCTGAATCGTCACGCCGAGTCGGCAGTCGGCGGTCATGTCGTCGCGCTGACGCACGCGTCGGCAAACGCCCCGATCACTTCCGCAAGATCCGTCGTCGATGGCGATGCGACCGTGCATCGCGTGATGTTCGCGGCGTAGAGGTCGGACACGTCGGCCGGGTGAAGCAAGTCATCTCCAGGAATCACAAGCGTCGACACCTCGATTGACGCGAGATCGGCCGCACACGCAAAGGGCTGAGAGCCCTCCGCAATGAACCGACTCGTTGCGGCCACGCTCCCGCCATCAAACGCTTCGATCATGGCCAATGCTCGGCGAACGCCGATGTGATCGAAGAGACATTCGAGATCGTCTGCAAGTTGCGACTATTCAGACTGTGAGCGCTTCGCGGTATTCGCCGTGAACCACGCGGAAACGATCGGCGATCTCGCCGACGGTTGCATACGCTTCGACCGCAGCGAGGATGTAGGGCATCAGGTTGTCTGAGCCGCGCGCCGCGTGTTCGAGACGCTCGAGCGCGGCCGACGCAGCACGCTGATCGCGGCTCGCGCGCGCCTGCTGCAGCGCCTTGACCTGCTCGATCTCGAGCTGTGGATCGACGATGTGAATGGGGATGGGCCGCTCCTCGTCCACCTGGAATTCGTTGACGCCGACGAGGATGCGCTCCTTGCTCTCGATGGCGCGCTGATACTGGTACGCGGCGTCCTGAATCTCTTTCTGCACCCAGCCGCCTTCGATCGCCTTGAGCATCCCGCCGAGGGCGTCAATGCGCTTGAGGTACTCGAACGCGCCCTGTTCGATCCGATCAGTGAGCGCTTCGATCGCGTACGAGCCGCCAACGGGATCAACGGTGTTGGCGACGCCCGATTCGTAGGCGATGACCTGCTGCGTCCGAAGGGCGAGGCGCGCGGCGTCGGCGGTCGGCAGCGACAGCGCTTCGTCCTTCGAGTTGGTGTGGAGCGACTGCGTGCCCCCGAGCACGGCGGCAAGCGCCTGGATCGTGACGCGCACGACGTTGTTGTCCGGCTGCTGCGCGGTCAGCGACGAGCCGGCGGTCTGCGTATGAAAACGCAGCGTCTGCGAGCGCGGATTCGACGAGCCGAAGCGGTCGCGCACGATCTTCGCCCACATGCGGCGCGCCGCGCGGAATTTGGCGATCTCCTCGAGAAAGTCGTTGTGGGCGTTGAAAAAGAAGGACAGGCGCGGCGCGAAGCTGTCAATCGTCAGGCCGCGATCGACGGCCGCCTGCACGTAGGCGATGGCGTTGCCGAAGGTAAACGCGAGCTCCTGGACGGCGGTCGAGCCGGCCTCGCGGATGTGGTAGCCGCTGATCGAAATGGTGTTCCAGTTGGGAACTTCGTCCTGGCAATACGCGAAGATGTCGGTGATGAGCCGGAGCGAGAACGCGGGGGGATAAATATAGGTCCCGCGCGCGATGTATTCCTTGAGGATGTCGTTCTGGATCGTGCCGTTGATCTGCTTGGGCGACACGCCTTGCTTCTTCGCGACCGCGATATAGAGCGCCAGAAGAATCGACGCCGACGCGTTGATCGTCATCGACGTGGAGACTTTGTCGAGCGGAATGCCGTCGAGCAACAGCTCCATATCGTGGAGCGAGTCGATCGCGACGCCGACCTTCCCCACTTCTCCCGCGGCGAGCTGATGATCCGAGTCCATGCCGATCTGCGTCGGCAGATCGAAGGCGACCGACAGACCTGTCTGCCCGTTCGCGAGCAGGTACTTGAACCGCTTGTTCGTTTCCGCCGCCGATCCGAAGCCGGCGTACTGCCTCATCGTCCACAACTTGCCGCGGTACATCGTGGGCTGGATGCCGCGAGTGAACGGGAACTCGCCGGCCTGTCCGATGTCCGATTGGGGCTGGTCCGCTGGCTTCGGCCCGTACACGCGGTCGAGCTCGAGCCCGGAAATCGTTTCGAAGCGGCGTTTCGCGTCGGCCATGGTGCTCTAGGTTATCCCGGAAGACCCGTGAGGCGAATACCGGCGCCCTTCACCTTGTTCTTGATGTTCAAGCGAATGAGCAGCGCCGTCAGCGACTCCACCACGCGCGCGGCTTCGGCCGGCCCGGCGTCCACCGGCTTCATGCCCATCTTCGAGACGAGGCCCGCGACAATCTTCCGCGCTTCCGGATCGTTGCCGCAGATGAGAATGTCGCAGTCGATCGCGTGCGTCGCATCGCGGAGATGGTGGGCGGCGACATTCTGAAACGCGGCCACGACCTTCGTGTCGTCCCCGAAAAACGCCTGAGCCTCTTCAGTCGCCGAACCGATTGCCGGCATCTTCATGCGGCGCACGTTGTCGGGGTCGAGCGGCACGGACACGTCGATCAGGATCTTGCCTTTCAACTGCGCCTTCACCGCTTCAAGCGTCGCCAGGTGGGCCGAGTACGGTACGGTGAGGACAGCAATGTCCGCCGCTTCGGCGGCCGCGGGGTTGTCGAGGCCGCGGATCTTCTCAGACCCGAGCTCCGCGTTCAGCTCCGCCGCCACCTTCTCCGCCTTCTCTTTTGCGCGCGAGCCGATGATCACCGTCTCGCCAGCCATCGCCCAGCGCAGCGCAAGGCCCGGACCCTGGTCGCCGGTGCCGCCCAAAATCGCAATCGTCATTCGAAGTCTCCTTTAAGCACGGCGCGCGGCGCCCCACCACCGCGCGGTACTTACGCTGATGCTCGCTCTCGGATTGCCAGTCCTCGAGCTCACATGGCCGCAGGCGCTAGCGAAACAGATCTCGTTCCGGGGGTCTGACCATTTCGGCAGCGCTTCCACCGGCTCTGTCGTACTCATATCCCCGGATAACCGCTACCGGGACGCGATCGAGCTTGCCCATGACGAGCTCCGCGGCGGAGGCGAGCTCGTCGGCGACCGCGAGGATTGTCGCCTTGAGCACCTGTCCTTCCGTATCAGCCATGCCCCGATAATCCTTCAGCGGCGCGAGCCCGGCGACGCCGATCGCCACGTTCACGAACCCTTCCCGCCACGGACGCCCGAACGTGTCAGAAATAATGATCGCGAGGTCGATGCCGGTGCGCGCGCGAAGAGCATCGCGCAGCTCCCGCGCCGATCGATCCGGGTCTTCAGGCAGCAGCGCCACCAGCCCGCCGCCCGCGACGTTCGATTCGTCCACCCCGGCGTTCGCGCACACGAGGCCATGATGCGTTTCGACAACCAGCGTCTTCTGATCCATCTTGACGACGCGTTTGGTCTCGCGCAGAACGAGCTCGAGGAGCTGCGGCGCCTTGTCGTGGATGCGCGACACGTGTTCGGCAAACGCCGACGGCTTCACGGTCGCGAGATCCACGAGGCGGCCTTCCGCCTTTGAAACAATTTTTGACGTGATGACGAGGATGTCGCCCGCGGCGAACGCCAGATGCTGAGCGTCCGCCGCGTGCGTGATCGCATCCGCCAGGTCGGCGCCTGGCGTGATGTTCGGCAGCCCCGCGATGCCCGTAATCGTGACGGCCATGAAGCTGCCCCTGATCTGCCTACTTCAGTGCCGGCATCACTTCCTTGGCGAACCGCTCGATCTTCTTCCGGCGCTCCGGGTACTTGCCGACGATGAACTGCAGCGCCATGTGCTCGACGCCGATGTCCTTGAACTTCTTGAGCGCCGCGATGAGCTGATCGGGCGTTCCGACCAGGTCCTCGGGGTTCTGGTCGACGGGCTTGTCGGTGATGTCGACCGGACGGCAGCAGGCGAGCTTTACGGGACCGAGCGTCGAATCGCGTCCCACGGTCTTGGCGAGCTCCTGCACCTCTTTGAACTTCGCACCGAGCGCGTCGGCGCTGATCTTCACGAAGTACGAGAACCAGGCATCGGCATACTTCGCGGCGCGCTTCTGCGCGGCCGGACTCTCACCGCCGGTCCAGACTGGAAAGCGCGGCTTTCGCACCGGTGCCGGGCTGACGGCGACGGCGTCGAAGTTGTAGTGCTTGCCATGAAACTCGGGCCTGTTGCCCGGCGTGGACCACAGCTTGTTGAGAATCTCGAGGAACTCGTTGCCCATCGCGCCGCGCTTGTGGAAGTCGACGCCGAGCGACGCAAACTCCTCCTGCATCCAGCCGACACCCGCGCCGAGAATGAAACGGCCCTTCGACAGGTTGTCGATCGACGTGAAGATGCGGGCGAAGTGCAGCGGCTGGCGGTACGGCAGCACCGCGACGCTGACACCGAGTTCGACCTTCTTGGTCACCGCTGCCAGGTAGGTCAGCGCAATCATCGGCTCGAGGAACGGAGAGTCGGGCGGGACGAACTTCGCCCACTGATCGTCTTCCTTGTAGGGATACTTCGTCTTCATCTCCCACGGCTGGACGATGCGTTCAGCCGCCCACACGGAGTCGATGCCAAGGCTTTCCGCCTCCTGCCCCGCTTCGGCGAGCACTTCGCCGCCACCCGCGGCGACCTTTCCCGAAACCGGAAGAAATACTCCAAACTTCATGACGCTGCCTCCTGAAGAAAGTCTTTCAGTGCCGAACTACGCGCGTGTCTTTCGCGCGCAACGCCGCCATGATCAGGCGGATGACGTCCGGCACCCGATGCGAGCCGGTGTCGATGGTCTGCGCGGCCTCCGAGTAGAGCGGCGTCCGCGCCGCGATGATGGATCGCAGTTCCGCCATCGCGCCCTGTACTGATGCCCCGATGCCCCGGTTCGACATGAGCCGCGTGTCGCCCTGCTTCAAGACGCGCTTGAAGTGATCGTCGGGCGACGCTTTCAGCCACACCGTGTGCGTGCGGCGCTTCAGCAGCTGCCATGTCTCGACGTCGGTCACCACCGATCCGCCGGTCGCCAGGACCATCGGTTCGTCCCTGGCGAGCACTTTCAACAACACCCCGTACGCGAGCCGCTTGTAATACGCTTCTCCGTGAAGGGAGAAGAGCTCGGCCAGCGACAAGTCGGCCTGCTTCTCGATGAGCGCATCCAGCTCCACGAACCGCACTTTCAACCGCTGCGCGAGCGCCTTGCCCACGGTCGACTTCCCCGCGCCGCGCAGGCCGACGAGCGCGACGACGGCGCCCTTCTCCTCTTCGGTCGGGAAGAGCGACACGACCGGCGTGTCGAGCGCGCGGGCCACGTTCGCCAGGCGCCGCACCGAGATGTTGCCCTTGCCCGTTTCGAGATCCGCGAGGAACCGTGTCGACACGCCCGAGCGGTCCGCGATTTCACGCCGCGTCCAGCCATGCTCGTGCGGCGCGCGCGCACCCGCGCGCCGATCTCCGCGAGCAGCGACCCGTCGGCCCTCTCCGACTTCTGTCCGGGAGCGGAAATATACTGCACGTTGACGGGGTCTGAAACAGGCAATATAGTGATGCTTTCCCAGGCCCGCCGTCAAGGCCCAGATGCTTAAGGCTGCCGCTCCCCTGCACGACGCCCTCGATCGCGCGCGCGCGGGCGCACGCCTGTCCGCCGCAGACGGCTACGCGCTGATCCGCGCCCAAGGCGCCGACCTCGCCGCTGTCGTCGCGGCCGCGTCGGCGCTCAACCTGCACGCGCGCCCCTCGCGGCGCGTCACGTACTCGCGCAAGATCTTTCTGCCGCTGACCAACCTCTGCCGCGATCGCTGCGGCTACTGCGTGTTCGTGAAGGGACCCACGCAGCAGGGCGCGCACACCATGACGCCGGACGAAGTCCTCGCCGTCGCGCGCGAAGGCGCGCGTCTCGGCTGCAAGGAAGCGCTCTTCAGCCTTGGCGATCACCCAGAGTGGCGCCATCCGGAGTTCGCCGAGACACTGCAAGCGCTCGGCGGCTACCGATCGACACCGGAATACACGGCCGCCATGTGCCGGCTCGTGCTCGAGGAAACGGGCATCATTCCGCACACGAACTGCGGCACGTTGAGCGACGACGAGGTCGCGATGCTCGCCCCGTGGAACGCGAGCCTCGGCATCATGCTCGAAAGCACGAGCCCGCTGCTCTTCGAGAAGGGCGGCGCGCACTACGGTGCGACGAGCAAGGCACCGGCCCTCCGCGTGCAGACGATCGAGCGTGCCGCCAAGGCCGGCCTCGCGATGACGACTGGCATTCTGATCGGGATCGGGGAAACGCTGGAAGATCGCGTTGACTCGCTCCTGCTCATCAGGGATGTGCACGAGCGATGCGGTAACATCCAGGAAGTCATCATCCAGAACTTCTGCGCGAAGCCCGAGACCTTGATGCGCAACGCCGACCAGCCCGGCACCGACGACATGCTCCGCACGCAGGCGGCCGCGCGGCTGCTGCTCGGCGCGTCGATGAACATCCAGTCGCCGCCGAACCTGAACGCGGACGACTATCAGGAGTACCTGCAGACGGGCATCAACGATTGGGGCGGGGTGTCGCCGCTCACCAAGGATTTCATCAACCCCGAAGCCGCCTGGCCCGCAATCGCAAAGCTGCGGGCGAAGACGGCCGCGGCGGGCTACGAGCTGCGCGAGCGGCTGGCGCTCTATCCGGAGTACATTGTCGACCGCAAATGGCCGATCGCGGCCGCTGTCCGGCCCAGGCTCTACGCCTTCGCCGACCCGGACGGCTTCGTCAAGCCGTCGCTCGAATGCTGGTAAGGATTCATGACTGATCTTTCGAAGCTTCCGCATCTAGACCGCACCTTGAGCGCGATGCTGTCGGCCGTGGATCCGTCGGTCGCGCGCATTCTCGACAAAGCGCTCGGCGGCGGCGAAGTGAGCATCGACGAAGGCACCGAGCTCTTCGACGCGGACGGCACGTCGTTGCTCGCCATCATGGCGGCCGCCGACGCGCTCCGTCGTCAAGCCAACGGCGATCTCGTCACCTACGTCGTCAACCGCAACATCAACTTCACGAATGTCTGCATCAAGCACTGCGGCTTCTGCGCGTACAGCCGCGACTACCGGCAGGAGGAGGGCTACTTTCTCCCCTTGAACGAGATCATTCGCCGCGCGCGCGAAGCGTGGGATCTGGGCGCGACCGAGCTGTGCATCCAGGCCGGGCTCCCGCCGAAGATGCAGGGCTCGCTGTATATCGATCTGACGCGCGAGATTAAGAAAGCACTGCCGGACATGCACATCCACGGCTTCTCGCCGGAGGAAGTGCTGTACGGCGCGGTGCGATCCGAGTGGACGATCGAAGAATATCTGCGGGCGTTGAAGGATGCGGGGGTCGGATCGCTACCTGGCACATCCGCGGAGATCTTCGATCAAAAGGTGCGCGACAAGATCGCCCTCGGCCGCATCACGACGACGCAGTGGCGCGACGTGATTACGACGGCGCACCGGCTCGGGCTCCCGACGACTTCCACGATCATGTTCGGGCACATCGAGACCAACGCGCACCGGGCCGCACACATTGCCGTGATCCGCGACATCCAGAAGGAGACCGGCGGCATCACTGAGTTCGTTCCCCTCAGCTTCGTGCATGCTGACGCGCCGATGTGGTCGAAGCACATGATGAACGACCTCCGGCCCGGCGCGACGGGCGCCGAAGTCGTCAAGATGCACGCGATCGCACGCATCATGCTGAACGGGTCGATCCCGAACATCCAGTGCTCCTGGGTGAAGGAAGGGCCGAAGCTGGCGCAGGTGCTCCTCGCAAGCGGGTGCAATGACGTGGGCGGGACATTGATTAATGAGAGCATCTCGACCTCGGCCGGTGCGTCATTCGGGCAGCTGGTCCCGCCGCGCGAGCTTCGCCGATGGATGCGCGACCTCGGCCGGGTCCCCGCCGAGCGGACAACCCTCTACAAGATTCGGCGGCGGTTCGACGTCGAGCCCGAAGCGCTCGAGCCGCTCGATCTCGCAAATGAGCAGGCGGCAGAGAAGTTCGGCTCGTACGCGCAGCTCATCACGCTCGAGGAATTTCGCTACACGGGTCAGCGGGCGCCGTCGCTCGAGGGCCCGACGTGGACTGAGATTCAGCTGAAACGCAAGGCCGCGAACCCGCCGGCCGCGCCCATTCCCGTCGCCTGACGTTTCGCGAGTGGCCACTCACGTTCTCGCCATTGCCGGCGGCGTCGGCGGCGCGAAGCTGGCGCTCGGCCTGACGCGCGTCCTCTCCCCCGATCAGCTCACCATCGTCGTCAACACGGGCGATGACGAGCTGTTTCACGGACTGCACGTGTCGCCTGACCTCGACACGGTGATGTACACGCTCGCGGGCTTGTCGAATCCCGACACCGGTTGGGGCCTCGCGGGCGAGAGCTTCCGGACGCTCGCGGCGCTCCAACGCCTCGGCGCCGACGCATGGTTCCGGCTCGGCGACGTCGACTTTGCCACGCATATTCGCCGCACTGACCTGCTGCACAGCGGCCGTTCGCTGAGCGACGTCACCAATCAGCTTGCCTCCGCGCTCGGCATCCGCCATCGGCTGGTGCCGATGAGCGACGATCGACTGCGGACGATCGCGGAAACGCCGGACGGTCCGCTCGCCTTTCAGGAATACTTCGTTCACCGGCGCTGCGAACCGACGATCACCGGCGTCCGGTTCGACGGCGAGGGCGCCGCGAAGCCTTCGCCGGGATTCGCGAGCGCGCTGACATCCGCGTCCACAATCGTGTACTGTCCGTCGAATCCGCTCGTCAGCGTCGGCCCGGTCCTCGCGCTCACCGGCGTGCGCCAGACGATCGCGTCGTTCGGCGGGCCGCGGATCGCGGTCAGCCCAATCGTCGGTGGTCAGGCGCTGAAGGGACCAGCCGCGAAGATGATGGCGGAGCTCGGCGAAGAGGTCTCATGCGTCGGGGTGGCGAAGCGCTACGCCGGATTGTGCGACGCGCTGGTGATCGACACCGTCGACGCCGCTCACGCGCCCGCCGTCGAAGCGCTCGGCATGCGGGCGATCGTCACGAACACGGTCATGCAGACCGATGAGGACAAGGTCGCGCTCGCACGGCAGATGATTGCCGTGATCGAAAGCTGGGACGCCGCCGCGTGAACGCCGGAACCGTGCGGGTGATCGTGCCGATGAAGCCAGTTGCCGAGTGCAAGCGGCGGCTGAGCGCGCTGCCCGACGCGACGCGCGAGGCGCTGGTGCTGTTGATGCTCGACCGCACGGTTCGCGCGGTCACCGAGGCGTTGGGAGCCGAGAGCTGCTGGGTGATCGGTGGCGACGCCATGATTCGCCAGGTCAGCGAAGCGGCAGGCGGCCGCTGGCTCGTCGACGCCGCCTCGGATCTCAACGCCACCGTCACCGACGGCATGAGGCGCGCGTTCGAGGACGGTGCGCGCGCGGCGGTGTTCGTGCCGGCCGACACGCCGATGGTCAGCGCTCAGGATGTTCGCGCCGTCGTCGACGCGAGCGACGACCTTACGTCTCCGGTGGGCGTCGAGGCGCTGGCGGACGGCGGCACCAACGCGCTGCTGGTGCCGGCGGGCTCCGGGATCGAGCCGGCACTCGGCCATCGATCGTACGCACGCCATCGGGCCGCCGCCGAGGAGGCGGGGTTCACGCTCGTGGCCGCTCCGGCGTACGGCCTCGTCTTCGACATCGACTCACCCGCCGATCTGACCCACGCGACTGAGACGATCGCCGGCTTTGCCGCGGATCTCGCGCGCTGGGCCGCGCGCGTCGAGACGGAGGCACGGACGAAAGCGTGAGCGCGACAAAGATCGGCGTGCTGATCGGAACGCGCGGGTTCGTCATGCACGCGATGCGGCAGCACCGCGCGCCTGATGCCACGGAGATGCTCTCGCTGGCCGCCCGCGTCGAGGCCGCCGGGCTCGACTCGGTCTGGGTCGGCGACAGCCTCCTTTCGAAGCCGCGCTTCGAGCCGGTCGCCGCGCTGTCGGCGATTGCGGCGCGCACGTCGCGGGTCCGCCTCGGCACCGCCGTGATGCTGCCCGTCATCCGCCCGGTCGTGCCGCTCGCCCACAGCCTCGCGACGCTCGACGTCATCTCGAACGGCCGCGTGATTCTTGGCGCGGGCGTCGGCGGCGCGTTCACGCCGGATCAACAGAAGGACTACACAGCTGCCGGCGTGGCACCCGAGACGCGCGCGGGCCGGCTGACCGAAATGGTCCGCACGATGAAGCGCCTGTGGACCGAGGAGCACGTCACGTTCAACGGCAAACACGTCCGGCTGGACAACGTGACGCTCTATCCGCGCCCGATTCAGCGCGACGGCATTCCGATTCTGCTTGGCGCGCATCATCGGACCGGGTCGACCACGCAGTACGCGCGAGCGGCGCGGTTCGCCGACGGGATCATCGGCATCACGGATTCACCCGAGCAGTGGGCGGAAGTCATCGCGCGCGTCGAGGAAGCGGCGAGTCTCGCGGGCCGCGATCCTTCAGCGCTCGATCGCGTGTTCTACATGACGGTCAACATCAACCGCGATCGCGCCGCAGCCGCGGCGGAGGCCGACGATTTTCTGATGTCGTACTACGGCGTACGGCACTGGGAGGGGCGCTGGGGTCCGTTTGGCGCGCCGGAAGAAATCGCCGAGCGCATGGCCGCATACGCTCGCGCCGGCGCCTGGCACCTGATCGTCCGCTTCGCGTCCTGGACCCAGTCGGCGCAGCTCGAAACATTTCTCGAACAGATCGTTCCCGCGTTTCGCGCCGCCGACGTTGCTACGCGCTTGTAGCGCAGGACTTCAGTCCTGCCGTGGCCGCCGCGCACGTCGCACCGAGTGCCTGTAGCGCCGTGGGACCTAGCACCTCGTTGTTACGGCTTTATCCGGTAACTGATCTTCACGAACACCTGACGCCCCGTCGTCGTCAACCGCGCGCCGGTGAGATCGCCGTCCGTCGGATCCGGTGAAAATGTGTAGCTCGTATCGACGTATCCCACATACATCGCGGTGAACGAATTCACCAAATAGGCGAACAGAAAATCAGTCGTCACTCGCCTCGTCGCGGGCTGCGCGATAAGACTCGGATTGGATGTCACGGCGTTGTAGTCGAGGATCGCGCGCAGCGACGCGGCGCGCGTCAACTGAAAGCTGGTTTTGGTCCGCGAGATGCTGTTCTCGAACACCATCTGCGGATCAGCGAGTCGTAGGTCGCCGCCGGCCGTCTGCAGGCGGCTGTAGTAATGGGTCTCGTCGATGCGCCACGGCGGCGCCGGGCGAAGCGTAATTCCGAAAGACGTGTTCAGCGCCTCGCCGAGGAACGGCGTCAAACCCGACGCTGGCGTGTAATTCGGACTCGTCCCCCATCCCACTGAGCCATTGAGCGTGATGTGGGCGGTCCGCGCCGTGTACGCGGAGACGGTCGTGGCGTTCTCGCGAAGCGCCACACCGCCGAACCACTCGTACGACTGCGAGTGGTAAAGCGACAGCTGGGACTGACGGCGGAAGTAGACGCTGAACTGCGGAATGACCGACCAGTCCTGCAGGCGCCCAGCCTGATCGATCACGCGCGCGGCCGAGACCGACGGACCGATGGCCGCGATGGGCCCTGCTCCGGGCCTCCACAGATAACTGGCGTCCTGAGTCGTCTGCCGGATGTCGGTGCGATTGATGTAACCGAGCGCGGCATTGAAGTCGCGGCTGCGATCCAGGTACGCCGCACGGTAGGTGAAGTGTCGTCCTATCCGGCTGACGTCCGCCCTCAGCTCGCTGCCGTCGCGATCGACAGCGTCAGCCGTGCGGTCGGCGCTGCGAATCGCCTGTGCGGTCAGTGTCCAGTTCGAATTCAGCTTCAGACGCACATCGACGGCGCCGACGCGGTTATAGCTCGACGCGAGCTCGTGATCGGTCACCATCGCGCCCACCGACGAGTCGCGCCCGGTCTCGCGCTGCACCCGGATCGCCGCATCGTGTGCGCGCTCGGATCCGGAGCCGGAATCGAGCGCCCCGGCTGACGCGCGGTCGTCGGCAACCACCGCCCCGATCGCCCAATCCTCGATCTTCCCGGTGAGCCGGCCCCCGAACTGCGGATCCGCGACGCGCCGCGAAAAGAACAGCGTCTCAGGAGTGGACAAGAACGTCGCATTCTCGACAAAGAACGGCCGCTTCTCGGGGAACACGACCTCGTAGCGCTTGTTCAGTGTTACCTGCGGATCGTCGGACTCGATTTGACCGAAATCCGGATTCACGGTCAGGTCGACGGTCAGCGCATTGTGGGCGACTTTGGCGTCGAATCCCGCTCGTTCTTCGCTGCGCGTTGCCGCACTTGAATCGTGCTCGTCGAGCGCCGTGAATGCGCCGTACGGAACGAACTGAAACGTGTCTCGAGGCGCGATACGCTCGAGGCCGCTGAGCGCGGCGAACTGACTGACGAACCCACTCACGTGCGTTGTGATGTGCGGCCAATAGGAGTACTCGCTCGTGCGGGGAATGTACCGCCCGACGCCGATGCCCCACGTTCGCCCCGGCACGCCCGAAAACCGCAGGCTTGCGAACGGGATCGTGAACAGCACCCGGTAGCCGCCGTCGACGATCTTCGCCTGCGCGCGCCAGGTCGTGTCGAAGCTGTAATCCGTGTTTTGCCCTTCGGTCAGGATGCCGTCGCGCTGGACGCCGAACGAATTGGCCGCAAACACGTAGGCGCGGCGGCGATCGTGGAACGTGTCGAGGTACACGATCACTTGATCGTCGTCTTCGATGTTGTCGCGCCGCGCGATGCTTCGGCGCAGCTCAGCTCGCGCCGCCGAACAGTCGAACAGGACGTACAGATTATTGGCATCGTATGAGATGGACGCGGCCGTCGGAAGGCTCGCCGGGGTGCCGTCGCCCGGCTGGTTCTGGAAAAACGCGGCAACGACCGTTCCGCCGGATGCGGTCATATCAACGTTGTCGATCGACGGTGCATGTGTGACGCGAGGAATCCAGATCGCGCGATCGCCGACAGGTGCATCGGCCGTCGCGACGTCTTCACCTCGAGCGGAGACCGCCGCACAGACCAAGCCGAGCGTCAGCGCGAACACGCGCAGAGCGGTGACGAAGCGAGCGCGGATCATGTCGCGCTATACATCCGTGCGGGTCCGAGCACGTGTGAGTCGCGCAGCAGGTGGACAGGCACCAGAACGCGGCCGGAACCGTCGGAGAGCCGCTCGACCGCGACGTCATCGGAGCGTCCGCCGGACCTGACGACGACCCGGGAGGGCAACGTCTCGGCCCGCCACAATCTCACGGGAATCGGCCGGACGGGTGCGACGTGATCGGTTCGACGAACCGTCAGCGTCAGCTGACCGCCCTCATCCGCCGCGCCGATCCGAACAGCGAGCGCAGCCGCGAGCTCTCGAAAATCGATCAAGCGCCGGGCTCCCGCATCGCGCCATCGATCGAGCCATCGGGCCATCCACTTGACGCCCTCCTGTGCGAGCTCGTAATCGTGGAAGTATCCCACCACCGGCAGGCCGCTGCTGAACCATGTGGAGTCGGGCACGTTCAGATACGGCGCGCAGACGTGGGTCGCCCAGCAGAATCGATCGCCGTCTCGAATCCCGAGGTAGAAGCTGCTGACCAGGACGAGCCCAAGGTCGAGCGCCCGCTCGAGCGCAGCGTCGGTCCACTGATCGCCTGGGCAAATGAGCGTGGTGGGAAACGTCTCGAAGTACTGGCGGAACAAGGACACCGCACGCGCCAACGGATGGTCCGCCAGGGGGAGGTGGTTCAGGCTGGCGGCAGCCGCGGGCCCGAGCTCCCGATACCATGCGGTCGCCGGCCACGTCTCGAATCGATCGTCCGCTCTCGCCCATCGTTCGAGATCGGGATGCATGTGCGTGTAGCCGTGCAGTTCGACGTCCGCGAGCCCAGCGCGACGCAGCTCCTGAATCCCCTCGAACTCGCCGACGTAATCGTGAGCCGAACCGGGCGCATGGCCGGCGAGGTCCTCATAACGAACAACGGGCGATGGATGAATCACGCCTGGGCGTCTCGAAACGGCGGAGCCGCGCACGGTCAATCGACCCCGAGCCACATCGCCGTCGTCGACCCACCCGCTGACGTATCCGATCGACAATCGGGCCTCGCGCGACGCCAGTTCAGCGCCCACGGTGCGCCACGCATCAGCGCCGAGCTTCTGGTAGTTCCACGTTCGGCTGTGAACGTTCTGAGCGCCGCCCGGATCGTCCATGCGCAGGACGAGCGTGCCTTCAAAATCGAGCCACGCGACCGGACGCGGCAACCCGCGCGTGAGTACTTCGGTGATCAGTCGCGTCCCCGCTGGGTCCGCGCCGCGCCATTCGCTCGGATGACCGGCGAACGTCACGACGACGCTTGAACCATGGCGCCGCGCGACGACCAGCGGAGCGCCATCGAGCGTTGCCCAGATCTCGCTCTCGGGATCGAGCACGAGACGGCAGGCGGTCAGGATATTTGTCGCCCGCCACGAGACAGGCTCTCCCGGCCCCCGCCAGTCGATCGAACGCCCTGTTATCGCATCGCCCGTGGCCGCCGCGCCTGCGAACACACCGAGGGTGGAACCTTCTCGCGCTGCTCGCGCCAGGACGAGCAGAGGGTTCTCCAGGAGCTGCGCTGCCGTTCGAGCCACGATATCCTGGCTGATTCCGCCGGGATCCCCAGCCAACACAACGACACGCGACGGAACCGCCGCGGCTGCGGCACGACCGGTCGTCGTGGCATCCAGCAGCTCGACATCCCAGCCGAGAAAACGCACAAGGGTCAGCCAGTCGAGGGCCTCGCGGTCGCGTGGATCGATCCACCCGCCGGTGCCCCACACGCGGCCCTTCGGCAGCGTGGCGGGCGTCGCGATGAGCGTCACCATTGGCCGATCCGTCATCGCGTCCCTGGCGCCGCGAGCGAAAAGATCACCACGCGATCGTTCGCAAGGACGCGTGCGCACCGATCATCGAGATAGCGGGCGAAATCTGAAAAGCAGTCCAGCCACCAGAACGCCACCCTCGCAAACGCAATGAAGCCGGCGCCTTCGCGGCGCAGCCGCTCCAGCTCGCGAATGGCGGTCGCACTGTCGCGCGGCGGTCCCCAGAACCGGCCTTCGTGTTCGAGAAACGGCACCGCTTCGCACGACGGCAGCACCTCGGGGCCGAGAACGGCGTCGTCCACGAGGATGAACTTCGAGCCGCGAGGGATGACGCGTTGAAGATCGGACACGGTCTCCGGCAAATCGCGCGTCGCGTTGACCCACTCGTTCAGCGCGGTCCAGCGCCGCGGGTGGACCAGCGACAGTTGCGAACGCCGCGTCCGCTCGAAGGCGTGCTGCAACGCTGCGCTCTGGGCGATGCGCTCCGCCCGCACGTACAGGATCGTGTTCTGCGCGTACCACCAATCGACGCTCGGGTCGTCCCACACCAGCCCGCGGACGCAGTCGATTGCCGCGAAGCCTCTAGCTTCGAAGAGCGCGGCCCAGTATTCCGGCCACTGCTCGTTCACGTGATGGGTGCCGCCCTGGAACGGAATCGCCGCAGAAAACAGAATGGCCGGCGCGAGTTCGCACAACGACGCGACGAGCGACGGCGCCCGGTCGGTGGGTAGATGCTCAGCGACCTCGAGGCACAACGCCAGATCGAATGTTCGGCCAATCTCCAATGGACGCGACAGATCGTGGGCCCGAAAAGCATCCGCCGGAATCCGCAGAGCGCTCATCGGCACGTACGAGCCGTCGATGCCGGCGATGTCTTCGATACCGCGCTCGCGGAATGCCGCCAACCACGTCCCGATCCCGCAGCCGACGTCCACGACACTGCGCGGCGCCAGGAGTGCGTCGACGATCGGCACGATCCGGCGCGCGGACGACAGCGATCCCGCTTCCCGGTCGCTGAAAAAGGTCTCGGTGTAGGCGTTCATGACTGTTCCGCGCGATGTGCGGCGCGCCGCGAATCGGCCCGAATGCCCTCGGCTAGTGCCGTCACGTCGACCGCACGCGGCTCCCAGTCAATGCGATCGCCCGGCCAATGGACGTGGAGCAGGTCTTTGATCGGATCGAGGCGGTAATCGTCTGGATAAAGCGGATCCGGCTCAGACAGGAACACCACCGGAATGCCCATCGCGACGCACGGCATCGCGCAGTGGAGCAGGTTCGTGATGACAAGCTTGGCGTGATCGCGATACTCGTTCAGAAGGGACTGCGCCATGCGGCGCTTGAGCGGCGTTTTCGTTTTCAGATCCGGCTCGACGTAATGATTGCGCCGCACCGCGCCACGCTTCAGATCGTCCGGAATGATATCGTCCTCGATCGCCTTCTGGCCTTCGACGATGTACACGGCTCCGGACGCCGGCGCTGCTGTGCGCCTCGGAAAAGTCAGGGTCAGACACCGCGAAAAGTACGCCGGGACGTCGTGGTCGAGCAGGAGCTGCATCGTGCCGCGATCGCGACACCCGATCGGCGCCCATTGCCGGCAATACGCAATGAAGTCGGGCGTGAGGAGCTCCGGATACGCGATGTGAAAACCGACGAATGCCGGACGGAGTTGGGGCGATGGCGGCCAGCACTCGGTCGCACCTTCGCGCCAATGTGCCGGTCCGTGCTTGAACCAGCCGTTCATGTAGACGAATGCCGGCTCGGACACGCGATCCAGTCCCGTATCGCGATCCAAATAGCCGTCGACGCGCGGCAGGTACTGCTCGGCGGCCAGCGACTGAATGTCATCGCCGAGGTTGTCGGAATGCCGGTATTCCAGCGTCATGTACTTCATTGAACGACGGCTCCAAAACACGCGCGCAATTGATCGGCGACAACGGGCGTGGAGACCTTGCGGAGCGCCATCTCGCGAACCCGCGGTCTCATCGCGCCAAGTGCCGCCGGATTTTCCAGAATCCACTGCAAGCGGTCGCGCAGATCGTGGTCGGCGCCCACCTCGATCAGCCAACCGGTTTCCCCTTCGGACACCATCTCCTTGATCGCTCCGACATCCGTCGCCAGGACTGGAGTGCCGCACGCCATGGCCTCGCCGACGACGGTTGGAAACCCTTCACGGCGGGACGGCAGCACCAGACAATCGGCGGAGTTGTAGAGCGCGCCGAGCGCGCGCGGTCCGGTCGCCCACCCGAGAAATCGAATTTGATGGCCCGCCCCGCTCCCCGCGGCCTGCGCATGCAGCGCGGCAGCATCCGGCCCGTCTCCCGCGATCGCGAGGTGCACGTCCGGATGTCTCGGGGCAACCGCCGCGAACGCGCTGATGAGCGCGCTGACCCGCTTCGTGTGGTCGTCCAGACGGCCGACGAACAGGATCCAGCGCCGATCAGGTTGCAGCCCCGCGGCCATCCGCGCCGTTGTGCGGTCCTCAGGTCGGAACGCCTCGGTGTCGATCGGCGTCAACACGACGCGCACGCGATCCTGCGGGACGCGGAATGCGGTCACAAGCTGGTCGGCTTCTCGTTGACTCGACGCGATGAGCATATCGGCGTGCCGGATCGTCCACTTCTTCGCCATCCGGCCGACGTACCGATGCGGCTCGCTGCCCGAGTGGTACGCGATGAGCGGAATCCCTCGCAGGCGGGCGACGGCGAGCAGCACATCGAAGCGGCCGTTCGCATAGTCCTGAACGAAGATGGCGTCCGGCCGGTCATCGCCGAGGGCCGCGAACAACGACGACGAGAGCGACGCCGTGTACGACGCGAGGAGGGCGTAAGCAGGGTATGCGCGCCACCAGCGCCACGCGAACCGCGGCCCGTAGAACGCATGCCACAGGGCGCGATGCACCAGCGACGATCGGAGCACGCGAACGTCGCTGCCGGTTACCTCGTGCCGCGCGCGTCCGAGCAGCGGACGGAGCGAGAATTCATACCAACACACGTCGCCAATCGCCTGCTGGATCGTCGTGATGAACGCATGGCTCCCTGTCGCCGCCCAGCGCGTCGCGAACGCCTGTTGATCGAGACCGTAGGCGGGATAGAAATCCTCGAACACGTCGGGATAATCGAAGAACGCGATCCGCGGCCGGCCTGAGTTCATGACAACGCGCGCTCGAACGGCCCGACGTCCGTGGTCTCTGTGGTCATCGCTCGCGCAATCAGCGCGTCGAGCACGGCGGGAGCGGCGAAATAGGCGTCCGCGAGAAGGCGCGCGGTCTTGCAGTGCCTGCTGTAATCCATTTTGACCGACTCAATGCCGTGGACCGCTTCCTCCACGGTGGAAAACGGCATGACGCCAGTTCCACTCGGCAGCCAGTCGGTAAAGCCAGTGTTCTCGGTGACGACAGGTCGGCCGCTGGCGAGATATGCCGCGCTGCGTTCGCTGAACCAGCCGCTTCGCGTCGCCACGTAGCCATGCTTGGCGACGGTGAATTCGCCGGACGATTCCTGCAAATAGCGGCGATAGGACTCGGGATCTGGAAAGGCGCGCAGTGGATCACGCAGCATCCAGCCTGCCGGCTTCAGAACGTGCTCGGCGGTCTCTCCGCCGACGGCGATCTCGAGCTCGGCATCGACGCGGCTCGGAAGGTCGAGGAAGCGGCCGAACGAATCGGACTTCATCCCGTAGCGGCGGCCGTCGTACTCGCGCGCCGGATAACTGTCCCACTGCATCACGGTCGTGAATCGATCGGTGCGTCGCGGAGGCACGACCGGCCACATGTCGATCACGATCGGCTGTCGTGTCGGCTGCCACGGAATCCCGTCGTCGGGAACGCTGCACCCAGGCCGGCCGATGTTCTCCGCGAAGGAGAAGAAGGATGTATGGGCGTCTGCTTCGGCGCGAGCGGCGGGATCGGTCAGATTTCTGATTTGCGTGAAAGCGGGATCCGTGTCGATCAGTGCGCGATGCGGGACTCTCTCGAACCACGGGCGCGGCGTGTTGATCCCGCTGACATTCAACGCCAGGTCAGCTCCCGCGATGATGTCCGTGATGCGATCGGCGCACGGCCCGAGCCATGTGCGGCGGTGAGCATCGTAGTACGACCAGCGATCCTGCAGGCCGCCCAACGCGAACACGTCGCGCGCGAATGTCAGCCCAAAGGTCGGGTCGCTGTCCGTGACATGGCGCGCCGGATCGTAGCAACACCACGGCGAATCACCACTGTCCTCGAGAAAATACACATCGTGCCCGAGGCGCGCCAGTCCCATCACGTACTGCAGGTGGTGCCACACCAGCCCGCCGAGCGGTCCCCGGACGATGTAGCCGAGCACGAGAATGCGAAGCCGCGACGGAAATCGTGCGTTCGACCGCATATCAGTTGTACGCGTCCTCGATCAGGCGCGTGAGCACGACTTCAGAATCGAAGTAGGCGCGCGCGAGCTCTCGCGCCGCTCGCGCATGCCGAGGGTAATCGGCCTCGACGCAGCCCAGCGCTTCTACCGCATCGTCGGGGTCTGCAAACGGCAGAATGCCTGTGCCCGTCGGTATGACTCCGCCGAAGCCCGTGTCCTGCACCACGACTGGCCGGCCCGCCGCCAGGTAGCAAGCCGACCGGCAACTGAACCAACCCGGACGCCCCTTCACGTACCCGTTCTTGGCGACGCTCCACTCACCTTTGGACGATCCGATGTACTGACGATACGAATCGAGATCGGCACAAGCGTGCATCGAGTCGATCACCGTCCATCCGGCGCGGCGCAGCCGGTCGACGGGCGACGACGAAAGCGACGTTTGCCAGTCGGCGTGCTGCAAGCCGCCGACGGCGACCTCGAATCCGAGGTCGCTCGCTCGCGACGGCAGGTCGAGAAACCGCTCGAACTCGACATCCTTCTGGGCGTACGTCTCGCCGTTGTGGCTGAGCGGCTTGTAGCTCGTCCAACTCATAACTGTCGTGTAGACACCACGGTGTTCAGGCGGTGATTGCCATTCGTCGAGCAGGATGGGTTGCCGCGTTGCGCGCCACTGCGGGTTCGTTCCGTCCAGACACTCGCCAAACGAAAAATGAACGTCGTGCGCCGCCGCGCGCTCGGCGAAATCCGCGTGGTCGGCCTTCGCCAGCTTGACCTGCGTGAACACGGGATCCGAGTCGATGTACGCCAGGCGTTTGGCGCGGCGATACTCCGACGGATGCTCGAGGGTGCCCGACACATTCAGAAGAAGATCAGCTGAATTCAGAACTTCTTCGCGTCGCGCGTCTGCCAGACCGTACCATCGCGGCTCAATCGGAAAGCGATACGCCCACCGCTCGCCCAGGCCGAACCGCTCCATCACCGCAGCGAGATGCTTCACGTTGGCCGCCGGATCTCGAGCGATCCAATCGTTACCCGTCGGACCGCCGTCGATCCGGTAGGGCCATTCGCCGGAATCCTCGACGTAGTAGACGTCGTGGCCCATGCGGTGCAGCGCGGCCGGATACTGGACGTAATCCCACGCCACCCCGCCGAGACGCGGATGCTGCGCAATCAATCCGGTAACGACGATGCGGAGCGACTGTGTGCTCTTCATGCATGGCCCATCGTGATCACGCGACGATCAGTCCTTCGGACTCGGCGCGCGCCAGGCGCCCGGCCTCCAGCACGATTCGCATGTCGCACCGGTCCAGGGTGCTCAATCGATGGGCGATCATGATCGTCGTGCGTCCGCGCATCAATCGCTCGAGCGCCTCCATGATCACGGCCTCGGTGTGCAGGTCGACGGAGCTCGTCGGCTCGTCGAGCAGCAGAAGCGGAGCGTCCGCGAGAAACGCCCGTGCCAGCGACAGCCGCTGACGCTCGCCGCCCGACAACGACATCCCGCGCTCGCCGACGACGGTGTCGTAGCCTTGCGGCAGCTCAAAAATAAAGTCGTGCGCGCCGGCCGCGCGCGCCGCATCGACAATCGCGTCCTGACCCGCCTCCGGTCGTGCATACGCGATGTTTTCTCCGATGGTGGTGGAGAACAGGACAGGCTCCTGGAGGACCATCGCGTACTGCCGGCGCAGGTCCGCGACGCGATAATCCCGCAGGTCGACGCCGTCGAGCAGGACAGCGCCGGACGCCGGATCGTAGAAGCGTGTCAGGAGGTTGATCAGCGTCGTCTTCCCCGCTCCGCTGCGTCCTGCAATGCCGACTCGGGCGCCTGCCGGGATCTCGAAGCTGATGTCCTGAAGCACCGGGCGGCCCGGCTCGTACGCAAATGACACGTGCCGGCAGCTCACCGCGCCACGCGCTCGCGACAGTGGCCGCGCGCCTGGCCGCTCGATCACTTCAGGCGATTGGTCGAGCAGTTCGAACGCCCGCTCTGCGCTCGCGAAGGCGCCCTGAAGCTGGCCCATTCGACGCGTGATGCTTTCGATGGGCGCGAGCAGTTGAGCCATGTACGTGGTCAGCACGAGCAGCACGCCGAGGCTGATGCGGCCGGATCGTACGTGCAGTGTTCCGATCAGCAGCGCCGCGCCCATACCGCTCGCGATGAGCATCCCGACCGCGGTGTCGAACGCCCCTTGCGTGCGCGCCAACGCCATCTGGCCGCGGACCGCGCGGTGCGATTGCTCAACGAACCGTGCGTGCTCACGATCCTCCTGGCCGAATGCCTTCACCACCCGCAGCGCGCCCAGCACCTCCTGTACAACCGCCATCGCCGCGCTTTCCGACTCCTTCACGTCCGCCCATTGATCGCGGATCCGCCGGCGGGACAGCCGCACGACGAGGAACAGCGCCGGCATGAGGATCACGGCCACGGCCGCGATCGGCCAGTCCAAACGCGCGGTCACCGCAAGCATCGCCACGAGCGTGATCGTCGACGTCGCGAACGGCACCAGGCCGTTGACGGCCATGTTCTGGACGGCCATCGCGTCGTACTGAATGCGGTAGGCCGAGTCCGCGCTGCCGCGCGTGTCGTGAAACTTGAGAGACAGCCGCTGGGCGTGCGCGAACAGCTGCGATCGGAATCGAAGCAGCAGCAGCTCACCGGTGCGCGCCTGGAGCACCCACGACGTGATGCCCTGCAGCTGATTGAGGAGCGCGACGGCGAGCAACAACGCGATTGCGACAAACACCGCGCCCCCGTTCGAACCACCGAGCGGCCTCGGTACCACTGCGGCCAGCACCGCCGGCAGCGGCCGTCCGCCAATCGCGCTGTCAACCACCACTTTCAGCGGCATCGGCGTGAGGAGCGCGAGCGGCGCCGACAGCAGGCTGAGCGCGAGGATTCCGCCCAGGTGCGGCCAGTACGGACGTGCGACGGCGAACAGCCGCCGGTACATCGCCCGAGCCGAATAGGAACGCTTCGTCATTACACGCGTTCGTGTTCCGCTTCGAGGTGGGCACTCGCGCCCATAACGTCCCTTGCCTCGTCTTCAGCGCCTTCGCCGGTGAGGCCACACGCCACAAGCGCTTCGTATACGGTGTGCGCGGCGATGCTGCACTCATGGAGGATTCGCGGAACCACGATGAGGACAGCCGCCGCAAGTGCCGCCGCGGCGGTCCATGCCTCCGACAATGCCGCGAGCGCCGACAGCACCATCGATGCGATGAGCGTCACGATCAGATCTCGTGAACAATGGGGCCACGACCTGACGCGAATGAACTGCGTCCCGGATCCTGAATCTTCGGTCGCGATCAACAGGCGCGAGCTGCCACAAAACCCGGCGCGCACTTCGAGGTCCCACGCGTCGTACTCACCACCGTGCAGCACCGCGGTTCCGGACGCCTTCAATGCCGCCTGTAGCGCGCGCAAGCGTTCCTCCGGCGCGCGCCATCGGCGCACGAACAGCCGCCACGTGCGGGCGACCGGCAGCGATGCGGCCGCCGATCCGCGCTGCCGCCACAGCGTCAGGCCGTGCCGCAGCCGTCCGTACAAACGCGCCAGCGGCTGCAGCAGATGCAGCATGACGACGACGAGATACTGGAAGCGCCGCTGGGCACTCGGACGCGCGTCATAGAAGTGCGCGCGTCGCGCGGCCATTACCGCTTGCACCACGGGCACACCGACGGCCAGCGCAAAAAGCGGAGCCGCCGCCAGCAAGGGCCGCCACGTGATGCCGAGCAGCGACATGAGCCCCAACATCACGACGACCAGGTACCACTCCGGCATGAGAGGAAGCAGCGCGAGAATCGAGGGCGCGCGTTCGGCGAGATGCTGAAACGGCGCCGTGCCCCACGTGCCGTGATAGACGCGGCCGGCGCGGCCGATCGGCAGCGTCAACCCTTTGCCGTACAGCCGGCCGCTCCACGATACATGGCCAAGGCGGTTGTACTTCTCCGGCCATTTCCGCTCGAGCATCGCTTCTGCGCGGCCGTAGCCCTTCTGTTGCTTCCAATACGTCGCGATCGAGTCTCTGAAGTGATGCCAGACCATCGCGCCATGGCTGAAGCCGAGCGTCCACCCCTGCTCCTGCAGTCGCCAACAGACATCCACATCATCGCCAGCCGCTCGGAACTGCGGGTCGAACCCGCCGATCGCCTTGAGGGCCTCGCGCCTGAACGCCATCGAGCAGCCGGGGATGTGCTCGGCTATCCGGTCGGACAGCAGGACATGTACTGGTCCTCCCGGGGCGTTCGCGACGCACTCAGCCGTGCGTCCGTCGCCGGGCGGCGCGATGTTCCACCCGCCAATGCCTGCGTGATTCTCTCGGGCGAATTCCGCGACGAGGTACTGCAGCCAGTGCGGGTCTGGCCGCGCGTCGCCGTCCGTGTACGCGACGATTTCGCCCGTGGCCGCCATCATTCCGGTGTTGCGAGCGGCGCTCAATCCCCTGTTCGGCGTACGGATCAACCGGAAATCGTATTCAGCCGCAATCGCCGCCGTCGCGTCGGTCGACCCGTCGTCGACGATGATGACTTCGAAGTTTGGATAGTCGATCTCTCGCAGTCCCTCGCAGCAGTCGCGAATCGTCCGCTCTCCGTTGTAGACGCACACGACGACGGACACACGGGGCGAGTCGGGTGGACAGGGAACAGGAACCTCGGAAAACGCGCGTTGCACCGCAAACAAAGCCGGCTTCGGCGCACGGTCGCGCGTCGTCAATCCGAACGCCCAGTCGTCGACCTCCGCGCCGCCCCGATACCATTCGTCCGTCCACGAGAACACGAAGGCCCCACAGCAGCCGGCTTCGAACGTCGTGCGAATCTGCCAGTCGAGGACGCGCGCTTGCTCCTCTTCGCCGTTGCGCATGGCGTCGAGACCGATCTCGCTCATCAGTAGCGGCCGCGCGCCCGCCAAATTCTGCAACCGCGCAAGGTAGGCCTCGAGACGCTCTCGCGTCTCCAGATACACGTTGAACGACAGGAAGTCGAGAAACGGGAGCTGCAAGTATTCGGTGGACGGGTAATTCACGTACGTGACGAGACCACCGGGATCCTCTTCCTTGACCGCCGTGTAGAGCCGCTCCAGGTATCGCTCAACCGCGCGGCGTCCAAGCCAACGCACGGTCGAGGACGGGATCTCGTTGCCCAAGGCATAGCAGAGCAACGCCGGATGACCCGCGCACTTTTTGACCGCTTCGCGTAATTTTTTCTCGGCGCCGTGGGCGCTCTCGCCGTCGACGAGATAGCCGACATATTGTTCGGCCGACAGGCCGACCATCACCCGCAGCTCATGCTTCGCGGCGAGATCGAGCAGATGGAGCGGGGGCATCGTGTGTGGGATGCGAACGGACGTGAATCCGGCAGCCGCCATCCGCTCGAAATCCGCGTCGATTGTTGCGGCGTTCCAGTACTCTCGCTGACGGTCGTCAGGAGCAAATGCACCGTAGGTGGCCCCGCGGACCCACAGTTTTTGATTGCCGGCGAACAGGAATTTTCCGCGCGCGATGGGGCGATCTGACAACGTTGTTGGGCTGGTCGCAGTCATGGACTCGAGACGATTCATAGGATGAAGACGCTTCAGCACAAGCGATGTCGGACACCGTACCAATTCCGTATGACGCAGAATTCACGATACCGTCACCGTGATGCATCACAGGGATCGATTGAGTTGCGTGCGGGTGTGCAAAGGCCGGTCCGAGTGACGAATTGCGCAATTTACGCACGTATGAGCTCACAGCGTCATTGAGACGAACCCGCGCACCGACATCAATGTTTGTAGTTTCACGGTCGCTCACGATTGTGTCGAACGGACGGACAACGGACATCCGCCGGTGAGGCGTTGTGGTTGAGCTGAAGAATCAGTTCGAAATCGATGAACGAATTTCGACTCTATCGCGGCGGCCACGGCGACTGGAGAACTTGCCGCGGACTTTTTGTGTTACGCGTGAGAAAACTATCGGTGCGTGGCGGGTCTCAACTACAAACGTGTAGCGGAGGCGGAGAGAAGCCACGGTACTGTCGGACGGCGAGTACCGTGGCGTGCGTGCTTATTTCGTCTCGGTGTAAATCAACTCAACGTCGGCCTTGACGCGAGGCGCGGCCGACATCATCTCGTAGCCTGCCGCCAGATACTTCGCCGGCGTCTTCCAGGCTTCGGCGACCTGATCCGCGGTCTTGCCGGCCTTCTTCCCGTCCTGCGCGGTCTTCACGAATTCCTGGATGTACCCGATGTACTCGTGCAGATCCTTCGGCGTTGTTGTCGTGTTGTTGTGGCCGTTGACTAGGACGTCGGCGCTCTTGTCGGCAAGGCCGGCGACCTTGGTCAACGTCGCGGCGTAGCCGACGCCGCTCCCGCCGTTGTTCGAATCCATGATCGGCATGCCGCGCGTTGGGAACACGTCCGCGACGTGCAGGATGCGTAGTGACGGAAAGAGGACGACGGTGTCGCCGTTGGTGTGGGCGCGGCCGAAGTAGTACAGCTCGACGCGATCGGCACCGGCGCCGACGGTCATCTTGTCCTTGTACGTCTTCGTCGGCATGCCCTTGCCGTTGTTCTGCGTGAAGATGTTCGGCGCGGGACCGCCTGGGCCCGGCGGAATGCCGCTCACCGGGCGCATCGCCATCATGTTCGCCTTCGTGTTTTCCTGGACGATGATCTCGACGTTCGCCGGGAATTCCACGTTGCCGCTCACGTGATCGCCGTGGGTATGGGAGTTGATCACGGTGGTGATCGGCTTATTGGTGAGCGTCTTGATCTTGTCGAGCACCGGCTGGCCCCAGCCGGGGTTCTTCGTGTCGACGACGACAACGCCGTTCGACGCGATGAAGACGGAGGTGTTGCCGCCGCCGCCTTTGAGGACGTAGTAGTTGTCCTTGATCTTGTCGACTTCGACGACCCGAGGCGCCGGCTGTTGTGCGGCTGCCAGGGCCAGAGTGCCAACCCCGATCAGGGTCGCGAGTACGCCAATTCGGTTCCTCATTCGTCCCCCCTTTGGCCGGACATGATACAGGTTTTTGGCTCTGGACTCTGGCCTTTTGCAAGAGCCGAGAGCCACGGGCCAAGACCATTCATGATCGAATGAGTGAAAACTTCGGGTCAGCCGCGAGACAATCAGCCTCCGGCAGGCCGAGCTCGCGGCGCACCAGGTTGGTCCCGCGCACCAACGCCACACATTTATAGAAGGCGTGGCGGCGGCTCATGCCTTCGCGGCCCATGCCGCAATCGGAGACCGCCAGCAGCCGCTCGGGCGCGACGTGCTTCAGGGCGCGGCGCAGCATGTCCGCCACTTCTTCGGGGCTCTCCACCTGCAGCGTGTGGTGATCGATGACGCCCACCGCGATCCGCTGACCGGTGATCGCGCGGCAGACATCTTCGAGCTCGAAGCCGTTCGAGCTTTTCATTTCGAAGGTGATGACGTCGGCGTCTATCTGGTTGAGCACGTCGAGCGCCGGCTTGTATGACTGCACCTGCGCGAACATGCGCTGCTGCGACGGGTTGCCCCAGCACGTGTGGCACCACACCTCGGTCTTGCCGCGCAGGCCCTTCACGGTGTTGTTGAACACCTTCAGCATGAAGTCCAGCGTGATGTCTTTGTTGGGCACTGGACGCGCTGCCAGCAGATGAAGCTGCGGATCTTCAATCTGAATGACCGGACAACCGGCGTCTGCGAGATCGTGCAGCTCCTTATTGAAGGCGTCGCTGAGCGCCATGATTCGCGCCGGTAGATCCTTGTAGTACTCGTCCTGCACGGCGTAGGCGACGAGCTCCGGCGCGACGGTCCCGAACTTGACCGGCCTGGACGTGAGGCGCTGCGCGGCTTTCCAGATCTCCGCGTACTGCATCTCGCCGGGGCCGACGGGCCCCACGATCGGCGGCATGACCCGGGCTTCGAGATAGTCGTGAAGAATGTGGCCGCGGGGGAACCCGATGCCGCCGGCGCCGGCGCGCGCGAGCCGCGGCCGCGCGGCGTCGAAGCCCGACATGTGCCGAGGCGGATAGCTGGTCCACGTCTGGCCGCCGACGTCTTGATCGAAGCGGCAATCGCCGTCGGTCAAGATGTCGAGGCCCGCCACCTCCTGATCGCGCAGGTAGCACGCGAGCGCGTCGGTGTACTGCTCGCGAAACGTGTTGCTCGCCATCGCGTCGACGAACGAGCGGGTACCGAGGTTCTCCCGGTACCAGCTCGGACGCGGCAGCGATCCGATGATCGCGGTCGGGACGATCCGGCCGCGGGTCGTCGTGAGCACCTAGCTCTCGATCATGTAGATTTCCCGGCGGCCCTGGGTGATCAAGTCGTGGTAGCCCTTCATCGCATCCTGAAATTCTTTCTGTTCCATCGACTTGCGGGACATGTCCGTGTACTTCTCAAGGCTGTCGACTTCCATCTCCGACACGACGGTCCAGTAGCGCTCGGCGCTGACGTCCGTCATGATGCGCATCGAACCCATCCCCATTTGTTTCGTCAGCTTGCTCAGCGCCTGGAATTTCTGGACCATCGGACGCACTTGCCCGGGCTTGCAGTACATGATGTCGCGAATGAGAAACATACCGTCCTCCAATCGAAAATGCTGCGATGTTAAGTGTGCTGTTCGAACAACTTCATGGCGAGCGCGCTGTGCGTCGCCGCCGCGCCAGCCCGCAGCGCCGCGGCGAGCATCGCCGCCTCGGCTACCTCTTCCTTCGTCGCGCCCGCCCGTTTCGCCCCGCGCGTGTGCGCGTCCAGACAGTACGGGCACTGCGTCGCCAACGACACCGCAATCGCAATCAGCTCGCGGTACTTGACGGGAATCGCACCGCCTTCGCGCCGGACAATCGCGTCGAGGGCGGCCCACGCCTTGAATTCTTCCGGCGCGGCCTCCCGAACCTCCTTGAGGCGCTTCAAATCATCTGAATCGTGGTAATGGCTCATCGGTCTCCTATGGGGTCGCCTTGCCGAGTTCCTGGTAGATCGCTTGAATCGCGGCCTTGTAGCGCTCCTTCGTGTAGCCGCGATACTTCTTCGTGAGATCGATCGACGCGGCCGCCGCGTCGACGCTCTTGCCGGCCTTCGCCGCGGCCTGCACCGCGGCCACGAAGTCGGCCATGAACCGCTGGTACTCGCGAAGATCAGCCGGCTTGGTCACCGGACTGTGGCCGGGAATCACGATGTCGACGTTCTTGATGCCGCCGATCGCGCCGGCCATCGTCTTCGGCCACTCGAGGCCGCTGCCCCCGTTGCCGCGGTCGATCGACGGCGCGTCGCGCCACTGGAACATGTCGCCGGTCTGCAGCACCCTCAGCGTTGGGTAGTAGACCCACGTATCGCCGCTCGTGTGGCCGGTGCCGAAGTAGTACAACTCGACGCGTCCGGCGCCGCTGCCGACGGTCAGCCGCGTCTTGAACGTCTCCTTCGGCAGGAACTTCGCCTTGTCACCCTTGAAGGCGTCCATCTTCGCCATGTTCGCCTTCGTGTTCTCGTGCGCGACGATGTCGACGTTCGCCGGGAAACCTTCGTTGCTGCCCGTGTGATCGCCGTGCGTGTGCGTGTTGATGATCATCGTGACGGGCTTGTTGGTGACTTTCTTGATTTTGTCGATGAGCGATGGGCCGTAGCCAGACAGCTTGGTATCGACGAGCACCACACCAGCGTCTGTGATGAACACGCCGCTGTTGCCGCCCGTGAACTCGGGTCCCGGCGTCGACGCCACGAAAACGTATAGGTTGTCCTTGACCTTCGTCAGATCCGGCAGCGGCGGCCTGGGCTGATTCTGCTGCGCCGTCAACGCGGCCGCCAACCCGATCACCACAATCGCGCCGAGCACCATCAGTCTCTTCATGTCGAGCTCCTTGAATCGGCCAGGATTATACGCTCGCCACGGGCAACCCTAAAGGTCGCACCACGATCGCCGAACGCTGAACCAGCGCGGGTATGATGGCGCGACTCTCATGCCCGGCCAGTCTCCCGTCGTCGTGCACCAACTCAAGGAGCGCGACCTGCCCGAGGCCGATCGCGTCTACCGCCTCGCGTTCGGCACGATCTTCGGCCTCGCGGATCCAATGACGTTCGCGGGCGACGCCGACATCATCGCGACGCGCTGGCGTGCCGACCCTGGCCGAACACTCGGCGCCTACGTTGACGACGCCCTCGTCGGTTCGAACATTCTCAGCAACTGGGGCAGCTTCGGGTACTTCGGCCCGCTGACGGTCCGGCCGGACTTCTGGGACAAGGGCATTGCGCAGCAGCTTCTCGGGCCGACGATGGAGCACTTCACACGATGGGGAACCCGGTTGGCGGCGCTCTTCACGATTCCCGAAAGCACGAAGCACATCGCGCTGTATCAAAAGTTCGGCTTCTGGCCGCAGTACCTGACGCCGCTCATGGCCAAGCCGATCGACAGCGTGAATCGCGTGGGGGCGACGTTTTCGGACGTGCCGCCGGCGAATCGCGAGGCCACACTCGCCGAATGCCTGGCGATCACCGATGCGATCTACGACGGACTCGACGTGACGAGCGAGATCCGCGCCGTCGAGACCCAGCGTCTCGGTGAGACCGTCCTCGTCCGCGACGGTCACGGTGAGGTCGCCGCCTTCGTTGTGTGTCACATCGGGAAGGGCACTGAGGGAGGCACGGGGATCTGCTACGTGAAATTTGGCGCCGCACGTCCCGGCGTGAACGCTCAACGTGACTTCGATCGTCTACTTTCCGACATGGAAAGTATCGCGGCACGGCGCGGAGCGGCCAAGATCTTGGCCGGTGTGAACACCGCGCGCGACTATGCCTATCGCTATATGCTCGGCCGTGGGTACCGCGCGCTGCGTCACGGCGTCGCGATGCAGCGTCCGAACGATGCGGGATTCAACCGAACAGATTGTTTTGTCATGGATGATTGGCGATAAAATGACAGCATTCCCATGGCTGATCGCGATGATCCGAAGACACGCGCCGATCGCCTCCGCGATCTGATGGACCAGTTTCGCGTCAAGACTGAGGACGTGCCGCAGCACGCGCACGACGTGCAGGAGCGCGCCGGGCGCCGCGCACGGCAGGCCAAAGCGCCGCTCACTCGAGCGAAGCGGAATCTCAAGAGAGTCAAGTCGAAGCCCAAAGCGTAGCGGTGTGAGGACCGAAAGCGCGCGGTCAGGCGCCGCATGTCGGCCTCTCCACACGGATTCGCGCCGCAGGAGCGCCAACGACCGTTCTTACGCGTAGCGGAACAGCGCCTTGAACCCCATGTCCATGTGGTGCTGGATGTGGCAGTGGAAGAGCGTGAGGCCGGGCTGATCCGCGACGAACTCGACGATCGCGCGCCCGTAGATCGGCACGACGACGGTGTCCTTGATCAGTCCTGACGTCTGCTTGCCGATGATCTCGACGATCTCGAACAGGTGGCGATGCAGATGGAGGGGATGCCCGTCGTCCGTGCGATTGCGGAAGACGAGGCGGTAGCGCGTGCCCTGCTTCAGCACGAACTCCTGATCGTGCGGGTAACTCTTCCCGTTCACGGTGAACATGTTGAAGTCGCCCATGCCCCGTGGGATCTTCTCGAACACCATGTCGATCGTCTGCACGTCCGGTGCGGCCGCCTTCGCGGGCCCGCCGAAAAGCGTGTAATCCCACGACGGCTTGCCGGTCGCCACCCACTGCGGCTGCCGCCGCTGGTTCGCGTACTCGACGACGATGCCGAGGCCGTTGTTTCTGATGTCGTCTTCTGGCGCGCCCAGAATCCAGACGCCTGGCTGTGTCATCTCGACGATCGCGTCGACGCGCTCGCCGGGTCCGATGAGGATCTGATCAATCGGCTTGGACACCGGCACCGGATTGCCGTCGAGCGCGAGGATCGTGAACTGATGCCCAGGCAGCGCGATCGTGCGGTTCTCGATCGCGCTGGCGTTCAACAGGTGCATCAGCACGCGCTCGCCCATCTTCACGCGGATGGGTTCGCCGGCGCCGAGCATCTTGTCGTTGATCGAATAGAGCGCGGCGTTGATCTCGAGGCCGTTGGGCCGCGTATCGAGAATCGCCGGCCGCTCCGGCTGCGGGGTTCGCTGATTCTGCTCGTCGGCGTCGACCGCCTCGCGGGTGTAGAACGGCTCCCAGTCGCGCAGCGCGAGGAAGACCTCCTGATCGTAGCGGCCAGGATCCTTGCCGCCGTCGATGATCAGGAAGCCGAACTGCCCCGTGAAGCTGCCGCGATGGAGATCGTTCATCGCCATCGTGTGCGTGTGGTACCAGCGCGTGCCCGCCGGCCGCGGCGTGAACTGATAGCGCCGGCGGCCGTGCGCCGGCACCGGCGGCGTGCCTTCCTCGTCGGCGCCATCGAGCTCCGCGGGAACGAACAGGCCGTGCCAATGCACCTGCTCCGGGACGTCGGTGTCGTTGATGACGTCCACGGTCACCGGCACGCCCTCGCGCATCTTCAGCATCGGTCCGGGGACCATGCCGTTGTAGCCGACGGTGCTGATGATGCGCGTCGGCGCCAGTTCAACCGTGACCGGCGCGATCTGTAGGGTGAAGTCGGCTTTCGCGGCCTCCTGCGCCGGCAGCGTACGCGCGACGCCGGCGCTCAAGGCGCCGAGTCCCGCAATCTTGACGAAATCCCTACGATTCATCGCGGATTGTCACCGGACCGAGGCCGCTAGACAGTAGCAGATACCGTGTCGTTTTGATAACCTTCCGGCGATCCGACGGCCATGAAGCCCGCCCCTCGCATTTCGGCGGTCACCCTCGTCCTGCTGGTGCTGAGCACCGCGGCGCTCGCGGCGCAGTTCGGCGGCAGGTTTCAGCGTTTCGGATTTCCGTCCCTCGAGAATCCGTACGGCAATCTCGATTCGAAGCACGAGTTCGCGTGGTCGCGGCTGCAGTACACGCCGCTCGGCGGCGCGTTCGGGTTTCGGTATGGCGGTAACTGGTCGAGAGACTACCCGAAGGCGGACATCGACTTTCTCGCCGCGTTGCGCCGCTTGACGCGCGTCGACGCGCGCAGCTATCAGCAGGTCGTCAACCTCAATACCGACGACATCTTCAACTACCCGTTTGTGTACGCCGTGCAGGTCGCGAGCTGGACGTTCACCGAAGAGCAGGCCAAGCGCATGCGCGAGTACCTGCTGAAGGGCGGCTTTCTGATGGTGGACGACTTCCACGGCACGCAGGATTGGGAAAGCTTCCTGCGCGGCATGCGAATGATCCTCCCCGCCGACGGATACCCGATCACTGATCTCGACGACAGCGACGAACTCTTCCACGTGTTGTACGACATCGGGAAGCGGTTTCAGGTGCCGGGCGAACAGTACGTGCAGACCGGCCGCACGTACGAGAAGGACGGCTACGTCCCGAAGTGGCGCGCGATCCGCGACGACAAGGGCCGCGTCATCGTGGCCATCTGCCACAACATGCATCTCGGCGACGCGTGGGAATGGTCCGACAGCCCCGAGTACCCGGAGCCGTTTGCCGCGATGGCCTTTCGCGTCGGCATCGACTACGTGATGTACAGCATGACTCACTGAGTCAGAGACCCGCGATTTCAGCGCCCTCGCATGTTCTCCTTCCTCTTCAAGTATTCCCGTGACGTCTTTGCGCGAGGGCGCATCGTCCTCTTAGGTCCGCTGCCGACGTGGCTCCTGTGGGTGGCGATTCTGTCGGCGGCGGTGGCGCTCGGCCTCCTGATGCGTTCGAAGCTCGCATCGGCGTCGCCCGTCGTTCGGCGATGGCGCGCGGGCATGATCTGGGCGCTGCAGTCCGCGCTCGCGGCCCTGGTCCTTGTTCTTTTGTGGCAGCCGGTCATCCTCATCACCCAGCTCAAGCCGCAGCAGGACATCGTCGCCGTCGTTGTGGACGATTCGCGGAGCATGACGATCGCGGACGACGGCGCGACGCGCGTCGATCGCGCGGTGCAGGCGCTGCAGAACAAGACGCTCGAGGGGCTGCAGAAGAAGTTCCAGACGCGTGTGTACCGGCTTGACAGCGGGCTGATACGTATCGCTGATCTGAAGGAGCTGAAGCCCGGCGCGCCGGCCACGCACATCGCCGACGGTCTGAAGCAGCTCGCCGAAGAAACGTCGGACCTGCCGCTCGGCGCCATCGTGCTGCTGAGCGACGGGGCCGAGAACGGCGGCGGGATCGATCTCGACACGATCTCCCTGCTGCGAAGCCGGCGCATCCCCGTCCATACGGTCGGTATCGGCCGCGAGCATCCAGATCACGACCTCGAATTGGACGACGTGGTGCTCGCGCCGCGGTCGCTGGCCAACAGTCGCGTCTCTGCCGTCGTGAGCTTTCATCAGCACGGATACTCGGGAAAGAAGGCCCTGCTCACGGTGCGCGATGGTGCGACGGTGCTCGAAGGTCATCCCGTGACGCTCGGCGCCGACGGCGATACTCAGTCGGAGACGCTCGTGTTCGCCGCGGGCGCTGCCGGCGCGAAGGCGCTGCAATTTTCGTTCGACGTGCTCTCCGGCGAAGAGAACACGGCGAACAACGCGATCATTCGACTCCTGAACGTCGAGTCGGATCGGCGCCGCGTGCTGTATGTCGAAGGCGAGCCGCGGTGGGAGTACAAATTCATCCGCCGCGCGGAAGACGACGACCCGATGGTCCAGCTCGTCTCGATGCTCCGCACGACGGAGAACAAGATCTACCGCCAGGGCATTCAGTCGGCCGCGGAGCTGGGCGAAGGATTTCCGACGCGCGCCGAGTCGCTGTTCGCGTATCACGCGCTCATCATCGGTTCGGTCGAAGCGAACTACTTCACGGCGGCGCAACAGCAGCTCATTCGCGACTTCGTCGATCGGCGCGGCGGCGGCTTGTTGATGATCGCCGGCCGCTCGTCGCTGTCCGACGGCGGATGGGCCGCGTCGCGCGTCAACGATCTGCTGCCGGTCGTGCTGCCGTCCGCGAAGGACACGTACCACGTCGAACCGGCGACATCGGCGCTGGCCCCCGCCGGCGTGGACAGCCCGATCACGCGCGTGGACGACGTGGCCAGCGTCAACGCGCAGCGGTGGCAGAAGCTGCCGTACATGATCGACTACCAGGATCCGGGAACCGCGAAGCCGGGCGCCGCCGTCCTCGCCGAGATGACCGCCGGCGGCCGCCGCATGCCGCTCCTCGTCACCGAGAACTACGGCCACGGCCGGACGGCGGTGCTGGCGTCCGGCGGAACGTGGCGCTGGCAGATGAATATGCCGGTCGGCGACAAGACGCATGATCTTTTCTGGCAGCAGTTGGTCCGCTGGCTGGCGGTCGATGCCGCCGGTCCTGTCGTCGCGTCGGTGCCGAAGCCCGTGCTGTTCGACGAAGGCCACGTCGTCGTGTCCGCGGAGGTGCGCGGCAAGGATTACCAGGCGCTGCCGGAAGCGACGGTCGAAGCGCACATCATCGGACCGAACGGCGTCACCGCCAACCTCGCGATGGCGCCGGTACCGGACTCGCCCGGATCATTCCAAGCCGATTGGTCGGCGCCGCAGCCCGGTTCGTATCTGACGGAAGTCATCGCGGCGCGCGGATCCGAAACGCTCGGACGCGACGTGCTGACCTTTCAGCGCGTCGACGGCGTCGCCGAAAATTTCCATACGAGCCAGAATCGCGAGCTTCTCGAAAGGCTGTCGGCGCAGACCGGCGGCCGCTACTGGCGTACGGAGGATCTGCCAAAGCTCGTGGACGCCATCCAATACTCGGAAGCCGGCGTGACGATGCGCGAGACGCTGGAGCTGTGGAACATGCCGGCGATCTTTTTCGCGGTGCTGCTGCTGCGCGCGGGCGAATGGCTGCTGCGGCGGAAGTCGGGGATCGTATGAAGGCGCGCTTGGCCGCGCTCGCGGTCCTCCTCCCGCTGCTGCTGGCCGCGCCCGCGCGCGCGGATGTCTACTTCGTCACCGTCAGCGGGCTCTCCGGCGATCCGGACTACCAGCAGCGGTTCACATCGGCGGCGGGCGATCTCGACAAGGTGCTGAAGGGTCTGGGTGCGACGGTTCACGCGGTCACGCTCACCGGCGAGGCCGCGACCCGCGCGCAGCTCGAAGACGCTATTAGTAAGGTTGCGAGGACCGCAAAGCCGGACGACGACTTCGTGCTCGTCCTCGTGGGTCACGGGTCGTACGACGGCGTCGAGTACAAGTTCAACCTGGTCGGCCCCGACATCTCGGCAGCCGAGCTGGCACGCCTGTGCAATCAGGTCGGTTCGAAGCGGCAGCTCGTGGTGAACACGTCGAGCGCGAGCGGCGGCGGCTTCGCGGCGCTGCAGCGCAAGGGCCGCGCCGTGATCACCGCGACGAAGAGCGGCACGGAGAAGAACGCCACCGTGTTCGCGCGCTATTTCGTCCAGGCGTTTCAGGATCCGGCGGCCGACGCCGACAAGAACGAATCGATCAGCGCGCTCGAGGCATTTCAGTATGCCGAGCGCAAGACGGCGGACTTCTACACGTCGCAGAAGCGGCTCGCGACCGAGCATCCGACCTTCGAGGACACGGGCACCGGCGAACCGGTGCGCGAATCTGGCGCGGGTGAAGGCCGGTTGCTGGCCAGCCTGACCCTCGTCCGGCTCGGCGGGGCGCGCAGCGCGGCGCTCGACCCCGCCAAACGCGATCTGCTCGCGAAGAAAGAAACCGTCGAGAGCCAAATCGACGTGCTCAAGTACCAGAAAGCGGCGATGTCGCCGGCGGACTACGACCGCCAGCTCAAAGCGCTCCTTCTCGATCTGGCGCGGGTGCAGGCGGACCTCGACAAATGACCATCGTCTTCGCGCTGGCCATCGGGCTGCTGCAGGCGCGCACGGCGCCCGCCCAAACGCCTGACGCGTGCGCGGCGCTTGCCCATCACGGCAAGCGCGCCGAGGCACAGGCGTGCTACACCGCGCTCACGCGCTCGGCCGATCACTATCTCCGCGCCGAAGGGTTCTGGGGACTCGAGCAGTTCCAAGACGCGAACAATGAATTCAGAGCCGCGGTGGCCCAGGACGACAAGAGCGTTCGCGACCGCGTCCGCTGGGGCCGCCTGATGCACGAGCGGTTCAACGAACAGGACGCGGCTGATCTCTTTCAAGAGGCGCTGAAACTCGATCCGAAAAACGCTGACGCCTATGTCGGCCTCGCGATGGTCGCCGCCGCGGGCTTCGATCCGAAGGCCAGCGAGTATCTGCGTCAAGCCGTCGAGTTGAACCCGAAGCACGTCGAGGCTCACGAACTGCTCGCAACGCTCGCGCTCGAAGACTCCAACTGGGCGCAGGCGGACAAAGAAGCCGACCTCGCGCTGGCCGCCGACGCCGAGGCGCTCGACGCGATGGCCATTCACGCCGCTGTCGAGGCATTGAAGGACGGCTACGCGCAGGGCTGGCTCGATCGGATGCTGAAGATCAACCCGGCCTACGGCAAGGGCCACGCGATCGTCGGCGCCAACCTGGTGATCAACCGCCGCTACGAAGACGGGATCGAGTACTACCGCAAGGCCGTCGAGCTCGATCCTCGCCTCTGGTCTGCACACTCAGAGCTCGGCATCAACCTGATGCGGCTGGGTCAGGAGAAAGAGCCGCGCGAGCACCTCGAGCTCGCGTACAACAACGGCTATCGCAACGCCGCCACGGTCAACAGCCTCCGGCTGCTCGACAGCTACAAGAACTTCACGACCGTCAACGATCCGCGGATGATCCTGAAGTTCAACAAGAAGGAAGCGGACCTGCTCCAGCCGTATTTCGCGGCCGTCACCCAGCGCGCGCTCGCCATCTACACGATCAAGTACCGCCTGAACCTGCCGGTCCCCGTGCAAGTGGAGGTCTACCCGGATCACGAAGACTTCGCCGTTCGCACCGCAGGGCTGCCCGGGCTCGGCGCGCTCGGCGTCACATTCGGCGCGGTCATCGCGATGGACAGCCCGTCTGGCAGAAAACCGGGCTCCTTCAACTGGGCGAGCACGCTGTGGCACGAGCTGAATCACGTGTTCGTGATCGCCGCGACCAACGCGCGCGTGCCGCGGTGGTTTGCCGAAGGGCTCGCCGTTCACGAAGAAGCCGAAGCCGATCCGGCCTGGTCCGACCGCCTCACGCCGGACATCGTCGTCGCCCTGAAGAACAAGAAGCTGCTGCCCGTCGCGTCGCTCGATCGCGGCTTCGTGCATCCGGAATATGAAGGCCAGGTGCTCGTCTCGTACTACGAGGCGTCGCGGATGTGCGATTTCATCCAGGAGAAGTGGGGACCGCTGGCGTTGCCGGCGATGGTGAACGCGTTCGGGCAGACCACGTCCACACCCGACGTGATTCAGAACACACTGCGCGTGTCGGCGGACGAGTTCGATCGCCAGTTCCTGGAGTGGGAGTACAAGAGCGTCGGCGCGCTGCCGGAGAAATTCGACGAATGGCGCGGGCACCTCAAGGCGATGGTCGAGGCATTCAGCAAGAAGGACGTCGCGACCGTGCGCACCGAGGGCCTGGCGGCGCGCGACATGTACCGCGAATATGTGTGGGAAGGCAGCCCGTACACGTTCCTCGCCGATCTCGAAACCGCGAACGGCAACAACGCCGCCGCCATCGCGCTGCTCAGCGACTACAAGAAGTTCGGCGGCTCGGATCTGGACGCGCTGAAGAAGCTGGCGGCGCTGCAGATTGAGGCGGGCAACTCGCGAGACGCAGAATCGACCTACGAACGGCTGAACGAGATCTATCCGATCGATCCCGAGGTGCACCGCCGGCTCGGCACGCTGTATAAAGCCGACAAACGCTACCCGCTGAGCATTCAGGAGTACAAGGCCGTCGTCGCGCTCAACCCGATCGACAAATCCGGCGCGCTCTTCGAGCTGGCGGAGGTGTATTTCGCCGCCGGCCAGATCGACACAGCCGACCAGACCGTCGTCGCGTCGCTCGAAGCCGCGCCCGGCAACCGATCCGCGCAGAAGCTCCTTCTCGAGATCGACGACGCCAAAAAAACCCGGACCAAATGAGAGACCCATGGCCACTTCCGTAGCTGACACGACGCTCGACTCGGCGGAACTCAAACAGCGCATCGACCGCTTCCACGCCGTCCGCGCCGGCATCCTCGCACAGGTCCGGCAGGCGATCGTCGGGCAGGACGACGTGATCGATCAGATCCTCACCGCCCTGTTCGTCGGCGGCCATTGCCTGATTACAGGCCTCCCCGGCACGGCGAAGACCCTCATGGTGCGGACGATTGCGCAAACGCTTGGCCTCGTGTTCAAGCGCATTCAGTTCACCCCGGATCTGATGCCGTCCGACATCACGGGGACCGACATCATCGAAGAGGACCCGACCACGGGCCACAGGCGGTGGACTTTCGTGCAGGGGCCCATCTTCGGCAACATCCTCCTGGCGGATGAAATCAACCGCACGCCGCCGAAAACGCAGTCGGCGCTGCTCGAAGCGATGCAGGAGCTGTCGTGCACGGTGCGCGGCCACCGCTACGAGCTGCCGGCGCCGTTTTTCGTGCTCGCGACGCAGAACCCGATCGAGCTCGAGGGCACGTACCCGCTGCCCGAAGCGCAGCTCGATCGGTTCCTGTTCAACACCGTGCTCGACTATCTGAGCGCGAAGGAAGAAGTCGAGGTCGTCGACCTCACCACCGCGAACCGCGCCGTGAACATCGAGGCAGTGACCAACGCTGAGGAGATTCTCGACTTCCAGAAGCTCGTGCGCATGGTGCCGATCGCTCGCACCGTCTCCGAGTACGTCGTCAACCTCGTGCGCGCGACTCGCGTCAACAGCGGGTTGGCGCCGGACTTTGTGAAGAAGTACGTCAACTACGGCGCCAGCGTCCGCGCGGCGCAGTTCATCGTCCTCGCCGCGAAGGCGCGCGCGCTCGCCAACCATCGCTATCACGTGGCTTACGAAGACATCACGGCGATGGCCGTTCCGGTGCTCCGTCACCGAATCCTGCTGAACTTTCACGCGGAATCGGAGCGCATCGACTCGGACGAGATCCTGCGGCGCCTGCTCGTCGAGATGCCGCCGCCGGCGGCCTGATCGGCATGTCGCAGCGCTTTCTCGATCCAGATGTGCTCGCCGGCATGTCCGGCCTCGACCTGATCGCCAAGACGGTCGTCGACGGCTTCGTGGCGGGCCTGCACCGCTCGCCGGATTTTGGGTTCAGCCAGGAATTCGCGGAGTACCGCGCGTACTCACCGGGCGACGATCTCCGTCATGTGGACTGGAACGTGTTCGCCCGCACTGAGCGTGCGTACCTGAAACGGTATCGAGGCGAAACGAACAGCCAGCTGACCGTGCTGCTCGACTCGAGCGAGTCGATGAAGTTCGCCTCGCACGGCACCAGCAAGATGGATTACGCGCGCTACATCGCGGCGTCTCTTTTTTATCTGGCGATTCACAGCCAGCGCGACGCCGCCGGCCTCGTCGTGTTCGACGACGAGGTGCGGAACTTCGTCCGGCCGTCGACGAGACAGGGTCAGATGGCGCGGCTGCTCGCCGGCCTCGAACAGGCCGCGCCGCAGGCCCGGACCGACTTCGCGAAGCCGATCGATCACCTGCGCCAGTTCCTCCGCCGCCGAGGCGTCGTGATCATGATCTCCGACTTCTTCGGCGATCCGCAGCACATCGTCCGCACGATTGAGCCGCTGCGATTCCACGGCAACGAAGTCGTGCTCTTTCACGTCCTCGATCCGCAGGAGGTGCGGCCGAACCTGCGTGAGCCGACCGTCCTCGTCGACATGGAGACCGGCGAGGAAATGGAAGTGACGCCTGACTACGCGAGGAGCGAGTACCGCGCCAAGATCGACGCGCACCTCGCGGAGCTGAGCACGCGCACGCGCGGCGCGGGCATGGACTACTTCCTGCTGCAGACCGATCGGCCGCTCGACACGATGCTGCGCGAATACCTCACGATTCGGCAGGGACGGGACTGAGATGGGATTCCTCTCTCCCTGGTTCCTCGCAGGCGCCGCCGCCATCGGCCTTCCGCTATATCTCCACCTGCTTCGTCGGCACGCAACCACTCCGCGGCCGTTCAGCTCGTTGCTGTTCTTCGAGCGGCGGCAACAGAGTTCTGTCCGCCACCGGCGCCTGCGATACTTCCTGCTGCTCTCTCTCCGGCTCGCGCTGCTGCTGCTGCTGGCGCTGGCGTTTGCGAACCCATTCGTCAATCGCACGGCCGCGAGCGCAGCCGCCGACAGGCTGACCCTCATCGTCGTCGACAACGCGGTCAGCATGAGGACGGGCACAAGGCTCGCCGATGCGAAGCAGCAAGCCGCGTCAGAGCTTTCGCGGCACCGCGCGGGTGAACGCATTCAGATCGCGACCCTCGGATCGGAGCTGCATCTGCTCACGCAACCGAGCGACGACGATGCGACGAGGCGGGCGGCGATTACGAGCATCGATCCCAGCGACTCGCGCGGAAGCTTCGGTGAGCTCGGCCGGGCGATGCGTGCGATGGTCGAGGGGCTGACGACGCCGATCGAGCTGCACTTGTTCAGCGATCTGCAGCGCGCGAAGACGCCGCCGGCCTTCACCGACATGGTGATGCCGCAGACGGTGAAGCTCGTGCTGCATCCGATTGCCGCTGGCGCCCCGCCACCCAATTGGACCGTCGAAAGCGTGACGGCGCAGCCCCAGTTGTGGGGCGCATCCGCGGCCGGCGTACAAGCCGTGATCGCGGGGTTCGGGACACCCGAGGCGGCACGGACCGCGACGCTTGTCATCAACGGAAAGACGATTGCATCGAAGGCGGTCACGGTTCCGGCGAACGGCCGCACGGTCGTGCAGTTCCCAGCGCTCGACGCGCCGTACGGCTTCAGCCGTTGCGAGGTTCGGATCGACTCGGCCGACACGCTGGCGGCGGACGATGTGTACCGATTTGCCGTCGAGCGGTCGGATCCGTTGAAGGCGCTGATGATCCACAGTGCCGCGGACTCGCGGTCGCCGCTCTATGTCAGCAACGCGATTTCGGCCGCGCAGTCGGCGTTCGTGCTCCAGCGGGTGACGACCGACGTCGCGACTGGGCGGGCCGCCGGCGGCGAACACGGCGTCCTGCGCCTCTCGGACTACGCCTTCGTCATCCTGTCAAACGTCGGGTCACTGCCGTCGGCGATTGAAAGCGAGCTGGCCGAGTACGTGCGCGGCGGCGGTGGTGTCCTCGTCGCCCTCGGCACGGCCGCGGTCGGCCGCGCTCGAATCCCTGTGTTCGGCGACGTGGTGTCGGAGACGCGCAACTACGGCCGAGAGCTCGCGAACGGCCAGGAGCGGTTCCTGTCGATCAGCGAGATCGATCGATCGCACCCGGCGGTCGCGCGCACGGGCAGTTGGTCCGACGTCCGCTTCTACTTCGCCGTCCGTCCAGCCGCGACCGATGCCGCGGTGCTGGCACGGCTGTCGGATCAGACGCCGGTCATCCTCGACAAGAAAATCGGCGAAGGCCACGTGCTCCTGCTCGCGTCCGGCCTGGACAACCTGACCAACGATCTGCCGGTGCACCCGGCGTTCGTGCCCTTCATCGAGGAGAGCGCGCAGTATCTCGCGGGCCTCGCGAGCACTGGCGGCGCCCGCATGGTGGACTCGTTCTTCGAGCTGCGCACGCAGGTCAACGCCCGCCTGGCCGGGCCCGGCGTGGAAGTGATCGATCCTGACGGCCGTCGGCCGCTGTCGCTGAATGCCGCGGCGTCCGCGCAGTCGTTCCGCCTGAGCGAAGCCGGGTTCTATCAGGTGCGTCTCTCCAACGGTCATCGCGATCTGGTCGGCGTCAACCCCGATCGGCGCGCCTCGAATCTCGAGGCGCTTGGGTCCGACGTGCAGGCGCTGTGGACCGGTCAACGCGCGGCAGCGACGCCAGGGGCCGCATCCAGCTCCGCCACACCAAGCGCCGAGGAACCAGTAAAGAAACCGTACAGCCTCTGGTGGTACGTCATGGTGCTGGTGCTCATCGCGGCGCTCGTGGAATCAGTCGTCGCCGGCCGCTATTTGAGCGTTCAGGCGGAAGAATCGTGAGACGATAACGCGACAGGCGTAGCGCAGAACTTTAGTTCTGCGTGCCGGGATGGCCGGTCTAATAGACCTGCGCTACGTGAGAGATTTATGAGCAGCAAAGAGCAGCTCAAGGCCTACATCGATCAACTCGAGCGCCGACTGCGTCTCGGCACGACGCTCAAAGGCGGCGCGATCCTGGCGGCGACCGCGCTCGCCGCGACAATCGTGCTCGTGCTCGTGGCGAACTTCCTCGCGTTCTCCACGGTCAGCGTGACGGCCGCTCGTGTCGCGCTCGCGCTCATTGTCATCGCCGCCATCAGCTTCGGGCTCGCCATTCCGCTCTCGCGCGTCAATCGCCGCCGCGCGGCGCTCGAAGCGGAGAAGCGCTTCGGTGACTTCCAGCAACGCCTCGTCACGTTCCTCGAAAAAGATTCCAGCGACCCGTTCCTGGAGCTCCTCGCCGGCGACACGCTCGACGTCGCGAACCACGCGGAGCCGGCGGCGCTCGCGCCGAACCGACATTTGCTCATCGCCTCCGGCGTCGGGGTCGGCTCGCTCGCGGTTCTGATCTGGCTGATCGCGGCCGGCCCTGGATTCATGGGTTATGGCGCGCATCTCCTCTGGGCCGGTGAACATCACGGGGCTGCGCCGCTGTACGACCTGAAGGTCACGCCCGGGGATGCGGCCGTCCGAAGGAACAGCGACCAGACGATCACCGCGCAGCCGATCGGGATGTCGACCGGCGGCGCGCGCCTCTACGCACGTTACCAAAGCACGTCGAAGTGGGAGCAGGTCGCGATGGGCGCGCGGCAGGGCGCGTCGGGCTATCAGTTCGTGTTCACCGCGCTTCCGGAAACGGTGGAGTATTACGTCGAGGCGGGCGCGCTTCGCTCGAAGCACTTCACGATCCGCGTCGTCGATCAGCCGGCCATCAAGGGCATCAAGGTCACGTACCACTTTCCTACGTGGACCGGCCTGCCCGACGCGACGGAAGCACCGGCCGGCGATTTGCGCGCCGTCGAAGGCACGCGCGCGGAGCTTCAGATTTCCACCGATCGCCCGCTCGCCAGCGGCGTCATCGCGCTGGACGGCGGCCAGCAGCTCACCCTCTCGGGCGGCGATCAGAACCACTACACGGCGACGGTCGACATCGACAAGGACGGCGTCTATCACGTCGCCGCGATCGATCAGGGCCAACCGGTTCGCCTGTCGGAGGACTTCTTCATCCAAGCACGCAAAGCGAACCCGCCGGACGTGGCCATCGCGCGGCCCGCTCGCGACTATCGGGCGACGCCGATCGAGGAGGTCACGATCGCCGTCAAGGCGCAGGACGAATTCGGCTTGAAGGGCCTCGACCTGCACTACTCGGTGAACGGCGGTGCCGAGAAGACCGTTCGCGTCCTGAAGCAGCCCGGCGCGAAGCAGGCGGATGGATCGACGCTCCTCGCGCTCGAGGATTACAAGCTCGTGCCGGGCGACTTGATCAGCGTGTACGCCAGCGCCAGAGATGCGCACTCGGAAGCGAAGACCGACATGGTCTTCGTGCAGGTCGATCCCTTCGAGCGTGAATTCTCGCAGTCCCAGACCTCGGGCGGCGGCGGGGGCGGCGGCGGCGGGTTTGGCGCCGGCGCGCAGCCCGAGGAGATCTCGCAGCGCGAAAAAGAAATCATCGCCACGACGTTCAAGCAATTGAACGACAAGAGCGCGAACTCGAAGGCGGCGGCGGACGCGGCGAAGTTCCTCACCGGCGTGCAGGCGACGCTGCGCGATCAGGCGCTGTCGCTCGCGGGGCGCGTCAACGCGCGCGAGTTGAGCCGCGAGAATCAGGAGTTCGGCGAGTTCGAGAAGGAGATGAACGCGGCGGCCGAAGCGATGGATCCGGCCGCGGCGAGCCTGCAACAGCTCAAGTGGGCCGCGGCGATCCCGAACGAGCAGAAGGCGCTGCAGCACCTGCTGCGCGCGGAAGCCACCTTCAGGCAGATTCAGGTCGCGTTCGGCGCGCGCGGTGGTGGCGGCGGTGGCGGCGGCGCGGGTCGAGACCTCGCGAGCCTGTTCGATCTCGAGCTCGACACGCAAAAGAATCAGTTCGAGACGCAGCAGACCGCATCGTCCGTCGACAAACGGGCGGACGATGTGAACGACGCGTTGAAGAAGCTCGACGAGCTCGCGCGGCGCGAGGAGGAGCTCGCCCAGCGGCGCAACAACAGCACGCAGAGCTTCGAGCAGCGTTGGCAGCAGGAGATGCTGCAGCGCGAGGCCGAACAGCTTCGCCGGCAGCTCGAACAACTCGCCGGTCAGCAGGGACAACAACAGGCAGGACAGGCGGGACAGGCAGGACAAGCAGGACAGGCCGGTGGTCAGCAGGCCTCCGGTGGTCAGCAGGCCTCCGGCAGCCAGCAGTCAGCAGTCGGCGGTCAGCAGTCGAACAGTCAGCAGTCGGGGCAAAACGCGTCGAAAGAAGCGCTCGAGCGCTTCCGGCAGGCCGAGAATGACATGCGGCGCGCGGCTGCGAACCCGCAGAGCGCGGCCGACGCACGGCTCGCCGCCGAGCGACTGCGTGAAGCGATGCGCCTGCTCAGCGGCGTTCAATCGCAGGAAGCCTCCGGGCGTCTCGGCGCGATGACCCGCGAAGCCGATCGCCTGGTGAACGAGGAAAAGGCGCAGGCGGACGACGTCAAGAAGATGAAGGACAACCGCCAGGCGACCTCGCGCGATGTGCAAAAGCTCGCCGACGATCGCCAGAAACTCGCCGACGATCTGTCGCGTCTCGAGGCCGAGATGCGCGCCGCGTCGCGCGAGCTGGACCTCACGCAGAAACCGACATCCGAGAAGCTGCGCTCCGCGCTCGAAGGCATCGATCAATCGGATCTCTGGACGCGCCTCCAGCGCACCGCCGACTGGCTGCGCACCGGCATTGACCCGACGTCGAACGGCACTGAAGGACAAATTGCATCAGGCCTGCAAAAGCTCGACGAGCAGCTTCGCGACGCGCAGCAGACGCTTGGCGCCGGCACACGCGATCAAGACAAAAACACCGCCGCGACGCTCGACAACCTCGATCGCCTGCGCCAGCAGATCGAATCGCTGTCGCGGAACGGCGGCCAGCCAGGCAGTCAGCAGTCAGCGGTCGGCAGTCAGCAGTCGCAGGCCGGCAGTCCGCAGTCCGGACAGCAGGCAGGACAGGCGGGACAGGCAGGAAGGGCCGGACAGGCGGGGCGCGATGGAACCGTCGGCAACCGGTTCGATGTCGGCCCGTTCGGCGGCGGGGCCGGCGATCGGCGCAACGCCGGCGAGTGGATCGACACGGGCAACAACGCGCGAAACGGGCCGCGCGCGGCGCCGCAGGCAACGCCTGGCGGCGATCCCCAGCAGCTGATCGTTCAGGGTCTCAAGGAACTAAATCAGCTCCGGCAGCAGCTGCCGCCCGATCCAGACACGCAGCGGCAGATTCAGGAACTCATCACGGCGATGGAGCACCTCGATCTCCGGCGCTTCCCAGGCAATCCGGCCATGATCGAGGAGCTGCACCAGCGCCTCCTCACGGGCGTGACGACGCTCGAACTGCAGGTGCGGCAGACGCTCGACCCGAATAAGAAGCCGCAAATCCGCGCCAACGAGCCGACCAGCGTGCCGTCCGGCTACAAGGACGCGGTCGCCGAATACTTCCGCCGGTTGAGCGCGGCAGGGAAATAGCGCATCCGCGCGTGAATTTGGTAATTGGATAATTTGCTAAAACCTACATCGGTGGCAAGGCGCGCAACATGGCACGCGTCGAAAAAGCGCCGCATCAACATGAAGCGCGGCCGAAGCATCGCGGGCCAGCTCGCAGTGATGGCGCTCTTTGAACGGCACGACAGACCGAACAGCCGCGTCCGCCTGCACGTCCTCCACTCGCTGCGTAACCGTGAAGTGCAGGGCGTCGTTCGCAACAACGTCGAAGGGGTGCCACTCTGCACACCGATGCGCTCCACTCCTACAGCGGCCTGATTGCCGACTACTCGCACATGGTCATCGACCACGCGGAAACCTACGTGGACGGCGAAGTCCACACCAACAACTGCGAGCGCTTCTGGAGCCTTTTGAAGCGTGCTATTCGTGGCACCTACGTGTCGGTCGAACCGTTCCATCTGTTCCGATACCTTGACGAGCAAGCGTTTCGCTTCAACAATCGCGTGATGTCCGATGCCGAACGGTTCGCGCACGCGCTCAAGGGCATCATCAACAGCGCCTGACGTACACTGCACTCACCGGCTCGGAGTTGCCGCAAACGTGCTGAAAAAAGCCTCCCGCAAATCCGACGCGGCCGACGTGCTCGCCGATGATCCAGCGGGCACAATGGATCGCTTTACTATGGATTGAGGCGCGTATTGGCTACGCGAAAACAAACGCTCAAGGAGCAACAGCAGTCCCGCCGACAACTTGAAGCGGCATCTGCACGGCTCCACCCAACGCTCGGAGCGCGCCAGCGAAAGAGATGATGGCTGCCTGACAAATGCTAAACAGGCTCTGAGCTTCGTCGGGCGTCAACGTGATCTCTGGGTGCATAATCGGATTCCGATGATGCTCTCGTATCTGGTCGATCAGAGAGATCAGCTTAACGTCGGCCTTCGCCCCAGTGGTCCTATTGTTGTGGGCATTTAGATTCCTGACATACGCTCCCCAGTTACGATCTTTCCGACGCGGCGTGGTGCCGGTAATCGTGACGTAGTACCGGTGGATGAGCGTTTCCGTCGCACGCATGATGTGGAAGCCGGATGCGGTATCCAAGTCAAATGCGAGACACTTTCCCGCCTGTCGAATGTCGCTGATTGCCTGAGGCGACAATTCCGCTTGGACATCAGGTGTAAACGCGTGTTCGGCGCGTTCGATCAGGTCGTTCGTCGAATAAATGCCCTTTTGGGACACGTAGTAGGTATCAGTCGTCTCAAGCTCGGCGGCGAATACCGTCTCAAAATCGGTCGCGGCACCGCGTATTCCCCAGAGGAACGGCACGCCGATGGGTTTTGCCATTTCATCGGCGTTTTGTAGAAGCGCCTGGATGTCTGGAACGACTGCGCGAATGGCGTTTTGCAGCTTCACGGCGGCCGATCTGCAAGTAACCAAGGGCGTCAAATCGTTCTTAAGCAGTGACGTGAGCGATTGATCTGCCACGTACAACTCGTACCACGCTTCGCCGTAGGTCACGCCATCCTTCAGCGCCACCATGGGATGAATCGCAATTCCAACTTGATAGAATTGATATTGATTGACCCGCTTCATGCTTTTCTTTCCATCGATCGAGACAAACAACGGCCGCCAAGGCCGTCCACATTTCCGGAACAAAAGTCACTTCCTTGTTCCGGCAACGAACACACGAACCTTACGGCCTCACGGCCGGTTAGTCACGTATGTTGCCTTTATCTAATCGCTGAACTCTCCAATGATCCAGAACACTGAAAGAGCCTATCGCGCGCTTCGCGCCCGCCCAATTGTCAAATTCTATGTTCGTACTGCGCCAAAGGCGGCGAAGCAGCCGTTCTTGTGCAGGACTTGCACGTCGCTGAAGCCGACCGATTTCAGCAGCTCGGTCTGAAATTCCAACGGCCGCGGCGTGTCTTCCCGTTCGACGTACGCGAACACGTGCTCGCGATGCGCCGGCCCGCCGAGCTGTTCGAGATACTCGCCGTAGCGCGCCCACATGATGCGCTGCACGTCTTCGTTGGCGTGCGTCACAAGATCTGAAATCCACAGCGATCCACCGGCTCTGAGCGCCGCGTGGCATTTCCGAAACACACTCGCCCACTCGTCGTCCGTTCGCAGATGGTGAAAGACTGCCGCGGCGACGATCACGTCGTACGACGAGGCGGCGAGTTCGAGCTCCCGGATGTCGCCCTGACGCGGCTCGACGCGCCCGGTGGTCGCCGCGCGCACGCGCTGGACCGCGCGATCGAGCATCGGGCGGCTGAGATCCACGAGGGTGACGTTCATCCCCGGAATCCGCTCCAACAGTTTCAACGAGTAATTGCCCGCGCCGCAGCCGATGTCGAGGAGGTCCGACGCGGACGGATTGACGGCCGCGGCCACGGCTGCAATGAGGTCCAGAATCAGCGGCGCGTCGACCGTTGCCGTCTGCCCAGTGCTGAGATTCGAGAACCGCTCGACGTCCTGATCGAACCTGGCGCGGATCTCATCAACCGTCGATTTCATCCCGCGACCTTGGTGCTCTGGCTGGCGACGCATTGCCACTTTCCCGCGCGGAACACGAATACGTCCGTGTAGCGCAGCGTCACGGCGACGGTTTTCCCCTCTCTCGGCCCGGTCATCTTCTGCGTGAACCACACGACGGCGGTGTCGCCGTAGATCTTCACGATGAAATCATCGAGCGATACAGAGTCGATGCGCTGGTTGAACGTCGCCGCGAGCGCCATCTCCTTCGTCCGATCGGCCCGTGTGCCATCGTCATAGGTCGCGATGAACTCGTCGGCCAAGATGGTTCCGATGTAGCCCGAGTCGTTGCGGCGGAACGCCGCCTCCCAGTTGCGTTCGAGCTGGATGAGGATTTCCTGATCGGACTGCGCGGGCTTTGCCTGCGACCCTGACGCGGCGACAGGCAGTGCAAACAAGAACACCAGAAGAACGAATCTACGCATGCCGCTACCCTTTCGATGCGTGCACCTGAGCCAAGTGATGATGCAGGTGGGCGACGTAGTTCTGCGCGATGAAGCCGAGCGTCTCGGGAGGGTCGTCGCCGATGGTGCAGGAGACGTTCTGCCGATCCGCCGGAATGCGCGCGATCACGTGTGCGAGGTGCCGATTGTACGCGTGCCACAACCCGACGAGGTCGAGCCACCCGCGAGCCTGATAATCCTGCCGCCCCACCCAGGCGTCCTGCGCGTACCCGGGCATCACGAGCGCGCCGTCCTGCGCGCGTACGAACCGCTGATGGTTGTTCGCGGCCGAATCGATCAGGTGGCCGATCACCTGCTTGGCCGACCACTTGCCCGGCGCGAGCGGCCGCGCCGAATCGGGCTCCGACATCGACGTCAGGATGGGCAACGCGGTGTCGATTGCCGCAAGCAGTTCTGTCGAGACGACGGCGAACGAAAGCGTCTCACTCATCGGCTCACCGCGAGTTTCGCACCGAGGCCGACGAACACGACGCCGGCGGCGCGTTTCATCAAGATACCCGATGACGCGTTCTCTCGAAGGCGACGGCTCATCGCCGACGCGCTCCCCACGAGCACAAGGCACCAGACCGTCCCGTTGAAGATGAACACGGCACCCAGGAACAAGAACGCGAGCACCCGCGTGTCGGTTGTCGGCACGATGAACTGTGGGAGGAACGCGAGGTAAAACAACGCGACCTTGGGGTTGAGGACGTTTGTCAGCAGACCAGCGCGGTAGATCGCCCAGTCGCGTTCAGGCCGAACATTCGCCGCCCGCCCGCCGTTCGCCGATCGATCGATCAGCATCTTCACGCCGAGGTAGACCAGATAGACCGCGCCGGCGAGTTTGACGATCGTGAACGCGCGCGCGGAGGTCGCGAGAATCGCCGACAGTCCGAACGTCGCGGCGACCGTGTGGACCACACACCCCGAGATGATGCCGGCGATGGAGAGCAGGCCGGCTCGCCGGCCCTGCGACATCGTGCGGCCGACGATGTAGAGCGTGTCCTGCCCGGGTGTCAGGTTCAGCAGGATGCCGCTGATGACGAAGAGGTCGAGATCGTGCGTGCCGAACATGCTCCCCAAGAATAGTCCAACCTCAGACGCCAAATTGCCGGAGGTGGTGATCGACGTGCGCGTAGCCCCATAGGAGCCACTCGCTGCGCGTCATCGCGCCGAAGCCTGGATGACGGCCGAATTGCGTGCCTGGCGCAACGAAACGGCGGACCAGGTTTACAACGCGCTGGCGGTCCCGCTCGAATTCGACCGGTTTCGTCCCCGCGAGCTTCGGATTGACCTCCGGACGCGTCGGCACGCCGTGCGGCCATGGGACCGATGTGTGAAGCGCAATCCACTTCACAACGTTGCGCGAGAACCACGTATCGGCGCGGGAGGCCTGCCGCTCACCGAGCACCGCTTCGAAGGAGTCGCCGAGATGACAGAGCATCTCGTGCGGCGTCATAGTCCCCCACTGCCGTTGGCTGGACGGCTCGACGCGCGTGAGACGGCCAAGGATCTCGTCGATGTTCTCTGAAGCTTGCAACGAACGATAGGGACGCATGATCAGTCGGTAGTCGGTAATCGGTAGTCAATGACGACGGGCGTCGACCAGCGAACCAACTCCTATGCCTACGATCGCCGCGATGAGTCCCGCGATGGCGAGCCCGGCGAAGGACGTGAACAGCCCCAACGCGGTGAACCACAGCACCACCAGCGCGATCAGTGCGGCCATGGCACCGACAACGCGGCCGCCCATCGTCCCGATCACCCGAAGCGCGGCAAGAGCCTGACGGCGTTGTCGCGGTCGATGGCGCGCAGATTGGCTTCGCTAAAGAGACGCGTGTCGGCGAGCGCGCGCGCGACAGCCTCGCTCGTGCCGCCCGGCGGAAAATCGGTCCCGAACACGATCTGCTCGCTGGTCACAATCTGCAGCAGCGACGCGAGCGCGCCGCGATTCACCGCGCCGGCGACGTCGTAGTGGAACTTCTTCATTTGGGCGATGAACCCGTTTGGCAACGCATCCTTCGCCCCGCCAGCCGCGCCTTCGATGCGGCCCGCCAGGAACGGGGCGGTCCCGCCCGCGTGCGACCAGATGAAGCGGATGTCCGGATACCGCACGGCGTCGCCGCTAAACGCGATCCCCATCATGGCGCGCGTGGTGTCGGTGCCGTACTCCATCGTGCCGGGATTGATGCCCGGGGCGTAAGCGAGATTCCGGCAGCAGTCGGCCGCGGTCGGATGCACCGTCACGACCGCTCGGCGGCGATTGAGCTCCGCCATCACCGGGCGAAACGCCGCGTTGCCGAGCCATATATCGCCGTAGCTCGTGAAGAGGCCGACCCCGTCGGCCTTCAACATGTCGAGCGCGTACTCGATTTCCTTCAGCGACGCATCGACGTCGGGCAGTGGCAGAGACGCGAACAGCCCGAAGCGCCCAGGATGATCGGAGACGAGCTTCGCGCCGTACTCGTTGCACGCGCGCGCCAGCCGCCGCGACTGCGCCGCGTCGCCAAACCACAGGCCCGGGTTCGTGATCGACACGACGGCGGCGGCCACGCTGCCCTTGTCCATGTCCTCGAGGGATTGCTCCGGCGTCCAGCGGGTGTTCGCCGGTTGCAGGAGCGGCCGGCCCTTTACGTCGGCGATCCACGCCGGCGGCGCGAAGTGGTGGTGCATGTCGATCCGCCGCGGACCGCGCGCGGATCCCTGGGCGGCGCTCAGCATGCGGTTCCCGAGCGGCGCGAGCACCGCTCCGAGCGCTCCGGCTAGGAACGTCCGTCGATCGCACGTGGTCATGAAACGAGATTTTAGGCCGTGAGGGGCGCCGGTGTCTCGACGATCTTTCGCGTCTTCACGAGCTGCGCCATGTAGGTGTAGATGACCGGCGTCAGGTAGAGCGTGATCAGCTGCGAGACGAGCAGGCCGCCGATGACGGCGAGACCGAGCGGCCGCCGCGCTTCGCCCCCCGTGCCGTACCCGATCGCAATCGGCAGCGACCCGAGCAGCGCCGCCATCGTGGTCATCATGATCGGACGGAAGCGGATGATGCAGCCCTTGTACATCGCGTCGCGCGGCGACAGGCCGAATCGGCGTTCCTGATCGAGCGCGACGTCGATCTGCATGATCGCGTTCTTCTTCACGATGCCGATCAGCATGATGAGCCCGACGAACGAGTAGACGTTCAACTCGTTGCCGAAGAGCCAGAGGGTGACGAGCGCACCGAGGCCAGCCGATGGCAGACCCGAAAGAATCGTGAGCGGGTGAATGTAGCTCTCGTAGAGCATTCCGAGCACGATGTAGACGGTTCCGATCGCGACAAACAGCAGCAGCCCGAGGTTCGTCATCGACTGCTGGAATACCTTCGCGGAACCCTGGAAGCCGGTGGTCACCGTCGGCGGCAGCACCTGCCTCGCGACCTGATTGATGCGATCGACGGCCGCGCCGAGCGACACGCCCGGGCGCAGGCTGAACGAAATCGACACGGCGGGCAGCTGTCCCATGTGATTCACGTTCTGCGGGCCGACGGTTTCCTTGAACCCCACGACGGACTCCAGTGGGACGATGCCGCCGCTTGCCGTCTTGAACCCGATACGACGAAGCGAGTCCGCCTGTTCCTGGAACTTCGGGTCGAGCTCGAGGAGCACTTTGTACTGCGACCGGGGACCATAAATCGTCGTCGACCACTTCGGCCCGAGGCCGTCGTTCAGCGCGCGCGCGATCTGCGTGGCATCGAGGCCGACGACCGCTGATTTATCACGATCGATGACGAGATTGACCCGCGGACTCTTCACCTCGAGGTTGCTCGAAACTTCCTGAACTTCAGGCAGATCCGCCACGGCGTGCTCGAGGGCCGGCACCCATTTCGAGAGGTCGTCGTAGTTCAGGCTCTGCACCATCAGGTTGTAGTTGCTGTTGCCCTGGAACCCGCCGATCTGCAGCGCGGCGGGCACGTTGACGAATGTCTGGACCTGCGGCAGATTCCGGAGCTGATTTCTCAGCTGCTGCGCGATGGCGGCGGCAGGAATCCGCCGGGCCCTCGGCAGCAGCTGAATCGTGATGCGCGACGTGTTGCCGCCGCCGCTGAACACCGTGAAGGACTCGATGTTCGTGTTGGACGCGATCATGTCACCGACGCGCTCGCCGTACTTCGTCATGTCGTAGAACGACGTCCCTTGCGCGGCGCGGAGGTTGATGTTCAGCGTGTCGTTGTCAATATCCGGAATGAAGCCCTTCGGGACGACTTCGAACATGCGAACGGTCGCGAACAGCACGACGGCGAACACGACGAGCATCGCTGGCCGATACCGCAGGACCACCGCGAGGCTCGCCGCATAGCCTCGGCGCAGCGCGTCGAAGCCGCGATCCATGAAACCGGCGAATCCGCGGTCGGAGTGCGTGACCTTCAGAAACCGGCTGCACAACATCGGCGTGAGCGTGACCGACACCACGCCAGAGATCAGAATCGCGGTCGTGATCGTGACGGCGAATTCGCGGAACAGCCGGCCCAGGATGCCGGCCATGAAGAGAATCGGTATGAACACCGCCGCGAGCGACGTCGTCATCGTCAGGATCGTGAAGCCAATTTCCTTCGATCCGGCGAGCGAGGCCTCGAACGGCGACTGCCCCGCCTCGACGTGCCGGACGATGTTCTCGAGCATCACGATCGCGTCGTCCACGACGAAGCCGATGGAGAGGATGAGCGCCATCATCGACAGGTTGTCGAGGCTGTAATTCATCGTCTTCATCATCGCGAACGTGCCGAGGATGGAGAACGGCAAGGCGAGCGCGGGAATGATCGTTGCGGACGCGTTGTGCAGGAACACGAAGATGACGGCGACGACGAGCACGAGCGTGACGAGCATCGTCAGCCGGACGTCGCTGAAGGCCTGGCGGATCGCGATCGAGCGGTCTTGGTTGAGCTTCATGTGGACCGACGGCGGCATCTCCGCCATGAGCTCACGCAGCGTGCCGTAGACCGCGTCGGCGACCTGAATGACGTTGGTGCCCGGCTGCTTCTGGATACTGAGCACGAGCTCGCGCTCGCGCGGCCGCACGTTGGTGTAAATCCAGCCGCGCGACAGCGGGTTCTCGACGCTGTCGAACACGTTCGCAACCTGTTCGAGCCGCACGGGCCGGCCTTGCCGGTAGCCGAGCACAATCGGACGGAAGCGGGCCGCACTTTGCAGCACATCGTCCGGGCGCTGCAGCAGCCCGTTCGCGTTAATCGTGTACGTCGCCTTCGCGCCGTACAACTGCCCTGTCGGCTGATTGACGTTCCAGTTCTGGAGCGCCTGATCCACCTCGTTCAACCCGATGCCCTGCGCTTCGAGCTTGTTCGGATCGACCTGCACGTGCACCGCGTAGCGGTTGTTGCCGTTGATCGTCGCCTGCGCGACGCCCGACACCATCGAGAGGCGCGGTGCCATCAGGTTCTCGGCGTAGTCGTCTAGCACCCACATCGGCAGCGTGCCGGAGGTCAAGTTCAGCGTCACAATCGGCTGATCCGCCGGATTCGACTTCTTGAACGACGGAGGCGACGACAGCGTCGAGGGCAGGAGCGGCATCGCCGCCGCAATCGCCGTCTGCACGTCGACGACCGCGCTGTCGATCTTGCGATCGAGGTCGAAGGTCAACGTGACGTTCGTGCTGCCGTTCGAGCTCGTCGACGTCATCTCGTCGATGCCCGCAATCGTCGTGAACTGGCGCTCGAGCGGGCTCGCGACCGACGCCGCCATGGAGACCGGATCCGCGCCGGGCAGGTTCGCGCTCACCGTGACGGTCGGATAGTCGACCGTTGGCAGATCGGCAACCGCGAGGCTCGAATACGACACGATGCCGAACAGCGCGATGGCGGCCATCATCAGGCTCGTCGCGATCGGCCGGCGGATGAACATCTCGGAAATATTCACGGATTCACAAACCACGCCGATGCTACACCGGCGAGCCGAGGGATGGCCTATGGCAAACGGCAGGGATCAGCCGCGGCGGGCGACCGGCTTCGCGAGAACAATGTCCGGCTTGCCCGGACCGTTCGCGTCCGGCAGCACACCGACGACTGTGAATCCGACTCGAACGTAGAACTCAAAGGGGTGATTGGCCACGTTGCGAATGCCGCGAATCGCCGCCGGCACATCCACATACAAATCGACGCCGCTCAGGCTCGTCTCGCCGTGCTCGTCATCGCTGCCGGCGATCAGCGTGCTGACGCCGCGCGCCGAGGCGATCGCTTCCAGATCCGCGATGAGCGCCCGTCCTATGCCTTGACGGCGGCTCGACGGGGCAACGACGAGCGGGTGGATTTCCCAAACGTGGCCGTTGTATTCAGGGATCGCTCCGATCCAGCCGACGACTTCTCCGGAAGGAGCGACGGCCACGCGACTGATCTTTTCCGGTTCGAGCGATTCAAGCACTTCACGGCGGGCAGACTCGACGCTCTGCCAATCGGCGGTACGTCCGGCAAACGCCTCGTGCAGAAGCGTCGCGGCGGCATCGATCCGGTCTGGCCGATCGGCCGACACATCCTCGATGCGCACGCCGCTGCGGACTGACGGAGCGTTCACTTCTTCGGCGGGTACTTCGCGATGGCCTTCTTGACCATGTCGTCGAGCTTCTCGGCCACTTTCGCGGGCGTGGACGTTTCCTCGGTCGCGATGCCGCGCCAGACGAGCGAGCGCGTCGATGGATCGCGCAGGTCGATGACCAGGTTACCCTCCGTGTTCGACACCCTAACGACGCGAGTGCCGAGCCCGCGCCAACCGGCGGGGAATGTCTCGGTGTCGAGGCGCCGCAGCGAACCGAGCGTGAAAAACACGTTGAGATCCGAGGGGCCGGTCGTCCTGGTCAACCCCTTCGCCGTCAGTGCGCGATCGAGCGCCGCCTCGATCTTCTTCTTCGTCAGCTCGCTGTTCAACGCGGGACTTGGGCTCTTCAACTGGCCGTTTCGGATCGCGAACGTCTTGTACTTCGTGAAGTCGACGCCTTGGTCGAACTCCGTCGTAATCTTCTGGGCCGACGCGGTCTGAACGAACAGCGCCGCCAACCCGAGCGTGAGCACTCGACGCCACGTCATACGCATCTCCTCCCGCTCATCATACATTCACTTTTTCGAGTGCGCGGCCGCCCAGCGGATGTCGGCGAGAACGACGGATTCTTCGATCTGCCGATCTGGCACCGTCCAGTACCGGCGCAGCAGCGCGTTCTTTTCCTCTGTGCCGACCAGCGTGAACCCGTGCCGCTCGTAGAATCGCACGGCCCACGTCGCCGCTCGCCATGTGCCGACGAGCATCGGACGATCCGAGAGACCGCGGAGATGATTCAAGAGCGCCGAGCCGATACCCCGGCCCTGATGCGCCGTCCGAGTGTAGGCGTGCCGAATCAGATCGACGTCGTCCACGTGCTGGAGACCCATCACACCCAGCAGATGCCCGTCTTCGAAGGTGCCCCAGAAGACCACGCCGTCACGCACCTCACTGCGCAGCTCCTCGTCCGGCATGTAAGGCTCCTTCCAGCGATCGGCGGGAATGATCCCGCGGTACGCCTCTGCGGCGGCGTTCACTACGCGGCCCACCTCGTCGAGATCCGAGGCGACGCACTCGCGAATGGTCATGACTCGATCGCCACGATGTGCGCCTGAATCTTGCCATCGACGGCACCGGTGCCGAACCGTTGCACAATCAGCTGTTCGGCCCGGCGGGTGGCTTCACGCAGACGCGATGCGCCTCGTCCCTCGATCTCGTTGCGGAGCGGCGTCCCCTCGCAGTACGCGGCCGCTGGTATCCAGGCAGACGCGGCGCGGCTGCGTGCCGCCCGCGTCTCGATCGCCGGCCGGGCTGTGAAACCACCGGCGGAGAGCTCTCGCTCAATCGTCAGGCGATCGTGATACCCGTGCGGTGTGCGCGCGAGAAAGCGCGGTGGATCGTCCGGGAACATTGATGCGAGGGCCTCCGTCACCGCGTCGGCGAACTCGTTGTCCGCGATCCGGTCCCACACGCTGAAGAGGAACAGGCCGCCCGGCCGCAGCACGCGTCGTGCTTCAGAAAATGCCCTCGGCTTGTTAGGAAAGAACATGACCCCAAACTGGCACACGACAGCGTCGAATGCGCCGGCGTCGAACGGCAGGTCCATCGCATCGGCCTGACGCCATTCGACAGGCCGCGCCGTTCCAACGATCGCCGCACGATCCAGCATCGATTGATTCAAGTCCGTGGCAACGATCGACACGTGCGCCGGCAGCCCCGAGGCCAACGCCCGCGTCGCCACGCCGGTTCCCGCCGCGAGTTCCAGGACGCGCGTGACGGACCTCGAGCCGAGCCGCGCGGCGAGATCGCCGGCGTACGGTTCGAAAATCAGCGGAACAAGATACCGCTCGTAGACCTCCGGAATGGATCCGATGAATGATCGGTCGACATCCACCTCCGCGCCCAGCTATCGCCGGCCAGCGCTGTCGGCCGCGTCTAGTTTCGGCTTCAGCTGCGCGAGGTTCGCCTTCGCGAACGCCACGTTCGCGGGCGACGCGATGATGTTCGGCGCGCTCTGCCCTTCTGCGGAGAGCACCGCCATGCGAAGCGCAGGCACGCCGTAGATGTACTCGCGCGCGGTGAGCCCGTGCTGCTTTGCGATCGCCATCGCTTTCGGATCGCTCTCCATCTGGGCGATCCGCTCGGCATTCGTCATCTTCATCGACCGCGCCATGACTTGGGCGACATCGGGTCGCGACATCATGTACTTCGTCATATCCGTCATGGCGGCGATGAGCTCGTTGGCTTTCGGCAAGGTCAGCGAGTACCCGAGAAGCTCCTTGCGGTCGTCGGCGGACCCGCCGCTGGTTTGGGCGTTGGAAGGTGAAGGGAGAAACGTCAGGACGAGTGTGAACAGGCAGCCGACAAGAGTCACGGTGCGCATGCAGGCCTCCTTCCCAACAGGGCGTCCATGCTAGCACCGTCGCGATACCGGAGTGTCGACTGCACAGAAAAAGAGAGGCACCGCCGCCCAACAAGGTATCGTAGAGCGCCGTCAACTCCGCACTCGCACACAGGAGGCACGTATGGTCTCGAGATTCCCACGCGCGGCGATCGCACTGGCTGGTGCGGCGCTCTTCGCGGCCGTTTCAACGCCCCTTTACGCTCAGGAGTACGTCAAGGGCGAGCGCCCGCAGACACGCGGCTACTCACTCGCGGTGATCACCGAGGGTGGAAAGACGGTATGGCTGGGAGGCCAGATCGCGACGGCCGATGACAACGGCAAGTCGCTCGCCGGAGACTTCGAGGGACAGGTCCGCCAGATCTTCAAACTGATCGACGCGACACTGCACAAAGCCGGTGGAAAGCTCAGCGACATGGTGCAGATGACCGTGTTCATCACCGACGTGCGCAACGGCGACCGCCTCACCGAAATCAGACGCGAGATCTTCGGCGACAACTTCCCGGGCAGCGCGCTGATCACCGTGACTGGCCTCGCCGACCCGAATGCCAAGATCGAGATTCAGGGCTACGCGGTCATCGGCGCGCGAAACGGCCAACCGCGGCGCTAGCGATGCCCGTGCGATCCAAATGGCAGCGCCTCGCCACCGAGCGGGTGAATCCGAGGCTCGGCCGGCTTGACACTCTATCTGCCGGACAAATCGTCGACGTGATGATCCGCGACAGCCAGCAGGTACTGGTGGCGCTGCGGCGCGCCAGACCGCGTATCGCACGTGCATCGAGTGTCATCGCTCACGCCGTACTTGAGGGTGGCCGCCTGATCTTTGTCGGCGCTGGGACGAGCGGCCGCCTCGGAGTGCTCGAAGCGGCGGAGCTTCCACCCACCTTTGGCATCGATCCCCGCGACGCCCTCGCGATCATGGCGGGTGGACGCGCCGCGGTCTTTCGCGCGCGCGAAGGTGTCGAGGACGATCAGATGGAGGGCGATCGGGCTCTTCGCGCGCTTCGGCCGACTCGCAAGGATGTGGTCGTCGCCGTCTCGGCAAGCGGGGTCACGCCGTTCGTCCGCGGGGCCGTCTCGCGGGCCAAGTTGGCCGGCACGCCTGTCATCGCCATTGCCTGCAACCCGTCGCCGGCGATCGCGAAGCTGGCCGACATCTCCATCGTGCTGACCGTCGGTCCCGAGGTGATTGCAGGGTCGACACGCTTGAAGGCCGGCACCGTCACGAAAGTCGCGTTGAACATCCTGACGACGACGGCGATGATCCGCGCTGGCAAGACCTACGGCAACCTGATGGTCGACGTCGGGGCGGGCTCGGAGAAGCTTCGAGATCGCGCACGCCGCATCCTCGTCGGCGCCACCGGGCTCTCCGATGATCAGGCACGCGAACTGCTTCGCCGCGCTGGCGGGAGCGTCAAGGCGGCAATCCTCATGCAGCGGTCCGGCCTCACACGGAAGGCCGCCCTTTCACGGCTGCGCGTCGAACCACGACTGCGGAAGCTTCTCGGCCGCCGGTAAGTCCAGTATCACATCAACGTCCTGGTGGAGTTGGAGCAACGACGCGGGCGCGCGCGTCGAGATCCCTCGCGTCAACATCGAGGCGATCGCAACGGCCTTGGATCGGCCCGTTGCGACGAGCACGATCGCCTTGGCTTCGAGCATCGTCGCGACGCCCATGGTGAGCGCCGAACGCGGCACTTTGTCGAGGCGCCCCCCGAACAATGACGCGTTCGCACGTCGCGTGTCGACCGCCAGCCGCGCTCGATGCGTTCGGGCGTGAAGCCGTGGGCCCGGCTCGTTGAAGCCGATATGGGCATTGGTGCCTATCCCGAGCAGGAGAAGGTCCATCCCCCCGCGCGATGCGATCGCTCGTTCAAACCTTTCGCATTCACGGACGACATCCGCCGCCGACCCGTCGAGAAAGTGACGATGAGCTTCCGGCAGATTGATTCTGTTGAATAAGTGCTTGTGCATGAAGGCGCGGTAGGTGTGCACATCACCCTGAGCGAGGCCAGAAAATTCGTCGACGTTGAACGTGTGCGCCCGCGAGAAATCGGCCACACCGATGCGGTACAGGCGCACGAGCTCGCTGTACACCGCAATCGCCGTCCGCCCGGTTGGGAGTCCAAGCACGGACGCAGGTTTGCGTTCCAGTTGGGTGACCACCGCGTCCGCGGCCGCGCGGGCTGCTTCCTTCGCCGTCCCGAAGGCCCGGACCTTCATGCGGCCTCGTGCCGGCACAACGAGGCGTTAACCGCGGCCCCGCATCTCGGCCAGCGCAAGGCTCACGGCGCCGAGAGCCGGCTCGGCGTCGAGCCGCACCACGCGGCTCTTCGGCGCACGCGATGTCAGCAGGCCCCGCAGTCGATCGCAGAGCGCGGGCAACGCGTGAAACATCCCACCGGCGAGCACAAAGGTGAACGGCTCATCAGTCATATCGAGTCGCGTCATCACGGCCGATCCGATTGACAGGAGTTCCTCGGCTGCCCGATGCAAAATGCCGACAGCCACCACATCGCCGTCGTCGTGGGCGCGTTGGACATACTTGGCGATCGTGGCGATCGATTGAGGAGTCAGCGGCTTGTCATAAACCGCCTTGATGAGGGCGGTGGCGTTCGCAACGCCGAAATGCTCAAGTACTTGCGGCGTTAGGCTCGTTTCCTGATCTCGCCCGTCGGCCTGCCGGACGACCGCGCGCAGCGCATGCCGGCCGATCCAATATCCGCTGCCTTCATCGCCGAGTACATGCCCCCAACCGCCGGCTCGTGCCACTTCCCCTCGGTCATTGCGGCCGTACGCGATCGACCCCGTGCCCGACACGATGACAATGCCGCGTCCGGAACCCACGCCGGCTTGGAGGGCGATCAACGCGTCATTCACGACCAGAATGCGCGCCTGATACCCCAGACGTTCCATCACACGTCGGACAACGGCCTCGTCCTCAGTGCGATCGACGCCGGCGATGCCAAGGCAGATGACGGACGGAACGACGCTCGCCTGTCCGAGCGTCTCTTCCATCACGCTATGAAGTACTTTCTCGAGCGCCAGTTCACCGGCGCGCTGCAGGTTGGCGCCCTCCCCGTGGCCCTGGGCGAGGACGCGACCCTCCTCGTCCGCGAGCAAGCCGACCGTCTTCGTCCCGCCGACATCGATGCCGAGAACCGCCATGATCGAGATCGTAGCGCCCGAGTGGGCGATTCCGCTGGGCGAAACCGGTAATTCAGACGTCTATCGCTTGCAGCCCTTCGCGGCTTCCTCGAATCCGTCGAACAGCCGCGTGGCGTTCGCGCCCGCTAGCGTGTCGAGGCGATGCGGCTGACCTTTCTCGACGGTATAGCGGGCGACCGTTCCCTTCGACTGCAGGAATGCGACTTCCTGCTTCATCTCGTCATGCCAGCGGTACTCGTCGTTCTCGCCGACATACATGAACACGCACATGTTCGAGATCGCCTGAAGCTTCGCGGTGGTCGGCTCCCACATGAAGCCTGGGAACGCGGTCACCGTCACGAAGTACTGCGGATGGGCGGCGGCGACATGGAGCGCCGCGATGCCGCCGTTCGACACGCCAGCGATGTGAAACTTACCGTCTTTGATCTTGTACTCGGCAAGCATCATCTTCAGGAACTCGGGGAAGATGCGCGCGCCGCCCTCGAAGAACAGCTCCCCGTCCGGCGCCGCGGGCGCGATGACGATGTAGCCGCGCTTCTCCGCCTCGGCGCGGAGGTTCCGGTTCAACACGCCGTCGACCGTGTTCATCGTCTGCGGGCCGCCGCCAAACGCGAGGATCGCCGGGTACGCTTTCGCCGGGTCGTATCCAGCTGGCAGCACGACCTTGTACTGCACGGTCATGCCGTTGACCCTCTTCGACATTTCCTTCACGTCGGCATGCAGCGGCGAGGTCATGAATAGCATGACCGCAACCGAGACAGCGACAGCCGTGCATACCCACATCAGTCGTTTCATTCGACACCTTCCTCCACAGTTACCGCGAAGCTGGCCGATGCGCTCGCAGGAACGATCGAATCTGACGAATCGCCAGCGGAATCCGCTCCTTCGGCTCCTTCCACGGGTACATGCTGACCTCGGCGTCCGGCGCGAGCATGGCGGCTTCCATCGCCACGGCGTACGGATGCGCAGGGATGTCGTCCGGCAGAATCAACACCGGCGTCTTGCACGTCTTCACGAAGTCGCGAGACACGGTAAAGACGAAGTCAACGTTCTTGTACATCTTGGTCAGGAACTTGTCGACCATGTCCATCGTGATGTCCGGCCGGCGCTTCACCAACGCCGGCCCCCACCCCGCCATATTGGTGTCGTAGTTCAGCGTGGGCATCTCCGGCCGCCACCCGCTCGGCTGCGCCAGCACGGCGGCGACAACGCGGTTCGGCGCACGTTTCAGGAGATTCCAGATGAACGGGCCGCCGATGCAGAAACCCAACACCATGAACTTGTCGATGCGCAGGTGGTCCATCAAGCCGATGTGATCGTCGGTGTACGCGTCCCACGGCCTGTCGATCTCGAGCGGACCGGACGACTGGCCGGCGTTCGCGTTTCGCAAATCGGCCACGACACAGCGGTACTCGTCCTTGAACTCCGGGATCGGGTTGAACGGATTGTTCAGCGATGCGACGGTCGAATTCAGGCCGCCGCCCGGAATGAGCAGCAGCGGAAAGCCGGAGCCGGCTTCCTCGTAGTAGATCCGAACCGCGCCTCTTTCATAGAACGGCATGGCGCCGATTCTATTCGATCGGCATCCCGAGCTGGCGCGCCTGCGACGCCTGGTCCCTGGCGCCCCATCGCCGCTGGATTTTGCCGTCGCGGATCACGAACCACTCCATCGCGACCAGTTCATAAGACTTGCCGGTCGGCTGATGGCCGAAGAACGGCGCGCGAAAGGTGCCGCGTTCGACGTACCGCACGGCCACTGTGTCCCCCTCGGCAACGCTGTCCTCGATCGTGAGATTGATCGCGAGGCCTTCGACGAGCTGCCGCCAGATGGGCTCGATCTTGTCTATCTGCCCCTTGCCGAGCACTCCCTGAATCTCGGCATCGGGCGCGAACAACGCGCGCAGTTCCTCGAGGTCGCCGCGGTTGAACGCGTCGGCGTACGCGCGGACGATCTGTTTGTTCCGTTCCTGGTCGGTCATGGCGGACTATTGTCCTGCGGATCGCCGCACGACGCACCAGATCCCGTCGCCTGCGCGACTCGCGGTGCCCGTCCACTCCCCCGGTAGCCGTTCGACCACCTCGTCAACCGACAGATAGATGGGCGTCTGCTCGCCGCTGCTGTTGACCCAAATCAGCACACCGTCCGCGGCCAGTACGCGCGCCGCTTCAGACGGAAACAGGAAGGCATTGATCAGCACGATGGCCGCGGCCGATCGATCGGCGAGCGGTAGCCGCGAACCATCGGCCTGCACACGCTGTGCGGGACCAGCCGGCGCCCGCTTCAACATGGCGAGCGAGAGATCGATCGCCAGGACGTTCGAAAAGCGCCGCGCGAGAAGGCCCGAATATGTGCCGATACCGCTGCCCACTTCCACCGCGAGGCCCGCGGGTGCGCCAACGGCATCAAGCCCGCGAGACAGCGCATCCATAATGATCGCGGTACGCTCCGGCGACGAGCGCGTGTGCCACTCGGGGGCGAGATCATCGAAGAACCGTTCGACGTCCTCGCGCAGGTCGGCGGTCCAGCCGCCAGGCGCCAGTCCAGCGGCCCGCCGAGTCGCGATGCGCATCGGGTGATCCGGACCGCCCGATCCTGAGGAGCGGTGTCCTTCGATCGAAAGCGGAGGTAATTGGCGAACGGTCACACGGTCGCAACGGACCGCTGCGCCGGCCCGACGATGTAGCGATTGATCGCGTACTGCAGGTAAAAAATCTGAAAGAAGAACGTCATCAGCCCGGACAACTTCACGCCCTCGGCGAACAGGACGCTGGCGGCAGGACGATGCAGATGATCTTCGATGATGTTCTTGGTGACGAAACACGGCCATAAGAGTGCGATCGTGGTGGCCAGCCGGGCGATCGCGAGAACGCCTGCGATCCCGGCCATCGAGCTCTGCGACCCGCTCATGCCAGAAACGATATTCACCACGAAATCGACCGCATAGACAACACAGACGACGATCAGCGGCCACCGCTGAAGCTTTAACGGAGAGTCGAGCCGGTTCAGCGCCGCACGACGACGAAAGAACCAAATCGGCACGTAGAAACCGAACGTAATGAACAAGAACACGATCATGAGCAGCACACTCCGGCGCTTCAGTCCGGACGGCGCACCAACATCGGCGACAGCGGCAGTCGGCGGAGCGTAAGGATTGCGGTCCATGACTATTTGATCAGCCCTTCGGCCCGCAGGCGCCGTTGTAGCTCGGCGACAACCTGCGGCGTATGCCGTACGGCCCAGGCTTGCCCAACCGCCGCACCTTCCTGAGTGACGGCCGGCAGCACCGAGATGAGTTTCTTGCCCACATCCGTTCCGTAGAACGCCAGCAGGTCTCGAATCTCCGCGTGCGTGAAGTGCTTCGCGTAGACGGCCACCATCCCGGGCATCATGCTGTCTGGACCGGTGAAGGCCTTTCCGAATTCAGCGTCCACGACCTCCTGCATTACCTGGATCGCGCGCGCGGGGATGTCGGTATTGGTGCGGCGCATGTTGTCGAGAATGGACTTGCCGATAATGCTGCCCATCTGGGCACCAAGCTGCTTCGAGCCCATGACCTCGAGCAGTTTCTCGATGTCGCTATTGAACGAATCGTCGACCACTTGCGCCGACGCCGCGGTCGCGACGATGAGGACCGCCGCCACTGAGAGCACGACTGCGAATCGCTTACCCCGGGGGACCATGTCCATCCTCCAGTCCGTCTGATGGGCGCCGCGAGCACTGGGCGCCGACAGGTTACCGTACTCGAACGCGCGGAGCCGATCAAAGACACGCAACGCGCAAACAACGAGAACCTGATGGGCTTGCCAGTCAGCGGTTCTCGAAGGGAACCAAGAAGGCAACGGCGCCGCTACACTCTCGATCGCCTAATCTTTCGCAGCGAATTCTTCAGTTCGATGCCGATGATCAGAACGAACCATGCCACGGCGACGAAAAGGATCAACGCCGCTTGACGGATGTGCACGAAAAACACCGACGGCGGCGTCATGAACCCGTCGCTTGGCCAGCGTTCACGATCCACGGTATGCCGAATTGATCGATCAGCATGCCGAACCCCTTTGCCCAAAACGTCGGCTGAAACGGCATCTGGACGTGGCCGTTCTGCGCGAGCGCGCCGAACACGCGTTCGCCTTCAGCGGCGGTGTCGAAGTGCACGGCGACGCAGAATCCAGCGGGCTTCGTGAATTGTCCCGGAGGCGCGTCGGCACCCTGAAGAACTTGGTCGCCGACATGAAGGGTCACGTGCATCACGCGGCCGTGCGCTTCGGGCGGCATGCTCGCCGCCATCGGCGACTCGCCAATCGTCTGGATGAACGCGATCTTTCCGCTGAGCGTCTTCTCGTAGAACTCGAACGCCTCACGGCACCGGCCGTCGAAGGCGAGGTACGGATTCAACTTCATCAGTCAGCTCCTGCTAGAGGTGCCGTCATCGTTTTCAACAGGCGTGGAATGTCACTCACGCTTTCGAGCACACAGTGCGCGTCGCTAAACCCACAGCCGCGAGTGAGCACGCTCGGCACGACGATGCAGCGCACGCCGGCGCGATGGGCGGCTTCGAGTCCCCGTTCCGAGTCTTCGATGGCCACGCACGAATCAGCAGCGACACCGCTTCGTTCGACGGCTCTCAAATACGGCTCTGGGTCCGGTTTGACCTGACGGCAATCGTCGGATGTGACAACAAAGTCGAAGTATCGGAGAAGACCGGTCGAGCGATGAATGACGTCGAAGTGATCGCGGCGGGAGCTGGTGACGACGCCCATGACGTACCGGCCATGGAGCGCATCGAGCACGGAATCAATCCCAGTGACGAGCCTGGGGCCGGCGCTCAGCAATCGAGCGTAGAGCGCGTTCCGTTCGCTGCGCAGCGTCTCGATCTCGTTCGGTGGCACGCCTTGTTCTTCCAGGAGATGCCACGCCCCTTTCCCTTGCCTGAGAAAGAACTCGAGGTATTGCTCGAGGGTGAGCGCGACGCCCGCCGAACTCATCACTTGCCGTGTGGCTTCGAAGTACAGGTGCTCGGTTTCGACGAGCACGCCGTCGTTGTCCCAGAGGATCGCTTCGATCATCAGCCCGCCGACTTTAGTTGCCGGGGAGCTTCACCAAGACGTACGTGATGTGTTTTCCCGAAGGAACCAGGAAGCTGTGCGGAATCTTGGCCGGGATATGCACGATGTCGCCCGGGCCGAGCGGGTGGCGCTCTGCTCCTTCGATGCTCGTCCCGAGATATTCGCCGTCGCCGCCGCCCGCTCTGGCGCCGATCATTTTTCCACCGACCAGCAACGTGCCCTCGCCGCTTTGCACAATCACCACGTCCACGATGTTGTCGTGCTGCTCGGGCGCTCCATCGGCGTCGCGATAGAGGTATCGCAGACGGTGGTCGCCATACTCGCCGAGCGTCTCTCTGGCGGAATGATCCGCGCCGACTTTCTTCGCTAACGCGGCATCCCGTTGCTTCAGTTCAGACGCATTCCACATCGCGACATTCATTGGCGCCGCCGTCGTCATCGTCGCCAACAGAACCGCGGTTGCTAGAACGACAAGTGCCGTCTTCATGCAGCAGCTCCTTGGACCGTCGTTGTGCTAATACAAGTTCTTGAGGCAAAAGGCGACAAGCGCCGCGAGTCCCAGCAGGAGGCCGCCCCAAGCCCCGGTAAAGCCGATCGCTGTAAGAGGCCGAGCCCATGTCGCGCCGCGCGAATACATGTCTTCGAGCACGCCTGCTTGGGCCGCAACAGTCGAGACCACTCCGATCAAGAAACACACGATGCTGACACCCACAAGAAACGGCCACTCGGGTCTCTGAAACAGCTTCTCCAGGAACGTCACAATCAAGAGCAGAGCGCCCGTATTGAGCGTCGCGAGATGCTTCAGGTAATCATGCGCCAGCTTCGATTCTTCGGCGTGCTCAGCCTTAGTTGGTTCGTCTTCTGCCATGTTGTAACCGAGCGATCATAACTGTGGACGAAGGCCTTCAGCTGCCGAAAGGCGCGGCGATCCACAGAAGATAGGTAACGAATCCCACAAACAGGTACAGGGTCGCGATGACCGGCGAGATAAAGCCGCGCGCCCAGATGCGCAGTCGATCCCATTCCGTTTCACGGATCCCCAGCGGGAACACGATCTGCGAGGGAAACGTGCGCGTGGCGAACGTCCGCGCCAATAACTCATGATCGTTCACGAACGCCGTGATCCAGCGCGAGCGTTCGATGAACCGCCACTGGATGCCGCGGAACATGCTTTCGAACATCCAGAACGCGATCACGACGATAAAAGCGAGCGGGATGAGGCGATCGCTTTTGATGGTGAAGGACCAGCCGATCATCGCCGCCCACACGGTGATGAAGCTCGCCTTGAGCTTGAAGAGCAGCTCGTCGAGGCGCGCCACCTGCGTTTGGATCTCTGAGGCGCCCTTCTCGAGCATCCGAAGCTGGAACATGAACCGCTCATCGTCTGCGGACGCAGGATCCCGGCGGCTCGTCTCAGCAGGCATATTCGGAATGTCAGGCGGTCGGCGCATGCTGTACGCGGCGCGATTGATTGCTGAAGTGCTTACGAACGGTCCACGCACAAAGCACACCAGCGATCGCCAAAGCTGCGAACAAAGAGTTCGCCCATAGGAACGTCTTCCAGCCGGCATTGGCCACCACATCGTAGTGCTGGAAGTAGAACCGTAGTCGACTGATGAAGACGACCGATCCAAAGGCGCTTCCTGACAACGCGACCGCCCAAATCGTCTTACTGCGACGCTCGATTCCAAACGCCGCGACGCCGCTAGTCACGAGCATGAACGCGGGACGGCGGGTACCTTCGCACAGCCAACACCCGAAGACAAGCAAAGACGAACTAAGGCAGACGTACAAGAACAAGACCCGAGCGCCGCGAAGCAACGCAAGCTGATTGTCCTCAGGTTTCACGACGGTCGCAGTCTAACCTATCAGTGGCGGCGGCTCCGGCAGCTCTAAAGAGCTGCGCGACGACTGAAAAACAAAAGGGCGGCGACCATTTTGATCGCCGCCCTCATTTTCTTGCCTAAAGCCCAGAGCCTTAAGCCACGAGCCTGCTCTATTCCGCTGTCTCTCCGCGCGTCCCGAGCGCTTCTTCCGGCTCGATGAAGTATTCCATGTCGCGCTCGAGATCGAGCTCCTCGTCGGTCGGCTGCGGTGGCGCCGGCGGCGGCGGCGGCTCGTCCGCCGGGATGCGCACGTTCTTGTAGTACTCGAAGCCCGTGCCCGCCGGAATCAGCCGGCCCATCGTGACGTTCTCCTTCAGGCCGCGCAAGTGATCGACCTTGCCGGAGATGGACGCCTCGGTGAGCACGCGCGTCGTTTCCTGGAACGACGCGGCCGAGATGAACGAGTCGGTCGAGAGCGACGCCTTCGTGATGCCGAGCAGCAGCGGCCGGCCCTGCGCCGGACGTCCGCCGCTCGTGATGACGCGCTCGTTCTCCTCGAGGAAGCGGAACTTGTCCACCTGTTCGTCGACGAGGAACTCCGTGTCGCCGACGTCCTCGATCTTGACCCACCGCATCATCTGACGCGCGATCGTCTCGATGTGTTTGTCGTTGATGTTCACGCCCTGCAGCCGGTAGACCTCCTGAATTTCGTTCACGAGGTACGACTGCAGCGCCTTCTCGCCGAGGACGTTCAGGATGTCGTGCGGGTTGCTCGGCCCGTCCATCAGCGGCTCGCCCGCTCGGACGCGCTCGCCTTCCTGCACGTTCACGTGCACGCCGCGCGGCAGCGAGTACTCGCGCGCTTCGGCGCCCGGCTCGTCCGGCGTGATGATGATCCGCCGCTGGCCCTTCACGATCCCACCGTGCTTGACGACACCGTCGATTTCCGAGATGACGGCCGTCTCGCGCGGCTTCCGCGCCTCGAACAGTTCGACGACGCGCGGCAGACCGCCCGTGATGTCCTTGGTCTTTGTGGTCTCGCGCGGAATCTTCGCGAGGATGTCGCCGGCCGACACCATCTCGCCGTCCTGCACCATCAGGTGCGCGTGCGACGGCATGTGGTACTTCCGGTTCACCTTCCCGTCTTTCCCCTTGATCTCGATCGCCGGCTGCTTCTTCTCATCCGGCGAGTCGACGATGATGAGGCGCGAGAGGCCGGTGACTTCGTCGACTTCCTCGTGGACCGTGATGCCCTCGAGGATGTCCTTGAAGCGGATCTGGCCCGGCTCCTCGGTCAGGATCGAGAACGTGTACGGATCCCACTCGACGAGGACCTGACCCTGCTCGACCTGCTGGCCTTCCTTCACCCGCAGGCGCGCACCGTAGACGATCGGATAGCGCTCGCGGTCGCGGCCCTTCGCGTCCTGCACGACGAGCGAGCCGTTGCGGTTCATGACGACCAGGTTGCCGTCCTTCGCCTGCACGACCGTCATGCCCTGGAAGCGGACGGTGCCGGCGTTCCGCGCTTCGAGCGTCGACTGCTCCGAGACGCGCGACGCCGTGCCGCCGATGTGGAACGTCCGCATCGTCAGCTGCGTCCCCGGTTCGCCGATCGACTGCGCCGCGATGACGCCGACCGCCTGGCCAAGCTCGACCATCCGGCCCGTCGCGAGGTCGCGCCCGTAGCACGCCGCGCACACGCCGCGGCGCGAGGTGCACGTCAGCACCGAGCGGATCTTCACCTTCTCGATGCCGGCGTCCTGGATCGCCGACGACTTGTCCTCGTCTATCTGGTCGTTCACTTCGATGATCGTCTCGCCGTTGAACGGATCGGTGATCTTCTCGAGCGTCACGCGGCCGATGATGCGGTCGCGGAGCGGTTCGATGATCTCGCCGCTCTCCACGATGGCGCGGGCTTCGATGCCGTCCACCGTGCCGCAGTCGAGTTCGTGGATGATCACGTCCTGCGCGACGTCGACGAGCCGGCGCGTCAGATAGCCTGAGTCGGCCGTCTTGAGCGCCGTGTCGGCGAGGCCCTTGCGCGCGCCGTGCGTCGAGATGAAGTAGTGCTGCACCTCGAGGCCCTCACGGAAGTTCGCCGTGATCGGCGTCTCGATGATCTCGCCGGACGGCTTGGCCATCAGGCCGCGCATGCCCGCGAGCTGGCGGATCTGCTGCTTCGATCCGCGCGCACCCGAGTCGGCCATGATGTAGACCGGGTTGAAGCTCCGGCCTTCCTTGTCAATCGCTTCCATCTCGCCGAACATCGCGTTGGCGATTTCTTCGGTCGCCTCGGACCAGATGGCGATGACCTTGTTGTAACGCTCGCCGTTGGTGATGGCGCCCTCGAGATACTGCGATTCGACCTTGATCACCTCGTCGCGCGCCGCCCTGACGAGCGCCTGCTTTTCTTTCGGGATGATCAGGTCGTCGATGCCGATCGACAGGCCCGATCGCGTCGCGTAGGTGAAGCCCAGGTTCTTCAGCGAGTCCAGCATCTCGACGGTCTTCTCGAGGCCGAACTTCAAGTAGCAGCTCTGCACGAGCTGCTGCAGGCCCTTCTTCTTCAGGAGGCCGTTGACGAACGGCATCTCCTGCGGCATCTGCTGGTTGAGGATCACGCGGCCGACCGTCGTGTTGATGATCTTGTTCTGCACCTCCTGCACCTCGGTGTGCAGCACGTCCTGATCATCGCGAGCGGCGGTCAGATCCTGGATCGCGCCGGTGTAGCGCAGCCGGATCGGCGACAGCGTTTCGAGCTCGCCCGCCTCGAGCGCCAGCATTACATCGTCGGGGTTGCCGAACGCGCGGCCTTCGCCCTTCGCGCCCTGCTTCGCCTTCGTCAGGTAGTAGATGCCGAGCACGATGTCCTGCGACGGAATCGCGATGGGCGATCCGTGCGCCGGCGACAGGATGTTGTTGCTCGAGAGCATCAGCACCGATGCTTCGATCTGCGCTTCGGGCGACAGCGGAATGTGGACGGCCATCTGGTCGCCGTCGAAATCCGCGTTGAACGCCGTGCAGACGAGCGGATGGATCCGGATCGCCTTACCCTCGACGAGCACCGGCTCGAACGCCTGGATGCCGAGCCGATGGAGCGTCGGCGCGCGGTTGAGGAGCACCGGATGCTCGCGAATGACTTCCTCGAGCACGTCCCAGACCTCGGGGCGCTGGAGCTCGACCATCTCCTTCGCCTGCTTGATCGTGGCGACGAGGCCGCGCTCCTCGAGCTTGTTGTAGATGAACGGCTTGAACAGCTCGAGCGCCATCTTCTTCGGCAGCCCGCACTGATGGAGCTTCAGCTCCGGCCCGACGACGATGACCGAACGGCCCGAATAGTCGACGCGCTTGCCGAGCAGGTTCTGGCGGAACCGGCCCTGCTTGCCCTTGAGCGTGTCGGACAGCGACTTGAGCGGCCGGTTGTTGGCGCCGCGCAGCACGCGGCCGCGGCGGCCGTTGTCGAACAGCGCGTCGACGGCCTCCTGCAGCATGCGCTTTTCGTTGCGGATGATGACGTCCGGCGCCTTGAGCTCCATCAGCTTCTTCAACCGGTTGTTGCGGTTGATGACGCGGCGATAGAGATCGTTCAGATCGGACGTCGCGAAGCGGCCGCCGTCGAGCGGGACGAGCGGACGCAGCTCCGGCGGAATCACGGGGATGACATCGAGAATCATCCACTCGGGCCGGTTGCTGGACTTTCTAAACGAGTCGACGACCTTGAGACGCTTCGCGAATTTCAGCTTCTTTTGCGCCGACGTCTCCGTCTTCATCCTGTCGCGGAGCTCGACGGCGAGCTTCTCGACGTTGACGCGCCGCAACAGTTCCTTAATCGCTTCGGCGCCCATCTGCGCCCGGAACTTCGGCCCGTGCTCCTCGCGCGCCTTGCGGTACGCCTCTTCGTTCAGGAGTGAGTTTTGTTTCAGTTCCGTCTCGCCCGGATCGACGACGACGTAGGCCTCGAAGTACAGCACCCGCTCGAGGTCCCTCAACGAGATGTCGAGCAGGTGTCCGATGCGGCTCGGCAGGCCTTTGAAGAACCACACGTGGCTCACGGGCGTCGCGAGCGCGATGTGGCCCAGCCGCTCGCGGCGGACCTTGGCCTGCGTCACCTCGACGCCGCACTTGTCGCAGATCACGCCGCGGTGCTTCATGCGCTTGTACTTGCCGCACAAGCACTCCCAGTCGGTGATCGGGCCGAAGATCTTCGCGCAGAACAAGCCATCGCGTTCCGGCTTGAACGTGCGGTAGTTGATCGTCTCCGGCTTGGTCACCTCGCCGTGCGACCACGAGGTGATCTTCTCAGGCGACGCGAGGCTGATGCGGATGGCGTCGAAATCGCTCGTCAGTGCTGACCGTTCGTGAAATGAAGGTCGCATCAGTTACACCTCTTCCAAAACAGGAACCGGCTCGGTTTCGACCGGCTTCTTCTTCGTCTTCATCAGCTCGACGTCCAGGCAGAGCGACTGGAGCTCGCGGATGAGAACGTTGAACGACTCGGGGAGGCCCGCCTGGAATGACGCGTCGCCCTTGACGATGGCTTCGTAGATCTTCGCGCGGCCCGTCACATCGTCGGACTTCGCGGTGAGAAGCTCCTGGAGAATGTGCGCCGACCCGTACGCTTCGAGCGCCCAGACTTCCATTTCGCCGAACCGCTGTCCGCCGAACTGCGCCTTGCCGCCGAGCGGCTGCTGCGTGATGAGCGAGTACGGCCCGATCGAGCGCGCGTGGATCTTGTCGTCGACCAGGTGCGACAGCTTGAGCATGTAGATGTAGCCGACGGTGACTTCCTGTTCGAAGGAATCGCCCGTCATGCCGTCATACAGCCGGGTCTTGCCGCCCTTCGGCAGCCCCGCGCGATCGAGCCAGTTCTTGATCTCGCTCTCGGTCGCGCCGTCGAACACCGGCGTCGCGAAATAGAGGCCGAGCGCGTGCGCGGCCCAGCCGAGATGCGTCTCGAGAATCTGCCCGACGTTCATACGCGAGGGCACGCCAAGCGGGTTGAGCACGATTTCCACCGGCGTTCCGTCCGGCAGATGCGGCATGTCCTCCTCGGGGAGGATGCGCGCGATGACGCCCTTGTTGCCGTGGCGGCCGGCCATCTTGTCGCCGACCGACAGCTTGCGCTTCATCGCGACGTACACCTTGACCAGCTTGATCACGCCCGGCGGCAGCTCGTCGCCGCGGCGGATCTTCTCTTTCTTCTCCTCGAAGAGGTTGCGGATGACTTCGACCTGGCGCTCGGTGCGCTCCTCGAGGTTCCGGAGTTCGTCTTCGAGGTGCGGATCGTCGCTGGCGATCTTGAGCCGCACCATCGTTTCGTACGGCATCTCCTGGAGGAGCTCCTGCGTGAGCACCGTGCCCTTGCGCTGCAGGCGCTCGCGGCCGTACTCGTCGAAGAGATCGGCGCGCAGCTCCTGGTTGCGAAGCATCTGGATCACGCGCTTCTTCACTTCGTCGTGCAGAATGCGGATCTCGTCCTGGAGGTTCTTCTCCATCATGTCGAGCTCTTCCTGCTCGATCGCTTTGGCTCGATCGTCTTTCTCGATGCCCTTTCTGGAGAAGATCTTCACCCCGACGATGATGCCCTCGATGCCCGGCGGGCAAATCAGAGACGCATCGCGGACGTCACCGGCCTTCTCGCCGAAGATCGCGCGCAGCAGTTTTTCCTCAGGCGTGAGCTGCGTCTCGCCCTTCGGCGTCACCTTGCCGACGAGGATGTCGCCGGGTTTCACGTTGGCGCCGATGCGGATGATGCCGCTCTCGTCGAGGTCGCGCAGGAACGTCTCGGACACGTTCGGGATGTCCCGGGTGATTTCCTCGGGTCCGAGCTTGGTATCGCGCGACTCGATCTCGAACTCCTCGATGTGGATGGACGTGTAGTAGTCGTCCTTGACCATCCGCTCGGAGACGAGAATCGCGTCCTCGAAGTTGTAACCGCGCCACGGCATGAACGCCACGAGCACGTTTCTTCCGAGCGCGAGCTCGCCGAGCTCGGTGCACGGCCCATCACCGAGCACCTGGCCCTTGTGGATCCGCTGGCCCACCCGGACGATCGGTTTCTGCGTGATGCAGGTGTTCTGGTTGGAGCGCTTGAACTTCGTCATCGGGTAGATGTCGGCGCCCATCTCCTTGTTGACGTTGGGATCCTCGCTCTCGCTTTCGACCCGGACCACGATGCGCTGGCTGTCCACGTAGTCGATGGTGCCCGACCGACGCGCCACGATGACGGCGCCGGAATCGCGCGCCGTGATGTACTCCATGCCCGTGCCGACAAACGGGGCCCGCGCACGGAGCAGCGGCACCGCCTGCCGCTGCATGTTCGATCCCATCAGCGCGCGGTTCGCGTCGTCATTCTCGAGGAACGGAATGAGCGAGGCTGCCACCGACACGAGCTGCTTGGGCGAGACGTCGATGAACTGCACGGTGGCGCGCGGCGCCAGGATGAAGTTGCCCGCCTGCCGTGCGTTCACGCGCTCCTGGGACAGGCGCCCCTCGGCGTCGACCGAGGCGTTCGCCTGAGCGATGATGTACTGGTCCTCTTCCCACGCAGACAGATAGAAGGAGAACGGTTCGAACTCGACGCCCTTCTTCTTCGGCCGCCCGTCTTCGGACACGAGCTCGTCGGCTTCGACGATCTCACCGGTCTTGTACTTGGATCCGCCCGCGTTCGTGACAATGCAGTAGTCGGTGACCCGGCCGTCCTTGACCTTGCGATACGGCGACTCGATGAAGCCGAACTCGTTGATCCGCGCGTAGCACGAGAGCGACGAGATGAGGCCGATGTTCGGACCTTCGGGCGTCTCAATCGGACAGATGCGGCCGTAGTGCGTCGGGTGGACGTCGCGGACCTCGAACCCGGCGCGCTCGCGCGACAGACCGCCCGGCCCGAGGGCCGAGAGCCGGCGCTTGTGCGTGATCTCCGACAGCGGGTTGGTCTGGTCCATGAACTGCGACAGCTGCGACGACCCGAAGAACTCGCGAATCGCGGCCATGACCGGCTTCGCGTTGATCAGGTCGTGCGGCATCGCCGTCGCCATTTCCTGGTACACCGACATCTTTTCCTTGATCGCGCGCTCCATGCGGACGAGACCAATGCGGAACTGGTTCTCGAGGAGCTCGCCGACGGATCGGACGCGGCGATTGCCCAGATGATCGATGTCGTCGACGTTCGCCGGGTTCCTGCGCAGCTTCAGCAGGTACTTGATCACCTCGTAGAAGTCCTGCGGGTGCAGGATCTTCTCGTCGAGCGGCGTATTCAGGCCGAGCTTCGTGTTCAGCTTGAGACGGCCGACGCGCGAGAAGTCGTACTTCTGCGGGTTGAAGAACATGTTCTCGAAGAGCGACCGGCTGCTGTCGAGGGTCGGCGGATCGCCGGGCCGGAGGCGCCGGTAGATCTCGATGAGCGCCTCTTCGTGCGTGTGGATCGGATCCTTCTTCAGCGTCTGGCCGATGATCGGGCCGACGTCGTCCTTCTCGGGGAAGAAGATGTCGATGCGATCGACGCTGCGCTCCTGGGCCATCGAGATGACGCGCGGCTCGAGCGGCTCGTTCGCCTCGAGGATCACTTCGCCGGTCGACGAGTCGATCACGTCGGCCGCGGCAAAGGCGCCTTCGAGCTCGGCGTCGGAGATCTCGACCGCCTCGACGCCGGCTTTCTTCAGCGCCTCGACCGCGTTCTTCGTGATCTTCTTGCCCTGCTGGACGGTGAAGTTCTCGCCGGGGACGACGATGTCCTTCGCCGCGCGCAGGCCGACGAGCGTGTCGCTGACGCCCCAGTAGATCGTGCCCTGCCGCAAATACAACTTCTCGACGCTGTAGAACGAGCGCAGGATCTCGTCCGCTCCGCGCAGGCCGAGGGCGCGCAGGAACACGGTCGCGAGGAACTTGCGCTTGCGGTCGATGCGGACGTAGAGCAGGTTCTTCGTGTCGTACTCGAACTCGACCCACGAGCCGCGGTACGGGATGATCTGCGCGACGTAGAGGGTCTTGTCCTCGGAGTGGAAGAACGCGCCCGGCGAGCGGTGCAGCTGGCTGACGATGACGCGCTCGGTCCCGTTGATGATGAACGTGCCGTTCTCCGTCATGAGCGGGATGTCGCCGAAATAGACCTCCTGCTCCTTGATGTCACGGATCGTCTTCACCCCGGTCTCGGGATCCTTGTTCCACACGACGAGGCGGATCGTCACCTTCAGCGGCACGGCGTAGGTCATGCCGCGCTCCTGGCACTCGTCGACGTCGTACTTCAGCTTCAGCCCGACGGTGTTGCCGCAGATGTCGCACACGTCGCCGCGCGCCTGGTTGCCCTTGCCGCAGCGCGGGCACAGGACCTCACGGTCGCCGTACGGATCGGCGACGAGCGTCGCACCGCAGTGGCTGCACGGCTTGCGCAGGTGGTTGAGGCCCTGCAGCTTGCCGCACTTGCACTCCCAGTTGCCGATCGAGTACTCGATGAACTCGAGCGACGAGTTCTCGCGGAAGTCGCTGATCGGGAAGACGGACTTGAACACGGACTGCAGGCCCGCGTCCTCGCGCTCCGCCGGCAAGCGGTTCATCTGGAGGAACCGCTCGTAGGACTTCTTCTGGATCTCGATCAGGTTCGGGATCGGAACGGTCGTCTTGATTTTCGAAAAGTCGATGCGCTCGCGGTAGATGTTCTTGGGAAGGCTGTACATTCGTTAACCTCGAAGAGAGACTGAGCGCTCGCCGCCGCGCGAGCCGCGCGGCGGCGTCAATCACAAAGGCTCCGGACCCGGAGCCCTACGAGATGGTGACCTTCGCTCCGACCTCTTCGAACTTCTTCTTGATCGCCTCGGCTTCGTCCTTCGGGATCCCTTCCTTGACCGGCTTCGGGGCGCCCTCGACGAGGTCCTTGGCTTCCTTGAGACCCAGGCTGGTGATCTCGCGAACCACCTTGATCACGTTGATCTTGTTGCCGCCGACTTCGGTCAGCGTCGCGGTGAACTCGGTCTTCTCCTCGGCCGGCGCCGCCGCCCCGCCCGCCGCGCCGCCCGGCATCGCCATCATCGGCATCGCCGCCGCCGCGGACACGCCAAGCTCGCTTTCGAGCGTCTTCACGAGCTGCGACAGCTCGAGCACGCTGATTCCCTTGATGTAGTCGACCACTTGCTGCTGCGTCACGTCAGCCATCGCTCACTCCTGCTATTGAGAAATTAAGAATTCGCTTCCCCGCGCTTTTTTTCCGCGGCGGTCAACACGTTCATGAGATCACGCGGGACCGCGTTCAGTACCGTCACGAGCTGCACCATCGGCGCCTGGAGCGTGCCGAGGAGCCGCGCGTAGAGTTCTGGCTTGCCCGGCAACGCCGCGAGATCCGCGACCTCCGCGGGCTTGATCGATCGTCCCTGGACGACCGCCGCCTTGATCTTCAGCGTCGGCGCCGTCTTGACGAACGTCGTCAGCGTTTTGGCGAGCGCGACCGGATCGGTCGCCGTGTACGCGACGCCCGTGGTGCCCTCGAAGTACTTCTCGAGTGCCTGCAACGACGTGCCCTTGAGCGCGCGCTTCGCGAGCGTGTTCTTGACGACCTTGTAGCTGGCCTTCGCGGTGCGGAGCTGGCGCCGGAGCTCGGTGACCTGCGGGACGTTCAGTCCCGTGTAGTCGACGAGGATCGCGCTCTCGGAGCTCTTGAACGCGGTCTCGAGGTGCTCGAGCTCGACGGTTTTATCTGCCCGTGTGACGGCCATTAGTGTTTCACCACCACGTCAATGTGCGTCGTGTCGATCCGGACGCCCGGACCCATCGTCGACGACAGCGTGACGCTCCTCAGATACTTGCCCTTCGCAGCCGCCGGCTTCGCCTTCACGATGCTGTCGACGAGCGCGTGCGCGTTGTCGATGAGCGCGTTGCTGGCGAACGACGTCTTGCCGACCGGCGCGTGGATGATCCCGGTCTTGTCGACGCGGAACTCCACCTTGCCGGCTTTGATTTCCTTCACCGCCTTGGCGATGTCCACGCTGACCGTGCCGGTCTTCGGGTTCGGCATCAGGCCCCGCGGGCCGAGCACCTTGCCGAGCCGGCCGACGGCGCGCATCATGTCGGGCGTCGCAACGACGGCGTCGAAATCCATGAAGCCGCCCTGGATCTTCTCGACCATCTCTTCGCCGCCGACGACATCGGCGCCGGCGTCCTGGGCTTCCTTCTGCTTTTCACCGCCGGCGATGGCGAGCACGCGCTTGCTCTTGCCGAGGCCGTGCGGGAGGACCACGGTGCCGCGCACCATCTGGTCCGCGTGCTTGGGATCGACGCCGAGACGGATGGACAGATCCACGGTCTCGTCGAACTTGGCGAACTTGACCTTCTGCACGAGCGGGATCGCGTCTTCGATCGTGTACGTCCGATCGACGCTCACCTGCGCGCGAGCAGCCGCGAACTTCTTGCCGCGCTTCTTCATGACTACTCCAGTGGTGCAAACGGGCCCGACGGCCCTCCCACTCTGGTCTTACCCGACGACGTCGAGGCCCATTGAACGGGCCGTGCCTGCGACCGTCTTGTACGCGGCTTCGAGCGTGTCCGCGTTCAGGTCCGGCATCTTCAGCTTGGCGATTTCCTCGACCTGCTTCTTCGTGACCGTCCCGACCTTGTTCTTGTTCGGCTCAGCCGACCCCTTCGCGATGTTGGCCGCGCGCTTGAGCAGCACGGCGGCCGGCGGCGTCTTCGTGATGAAGCTGTAGGAGCGATCGGCGTACACCGTGACGACCACGGGAATGATCAGCCCCTCGTCCTTCGCCGTCTTCGCGTTGAAGTTCTTGCAGAAGTCCATGATGTTCACGCCCTGCGGGCCGAGCGCGGTGCCCACCGGCGG